>Ga0268262_10000001_pt1 | contig 379777 bp, 329 predicted proteins | sample TergutNc150P3_FD_190354 | JGI IMG/M metagenome (GOLD analysis project Ga0268262, IMG submission 190354) | Nasutitermes corniger P3 segment gut microbial community from laboratory colony in Florida, USA - Nc150 P3 (SPAdes) (version 2) | ecosystem: Host-associated > Arthropoda: Insects >...
CTGTTCCGGTCAAACCGCTACGCTCACAGCAGAATTTGAGGGTGAAGCAGATTGCGATACCCCTCCCGTATATAAGTGGTATGTATCACAAACCGCAACCACGCCTATACCAGGAACAACAGGTAATACCTTCACCACAGGTGTATTAATGTCCGATACTATATTCTATGTGAGTGTTTCTTGTGATGTATATTGTGAAAACACAACAGGAAATAGAAAAGCAGTATCTGTAAAGGTTAATCCGCGTGCAGTAGCAGCCGATATCACCGCATCTAATCCTACGATTTGTTATGGCGATTCAGTACGCCTCACCGCCAGCAGCAATATAGGACATCCTAAATTCTATTGGTATGATGGTTTAACAGCCGCAGCCACACAGGTAGGTGAGGGCAGTTCTTTCACTACGCCGACTCTAACAACAACTACTACTTATTACGTAGCGGTAGAAGGAGATGGCTATTGTGAAAACGCGCCTGCTAATAGAAAACCTGTAACCGTAACCGTAAATCCGCTTGCTACTGCTGCCAATATTACAGTTGCTAATGATACTATTTGTTCAGGAACCACTTCAACACTCACCGCCAGCAGCAATATAGGACATCCTAAATTCTATTGGTATGATGGTTTAACAGCCACAGCCACACAGGTAGGTGAGGGCAGTTCTTTCACTACGCTGACTCTAACAACAACTACTACTTATTACGTAGCGGTAGAAGGAGATGGCTATTGTGAAAACGCGCCTGCTAATAGAAAACCTGTAACCGTAACCGTAAATCCGCTTGCTACTGCTGCCAATATTACAGTTGCTAATGATACTATTTGTTCAGGAACCACTTCAACACTCACCGCCAGCAGCAATATAGGACATCCTAAATTCTATTGGTATAATGGTCCAACAGCCACAGCCGTATTGGTAAGCAATGCCAACCCATTCACTACGCTGACTCTTACAACAACTACCACCTATTACGTAGCAGTATCGGGAGATGGTTATTGTGAAAACGCGCCTGCTAATAGAAAACCTGTAACCGTAACCGTAAATCCGCGTGCCACAGCAGCCGATATTATTATTGCTGATGCTATTGTTTGCGAGGGAGAATCAGCTACCTTAACGCCCACTACGAACATATCTGATCCTACTTTCTATTGGTATATTAACCAAACAACTACAACTTATTTCCATACAGGAAACCATTACGATACGCCAAATCTGTATGCAGATGTTACCTATTATATCGCTGTAGCCGGAGAGAATTATTGTGAAAATACAATCAATACGCGCAAACCGGTTAGAGTAACGGTAAAACGTACTTCAACCGTTCCTACCATTACCAACGATCAACCCAAGTGTCTTGGCGAAGAGATTACGTTCAGAGTTACCAACGCTTCAAGTTACAGCAATGGCGTAACCTTCACGTGGTATAAAGCCAATCCGACCACTCAGGTAGGCACCGGCGTTACTTATGCTACTACCGTACCGGGCGAATATTTTGTAATTGCAAGCGATGCTGGCTGTTTTAGCCCTGCATCTACTCCAATGGAAGCCTTCTTCGGAGAAGCAGCCTCAATTACATGGGAAGTTGAACCTGTGATTAATGTAAGCGGTACTACTGCCGTTATTACCGGTACCATTACCAATACCGGCATCGCTGATATGCTTCCTCCGATTCACGTTACCTTCTACAAAAATAATATTGCCCCAAGCGCTATTATGGGTATGGATGTAATCGACTATGCACTTGAAATAGGCGAAAGTTATCCTCTTACATTTACCATTACGAATTGGAGTGACTTTACCCCGATTGCAGGAATATGGGTAAGTATCAACGACAATATGGGCGTTTATCCGGAACAAATGGAATGTTCTGCTGATGGACGTCGCTATATTGAGAGAAAATGTCCCGATACTATAGAGTATTACGGAATTAAATATTCTGTTACTCCTCTTGGAGGTTATTGCTGGACATCTAACCTCCAAACTACACTTTATGACGATGGCAGCCAAATAGCGTTCGCAAATCCATACAATCACCCGCAATATCCCAATGTTGAAGAAAATCAGGCTATCTTTGGATTACTCTATACGTGGTTTTCTGCAGTAGGTGTACCGGAAGGATATACAGACGGTCTCAGCGGTGTAATTCAGGGTATTTGTCCTTACGGTTGGCACGTTCCTTCACAAGCCGAATTAGATGTTCTCAGCCTATTCCCTGCAAGCGACTTGAAGAGCAAGGATTACTGGTTAGTTCCCGGAAATGATACTTACGGCTTTGACGCACGCCCCGCAGGTAGATACAACAGTATTACCGGCAGATATGAAGATTTGTATGGATATACCGGCTGGTGGGCAAGCAACACCAACCCCGGAGTATTCGCAAATTACGTATCTATGTCTTATTTCTGTAATTCTCCTGAAAATAAATTAATCAAACGTGCAGACGGATTGAGCGTGAGATGTATAATGGATTAGTGAGATTGATTTGCTAATTAGATAAAAAGAGGCTGTCTCAAAAGTAGAACAGCCTCTTTTTTTTCTCTGTATTTTCGGGTTGAATAAAATACCTATTTTTGCACTTTAGTTAAAAACCATCTATGCTCATCTTTACCCCTCGCCTCACCCCCAGAATCTCTTACACTTTCCGTGTAATATTTGAACGTATCCTAAATACTCCGGTTGCTTTTACCACAAATATTGACGATTTTAACGCTGCCACAGAAGCAAAAATAGCATACGCTCCTCAAAAAATTGAAACCTTGATATGGATAGAAGCATCTCCGCTGCTTTTTGAAGAAAATATTGTAAAACAAAATATCATTCCTGAAAAATGGAAAGAGTTTACGCTTTTTTTCCCTGCAAAAAACGGCGCTTTTCCGGTGGATGTGGTGGCGATAGTCTTTTTCCTTATAAGTCGTTATGAAGAATATTATGAAGATAATATACTAGACCAACACGGGCGGTTTCAGTGTAAAAACAGCGTGGCATATCAATTGGGCTGGCATAGAAAACTGATGACGCACCGGTTGGCTGTAGCGTTGGCAAAAGAGATTAAGGCGAATTATCCCCAATTTGAGTATAAAACGCCCCATTTTGAAGAGTTTTCTACCCACGATGTGGATATTGCTTACCAATACAGGGGAAAACCCTGGTGGCGACTGTGGAGCGCTGTAGCAAAAGCATTGTTGCAATGCAGGTTTAAACACGCCTTAAATTATGTGAAAACCACGCTTGGTAAAAATGTTATTGACCCGTTCGACAACTTTGAACCTGAAAATACGCAACATCAGCCTGTTTACTTCATTCTTACCGCCCCATTCGGTAAATACGACAAAAATATTGACATCCGCAGTAGCGCATTTAAAGATTTAATAAACAAACTAAAAGAGTATTCTGAAATTGGAATCCATCCCTCCTATCAGTCATCAGAAAAAACATACTTAATTAAAAAAGAGAAAAAAAGATTGGAAGAGATTGCTCAATTGAAAATCACAAAATCGCGGCAACATTTCCTGCGGTTTCGTTTTCCGGATACTTTTCAGGCGCTAATTGAAGTAGGAATTACGGACGATTACTCGTTAGGCTGGCACGATGAGGCGGGTTTCAGGGCTTCCATTGCCGTGCCTTATCCCTTTTTTGATTTGGTAAAAAACGAAGAAACCTCACTGATACTTCACCCCCTGGCGCTGATGGATTGCGTGTTTTCTAAAGAAAAAGAACCACTAGTCTTATACGAACTGAAAGAAGAAGCCCTAAAAATGGGAGGAGACTTATTTTTGCTGACCCATAATTCCTATTAAATTTTTTCTATTTTTGCACCCAAATTTCATTATTAACCTAAACTTATTTAACATGAAAAAAACAATTTTAATTTCACTGGCAGTGTTAATTGCCGTTCTATTCACAGCTTGTCCAGTTCAAGAACAAACAAAAGAAGAAATGCTGAAACAATCCAAAGGCTGGAAACTAACAGCCGCAACTTCCGATCCGGCATACCTACTACTGAAAGAAGATGGTACTGAAGTCCCTATCACTAGCCTTTTTGATGGCTTTATGTATGACGACGAATTAGATGATATCATCTATTTTAAAGAAAACAAATCAGAAATTTTAAATTATGGAAAAGATAAGTCAACTTGTAATGGTAAATTTACAGGAATTGAAAGATCCTTAGGTAATTGGGATCTTGTGACTGATACTCGTCTGAAATTTTATTTTCCTGCCTACGAAGAATTGCTTGAAGCTGTTGTTCTTGCTTTAGATGAGTCAACTCTAAAAGTAAGCGTTAAAATTGCAGAAGATGATGGTGAAGCAAAAGTATTACCTTATCGTGGAGTAACAGGAACAAAAACCGTTAGAAATTATGTGTTTACTTTAACTTATTCCATAGCTAAATAATTTATTAAAACGTTTATTATTAATCATCTAAATTTAAATCAAATGAAAAAATTATTTTTAATTTTCGCTGTAGCAGCTCTTTTTGTTGCTTGCACACCCAAAGCTCAACCGACAACTGATGTTGTTGTGGATGAAGTTGCAGTTGTAGATGAAGTGGTTGCCGATGATGTAGTTGCCGATGTTCCGGCTACTCCTGCCGCAAAACCTGCTGCAAAACCAACTACTCCTAAAGCTGAAGAACCTAAAAAAGAGGAGCCTAAAGCTGAAGAACCTAAGAAAGAGGAACCCAAAGCCGAAGAACCTAAACCGAATGAACAACCTACCAACAAGGTAAAAGGTCGTAGATAGGTTCAGCTTATTTTAACAAAAAAGCCCGTTGAAAAACGGGCTTTTTTATTGCATAAACACTTTACTAATTTTTTTGTTGATTACTTTTTAGCGAGTTCAACAATGGCTTTAAATGCCTCGGGATTGTTCATTGCGAGGTCGGCGAGGGCTTTGCGGTTAAGTTCAATACCCTTCTTTGCAAGCGTACCCATAAATACGGAATACGATAAGCCGTGTTCCCGAACGCCCGCGTTAATACGGGTAATCCACAAACTTCTAAAGGCTCTTTTTTTGTTTTTACGATCGCGGTATGCGTATTGCTGTCCCTTTTCCCAAGTGTTCTTGGCTACGGTCCATACGTTCTTACGACGTAAGAAGTACCCTTTGGTACGGTTCAAAATCTTTTTTCTGCGTGCTCTTGAAGCAACATGATTTACTGATCTTGGCATAAATTCTCCTTTCTTTTTTTTACGTCAGCGTTTTGATTTACAAACTCTTAATGTGCTGATGGTAATTAATAATTCATTTTAATTATAGTCCCAACATTTTTTTGATGGTACTTTCCATAGTCTTATCTACAATCGCGCTGTAAGCCAGATTACGTTTTCTCTTGGTAGATTTTTTCGTAAGGATGTGACTGTGATAAGCATGGTGTCTTTTTACTTTACCGGTGCCGGTCAAGGTAAACCTTTTTTTGGCAGCGGATTTCGATTTCATCTTTGGCATTTTTAGTAATTTTTTTAAGGTGAATAATATAGTGTTTTATGCAATTTCTTGTTAGTGTTTAGTGATTAATCATTAATCATTATTTTTTCGGGTTAAGGATCATAATCATTCTTTTTCCTTCAAGTTTAGGGAGTTGTTCCGGTTTTCCAAACTCTTCTACCGCTTGTGCAAATTTGAGCAGAATTAGCTCGCCCTGATCTTTGTAAACAATCATTCTTCCCTTAAAGAAAACATCTACTTTTACTTTGCAGCCCTCTTTTAAAAACTTGGTAGCATGATTTACTTTAAAATCAAAATCATGGTCATCGGTGTGGGGTCCTAAGCGAATCTCTTTAACCACAACTTTTGCTGATTTGGCTTTAATCTCTTTCTGTTTCTTTTTCTGTTCGTAAAGAAACTTTTGATAATCCATCACTTTGCAAACCGGCGGATTTACTTGTGGTGAAATTTCCACTAAATCCAGTTCCAACTGGTCTGCCATTGTTAATGCTTCCCGAAGCGTTAAAATTTGGGGTTCTAAATTATCTCCAACTACGCGCACCATCGGCGAGGTAATAAACTCATTGATTTTATGAGCTGCTTCTTTTTTGTGCGGACCTCTCCTGCGATCTTGCGGATTAAAGTTTTGCGTTGCGATATGTATCTCCTTTCTTTTTGGTTTATAATAAGTTTACTCCTAAAAAATTAGGGGCGCAAAAATACATTTTTTTTGATATTGCAATATTCTCTGACAAAATCTTCCACCCTTTTTTTTAATCCCTCATACTTCAATGAATAAAGCGGCGTATCTTTAAAATAATGCTCAAAAGATTTCGGGGTTAGGGTTTCTAAAATTTCATCTTTATTTTCCGCAAAATCAGCGTGCATTGCCTCCTCGTTAATGGGCGTATGTGCATTGTTAGGACAAACATTCTGGCAAACATCACAACCAACAAGCCATCCATATTTTGCAATGCGGGTAAAATCGGTCTCTTTTTTATTCAGGTTAATATTTGAAATACACAGGTTACTATTTACACAATAAGGCGCTACAATGGCTTGTGCAGGGCAGGCGTTCATACAGGCGTTGCAGGTTCCGCAAGAATTTTCATTAGGTTTATCATACACATCTATTTCTTTATCAATCAATAAAATACCTATAAAAACAAAAGAGCCAAATTTGGTTTGAATAATGCCGTTTTTGCCGTAATAGCCTATTCCCGATCTTACTGCCCACGCTTTTTCTGAAATTGCAGATGAATCTGTTGTTGTTTTATAATTAAAATCTCCATATTTTTCTTTCAAAGAGTGTGCCAACAGTTCCAATTTCTCCTTCATAAACAGGTGGTAATCTTTCATTTGTGCATACCGCGCAATCTTATACCGCTCACCGCACACCGCACACCGCATATTATAATTAAACCCGCACACAATCACCGATTTACAATTTTCTAACAGCAACACCGGATTAAAACGTTTCTCAACATCGTGTTCCAAATAGTTTTTTCTTGCGTGATAATTATGGAATAATGCATTTTCAAAACGCTCTTTTTCAAGCGTTAATGGCACTGCCTTTGCGATGCCGCATAATGCAAACCCGCATTTTTTTGCGAGATGTTTAATGGATTGGAATTCAATGATCATTATTTATTTATTCAAAAAACTCCTTAAAAACAAACTCCAGAATCTCTGCTGCTACTTCAGTTTTATCTTTGCATTTTCCTTCAAATACAGCGCCGTTTTTTGCAAAGACTGTTACCTGATTAGTATTACATTTAAAGCCTGCTCCTTTGTTTTTCAAAGAGTTGAGCACGATAAAATCAGCATTCTTCTGCTGTAGTTTTTGTTTGGCATTTTCGGTTTCATTTTCGGTTTCCAGTGCAAAACCCGCCAAACATTGTTTTTTTTCTTTTCTTTTTCCCAACTCAAGCAGGATATCGGTTGTTTTTTGCAAAGGAAGTTCCCAATCGTTATTTTTCTTTTTAATTTTTTCAGATGCTACTGTTTTGGGGGTATAGTCGGCAACGGCAGCCGCCATAATGATAATATCGGCATTTTTTGAGTATGCCAACGTTTGGTCTAACATCTCTTTTGCCGTAACTACATCAATACGTTGTATTTTTTTGTTTGTGGTATGCAGAGCCGTTGGACCTGTAATTAGCGTAACTTCAGCGCCTTGTGCTGCCAATTTTTCAGCGAGGGCAAAACCCATCAATCCGGAAGAGTGGTTTCCGATAAAACGAACGGGGTCAATCGGCTCGTAGGTGGGTCCGGCAGTTACTACCGCTCGTTTTCCGAGCCATTTTTTTTTTTCGGCAAAGAACTGTGTAATGATTTCAAATATTTTTTCAGGCTCTTCCATTCTTCCTTTTGCGGAGATGCCGCAAGCCAAATCGCCTTCAGTGGGTTCAATGATATGGCAACCCTGTTTTTCAAGTTGCGCTAGATTACGTTGCACCGCCTCATTTTCATACATATTCACATTCATAGCTGGCGCTAAAAAGATGGGCTTTTTCACGGCTAAAAGCAGGGTGGAAAGTGCGTCGTCGGCAATGCCGTTGGCAAATTTACCGATAATGTTTGCCGATGCAGGAGCAATCACTACCACATCTGCCCACTCTGCATAAGAAATATGTTCAACGGAAAACGGCTCGTTTCGGGTGAAGCAATCGGAATGGATTGCATTTTGCGACAAAGTCTCCAAGGTTAACGGCGTTACAAACTGTAGTCCGTTCTTCGTGATAACAACCTTCACCTCGTGTCCTGATTTTTTAAACAAACGAATGAGCGATAGCGACTTATATGCTGCTATTCCGCCGGTTATTCCGAGTATAATTTTTTTAGGAGCCGATTTCGGCGTCATAATCTATTATTGGGGAGTTTTGTAAAAGATTTCGTTATTTTCAAACTCATGGATTGCCATTGTGACAGGTTTGGGCAGATGTTCATAAAAACGAGCCAGTTCAACTTGCTCTTTATTTTCCATATTTTCTTCAAAGACGTCATTATTAACATAATGTGTGGTAAAATCTTTCACCCGATCCTGAAAATCTTCCTTGAGTTCAGTGGCAATTTGATTTGCCCTTTTCGACAAGATGGCAACGGTTTGATAAATATTTCCGGTATCTTTGTCAAATTCACGCAGGTCTCGCGTAATGGCAAATGGATTTGCTTTTGCTTTGGTGTACTCGTTTGCTTTCATCTTAAAATTATTTATTTTGAGTTTCTAATTTCTTAATTTGAATTTCTGCCTCGGCGGCTATTTTTTTAATTTCCGGTAAAAAACTGCTTTCAGGGTAACGCATTTGTAGGGTTTCACAGGCATCAAGGCAATCTCTATATCGGTTATATTTTTTATTTTCAACGCTTTTTCGCGCATAATCATAGTTGTTTTTAATTAGAATATAAAGTGTTTCCGGCGCATATACTGAGGCAGAGTATGTTTTCAGAAAATTTTTCGCCGCAATTTGAGTGGCTTCATAATATCCTATATCATAGTACATTTTCACTATTTCCAACTCCTTTCTTGCTAATTTGTTTCTCATTTCGTCCAAGATACTGTTACATTCTTCAATATACTTGCTATGAGGATATTGTTGAATAAAGAGATTGATTTCATCAATGGCAAGTAATGTAACAAATTGATCCAGATTATAGTCGGGCGAGTTGTAATACATAGATTTCACGGCATTCAGCGCCGCAAGTTCTGTTCTTTCAGTTCCGGGGTATCTTCTGGTATAATCCTTAAAATGGAAGGCTGCCATTTGATAATCACGATTTTGATAGTAAGAATCGGCAAATAGGAACAGAATGGTATCGCCTACAGGAGTACCTATTGACAACGGATAAAGTTCTTCAAAAATACGTGCAGCCGACAAATAGGCTTTTTTATCGTAATACCCGAGCGCCTTATTATAATATTGTCTGAAACTTTCAAAGTTTACTTTTCCTTTGCTTTTGTTTGTCGTTGTTTTCTGCTTTTTTTTCTTGTTTTTAATATCAATAGGCGGCGTAGCAAGAGTTGCTTCACACACATCAAAGAAATCAATTCTGTTGTTTTTTTGTAATAAAACACCTTTTGTCGCAGCAGAAGCGTCTCCGAATGTTAAACATAAAATCAATAAAATCAATAGATTAAAATCTATTTTGCCTATTTTTTTCATGGGGCGAAGATACATTTTTATTCAAGTAAAAAAATATTGCTTCTGCGAAATTCAGTTAGGTTCTGTTTAGGCGCTTTTTCATTTCTACAGGATTCGCATACAACTCCAAAAACATCTTATTCAAGTTTTCCATATCTTCAATATCCTCAATCTTCTTCAATTGTTCGTTTATATATTGCTTAAATTCATTGAGACGTTCCGGAGTGTAAAAGTCAGTGTATTTGTGGCTGTTATGCAATAAATCGTATGCCATATAATTTGTGTCCCATAATTGATAAGCAGAAATTATCTGTTGGTCAATAAGTTGTGTGAAAGCGGCACAAAAATCTGTTTTTTTTTCTAAAAGTGTGTTAATGAGCGACATCGTAATGGGAGGGGTAATTCTTAAACAGAAATTCCCCTTATATTGCTTAATCCCTTGCAGAATACTGAAATAGTCTTCTCCGGGCGCCTTTTTATAGTCGCCAAATTTTTGTTTTAGATAGAGTTCCCTCACCTTGAGATAATCACAAGGCTCGTATAGGTAAGAAATAGAAACCGGAGTAATATTTAACATCGAAAAATGGGTTTTCAAATTGCGTCTGTCGCACAAAGAGAGCATTTTTATCAACCCCTGATCGGTTTTGTCAATGCCGTTTTTGGTACGTCCATTTCTTTGTGCAATCCAAAAAGAGGTGTTTTTGTCCACAATCGTATGTTTCAGGTATTGAGACAGGCGCAGTGATTTTTGGAGCAATTCTCTGTTTGTGCCGCCTCTTTCGGTTTTATACATTTTGCAAATTTTACCCAAATCAACCAAAAAAGGGTTCATCATCAAATTACTTCCGAATGAGATCTCCATGAGTTGTCCAATGCTTTCATACAGATAGGTTTGCAAAATAACGGCGTCCATTACAATATCCCTGTGGTTGGAAATAAAACCGTAGGCTTTATCGGGGGTAAGAAATTCAGCGCCTTCCAAATGTATCTCATTACAAGTCAATGCCATTGTAGCACGCGAGATGTGGTGCGCAAATTTGATATGAAACTCTCTAATGCTTTTATATGCTTTAAACTCCTGTGCCTTTTGTTCAAAGGGAACTTCAGGAAAAAACTGTTCAATGAGGATTTTGAAAATCGGGTCGTGGCTAATTCTATCAAAAGCGGCTTGCGCCTCCAAGTCGGTAAAAGGTCTAATGTCGTCAAAGTTATCAGTGTGCATATCTCTTTTAGTTTATAAATTGTTTCGTTTATCAATAACTTTTATCGTTTTTCGATAACTTTTATCGTTTATCAATAAATTTTATCGGTTTTCGGTTCATTTCGGGGTGCTGTATTTTATGTATTTTTTCAATAGTTTCAAAAACAATTTCGGGTGCTACACGTAATTTTGCCCTGAATTTATCTTTTAACTCTTTCTCAACATTATCGTCCGGCTCTTTTACGCCAACCATTACCATTAAATCGTCTGTACCACAGTTGTTTGTGGAAACATGAACGATATAGTTTTCCACATAATCAATATGGTCTAAAACATCGAAAACAGAATAGGGATATAGCGTAGTTCCTTTAAACTTAATCATTTGGTTTTTACGCCCGATAATAGGACTAATTCTTGGGGATTTTCTGCCGCACTCGCAAGGTTCGTAATAAAAGCGACAAATATCGCCGGTTTTATATCGCAACAGCGGCATCGCCTCCACGCCAAGCGTGGTAATGACAAGTTCGCCAAAATCGTTCTCTTTAACCGAATTTCCTTTATCGTCAATAAGTTCTGTAATGATAAGTTCGGGGTGAAGATGTCCGCCTTTTTGTGCCGTGCATTCCGTAAAACTTGTGCCCATCTCTGTAGAGGCATACGTGGAGTAAAGTTCGATATCCCATTTCTCTTTAATTCTTTGCCCTAATAAATTGAGGTTAAAATCGGCATCTCGCAAACTTTCCCCGATACATACCGCCTTTTTTACGCTGGAGTTTTTATAGTCAATACCGTTGTTTTCCGCATATTGTATTACTTTCAGGATAAAAGAAGGCACTACAATAATGGTATCCGGTTTTATGCGTTGAATAGTGTCCCATTGCAGTTCGGGGATACCGTTTCCCACACGGATAATACCTGCGCCCAACATTCTGATACCCAGAAAATAAGCCAGCCCTGCCATAAACCGTTTGTCTATAGTGGTCATCAGTTGGAACTTATCGGAAGGTTTCGCGCCCATACTCATAAAAGAGATGGCTTCGTTGTACGCCAATCTATCTAAATCTTTGTTACTCATTGCAAAAGTAACAGGGTCACCTGAGGTGCCGGAAGTCGTAATATAATCCACAATTTTATCGGAAGACACACATAAAAAGTCTTCATTAAATAATTGAAGTTCATGTTTTTCCGTAAATGGAATGTGCGCCAAATCATTCAGCGAGCCCATTTCGCGAATATCTATTTTTTCCTTGTTAAACAACCTTTTATAGTAAGGAGAGTGGAGGTTTAAATAGTGCAACGCATCTTTTAACTTTTCTTCCTGAAAGTGTTTTATCGTTTCTAAAGATTCAAATTCAATTTGGGGAGTTTTCATTGTTTAATTTCGTTATGCCATTTCAAAAAATCGTCGAACCATACAGCAAATTCTGTTCCTGCTTTGGGTAGAGCGCCAAAACCGTGCCCGCCGGTGTTGTATAATATAAATTTGTGGTTAATATTTTTCTGTGTTAAATGGTTTGATAAGATTACACTATTTTGATAATCAACGGTTTTATCGTCTTTTGCTTGCAAAATGAGCAAGTTTTGCATATTGTTGTGCACATTTTCTTCCAACGACATTTTATACAAAAGTTCTTCCGCCGGTTTTGCACCCAGCAAACTTTTTCGTGATTTTTGATGGGCGAGAAGGTTGCGCATTGTAACTACGGGGTAAATCATAACCGTAAAATAGGGTTTAAGTGATACTTGCGGCTTAATTCCAAGCGTTTCCATAAAGTTTTCATTAAAGTAAGTCGCAGCCGTTCCGGCAAGGTGTCCGCCGGCAGAGAAACCCATTATCCCAACCTTTTCTTCATCAATATTATATTGTTGCGCGTTTTGACGGACTAACTGAATAGCACGCTGCAAATCCTGTATCATATCGGGATAATGTGCTGCTATACCCACGCGATAGCGCAGTACAAACGCCGTAAATCCCTGTTTTGTAAGTTTTTTTGCTACTTCATAACCCTCTTGCCTGATACCCAGATAGCAATAACTGCCGCCCGGACAAATAATTACTGCTGTATGATTGTTTTTATCTGCATCAGGATAAAAAATGTACATCTCGGATTTGGTACGCCGCAACTCGGTATTTTTCCATATTTTGACGGTTTCTCCAAAAAGAGTGTTTATAATGCTTATAACCAGAATTATCAGTATATATTTCTTCATAAATGTTCTATTTTTGTGGAAAAAGTCGGGTAATCTCTTCTTGCGTTAATTTACTCCACTTCGGATTTTCTAACTTTCCATCTATTGTATCAAAATCTACCTTAAAAAAAGTTTCGTCGTAAAAACTGAGTTTAGAGTTCATTTGGGGGGCGCACTCCACATAGATTAAGTTTTGTGGGTTGATATCGAAGTGATTACATATCTGTTGCGCTAAAGATGCCGTAACCGAAGTGATAGATGTGCCCGGATTATCTTGATACAACTCTGTTGCAATTACTAAAGTTTTATCTTCGTAAGGCTTTATTTTAATGCCACATTTGGATAGCATACCCAATGCGCCGGAAAATTCAAAAAAATGGTCAATATTAGGGTTTGTAATTTTCATAATAACCACAGATTAAATGTTTCTAACTACTTCTTTTCCAAAAGTTTTATTTATCAATTCGCGTTTGCGGGGCGTGAAAGTACCGTCATTCATTTCTCGTAACAACACCTTTGTAAACAAGTTGAACATCTTTTGCTCCTGAGATTCATCTTTGTAAAAAGTATCCCATGCGTATTGATACAGTTCTTGTAATCTTTCGGGCGACATATTTTTAGGTTGAATGACCACCTGTCCGGCGGTGTAGTGGTTCCAGTCGCGGTCAATAATACGCCCCTCGCGCAGCAGGTCGTCCCAAACTTTGGTATGGGGGAATGGGGTGAGTACCGTAAACTCTGCCAAATCCAGATTGATTTCCAGCAGAAAGTCAATCAGGCGTTTAATGTCGTCTTCGGTGTGGTCGTCCAAACCTAACAGAATGGTTCCCTCTACGCCGATGCCGTAGTCGTGGTAACGTTTTATCCGCTCTTTAATATAATCCGAAGTGTCGAAAACAGCCTGATAGACATACCACGCGCCGGCTTGTGCGGCTAAATCCAAAATCTTGGGGTCGTCATCAATGGTATGACTTATAAACTTCTTTTTCAGAGGAATCATGGCTTTAAAAAGTTCAATTTCCCAATTTTTGTCTTGCGCTAACGAGTTGTCCACAATAAACAAACGGTTATTATCAATGGTTTCCAGTTCTTCGATGGCTTTTGCCACAGGTCTTGGGCGAAAACATCTGCCACCCAAATAGGATACGGCGCACGGATAACAACTGAAACGACAGCCGCGCGAGGCATGAAACAGATCCACCATTTGCACGCCCTTGTGGTTATACAGCGGGCGATTTAAGATGTCGCGCCGTGCCGGTCCCACCGTTTCAATAGGCGGATGTTGGTTCATATAGTTGTAAACAGATTTTAATTGGTTGGTTTTAAAATCATTAAAAACGGTTTCCATTCTTCCTTCTGCCTCTCCCAAAAAGACCGAATCGGCGTGCAGCAAGGTTTCTTCGGCGTGCAGCATGGTAGCAATGCCGCCAAAGATTACTTTAATGCCTTTGCTGCGATAGTAGTCGGCAATTTCCCAGCCTCGTTTTATCTGTATGGTCAGCATCATTGAGATACCGACAAAATCAACAGGTTCGTTAAAATCAACGGATTCAACATTTTCGTCGGTAAAGTTCACTTCCACATCTTTTGGCAGTGCCGCAGCCATCACCACAGGTCCGTGCGGCGGAAGGTTAAAAGTAGTTTGCCCTTCTAATTTTTTCCATTTTGGGTAGATGAGTTTAAACTTCATATTCGGTATTTATTTTTTAGTCTTGTTATTTCTTTTTGAATTTCTTGAATGACTTTTTTTCTACTTTGATACAATTTCATATCGTTGTGATTTTGATAAAATTATACTATTGTAATCATTCGGATCTTGAAATTCAAATTGCCATAATGAATAATAATTATTTCTTTTTTCAAAAAATAATGTTTTTACTTGTTTTTCGGTATATTGTTGCCATTGCCGATATGGATAAAACAGTTGTCGGATAATTGTGTTTTTAGTAGAAGCATTTTTTGCTTCAATCAAAGCAATTTGATTTCTGCCTTCATATCCGGCATCTACTTCTGTTTGAACACTTTCAGCCGTAATTTCTTGTGATCTAACTTTAAAAGAAAATCGTGGTGTATATTTTCTACCTCTTATGGTTAATACTAAACTTTCATCTTCTAAAAAAGTTCTGATTAAACTTGCAGCATAAGCAAAATCCAAATGCTGCATTTCAGAATTACCTACTAACGATGTGTCTAATTTGAAATCTAATTTTGAATTGTATATTTCTATAACAGATTGAATTTCTGGTATATCAATATATCCTTCTCCTTTAACAATAGCATATTCTCCATTTCGGGTAGGCAATAAAAATAGATTATTATCAATAAAAACTTCAGGTCTATCTTCTCTACTATCCTGTTTGCATAAAATACGCACTTCTCGTTCATTGGTTTTTGAGAAGTGTTTTGTTGCTTGTTTAATCTGCTCAGCGCCAATAATATATGGCTTATTATCAAAATCGTGTTCAAAGATTTTGTATTTATCAAAAATTGCTTGCCAAGAATTACTATTCATAATTTAAAAAAATTTGGGTTGCTGGGTTATTTGGTTTAAGCGATTTATAGTTAAATCAATAAATTCTTTTTCTATTTCTATTCCAATATATTTTCTATTACCAATAATTTTTGCAGCAACTCCTGTTGTCCCTCCACCATTGAATGGATCAAGAATTAAACTGTTTTCATTTGTAGAAGACAAAACAATTCGTTTTAAAAGTGCAAGCGGTTTTTGGGTTGGATGTTTCCCAAAAGTTTTTTCGTCCGGCGAAGGGGTTGGAATACTCCAAACAGTACGCATTTGTTTATCAGGCGCTTTCATTTTATCTTCAGAAAAAATGCCATTTTTCATTTTTTCGTAATTGAAAATATGTTTTGCTTTTTTGTCTTTTTTTGCCCAAAGCAAAGTTTCGTGACTGTGTGCAAATGTTGTACATGCTAAATTTGGAGCTGCATTTGGTTTAAACCATGAAATATCATTAAGTAAATGAAAATTATGTTTTTGCAACAAAAAACCACACTGATAAATACTGTGATTTGTACCACTAATCCAAATTGTTCCACCGGGTTTGAGTACCCTCCGACATTCAGAAATCCATTTTTCATGAAATTCAACATCATTTTCAAAACCATTACTTTTATCCCACTTCCCTTTATTTACACTAACCATTTTTCCTGCATGGCAAGTTATGCCGTTATTTGATAAATTATAGGGCGGATCGGCAAAAATCATATCTACGTAATCATCAGGAAATTTTGCCAATATTTTCAAACAATCTTCATTATACAAGGCGGTTTCAGTTGTTTTATAAACCGGTTTTATGCCGCGTTGTTCTTTATTCTTGGCAATATATGTGATCAGTGATTCCATAACTAAATTCGGCTGCTCTTCTTCTAATTTATATATCATAGTTTTAAAATTTCTGTATTTTTAGTCTTGTTATTTCTTTTTGAATTTCTTGAATGACTTCCGTATTTGCTATTTCGCCGTCAAGACTGAAAACAACAAACACTTTTCCGCCAAATTTTTCCTCAAATTCGGCAAAACTTGCCTTCATGCGTTCTGTTGCGGAATAGTTGCCGAAATTTGCTTTTGCCGTAACTGGTTTTATTTGAATGCCAAATGTATTATTGCCAACTTTTGCGATATAGTCAATATCTCCTGCGTGGTCAAGTTCGGGGTCGCTTTCTTCAAAAACAACATCCGGAAAAATTTTGGATAGTCCGTCATTTACCACCGATTTTTCCCGCAAAAAGCCATCAAAAGTGCGATTGATTGTCAGATTGAAAATGTAATCCATACAATCTTGCAAAGTGAGTTGTGCAAAAGCCGCCTGCCATTCAGGGATAACTACTTCGGTAATTTTTTCATACAATCGTTCTCCCAATTCCTGCAAACTTTCTTTGGTAATTTTGGTTTTTGTTTTTGTTTCCGTGTAAGCATTTTCAAAATACCATTGTTCCCATTCTTTTATAGTATAAGGTTGGCATTCACGAATTAACGCCATTACTGTACCTACCTTGTTCGGACGCGACAGTTGGTAAGTTTGGCAAGCATAGTTTAGTACTTTTTCTTTTTTGCCGAAGTCGAGGGAGTGTTTTTCGTGTTTCATATTAGTTGATTATTTTACTTATAACTATAAAATACACAAAAGAGGCAAATGCAACAGATGTACACACAAACCATAATTCATTCCAAAATATAATTTCATGGCATTTAAATCTTTTTTTCCATCTTTCAATTTTTGCTTTTTGATGTCCTATCACCAACATACAAAATAAAAATGTTACTCCTAAATTAATCATTCCACCACACTGAATTAATACGTTTACATTTAATGTATTATCTGGTTTTTTTAGTGCAATAAAAGAAATACCACCCAACAATGCTAACATTATTTTTATATAAAACTCAAATGCTTTATATATTGCATTATTATGATATTCTATTTGTGAACTCAATAAATCTGGCTCTAATTTTCGCCAATCATTTTTTCTTTCACCTGATTTCTCAAAATTTTGCCACCGAAAAGATAGCATTACAATAACGAATAAGATTGCCGTACATAAAAATGGAATAATAAAAAAGTAAAGTATATCAAAAAAGGTTATCATAATTTATATTGTTAAAAATTTTTCTTTATACCTAAATTCCATACTCTTATCCACCTCTGCCAATTTCGCTTTCAACAAATGCGCATTTACAAACGTCTTATTTTCAAGATACAAATACGCCATTAAGCAATTATCACTGTCATATTTTATTTCATCGTGGCGTAGAAAAACACGCTTGCCTTTCAGTTTATCGCTCAAAAATTTTGTCGCCTCTCCGTTGAGAGATGGATTTTGTTTTATGCCTATGAGCCGTATCACTAAATCATTGTTTAATTTAACAAGTTCGGGGTTAATAATTTCTTTAACAGTAAAATATTCCTCACGTTGTCTGGTGCTTTCAGTATCTATTTTTGAACCGTATTGCAGTTTTTTGACGTCAATTTTTTTGTCTAATTTGTGCGTATCTACAAACAGGTAGGGTAACTCTTTTACCTTTTCTTCAAAATTAAGTGTTATTTCCTGTTGTTTAATTATCTCCGTTTCAACTTGCATAAGACCAATTTTTTCCTTAATAATTGGGATATATTCCGCGTTAATCTCGTAACCTGCTGAATTTCTGTTTAGATTTTTTGCTGCCAAAGAGGTTGTTCCGCTACCAAGAAATGGGTCTAAAACCGTTTCATTGGGAAACGAAAACATTTTAATTAAACGGTGTGGTAATTCTTCGGGAAACATCGCCAAATGTTTATCCTGTTTTGCTCCGTTAAAATACCAATGACCATTAAAATAGGTGTTCCATTCTTCGTTGGTCATTACGGAATTATCTTTTTGCTCCTGTGTAGGTTTCGGCGCGTTCCCCTGTTTTTTGAACAGCAAAATATATTCAAAATCCAACTTTACAATGCCGTTTCGCGGGTGGGGAAAACTGCCCATTACAGCGCCGCCGCCGGTGGTGTTCATGGTAGTTGCTTTTTGCCAAATAATTTGCCCCATAAAATCGAAACCCATTGTTTCACAAAATTTTATAATTTCTGAATGAATTGGAATTACTTTATATCTCCCATAATAAACTGAACGTGCAAACTGGTCTCCTATATTGATGCACAATCTGCAACCGTCATGCAATACCCGATAACATTCAGACCAAACCAAATTCAAGTTGTTAATATAGTTTTCGTAACTGTCATTAAATCCGATTTGATTTTCTGTTCCGTAATCTTTCAGTTGCCAATAGGGTGGAGAAGTAATAATCAAATGAACGGAACGGTCTTTTAATTCGCTCATTTGCCGACTATCTCCATTGATTATTTTATGTCTTGTTTTCATCTAAATTATTTTCTGCAAAAATATCATTTTAAATTATAATGTTTGGTATCATAATTTTTACCGTCAGCGACAGTTAGTAAGAATTTCTTACTAACTGAAATCTCTTGTAGTTCTCTTTTGTTTTTCATTTCTCATCTCCTTTTAATTCAATATCCCTCATAATCCTATTCACCCCCAAAAATTCAGCACACGTAATAATAGAACCGATACTTACGCCCAAAAATCCGTGCGCGTTAATGTTTTGACCGGTTAAAAACAGGTTTGGAATTTTAGTGCGTTGCGATACCAATGTCTGCGCCGGAAAATGACAATCTCTTAGAATACCATACAAAGAGCCATCTTTACTTCCGGTATAATCCCTGTAAGTTAAAGGGGTGGAGGTTTCGTAAAATGCAATGTTTTCTTTAATTCCGGGATAATGTTGTTCTAAACAATCTAACAATTTTTGCGCTTTTTCCTCTTTGAAGTCCAAATAATCTTGCCCGCGGTTTCCCACTTTTGTATTTTCCCATTGTTTCACATCGTCAAAATTCATAAAAGCAACTACTTGAGCGCTATTGGCATATTTTTCATCTGTGGCACGCGATTGCTGCATGTAAAGAAAACTTTTAGGCCATTCTGCCTGACTATATTCTTGCGTGTGCCAAACAGATTTTCCAAAATACTGATAATGATTGTGATTCAAATACGGCACACGGTTGGGTTTGAAAGCAAGATAAAGCGTAAAATTGGAAGTGGTATTCTCCATACTGTTAATCCTGTAACGAAACGCATTGCGAATTAAATGTGAATCAATTAATTCCAATGTTTTGGCAGGGTGAATATTGGAAATAAAATAGTTTGCCTCAATGGTTTCCCCCGATACGGTTTCAATAGAAACAACCTTTTCACTGTTGCAATTGATTTTGGTAACTTCGTGCCGGTTAAAAATTTCGCCACCCAAATTACGGATTGAATTTACCAAACTATCTACAATAGTGTGACTTCCGCCAATGATGCGCCACGAACTTTTAATATAAGAGTGCATAATGAGCGCGTGTACATATACCGGCGTTTTTTCGGGAAAACCGGCATACAGCGGGTTTGTGCCTGCCAATACATTCTGAAGAGTAGGGTCTTGGGTAAAAGATGCAATAAACTCACCCACACTCTTTTTAATGTAATCTGATTCAATAAAGGTGAGACTGTTTATTTCCTGCAAGTTGTACAAAGGCGAGGCGTGCGCAATCTTTTGTATCGCTTCAATAAATTGTGCAATACCCTGCCGCTCTTTTGGAAAATAACGGGAAAGCGTTTCAATAAAGTTTTCATACCCCATAGCGTAAGGAAAAACTTTATCTTCAATCACAATTTTATCAAAACAGTCGGTATCCAACTTTTTAAGTTTTACATCTTGATTTATAGCGTAATAGTTGAATAAATTGTGTAATATTTCCCCCTCGCCAAGTCCGCCCAAATAGTGCATTCCGGTGTCGAACGTATAGCCTTTACGATGAAATACCTGTAAACAACCGCCAAATTGATGCTGTTTTTCAAAAATAGCCACTTTATAGCCGTGTTTGCTTAACACGTATCCGCATTGCAAACCGCCCAAACCACTGCCCAAAATTGCGATATCATACTTTCTCATAATCGTACATATTATTCATATCTACCACATAATCACACTCAATATCAAACATTTCCGAATTATCTATATAATGCAGATTGGGAGGAATGCCGATACAGTTTTTGGCTAAACTGAATTTTTCGGCGTTGTCTTCAAAAGCAAATATTTCGGCGTCTTTTAATAACAGTGATGCCAACAATGGAAATTCGCCGTAGCCGCAATGTGAAATTTTAATTTTTCGGGCATCTTTAAGCGCTGCAATCTGATGTTTGTAGTTGTGATGTTTTCGTAAATTATTACGCACATTCCACTCAATATCAATGCCTTTATATACATAATTGTGCAACACTCCGTCAGCCCAATAATCTGCCGTTTCAATCTCTGCGGACAGTTGGTTGTAAGTTGCTATAATCTGTTTTCTAAACCATTTGCTAACTTCTTGATATTCTCCGAGTTTATGATAATCTTCAAAAGAGATACGGTCGCCCACTTTTATGGTAATTTGCCCTTTTCTTAACATCAATTCTTTCTTTGGCAAGACGTGTCCCAAGCCGTGAATGGTAATCGGCAAAATATCCAATTTCAGTTGTTCCGCCAAATAGAAAGCCCCTTTGTGAAAGCGTTTTATAGTGCAATCTGGCGAGCGCGTGCCTTCTGGAAATATCAAAATAGAATATCCTTTTTGGATTACTTGTTTCAGTTTCTCGATATTGTTCTCAAAATTATGTGCAATGGGGTAGAAATCGGCAAACCGCATGGGCAATGCGTAAAACGGCGTATTCCATACCCATTTATTGGTTAAAACTACAATTTTGGGGTGTAATCCGATAATACAGGTTAAATCAATGTGCGCCTGATGGTTGGCAACAATAATAGCCGGTTTCTCAAATTTTTCCTGCCGATAGTCTAACAGTTTGTATTTTACAGAGGGAATACGCGAACTTACAAACCGCGAAATCCACGAAAATACGCAATGGTAGTAGTATTTTCTTCTGTCTAACGTGGTAAATGGAAGTAAGAAAAACGGTAAAATAAGATTTAACACGATACAGCCTAAAACAAAGACGGAAAAAGAGTAAAACGTTTTCAAAAAACGCAGGAGCGTAACGGGTTGCATTCTGGGTTTTCCATTTTTTTGCGTCAGCATTTTAAAGATAGCGGGCGAGATGGTATAGGTCATCAATACCACACAAAACATACCAATCATACTTACTTGCGCTAAAGAGTGCATCGCAGGGTGTTTGCTGACAATGAGCGTGCCGATGCCGATAAATAAGATTACGGCAGATAAGATTACGGCAACTTTATACGAAACCAGCAATCGTTTTTTATGCGCATAATCTTGTATCAAACCCTCCAGCATAAAGATAGAATAATCGTCCCCAAGCCCAAAAATAAAAGCAGCCAAAATAATATTGACAATGTTGAACTGTATATCAAAAATTGCCATCAATCCCAAAATCCAAAACCAACCCAAAATCATTGGTGCAATGGTGATAAAGGCGAGTTCAATTCTTCCGAAAGAGAGTAAGAGAAAGCCAAAAACCAATAATGCGCAAAACCACCCCACAAAATTAAAGTCGGCATACAAAAGATTAATCATGCTTTTGTTACTCATATTGCGGTTAAACATAACGGTTTGCTCTATCTGAGCCAGCGGAGAGTTTAGTATTTCTTCTACGTCGGTTTTGGGATATAATAAAGTAATGACAGCCGCGCGTTGGGGCGTTTCTATCAGATAATCGTTGAGTAACAATTTTCTGACGGTTGAAAAATCGGGCGTTGTTTCTACAAAGTCTTTATCTAATAATTGGTAAAAGTTCTCAAAACTTGCACTGTTTAAACCTGTTTTATCGCAACTGCTTTCAAATGTCGCTAATATTTTCTCTTTGTGGTCATTCCAAAAAGATTTCCATTTGTTTATTCTAATTTCTTGAAGTTTCTGCGAAGGCAACAAATCTCCAATGCCTTGAATTTGTTTAAAATAGCCAAGATTTGCAAGGCTGTCCATCACAGGTTTTGCCTTTTCATACTGTAACAATGCCTCCTCCAAATTATTGCCGTAAGATACGTGAAATAAATAGGGTACATTAATATTTACCACTTCGTTAATCTCGGCAAACGCTGTTTTCTGTTCTTGGGTCATATATCCCAATTTGCTAAAATCGGTTTCAAATTCCACTTTTTGTGAGAAATAGGTAAATATACATGTTAAAACAATGATTACAAGCCATATATATGGAATATTTTCAAGTTTTGCAGCGGCAATTTTTTCCCATATCGTTTTCTTCTCCACCGTGTCTTTTTGATTTGATTCTGTTTTTCTTAGAAACATTGGAAGACAGAACAATACAAACAGCAACGTTCCCAATAGCGTTAGGGCAGAGAAAAGCCCGAACTCTTTCAACGCATCGGATTTTACAAAGAGCAAACTTAAAAAAGCGCCTACGGTGGTGATACTGCCCACCGTCATAGGAAATGCAATCTCTTTCAGAGTGTTAAAAGCATTTTTTTCCTCTTTATAGTGTACCAAAAAATGCAGCGAATAATTAATAGCAATTCCAAAAATGGCAGAACTTGCCCCAATGGCAATGCTTGAGATAGAGCCTTTAAATAAAACAATGCAGGCAAACGAAAGTAATGTGCCGAAAAATACGGGAACTAAAATGAGTATCAGAGAAGATATTTTTCTAAAATACAACAATAAAACAATGATAATGAGCAAGATTGCTATAGACAGTGAAACGGCGCTGTCCGTTTTCACTTGTTTGGCATTGGCAACGCTTACCGGAATTGCGCCGAAATAAGTGATTTTCAGACTGTTATTTGAAGATAAATTTATGTTGGCAACACATTGTTCTAATTTTTCAACAAAAACGGCATTCTCTTTCGTTTCGGTAACAGGATTTTTAGCAATAATAAAAAGCAAAATGCTGTTAAGGTCGGCAGAAAACAGATAGCCATCATCAATAACCAAAGATTGATATTCGCCAACACTTTGCAACTGTTTCAGTGCAGGCATAGACAGGTGAAAAGGGTCTGCAAGAATACTGCGTTTCATCATACCGGCGGAGGGCATTAGCAGTATTTGCTTGTCATTTTCAATAACTTGTAAGATATTTTCAGCAACGAGCAACGTATCCATTCGCTTATAGTCTTCCGATTTTAAGAAGAAAGGAATATTGGATTGAATGGCGTTTTGAACTTCTAAAATACTCTCATTATCAATTTGATATATAATTTCTTTCGTGTAGTCTGCAAGTTTGTCGTTTAATTCATTCACAAACAGGTCAACATATTCTTTCAGAGCATCAATATCGGTATTCGCAGTATCTTTTTGTGATATTTTGAAGATAATTTTATCGGCAAGTTTGTTATTCGTATAAACAAAGTTAATGATTTCCGTTTCTTTGTTTTTGGGCATAAAATTAGAAATATCTTCTTTCAGCGTAATGTGCGATGCAACGATGCCTAATATAATGCAAATCAACACCAAACCGGAAAAGAAGAAACGGGGGCGTTTGGAAAAAAAAGTAAATGAACCGGTAAAAAATCTAATCATACGCTCTGTGTAACTCTGTGTCCTTTGTGCCTCTGTGCTAAAAAAAACAATTGCCCAACCATAAAAAACATTTTTTTAGGATAAAAATAAATCACCGCAAAAATACTCAAAAAAGTGTTTAAAACCGAAATTCTAAAAAAATCCAGCGAGGGTTTAAAATGGGTAATGCGTTCTCCTATTGGAGCATAGTACACTTGAACAGGTATTGGAACTACTTTACTTCCACTCCATACATTACGAACCAAGATTTCTAATTCAAAGTTGTAACGATTTGTAAACCACAGTTTTTTATGAAAACACGACAACGGATAATAGCGAAAACCGGATTGCGTATCGGGAATTTTTTGAAATGTTTGCACCGCAAACCAAAAGTTGGCAAATTTATTGGCAAAACTGTTCTTTTTGGGCATGTTTTGATGTTCCAAGCCGCGACTTCCCACAATAATAGCCTTTGGGTTTTCGAGCGCAGCATTTATAATAGTTTCAATATCCGATGCAAAATGTTGTCCGTCGCTATCTATGGTAATGATAGCATTGTAACCCAATTCTTTAGCCTTTTTCGCGCCCTGTTTTAGCGCGTAACCTTTTCCCCTGTTTTTTTCATAACTTACTAATGTTATGACGTTCAAATATTTATGAATGACTGATAAGGTGTGGTCTGTTGAGCCGTCATTTACAATAATAATGGGAATGGGGTATCGCAAGCAATCTTTAATGACCTCTTCCAAAAGCGGCGCATGATTATAGGTTGGAATGACCAAACAGCAGCCCAAAGTTTTTATATTAGTTTCAATTTCAGTCATTTATTTAGTGATGAATACGTATTCTAATTTACAAAAGAGATGTTCATCTTTTGAAAAAGTGACAGATGTTGTATAGTGTTCTTCATTTTTTTGATACGAAAAACAAATGCTTATTTCGGGAAATTCATAAGGATTAATGGTTTTCAGGAATTTAAGATTTTTAAATGCCACAATTTCAACTTTTTGGTTCATCTTATCTTCAATAAACTCTTTGGAAATTTGCACTAAACACGCACCGGGCAAAATGGGCATATCCGGAAAATGCACTTTAAATATTAGAGAATCCTGTATTAAAGAGAGATTTGCGAGATGTTGTCCTGATGCATTATCTTGCACAGACACAGTACGATAGAGTGAATTTAGTAATCTCATTTCAGTTCAAATAGCGTTTGATTAACAGGTTGATTTACTTTAACATTCTCAAATTGAATGCTCGTTGTGTCCTCTCCGCTTTCATAAATTTCAATTTTAGCAACCAAATAATTGGTTTTATTAAAATAGAGTTTGATTTTGGAGATATAATTTTGCATTGCTTTTTGGACAGGCGTTAAATGAACGACAATGGCGTTAGAATTATCTTCATACTCCGTTTTAAATTTCTTAGTATTTTCCAAAATATCGCCATTTATAGAGGATATTACCAATTTTGAGATTTCTTGAAACAGTCGTGCGCTATTATCTTTAATCTCACGAACTTTCCCATCAAGTTTAGTAAAATATTTATCCCCGTTTTGCACAAAAATAAATGACTTATCCCCAGTGTATTCCCAGCGAAATTGGTTCGATTTTACGAAATACATAATCCCTTTTGAAACATCGTTTTCTTTAAGCACCGCCATTTTTTTAGTTTGCACAAACGGACAAATCAAAGTTTGAATTTGCGCATTTTTATCTTTGATGTTGTTTTTTATGGTAACGAGGTCAGCGCCCGAAATGAGGTTGCCGTTGTTTTGGGCAGCGGCGGCGAACAGAAACAGGATAAAGATGAGAAAAGAAAGTTTTTTTTTTGTTCTATTAATCATAGGGTTACTCAATTTTTGATTGTTGGTGCAAAAGTACATAAAATTGGTAAAGATGCGCAGCTAACGGGCTTACCCACGCTACAGACAAAGACTCGGGCTTTGGAAAAAAATAAATAATCCCTATTTTTTAAATACATTATTCCGGTGCAATCCGCTCTACCTTTTCTATCTGATCTATTTTAGAGAGATTTTCAATTAATTCATTCAATGCTTTTACATTTTGAATATAAATCATTAACTTTCCGGTGAAAGTGTTACTCTTGCACCAAATATCAAACGATCTGATATTCAAATCCATTTGAGAAGAGACTACATCAATAATCTCTTTTACCATTCCTTTTCTGTCGAAACCTGTAATACGAAGCCCTGTGAGGAACGCCAGATTCGACTCTTTGCGCCACTTTGCTTTAATGATACGGTTTCCATATTTCGACATCTGTTCAATGGCGTGAGGACATTTGGTTTGGTGCACCTCTATGATGTCGTTGGTAATTTGAAACCCTACTACCTGATCGCCCGGAATAGGGTTACAACATTCGGCAAGTTGGTAGCGAATCACATCTGAAATTTCATCCAAAAGAAACGCTTCCGCTTTTTGCTCTAATTGTTGGTCTATCAAGGTATCAATCTCTTTAACCTTAAGATTATCCGCAATTTTTTTTCTAAAATCTTCAACGGCATTGTTCGGAGATGCTTTTTTGCTAAAGATTTTGCGCACGCGGTCTTTGGTAATTAGTCCTTCGGCGATGAGCCCCCAAAATTCATAAGGCGACAGTACTTTTGCATCGGCTTGCACACGTCCCACGTTAGAGGAGTTGTTTTCAATTTTTAGCGCTTCAAATATCTCTGCCAAAATTTTCTTCCCTTTCAGTTCTTTTTTCTTGTTCTCTTCCCGAAATGCTTCTTTCAATTTTTCACGTGCGTAAGCAGTTTTAACATAGTTGAGCCATTCCGGTTTGGGAATCTGTTTTTTTGAAGTAATGATTTGAAGTTGGTCGCCGTTTCTAAGCACGTAATCAATAGGTACGATATTGTAATTTACTTTTGCGCCGATACATTGATTACCGAGATTGGTGTGCAGTTCGTAGGCAAAATCAAGCACGGTAGCACCGGCAGGCAATACTATTCTTTCTCCTTTCGGCGTAAAAACAATAACCTCTTTCAGGTTCAAATTCAATTTTACTTCGTTAAGAAACTCCAAAGCAGTAGTATCCTCGCTTTGCAACATACCTCTGATTTTTGAGAGCCATTCTTCCACACGGTTTTCGTATTCCTGCGGATTTTTGTTTTCTTCTTTATACTTAAAATGTGCGGCAAGTCCTTTTTCGGCAATCTCATCCATACGTTTTGAACGTATTTGTACCTCCACCCATTTTCCCGATTTGCTCATCGCGGTAATATGCAACGATTGATAGCCATTCGGTTTAGGATTTGTAATAAAGTTTCTCTCCCGCAATTGATTTGTTTTATAAAGTTCCGTAATGATGGTATGAATACGCCAACAGATAATCTTTTCCTCTTCGGGAGGTGAGTCAAACACAAAACGCACGGCGAAAATGTCGTATATATCATCAAAATTGATTTTTTTACGAATCATTTTTTGATGAATGGAGTAGATTGATTTTGTTCTACTGGTAACCTCCGCATCAATACCTGCTTCTTTCAGTTTTTCAATAACAGGTTTGGTAAAATCTTCAATCAGTGTATTTCTCTTCCGTGCGGTGGTCTCCAGCGCGTGAAGAATCTTGTTATACTCAACAGGGTCATTATATTTCATTGACAAATCTTCCAACTCGCTTTTAATCGTGTAAAGACCCAGACGGTGTGCAATGGGAACGAAGAAGAAAGTGGTTTCGGAAGATATCTTCCATTGTTTCTCTTGCGGCATAGCGCTGAGTGTCCTCATATTGTGCAGTCTGTCTGCAAGTTTTATTAAAATTACGCGTACATCTTCAACGGTAGAAAGCAATATTTTCTTAAAATTTTCTGCTTGCACCGATTGATCTACATCTACTACAATCTCTTCAATTTTAGTAAGTCCATCTACAATTCTGGCAACATCCTGACCAAACAAACCTTTAATATCTTTCAACGTATAATCGGTATCTTCCACCACGTCGTGAAGGAGTGCGGCTATCATAGAAGTAACACCCAGATTAATCTCCCTTGCTACAATCAGCGCTACGGCAATAGGATGATAGATATAAGGTTCTCCGCTTTTTCGGCGCATATCTTTATGAGCATCAACTGCCAATGTAAATGCTTTATGGAAAAGTGCGCGCTGTTGCTTTGTGGCACGCGCAGGCAGCAAACGACACAACTCTTTGTATTTTTGTAATATCGTTTTCCGTTCTAAAGTCGTATTGGGGATATAAATTTCCATCTAATCTTTTATTTGTAGTTCTAATATTTGCAAAAATTCATCAAACTCTTCATTTTGTTCTTTAAAGTTCTGCAACTTATCTTTAACGTCGTAAATAATCTTTTTCGTCACCATCTTTTCATCGGTTTTCACAACAATATCTTCAATCTGTTCGTCGTAATGTGTACGCAGATATTCCAACACTTCCCTTGTTTTTGCTTCAAAATGTTCTTTTTGAACATCATTTTTAACGGTAACTTTAATGATATTATTTTCTATTTCCGGTAAATACTCTTTGAGTGGAAAATAGATGGTAGGCACAGAGGCGAACACTTGCCCGAACATCGTGTGCCAATGATCCTGAAAAGTAGCAGGAGTATCTTTTTCAGAGACAGGAAGACCGGAAGATGGTAAGAGCGAAAGATGGTTGTTCTTGTCATTCTGAGCGAAGCGAAGAATCTCATGCGCAATATTTGTCTCCTCGACTTCTGCCTTCTGCTTTCTGTTTTCTGTTTTTTCCACTATGATGTCGGTAATATCCGGTGATTTCTTTATGGGTGTGGCAGATGGCGACACAAATCCGCGCGTGGATTGCTGCGGGAGGGTGGAAGAGACTAAATTGCTTATTGCCACCGGCTGATTATCTGCGCTATTTCTCCCGTGATTGCCTGACTCCGGCAGTGAGTTTATATACATAGTTGCCGTTGATTTGCATCAAGCAGATCTCTACGGAAAGGCGTTTGTTTTGAGATAGTTTATAATTAAAATCGCATTGGTTGGATAGTTCCAAACCTCTAAGCAGCAGTTGCTTGTCGGCTTTTTTAGCTTGTTCAAAGAAACGTTGTTTTACCGCGTCGGAAACCTCCATTAGTTTAATAGTAGAAGAATTTTGCGCCATCAACAATTGGCGGAAATGGGCGGCTAAACCGGAAATAAAGTGTTGTCCGTCGAAGCCTCCGTTCAGAATATTATCAAATAGTAGCAACGCGGCAGACGGGTCTTCACTAAACAAAAAGTCGGTCATTTTAAAATAGTTATCCACATCCAATACATTCAAATGCTGAATAGTAGTTTGGTAAGTAATATTTTTTCCGGAGAAACTTACCAACTGGTCAAAAATAGAGAGGGCATCGCGCAGGGAGCCGTCTGCTTTTGAGGCAATTATACGCAAGGCTTCCTCTTCGGTTTGCACGCCTTCGCTTTGTGCCACAAAAGCCAGATGTTTTATGATGTCGTTATCTACAATACGTTTAAAATCATACACCTGACAACGGGATAAAATGGTAGGAATAATTTTATGTTTTTCTGTGGTTGCTAAAATAAATTTGGCGTAAGCCGGCGGTTCTTCCAACGTTTTCAAAAAAGCATTAAACGCCTGATTAGAGAGCATGTGTACCTCATCTATGATATACACTTTAAATTTAGCGCCCTGCGGACTGATACGCACCTGCTCCACCAACGAGCGGATATCTTCCACTGAGTTGTTGGAAGCGGCGTCCAATTCGTACACATTAAAAGAGGCTGAGGCGTTGAACGATTTACAGGAATCGCATTTATTGCAAGGCTCAAAATCGGGGGTTAGATTTTGGCAGTTAAGCGCTTTGGCAAAGATACGGGCGCAGGTGGTTTTGCCCACCCCACGCGGACCGCAAAACAGAAATGCCTGAGCCACCTGTTGCGTCTTTATTGAATTTTTTAGTGTAGAAACGATAGCATCTTGCCCCACCACCATATTAAAGGTAGATGGGCGATATTTGCGTGCAGAAACAATAAAATTATCCATGAGATTGAAATAACAGTTTTATAAACAACATCTTAATAGATGATACAAAGCATTGCAAAAATATATTTTTATCTCAACATTTTGGTTAAAAAAAATACCGGTTAAATTTTCTGCTAAAGATTTCATTATAAAAAATCTATTTTCGCACCGCTATATTTTAGATAGCATTGCTATTATTGCATATAGAAAAGTGACCAAATGATTATGAACCAATAAGCGATAAGTAATGCGTATATTGCGCAGTTGGCTGCAAGTGTGGAGAGGACAGTGCGTAAAGCAATGTTGGACTTACATTTGCGATAATGATAGGCAAGACACTCGCGAAGCCGTAAGAGCGAGATAAATTAAGAACCTTCCGTAAAAGGGCGGAAGTAAAACAATTTTTTTTATAAACTGGTATCTTAAAGTTTTGAAACAGTACGTTGATTTTGGTGGAAGAGCAAGAAGAAAAGAGTATTGGATGTATTTCTTATTCAATATGATTTTCTGTGTAGTAGCAATGATTTTGGATAGATTGTTGGGATTAACCTTTAATCTTTATGGACAAAGTTTAGGTTATGGTTGGCTGTATCTAATTTATTGTTTGGCAGTCTTTTTACCCGGGTTGGCGGTTTTTGTGCGGCGTTTGCACGACATGGGGAAAAGTGGGTGGAACTTTTTTATTGGACTAATTCCACTTGTTGGAGCAATTATTTTGCTTGTATGGATGTGTAAAGACAGTCAAACAGGCGAAAACAAGTGGGGTGTAAATCCGAAAGAGTGACTGAACAAAAAAGAGAACGAATAATAATACTGCATATTTAACACAATAAAATATGCAGTAAGTTCGTTTGTTATTTTGAAATACTGCATATTTTTTATACTTTTGCAGGCAGAAAAATAAAGATAGATGAAAAAATTTGATTATTCGTTTTTGAGAAATTCACTATTGCCGATAAATTTGCTCGGCATTACAAACAGTATTGCAGAACTGAAAACATTAGAACAAGTCCGTAAACGTGATTTTCCTAATATTTTTACGAAATTGGAAAGCATAGCCAAAGTGCAGTCAGTCAAAGGGTCGAACGCTATTGAAGATATTGTTACTACCGACAAGCGTATTGAAGAAATTGTCAATCAATCGTCTGCGCCGCTCAACCACAACGAACAGGAAATTGCAGGTTATCGCGATGCACTTAACGCTATTCACAACGGTTTTGAAAATATTACACTTGACGCACAAAGCATTTTAAACCTGCATGCGGTTTTGCTTTCTTATACTGAAACAGGTGGCGGCAACTATAAAACTTCCGATAATGTAATTTTGGAAATAGATAGTGAAGGTAATCGAAAAATACGGTTTACACCCACAAAAGCCGTTGAAACACAATCGGCTATGCAACAACTTATTTATGCTTTTATTGATGCAAACAGCGACAGCGGAATAAACAAACTGCTACTTATACCTTGTTTTATCCTTGATTTTTTGTGTATTCACCCATTTTCAGACGGAAACGGAAGAATGTCTCGATTACTTTCTCTATTGCTGTTATATAAAGCAGGTTTTGATGCCGGAAAATATATTTCTTTTGAAGAACAGATAAACAAAAACAAAAATTCTTATTATGAGGCATTGCGAAAATCTTCGGAAAATTGGGAAAGTAATACGAATGATTATCTGCCGTTTATAGAAAATTTTATTTTCTCGTTACTCATTTGTTACAAAGAACTTGACAAGCGTTTTGCAGTTATCAATTCAAAAAAAGTTTCAAAACGTGAGCGAATTGAGCAAACTATACTTAACAGTTTGCTACCGCTCGGCAAACAAGAAATCAATTATATATTACCCGATATTTCGGCAACTACAATAGAAATTGTTGTTTCCAGAATGCTTAAACAGGGTCAAATTAAAAAAATAGGAACATTTAAAAATGCAAAATATATTAAAAACTGACAGTATGGACACAAACACCTGACAGCCAACGGGCGGTTTGGCGCAATGGCGGCAGTAACCCGCAGACAATTTTGTGGGAAATTTGTACGTTATTACCCCGCAGGAAGTTCAGTGAAAGCCCCGCCTGCTCCAAGCCGCTGGACGTTGCACGCAAGCAGGCGACAGCGCGGTGGACAGCGTAGCAGACAATAAAACAGAATAATTAATGTTAGTAAATTATAGAAATTGAACATGGAAATTTATAGCGTAATAATCATACTTTTGGCAATAGCCGTTGGACTGTATCCTATGGCTGCAAAGTTGCATTTTCCCTATCCGATACTGTTACTTATGGTGGGAATTGGAGTTGGTTTTATTCCCCATTTTGAGGCAATAAATATTAACCCTGAAGTCATTTTTCTGATTTTTTTACCTCCTTTTCTATATGATGCGGCATACAATATATCTTTCAAGGAATTTAAACGAAATTTATCCGTAATTTCGTTGTTGGCATTCAATCTTGTTTTTATAACAACTTCTGTAATAGCTGTTTCTGTACATTTTATATTGGACTTGGATTGGGCGTTGTCGTTTGTTTTGGGAGCAATACTTTCGCCGCCCGATGCCATTGCAGCAACTGGTGTAACCAAAAATTTAGGTTTGCCGCACCGTACAAGTACTATTTTAGAAGGTGAAAGTTTAATAAATGACGCTTCGGCTTTGGTTGCGCTACGGTTTGCGGTGGTTGCTGTTGCGGGAAGTCAATTTATTTTTTGGCAAGCAGGTTTAATGTTTTTAGTCGCACTTGTAGGCGGGGCAGTTTTGGGTTGGATTTTATCTATGATATTTATTTTTATGGCTAAAAAACTTACCGACAAAAATGTTATCGTTGCGCTTAACTTGCTGTTACCATTTGCTATATATCTTTTAGCAGAAGAAATACACGTGTCTGGAGTAATTGCAGTGGTGGCTTTTGGTTTGTTTGTGGCTCAACACAGAAACGAACTGCATGAAAAAAGCGTTATGCAATCAAAATCGGTTTTAGAAACTACCGTTTTCATATTATCAGGATTGATTTTTATTTTGATAGGATTAGAATTTCCGCATGTTTTGAAAAACATTCCGAACAGTCAATTTTTACCACTGATTGGCGTTGCTTTCCTGATTTTTCTTGTAGCATTGATAATCCGAATGGTAGTTATTTTCAGATATAAAGTACATAAAAAAAAGCAATTTATACGTATTAACAATAAGATTGCCAATATGAGCGAAAAACAAATACGGCATTTCGACAGTCATTTTAGTCGTTTTGGGAAAAAAGGCTCATTTAAAGAACGCTTAGAAGAAAGCAAATCCCTTTTGCTTAATAGCAAAGAAGCGTTTGTAATTGGTTGGTCAGGTATGCGTGGCATAGTTTCGTTGGCAGCAGCATTATCATTACCGCTTGTAATGGCAGACGGCAGCAGTTTTCCGCACCGCAACACACTTATTTTCATTACTGTAACCGTAGTAATAATGATGTTACTCATTCAGGGATTAGGTTTGCCGTTTATTGTTAAATACCTGAAATTCAAAGAAAAAATAGAAGAATAAATGTACAAAATAGAAAAACAAGTGAAAAAATGCCAGCGTGCAACGGGCGGTACTTCGACAGGCTCAGTATATCATTTGGCGCAAGCGGGGTTTCCCTCGCGGGATAAATAATTGCTAATTTTGCCGCGTGTTGCTCGTTGGAAAGTGTGTGAAAACCGCAACTTCGGCAATATGCTGGGACGTTAGCGGCAATGTGTGGGCAGTACAGCGGTTTGATAGAGCGAAGAAAAAACACTTAACCATTTTTTAGAAATAGTGTATCTTTGCATTTTGTTATCATAAGAGTATAAATTATTAGAATATGGTAAGATACCCCTTCACAATAAAACACTTAATAATTTGTGCCAAACAATTTTTCGAGCAAGAATTCAAAACACCAAACAAAGAACAAGTTGCCGTAGGGCATATCTCCGGTATAGAGTTGCTTAAAAAAATAGAGCGGTTAGGATACGGGGCTTTTTAATAATAAAAACAGAAATATTCGTTTTCTTCAAAGAAAGTACGGAAAACTAACCTCTTTTCAACTATTTTTGCCAAAAAGTTCACATAATGCAAATTTTAACAAATCAAATGGATAATTTTTTTTTAACAAAAGCCATTGAGTTGGCTGAAGAGAATGTCAGATCCGGTAAGGGAGGCCCATTCGCAGCCATTATCACAAAGAACGATGAAATTATTTCAACGGGAACAAACGTAGTAACAGCCACTAACGATCCTACGGCACACGCAGAGATTGTAGCAATCAGAGAGGCGTGTCGCGTGCTCAATGATTTTCAATTGGAGGGATGTACGCTCTATTCCAGTTGCGAACCTTGTCCTATGTGTTTGGGCGCTATCTATTGGGCGCGACTGAAAAGATTAGTCTTTGCAGCGGATAAACACCAAGCGGAAGAAGCCGGTTTTGATGATGCCTTTATTTACAAAGAGTTAGAATTATCATACAATCATCGTAAATTAGATACAAAACAGATAGTACTGCCCGAAAATAACAAACCTTTTGAGTTGTGGATGAATAGTATGAACAAAACAGAATATTAGGAATAATTATCTCAAAATTTCGTGTACATTTGCCCCCTTAAAAAAAATAAACTTTATGAAAAATATTTTAGTTATTGGCGCAAGTGGACAAATCGGCTCGGAATTGGTACTTGCTTTACGTCGTAAATTAGGCGGTAGTCAGGTAGTTGCTGCCGATCTTCGGTTTCCGTTAGATGCGGAACTTGCCCAAGGAGGTCCTTCATACAAAATAGATGCCACGCAAGCGCAAGAGATTGCTGATGTGGTTAAGAAACATAACATTGACGCCATTTATAATTTGGTGGCAATTTTATCGGCAACTGCAGAGGCAAATCCTATGCTGGGTTGGAATATTGGTATGGGCAGTTTAATCAACTGTTTGGAAGTAGCCCGCGAGTATAAGGCGGCGCTCTTTACGCCAAGTTCTATCGGCGCATTCGGTCCGGGAACGCCGGCTGATAACACCCCGCAAGATACTATTCAACGCCCCAAAACCATTTACGGCGTGAGCAAAGTTGCCGGCGAACTGCTTTCCGACTACTATTTTAAACGTTTTGGCGTGGACACCCGCTCCGTGCGCTACCCCGGATTAATCTCAAACAAAACCCTGCCCGGCGGAGGCACCACAGATTACGCCGTTGAAATTTATTACGCCGCAGTAAAAGGCGAAAAGTTTGTTTGTCCGCTACAAAAAGGCACTTTTATGGATATGATGTACATGCCTGACGCCATTGACGCCGCCATTGATTTAATGGAGACCGACCCCGCCCGCTTAATTCACCGCAACTCGTTCAATGTTACTGCAATGAGTTTCGACCCGGAAATCATTTGCAACGAAATCAAAAAACATTACCCCAATTTTGTGATGGAGTATGAGGTCAATCCGTTAAAACAAAGCATTGCAGATTCCTGGCCCAACAGTATGGACGACTCGTGCGCCCGCAAAGAATGGGGATGGAACCCGAAATATGATTTGGGGTTGATGACGGAAGATATGATTAAGGAATTGAAGAAGAAGTTATTGTAATAAATTATTAAAAAAAATACTGTTACCCCTTACCAGACAGTATTTCAGTAGAAAAACTTGTTTCGCATGTAGAGGTTTTTAAAATATTGTGCCCGGAGTATAAAAATCATAAAATCTATCTTGGGGTAGCAGCCATGTCATTTAAAGCAGGTTTAGAAACCGAATTGCATAACGCCGGCATCGCCACAATTAAGCAGGTAGGCGAAAAAATGGTTGTGTGTGATAAAGATGTAAAGGTGTTTTGACGCGGTATGCAGTGAATTTATTTATTCGTAATAAAAGGTTTTGTTTATTGCTAATAAAAACTGTTGTTTATTAGTAGTAAAAAGTTGTATATTTGCACTCAAAAATTTTAATCTCATTCAATAACCTAAATCATTTTATTTATGAAAATTACATATAATTTTAATGCAGGTCCCTGCGTGTTGCCCAAAGAGGCAATTAATGCGTCTATTGAGGCGCTCAAAGATTTTGTTGGAACCGGAATGTCGGTAATCGAAGTTTCTCACCGTTCAAAAGAGTGGGAAGCCGTGATGAACGAATGTGAAGCGCTGTGGAGAGAACTGTTGGATATTCCTGAAAATTACAAAGTTCTGTTATTGGGCGGCGGCGCAAGTTTACAATTTTGTATGGTGCCTTTCAACTTGTTAGAGAAGAAAGCAGCCTATTTGGAAACCGGCGTATGGGCTAAAAAAGCGCTCAAAGAAGCTAAAGGCTTCGGCGAAGTGGTTTGCGTGGCTTCTTCCGCCGACAAAACCTACTCTTATATCCCCAAAGGATACGAAATTCCAAAAGATGCCGATTATTTTCACATTACGACAAACAACACCATCTATGGTACTGAAATTAAGTACGATATGGACTCTCCTGTAACTTTGGTTGCTGATATGTCTTCCGATATGATGAGTCGTCCGGTAGATGTTAAAAAGTATGGCTTGATTTACGGCGGTGCGCAAAAGAACGTAGGTCCCGCAGGCGTTACCTTTGTAATTGTTCGCGAGGATATTCTCGGAAAAGTAAGCCGCTATATTCCTACGATGCTGGATTACAGAACCCATATTCCCGAAGGCTCTATGTTTAATACCCCTCCGGTTTTCTCTATTTTTGTAATGAAAGAAACTTTAAAATGGGTAAAAAATTTGGGCGGTTTAAAAGCCATACACAAAATTAACGAAGAAAAAGCGGCGTTACTTTACAATGAAATTGACAGAAATAGCATGTTTGTGGGCACTGCCGCAAAAGAAGATCGCTCATTAATGAACATCTGCTTTGTAATGACTGAAAACTACAAAGATAAAGAAGAAGATTTTATGAAATTTGCAAAAGAACGTGGTATGGTGGGCATTAAAGGACACCGCTCCGTAGGCGGATTTCGTGCCTCAACCTACAATGCTTGCCCGATAGAAAGTGTAAAGGCACTGGTGGCTTGTATGCAGGAGTTTGAGAAAATGTTTGCGTGAGGGGTGGCGCATGACAAGTTTTCTTACAACCACGCTATTCTCGTGTGAAAACCCATAAAACCAACCCTGCTATCACCAAAATAATCCCTGCAAGAAACACGCTTTGAAACGGATCATACACCAACTCAACTACGCAATATTCAGGATTTTTTGTATGTTTATCGTAGTTTATCAGATATAAATCCTGCCCAAAACCCATTTTACAGGGGTGGTTCACATAGAGTGAAATGGTCTTTACGGCATTATTTTCCTCAATCTCAATATTTGCTTCAAAACTTTTCGGTTCTCCGGATTCGTAATAGGTGGCATTAAATTTTAATAAAGCGAGGCTATAGGGAACAATTTTAATTTTTTTGTCTTTAGTAATGAAAACGTTAGTTTTATCAGTGGAGAGCAAAACCGCTTTTCCGCGCCAGTTGTAGAAATATCCCAAAATCATCGCCAAAACAATAAGCGCGATACCAAAGTGAGGGCAAATGAAACGCAAATATTTAATAATAACTTTCATTTCAGCAACTGTTGTGCTTCCGCAACAGAGATTTTTTGTTCGTTGTTAAATGCAATGATAAAAGCATCTGAAAAATACTTCTTTACCTCTTTAAGTTTATCCTGTGCCTCCTCCAAAGTTTTAAAATCTCCGGCTGTATATTTCCAAACCCCGTTTTCGTAATATTTTTTTACCTCAGTTATAGATGAAAATTTTTTGTCTGATGTGTTTAAATTATCTTTACTTATGAAAAACTGTATTCTGAATCGGATATTGTTGTCATCAGGTTTGGGTATAGAGGGCTCTGTCTGTTCGTTGGAATCGGCAGTTACATTGGTTGCATTTGATGGAATTTCAATTTCAGTTTTTTCTGTGATTTCAATTCTATGTTCTGATGGAATTTCAATTTCAGTTTTTTCTGTGATTTCAATTCTATGCGTTGGTTTTGTGGCTTTTGGAATAGGCAAATAAGGCTTTAAAGTTCCTTCAACCAAGTTTTTGTATTCAACGAAAGCATTATAAATACTTACGGCTAACAGCTCTTGCGTGTCTTCGCGGAGTAGATATTTTTCTTCTTCCGGATTGGAAATAAAACCTAACTCAATTAAGATGCTGGGCATTGCCACTTTATAGAGCACCCATATCTTACCTTGCCTTACGGATCGGTCTGTCATTTTTGTGTTGGCTACCAAATGTTTCTGTACTCTGGAAGCCAGTATGGTTGACCAATTCAGGTATGCTGAGGAATATAATGAGAAAATGATGTTGGCTTCCGGAGAATTGGGGTCAAAGCCGGAATAATTTGTTTGATAGTCTTTTTCCAATAACATATCGGCATTCTCTTTTTTTGCAACGGCAGCGCTTTCAGCAGATTTTTCTATCCCCATTACGAAAGTTTCCACGCCGCCGGCTGTTTTATTATTTTCTACAGAATTGCAATGAATGGAGATGAACAGGTCGGCTTTGTTTTTATTTGCAATGTCAGCACGTTTATACAAATCCACTGTTTCATCTTTTTTGCGCGTGTAAATTACAGTAACGTCGTCAAAATTTTGTGAAATCAGTTCGCCGATTCGTAATGCAACTTTGAGGTTAATCTCTTTTTCTTCACACAATTTTCCTACGGCTCCGGGATGTCCACCGCCATGTCCGGCATCTATTACTACCTTCGCAATCTTATCTTTTGCCTGCCCAAATATGTCTATGTTAAAAAAAGTTAATAAAAAACATACTAAAAACAGAGTTTTAATGTTCATAATCTTATATTTTTGCATATTTATTAATATATAAAACACTCACACGCAAAAAAAACAAATTTTGATAATTTCTGACTCACTTTGAAGAAAAAAATATACGTACACCATTGTTTATATCTTTTTAAACTGAATCTCATTCTGTTGTTCAGTATGTTTTTTATTTTCAATAATTTATATGGGCAGATAGATACGACATCAAGGGTGAATGATACTGTTCCTCTGTTTGTGGATTCTTTAACAAATAAAAATGATACAATTTTTATGGAAACAGATTCTCTTACCGGTAGCAGCGTTTCGTCAAAGAAATTGTCGCCTGACGCTATAGTATCGTCGGTAAAGTACCTCAGTCAGGATTCAATCATCATCGATTTGAGAACAAAAAAAATTATTTTATTTGAAGATGCGAAGGCATATTACGAAGATATTGAACTGACTGCGGGTTTTATGGAGTTTGGTTTTGTAAACAGCGAGCTGTATGCTTCAGGCGTGGCAGACAGTTGCGGACATATTCACGGACCTCCGGTTTTTAAGCAAGGCGTCAGCGAGTTTTCTTCTCAGGAAATCCTCTATAATTTTAAAACGAAAAAAGGAAAAGTTACAAAAGTAATTACGGAAGAAGGCGAAGGATACGTTCACGGTCATTATGTAAAGCATGTAGATGCAAAAACTTCTTATATACGGGGCGGGCAATACACTACATGTAATTTGGAACATCCTCACTTTCAAGTCCGCTTTAATAAGGGTAAAGTTATTCAGGATGAGAAAATTATAACAGGGCCTGCGTATTTAAGTTTTGGGAATATCCCCTCACCGATAGCGCTTCCATTTACGTATGTTCCGCTTCAAAAGGAGCGCGCTTCTGGCATTGTTTTACCACATATTGGGGAAGGAGCGGTTAAGGGTTTCTATTTTGAAGATTTTGGTTATTATCTTGGCATTAGCGATAATTTTGATCTGCTTTTATCGGGAGATATTTCCACACGCCTTTGGTGGACAACGAAAGCAAAATCTAATTATGTGTTTAAATACAAATGTACAGGAGAACTCCAATTGAGTTTCGGGCAAAGTTATTTCGGTGAACGACATACTGTGGAACGCTATCACACCAACAACTTTCGCGTATTTTGGAAACACAATCAAGATCCTAAATCACATCCCACTACCAGATTTAATGCACAAGTAAATATTCTCAGCAACACTTACAATAAATACACCGCTTCTTCAACACAGGACTATTTATCTAATCAATTTAATTCTTCTCTCAATTTTTCTACCAATGCTAAAGGGATTTTCTATTTTGATGCCGCTATTTTGTATAATCAAAATACTGCAAGTAGAAATATTGGCATTTCATTGCCGAATCTTAATATGTCGGTGAATCAATTTTATCCTTTCCGTAAAAAATTCAGAGCAGGCAAATTAAAATGGTATGATAATATTTCTATGAGATGGAACTCTAAGATGGTGAACCAGATTAATACTCAGGATACGCTTTTCTTTTCGCCGCAAACGTGGAAAGAGATGAAATCGGATATACAGCATACTGTCCCGTTAACAATTCCTGTAAAAATGGGAAAATTCAACTGGAATACTAATGCTACCTTTGACGAGAGGTGGTATTTGCAACGAACAGAGAAGGAGTTTTTAACAGAGCAGCTTGAAGATACTGTAAAATATAGTGTTGCAGATATTTTTCAACGTGGTTTTTATGCTTTGCACAATTTGAGCCTATCCACCGGATTAACCACAAAAATCTATGGTATGTATGGTGATAAATGGGGAAGGATCCAAGCGCAACACGCTATAACACCCGATTTGAGTTTTACTTTTCGCCCTAACTTAAATGGAAATATGTATGGAACATACTTTGACACCGTTAAGGGAGAAGAGGTTGAATATTCCTATTTTCCGGGCACAGGTTCATCGAAAATGCAGGCGATAACACGTTTTACGGTCAATAATAAGTTAGAGGTTAAAGTAAGATCGAAGAAAGATACGATTACGGGTACCCGAAAAGTTTCAATTTTTGATAATCTTGCAGTTTCTTGCGGCTACGATTTTGCCGCCGACTCGCTCAATTGGCAACTACTTACTATTTCAGGACGCACTGCTTTATTTTCTTTTTTAGATGTTACTTTCCGATTAGGATTCGATCCTTATATTATTAATGAAAAAGGAATTAGAGTAAATCAAACAGAACTTAGTGTAAATCAAAGAGCGATGCGCTTTTCCGGATCCGATTTGAATATCGGACTAAATTGGCGTATCAATAAAGATTTTTTTAAAGGCAAGAAAAAACATGCAAATCCGGTAGATCAGCCATTGCCGGAAAACAGTTTCGGCATGTCCAACACGCGCCCCGATTTTAGTAATCCCTGGAATATTACCATTAGTTATATATTTTCTTATACCACTTCAGATAATTACAGGTATTATATGGGTTTAACCGGCAAAATCTACAATAGTGATATTGTTCAAACCCTTAATATTGCCGCTGATGTGAGTATTACGCGAAAATGGAAAATTGATGTCAGGTCGGGATTTGATATTCAACATAAACAAATAACCTTTACGGAAATAAATATTTACCGTGATTTGCACTGCTGGGAAATGAGATTAGGATGGGTGCCTTTCGGACCGAGAAGAGAATGGAGATTTCAAATCAATGTAAAGGCTCCGGTATTAAAGGATTTGAAATATGAGATGAAGAAAGAGTTCATTGATAATCTTTATTATTAAAATGTTCAGGTCTACTATTTACGTACTGACTTTCCGCTTGTACTGCACTAAAAATATTCCTGCAATGACAATCACCATTCCTAATATTTTATAAGAGGTTATCTCTTCTTTCAATATATAAAATGCAATCATTGCCGTCATGACAGGGATGAGATTGGTGAAGATGTTGGTGCGGGCTAATCCTAGAATACGCATAGCGCCAATGTAAAGCATAAATGCAATGGTAGAGCAAAATATGGAAAGAATCAACAGAAAACTCAAGTTTTGAATATCTGCTAACGCATAGTATTGATATACAAAAGTTTCTGAGTCATTTACCAAAAATACTAACGGCAGAAAGGCTATCGCTCCCAAAATATTTTGCCACGTAATAACAACTATTGGGCTATATGTGGTTGGTATTTTTCTAAGGAAATAATTGTATCCGATAGTTGAAAAAACGGCGCCAAACGCTAAAAATATATAGAAACTAAATTGCGCATCCATAAAATTGTGCCACAACATTATGACAATCCCCGAAATAGACAATGCAATGCCGAAAAAATTGAGTTTACTTAGTTTCTCTTTAAACATAAAGACCGCCATCAAAGCCACAAATAACGGAATTGTGGCGATAATTACGGATACCATAGAAGCATCGCAATATTTTAAACTGTATGTTTCAAACAAAAAGTAGATAAAAGGTTCAAAAAAAGCCATTCCGATAAAATATTTGAGGTCTTTTTTTGCAATTTTGAATTCTTTTTTATACACAATCATGCAGAACACTGCAAATATGGTTGAGGCAATTACGCAACGTGTAAAATTAATGGTAATAGGGTTAAAATCAATTACCAAATGTTTGGTGAGCACAAAAGAGCCTCCCCATAAAAACATAGAGATGAAGAGGTAAATGTAATATTTAAAAGGGTTGTGTTTCATATAAAAAATAGGGTGCAAATATCCACAATTTTTCAAAATTCGTAATTTGTCATTCTTATCAAAAAACTTTCCGTCAATGGTTGTATATTTCCTGTAAAAAAATATTTTTGCGCATTATTCATCAATCTCTTTAATGGAAAAAACAATCTATCTTGAAACCCACGTTGCCATTGGTGTTTATGGCAAAAACAACGGTAATATAGAATTATTAACGCACATCTATCCCAAGTTAAAAATTACGGCGCGCGGCAATGAAGTAAAAGTGCTGGGCGAAGATTCGGAAGTGGAACTGTTTGAACAGCGCTTCCAATTGTTGCAAATTCATTTTGACCGTTTTGGAAAAGTAACGGAAACCGACGTGCTTAATATTACCTCAGCGGAAGATGATGCTTTCTATCGTTTGGATAAAGGAAGTATTAACAGCGACATTTTGCTGCACGGTCGCGAAGGGCGTATCATTAAAGCGATTACTCCCAACCAAAGAAAAATGGTGGAGAGTGCGGAGAGCAACGATATGGTTTTTGCCATAGGACCCGCCGGAACAGGCAAAACGTACACCGCCGTGGCTTTGGCTGTGCGTGCGCTCAAAAATAAGCAGGTACGCCGCATTATCTTAACCCGTCCGGCTGTAGAGGCAGGCGAGAACTTAGGCTTCCTCCCCGGCGACCTGAAAGACAAACTCGACCCCTACCTGCAACCATTGTACGATGCCCTGTGGGATATGATACCTATGCCTAAACTGCTCTCCTATATGGAAGATAAAACCATTGAAATTGCGCCCTTAGCCTTTATGCGCGGCAGAACATTGGATAACGCTTATGTTATTTTAGATGAAGCGCAAAACGCCACCAAGTCGCAATTGAAAATGTTCTTGACACGTATGGGAAAAAATGCCAAGTTTTTCATTACCGGCGATTTAACGCAAGTAGATTTGCCCCGCCATCAACAATCGGGGTTGGTGCTAACCACCCAGATTTTAAAAGATATTAAAGGAATTGATTTTATTTTTATGAACCAGTCCGATGTGGTACGTCATCATTTGGTAACGAAAATTATCAACCGTTACGAAGAATATGATCATAAGAGTGATTAACCGCTAAAACGCTTTCACATCTTTATCAAACCACACCATTTTTTTGCCTATTTGACGAATGGTGGCGATGCCGGATCGGTGCAGTTTTTCCTCCAAACCTTTTCTAAATGACATAGCGGCTACGCCCAAATAGATTTTATGATTTTTCTGGCTTCTTTTAAATCTTGCTCACCCTCTCTTTGCCTTTTGTTGTTTTCTCTTTGCCTTCTTTTGTTTTCGGCAACCATTTTGTCTAACTTTTGCTCGTTTTCTTTCGATAGTTGTATTAATGATTAATGATTAATGATTAATGATTAATACATCTATCAAAATCCCTTCTACAATTTCAAACTGTGTTTTTTTCGGATCGGTAATTTCGGGCACAATTTCAAATTTCTTGCACAGGGTTTCCGATTTTATGTATGCTTCAAATCTACGAAATGCAGCATCGGTTTCAAGATGACTTTGCAAGGTAATGGCAATCGTATCTGTAACTTCAAGGTCGCTCTCTTTGCGGTAGTTTTGAATGCGGTTGACCAATTCGCGGGCATAGCCTTCCTCTTTTAATTCCTGCGTAATGGTGATGTCTAACGCCACCGTTAATGCGCCTTGATTGGCTACCACCCAACCCGGAATATCTTCTGCAATAATTTCAACATCAGAAAGAAGAATGTCGGCACGTTCGCCTTCAATATCAAGTGTAATCTGTCCCTCTTTTTCAATTTGCGCAATCTCTTTTTGGTTGAACTCAGCCACTTTTGCAGCGATGGCTTTCATTATTTTTCCATATTTCGGACCTAATGTTTTGAAATTGGGTTTTATTTTTTTTACCAAAATACCCTCACTATCTTCTACAAATTCTATCTCTTTTACATTTACTTCGTGCAAGATAAGTGGTTTTACTTTTTCAATTTGCGCCACAAAGCCGGAGGTTTCCAACACCGGAATCATAATTTTCCCTAACGGCTGACGTACGCGGATGTTCGATTTTTTACGCAACGAAAGTGTCATAGAACAGATTTGTTGCGCCAACTCCATTCTTTCTTCCAACGGTTTGTCAATCAATGCTTCATCTACTTCTGGAAAGTCGGACAGATGAATAGATGCTACGTTTTCTTTATGGGTAACCGCGTTCAAATCCATAAACAGTTTGTCCATAAAAAACGGTGCAATGGGAGACGCCAATTTGGCAATCGTTACCATACAGGTATAAAGTGTTTGGTATGCCGAAATTTTATCTTCGCTGTAATCGCCTTTCCAAAATCTTCTGCGACAGAGGCGTACATACCAGTTGCTCAAAAATTCATCTACAAATTGCTGGATATCCCTACCTGCTTTGGTGGGTTCATAATCGGCGTAATTGGCATCGCAGTTTTTTACTAAAGTGTTGAGTTCCGATAAAATCCAGCGGTCAATTTCGGGGCGGTTTGCAATGAGAATTTCTGCTTCTTTATATGTAAAACCATCTATGTTAGCATATAGGGCAAAGAAATTGTAAGTATTGTAAAGCGTTCCGAAGAATTTGCGCTGCACCTCTTTAATCCCCTCTTCGTCAAATTTGAGGTTGTCCCAAGGTTGCGCATTGGTGAGCATATACCAGCGTGTAGCATCTGCCCCGTACTTTTCAATCGTATCAAACGGGTCAACAGCATTGCCCAAGCGTTTCGACATTTTATTGCCCTCTTTATCTAAGACCAATCCGTTAGAGACTACTGTTTTAAAAGAAACGCTATCGGAAATCATCGTAGCGATGGCGTGCAGGGTAAAGAACCATCCGCGCGTTTGGTCCACCCCTTCTGCAATAAAATCGGCAGGGAATTTTTTCTCAAAAAATTCCTTATTTTCAAATGGATAATGCCATTGGCAGTAGGGCATTGCGCCGCTATCGAACCATACGTCAATCAAATCCAATTCGCGGGTCATCTTTTTGCCGCTTGGAGAGACTAAGAAAATTTCGTCCACGTATGGGCGATGTATATCAATTTTGGCGTAGTTTTCTTTACTGAAATCGTTAGGAATAAAATCTTTATAAGGATTTTCTTTCATGACTCCTGCGGACACGGCTTTTTCAATTTCGTTGTACAATTGTTCAATAGAGCCGATACAAATCTGTTCTTTTTTGTCTTCGGTAGTCCAAATGGGCAGCGGCACGCCCCAAAAGCGAGAGCGCGACAAGTTCCAATCCACCAAGTTTTCGAGCCAGTTTCCGAACCGTCCCGAACCGGTTGCTGCCGGTTTCCAAAGAATCGTATCGTTCAACTCCATCATCCGTTTTTTATAGTCGGTAGTTTTAATAAACCACGAATCCAACGGATAGTACAACACCGGTTTATCGGTGCGCCAGCAATGGGGGTAGTTGTGCGTATATTTCTCAATTTTAAATGCTTTGCCCTGTTGTTTCAACCACATTGCCAATTCTACGTCTAACGTATCTGCATATTTTTCCTCCGTTTTTTCATAATCGGGTTTTACATACCTTCCGGCAACGGTTTTGTATAACTCAACATTAACACATTCTTTCACAAAAGTTTCGTCTAAATCTTCAATCAGGTAGAATTTACCGGTTTTGTCCACCATCGGTTGGCGGTTTCCTTGTCGGTCAATCACCACTAACGGCGGCACGCCTGCCTCCTGAGCCACACGTTTATCGTCGGCGCCGAAAGTGGGCGCAATATGCACAATGCCTGTGCCGTCTCCGGTAGTAACATAATCTCCGGCAATCACGCGAAACGCGCCTTTTTCCGGATTTACGTAAGGCATAAGTTGCTCATATTCCATGCCTATTAAATTTTCACCCTTTGTTTCTTTGAAAACCAAAAACGGAATATTTTTATCGCCGGGTTTGTATGCATCAAAAGAGAGTTCTGCATTTTTTTCAGGGAAATAGGTATTGAGCAGGGCTTTTGCCAAAATAACAGATATCTCTTTTCCTGTATAGGGGTTAAAAGTTCTCACTAATACATAATCAATACTTTTTCCAACTGCCAACGCGGTATTTGAGGGTAATGTCCAAGGCGTGGTTGTCCAAGCCATCACATAAACATTATCCGGAATGGGTGCGCCTTCCGGAAATCCCCACGGACACTTTTGCAAGTTTGTTTGTTCTACTTTAACCTTAAACAAAGCGGTGCAAGTAGTATCTTTTACATCTTTATAACATCCGGGGAGGTTTAGTTCGTGCGAACTGAGTCCTGTTCCTGCAGCAGGCGAATAGGGTTGAATGGTGTACCCTTTGTACAACAATCCTTTTTTGTATAATTCCGATAATAAATACCATACACTTTCAATATATTTATTATCAAAAGTGATATAAGGGTCATTCAAATCCACCCAGTAGCCCATTTTTTTAGTAATATCGTCCCATAAATCCTTATATTTCATCACTTCGTTGCGACAAGCCTGGTTGTACTCTTCCACAGAGATTTTTGTGCCGATATCCTCTTTGGTAATTCCCAGCGATTTCTCCACGCCGAGTTCAACGGGGAGACCGTGCGTATCCCAGCCTCCTTTGCGCCCCACGTGTTTTCCTTTAAGGGTTTGGTAGCGGCAAAACAGGTCTTTGATAGCGCGTGCCATCACGTGGTGAATACCGGGCGTTCCATTTGCAGAAGGAGGTCCTTCGTAAAAAACATATTCCGGTTTCCCTTCGCGCAAGGTTAGACTTTTTTCAAAAATTTCATTTTTTTCCCAGTATTCCTTAATATCTTTTCCAATTTCTGATAGATTAAGTCCTTTGTATTCAGTATATTTATTCATTTGAGTATAATTTTTAAGAAGGCGCGAAGATAGAGTTATTTTTATTTCACTCTACAATTAAAACACCTTCAAATGTTTATCATAAATAATCATATTATCTCCTGTTTGTTTAATTTTTTTTTAAAAGTTATCTATCACACTGTGAAAATATAAAAGTTTTTTACCAAATAAAAAAATATACTTTTGCCCCTTCATTTCAACCAAAAAAATATGCGTCCGGATTTTAGTAAAGTAAACCCAAAAAATCTGAAAAAAAACGATTTATCATTCTTAGAATGGGCTAAAGAACACAACATTGATACTCATTGGCTAACGGCAGAACAGATTCCTGTGAAACCGGTGTATGGCAAAGAAGATCTCGCCGGTATGGAACATTTGAACTATGCCGCCGGTCTGCCTCCTTATTTGCGAGGTCCATACTCTACTATGTATGTGCAGAAACCCTGGACTATCCGCCAATATGCGGGTTTTTCCACTGCGGAAGAATCTAATGCCTTCTATCGTAGAAATTTAGCAGCCGGTCAGAAAGGACTTTCTATTGCGTTTGATTTAGCCACACATCGCGGCTACGACTCCGACCACGAGCGCGTGGTGGGCGATGTAGGAAAAGCAGGCGTTGCCGTAGATTCTATTTTGGATATGAAAATCTTATTTGACCAGATTCCATTAGACCAGATGAGTGTGTCCATGACGATGAACGGCGCTGTGCTTCCCATTTTGGCATTCTATATTTTGGCTGCCGAAGAACAGGGGGTACCTATGGAAAAATTGACCGGCACCATTCAAAACGATATTTTGAAAGAGTTTATGGTGCGGAATACTTACATCTATCCGCCGCTTCCTTCTATGAAGATTATTGCGGATATTTTTGAGTTTACCGCTAAAAATATGCCCAAATTCAATTCCATTTCCATTTCAGGGTATCACATGCAAGAGGCAGGGGCTACCTGCGACATTGAGTTGGCATATACATTGGCAGACGGTTTAGAGTACTTGCGTGCAGGGGTTAATGCCGGTATGAATATTGATGATTTTGCACCCCGCTTGTCCTTTTTCTGGGCAATCGGAATGAACCACTTTATGGAGATTGCCAAAATGCGCGCCGCACGTATGCTGTGGGCTAAAATTGTGAAACAGTTTAATCCAAAAAATCCTAAATCGTTAGCATTGCGAACACATTGTCAAACTTCGGGCTGGTCGCTCACCGAGCAAGACCCGTTCAACAACGTGGCAAGAACCTGCATCGAAGCGATGGGTGCAGCGCTGGGACATACCCAATCGTTGCATACCAACGCATTAGACGAAGCAATTGCACTCCCTACCGACTTCTCTGCGCGTATAGCAAGAAATACCCAAATCTACATTCAGGAAGAAACGCAAGTGTGCCGCGAAGTAGATCCGTGGGCAGGCTCTTACTACGTAGAAACGCTTACCCACCTAATTGCCGAACGTGCGTGGAAACATATTGAAGAGATTGAATCTTTGGGCGGTATGGCAAAAGCGATAGAAACAGGCATCCCCAAAATGCGCATTGAAGAAGCGGCTGCCCGAAAACAGGCACGTATTGACTCCGGAATGGAATCTATTGTGGGCGTTAATAAATATCGTTTAGATAAAGAAGATCCGATTGAAACGCTGGAAGTGGATAACACCGCCGTGCGCGAAGCACAGTTGAAACGTTTGGCGGAACTTCGCGCTAATCGTAATGAAGCAGAAGTACAGGCAGCATTGGAAGCACTTACCCAATGTGCATTAACAGGTACGGGAAATCTGCTGGAATTGGCAGTAGATGCAGCAAGAAAACGCGCATCTTTAGGAGAGATTTCATTAGCATTAGAAAAAATATTTGGTCGTTACAAAGCAAAAATCAATTTAATTACAGGCGTGTACAGTTCAGAACAAAAAGAGAATGCAAACTTTAAGAAAGCGTGCATGATGGCAGATGAGTTTGCCAAAAAAGAGGGGCGACGTCCCCGTATTATGGTTGCCAAAATGGGACAGGACGGGCACGACCGCGGCGCCAAAGTAGTTTCTACCGGCTATGCCGACATTGGCTTTGATGTGGATATGGGACCGCTGTTTCAAACTCCCGCAGAGGCTGCCAAACAGGCAGTAGAAAACGATGTGCATGTGCTGGGCGTATCTTCCCTTGCCGCAGGTCATAAAACATTAGTGCCACAAGTTATTGAAGAACTTAAAAAGTTGGGGCGTGAAGATATTCTGGTTGTGGTAGGTGGCGTAATACCTCCGCAAGACTACGATTATCTGTATAAAGCAGGCGCTGCTGCCATCTTTGGTCCCGGCTCCGTAATTTCCGATTGCGCGATTAAGATTTTAGAGATTTTGGAAGGGTAGGGGACTTTTTTAGCACAGAAACACAGAGAACACTAATTTTAAACCTTAAACTAATTATGATGAAAAAAATTATCCAAACCGAACGCGCCCCCAAAGCCATTGGTCCTTATAGCCAAGCGATTGAAGTAAATGGGATGTTGTTTATTTCAGGACAGATACCTGTTAATCCCGAAGATGGTCAGATTCCGGAAGGTATTGAAGCACAAACCGAGCAGGTAATGAAAAATATCGGTGCTATTTTAAGTGAAGCCGGATATGGATTTGAACAAGTGGTAAAATCCACCTGCTTGTTGAGCGATATGGCTAACTTCAAAGCAATGAATGAGATTTACGGCAAATATTATGCGGTAAATCCGCCTGCCCGTGCTGCATTTGCAGTGAAAACGCTACCGCTTAACGTCTTGGTTGAAATTGAAACCATTGCGGTAAAGTAAGTTTCAATTTTTCTTAAAAATTTGTTCAATATCAATATCTTTGAAAACCGCTTTACCTTTTTCGGTAAGGATAGGGTCAAAAAGAAAAGAGATAAATTCGGTATAAATTAAGTTATCGCTTAATAATAAAAATAGTGTGTTGAATAGAAAGAAATAGGCAAACACTTTAGTATCGGAATCAAACCTGAAAAGTTCTTCTTTTATACCCATTTTAAATATAGATTCTAACAAGGTGATATGAGGACTGTTTTGTATAAATTTTTCTAAGAAAAATTCTTTTTTCTTTTGAAAAAGAAAGGACTCATTATTTTTACAATATTGTAATTCAAATAAAAACATTATTAATTTTTCTACGGCATTATTAGTAAATTCCATACGTTGCTTAATGCGCTCATTTGATTTTATTTCCCAATAATCCACGACACATAATTCCAGATTTATTTTAGAAAAATATCTGTTAAACAATGTTTTTTTAGTAATCTTAATAGTATCGGCAATTTTCTGCAAAGAATGATTAAAACCATTTTCTAAATAAAACGTAAAGAGGGGTTCAATTTTAGAATGATTGTAGTTCATAAAAATTTTTTCGGCAAAATAAGCAAAAATGATGTACATTTGCCGCCCATTAAATTTTGCATTAATGAAAAGACAAAAAGTATATTTAGTATTGGCTTCCCTTTTGGCAATTATCTCTATTCTTGTGATTGTTTATAAAAGAGGTTATTTGAATACATCTATGAGTTATAATAAATTATCAACTGTTTTTGCGATTAAAGACACTGCCACTGTTACAAAGATTTTTATGGCAGATATGACGGGAGCGAGAGTATTATTAACTAAAACATCAGGAGGGTGGATGGTAGATAATGAGAAGCCTGCTGCTATGTATAAGATAAAGGATCTGCTAATGACAATGAACGCCATTCGGGTGGCGCAACCTTTAGCAAAAAATGCTCAAAACAGTATAATAGGACTGCTTGCGGTAAGTTCTACGAAAGTGGAAATCTATGAAATCCAACCTCTATTTACACTGTTTGGACATCCTTTTTTTGTAAAAGAAAGATTATCAAAAACCTATTTTTTAGGGGATGCGACACAAAACAATATGGGATCTTTTGCCTCTTTGGAAGGAATGGCGGAACCTTATATTATTTATAAACCCGGTTTTAGAGGATTTGTGACCCCTCAATTCTCTCCCAAACCTATTGATTGGTACTCGCCACTTGTTTTTACTACAAAACTTACGCAAATTCAAAACGCTTCATTTATTGATGTTGAAAACCCTGAAAATTCGTTCTACGTGAACAAATCCGGTACGAGAACATTCACTTTATTGGATTCTTATAAAAATGAGATTCGTAATTATGATACAACATTGTTAGTTAACATGTTATCTGAATTTCGGGAGAGATATTATGAACAATTTCTTCAAGATATGACGCAACATAAGAAAGATTCAATTGTGCATTCTCAATTTACTAAAACGATTTCTGTTACCGATGTTGATAATAAAACAACCACATTGTGCCTGTATTATATCGTTGAAAAAGGAGATCTTTATGAAGATGACCAGTTGATTGAAACAGACTATGATGATATTAGTCTGGACCGTTATTATGCTATTATTAACGGGAATAAAGATGAGATTTATACTGTACAGTTTGTACAATATCTCCGGCAACTTCAGCCGTTGTCTTATTATTTGAAAAAATGATTATTGATGAATTGTGGATGTCTCGTGCGCTGCAATTAGCAGCATTGGGGTTGGGGAAAGTACAACCCAATCCGTTAGTTGGTGCAGTGATTGTTCATAATAATCGTATTATCGGCGAAGGATTTCACCAACAATACGGCGCTCCCCACGCTGAAGTCAATGCTATTCACGCCGTTTTAAATCCGGAATTACTGAAACAATCAACGCTTTATGTTAATTTAGAACCCTGTTCTCATTATGGGAAAACACCTCCGTGCGCTTCTTTGATTATTGAAAAACAGATTCCAAAAGTAGTGACAGGAATAAGAGACCCTAATGAAAAAGTAAATGGAAAAGGGATTCAGATGCTGCGAGATGCTGGTATTGAAGTAGTTGAAAATGTGTTATATGACGAATGTCTGCAATTAAACAAAAGGTTTATCACCTTTCATACAAAAAAACGACCTTGGATTATCCTCAAATGGGCACAAACCAAAAACGGGTTTATAGATGTTTTGCGTGATGATACGAATGTTGCGCCCTGTTGGATTACGAACGAAGCCTTGCGGGTTTGGACACACAAACTCCGAAACGAAGAACAGGCAATTTTGGTGGGCTATAATACGCTGATAAACGACAACCCGAAATTAACCAATCGGTTGTATGGCACCAACCAGCCGAAACGCTTTGTATGGTGCGATGAACGCAAGCCCGCAGTCATTAATGATGCGTTTACATATCTTAAAAGTAATATTAAAGAGATTTTAGATGAACTGTACGCACAAACTATTCAATCGGTGATTATTGAAGGGGGGAAAAAAACGTTGCAAAAATTTTTAGACGCCGATATGTGGGATGAGGCTTTTGTTTTAGTTGGTAATGTGAAATGGGAGGAAGGTACTGAAGCCCCAAAATTGTTGTATGATTTTGATAATAAAATAGATATTGATAGAGAAATGATTTATCATTACATAAAAAAAGAGGAGATAAAATTTTTCTCTTAATTTTTTTTTAAGATAATATCTGTTGTATAAAAAAAAATCTATTTTTGCCGCCCCAATTGTGAGAAAGTTATTGTTTGTAAAGAATAAAAGAATTGGAGTGAAAATCAGGTTGTTAAAAAAAATAAATTAAATAATAAAATGGGAGCAAGAAAAAGATTAGCGGCAGATGCACGAAAAGAAGCCAAGAAAAATATTTATATGGCTCGACTAAATGATAACCCTACATCGCCACGCAAAACGAGAATTATGGCAGATGTAATAAGAGGAAAAGATGTGGACTATGCTATGAATGTATTGAAATACAGTCGTAGAGAATCCGCAGAAAAACTGTTAAAGTTGTTAAAATCTGCCATCGCTAACTGGCAGGTGAAAAATGAAGGTCAGCGTATTGAAGATGCTCAGTTATACATTAAATATATATGGGTTGACGGAGGGCGTATATTGAAGAGATTGCGTACGGCGCCACAAGGACGCGCCAATCGCATCAGAAAACGCTCCAATCACGTTACCATTATTCTGGAAGATAAAACAAAAACAAATTTAGAAAATAATATTGAATAAGTATGGGTCAAAAAGTTAATCCGGTAGGTTTACGATTAGGAATTATCAGAGGTTGGGATTCTAATTGGTACGGCGGCAAAAGTTTCGCCGGAAAAATCGTTGAAGACGACAAGATTAGACGCTATTTGAATGCGCGTCTTTTTAAAGCCGGAATCGCAAAAATTTACATCGAAAGAACATTAAAACTTGTTACGGTTACTATTAACACCGCCCGTCCCGGATTGATTATCGGAAAAGGCGGACTGGAAGTGGATAAACTGAAAGAAGAGTTGAAAAAAATTACCAATAAAGATATTCAAATCAATATTGCAGAGGTAAAACGCCCTGATTTAGACGCCAATTTAGTAGCGCAAAACGTTGCCAAACAAGTTGAAGGCAGAGTTTCTTATCGAAAAGCCGTGAAAATGGCTATCGCATCTACGATACGCGCCGGTGCAGAAGGTATTAAAATTTCTGTTTCCGGTCGTTTGGGTGGCGCTGAAATGGCTCGTAGAGAGCACTTCAAAGAAGGAAGAACCCCGCTTCATACTTTACGCGCAGATATTGACTATGCTACCTCCGAAGCCCATACTACTTACGGAAGAATCGGCGTGAAAGTCTGGATATGCAGAGGTATTATTTACGGCAAAAAAGATCTCTTCACCGCTTCTATTGAACCCAAAGAACAAAAACAGGGAACCATAAAACGCAGTGGACGTAGCGAAAGAAGTGAAAGAGGTGAAAGAAGTGAACGGGGCGAACGGAGTGAACGTGGAGAACGTCGCGAAAGACGCAGTAGAAATTAATTCTCCGGAAGGCGCACCAACGCACAATAAATTAATATAATTAAAACAAAAAAATAACTACAATGTTACAACCCAAAAAAACCAAATACAGAAGACCGCAGAAAGGTCGGATGAAAAAGATCACCAAACGCGGTGCGGAGCTTAGCTTTGGTTCGTTTGCTATCAAGACCTTAGAAGAACATTGGATTACCGGTCGCCAAATTGAGGCTGCCCGTCAGGCTATTACCCGTTATATGAAACGTGAGGGACAGTTGTGGATCCGTATATTCCCCGACAAGCCCGTAACCAAAAAACCCGCCGAAGTACGTATGGGTAAAGGTAAAGGTGCGCCCGAATATTTCGTGGCTCGCGTTAGCCCCGGCAGAATCCTCTTTGAAGCAGAAGGCGTTCCTTATGAAGTAGCCAAAGAAGCGCTTCGTCTCGGCGCTCAAAAATTACCGGTTACTACAAAATTTGTAGTTCGCAGAGATTATTCACCTGAAGTTTAACAAGCGCAGTAACGCGCAACATAATTTTGAACATAGAACATTATGAAACAGCAAGTAATATCAGAACTTTCTACCCCTGAGTTGAAAGAAAGATTGATGGAAGAAAAATTACAATTGGGCAAACTGACGTTGAACCACGCCGTGTCTCCTATTGAAAACCCACAAAAAATAAAAGAGCAACGTAAAACCGTTGCTCGTATTCATACAGAATTACGTAAACGCGAATTAACCGCATAATTTGAAAAACTCTATGGAAGAAAAAAGAAACAACAGAAAAATACGTGAAGGGTTAGTTACCAGCAATAAGATGGAAAAATCTATCGTGGTAAGCGTGGAACGTAAATTGAAACACCCCAAGTATGGTAAATTCTTAAAAAGAACCACCAAATTGATGGCACACGATGAGAAAAACGAGTGCAATATCGGGGACAAAGTAAAAGTAATGGAAACACGCCCATTGAGCAAAAATAAATGCTGGCGTTTAGTAGAAATCATTGAAAAAGCGAAATAGTTATGGTACAGCAAGAATCAAGATTAGCAGTAGCCGATAATAGCGGAGCCAAAGAAGTTTTGGTAATCCGTGTATTGGGCGGAACAAAAAAACGCTATGCAGGCGTGGGTGACAAAGTGATTGTTACCATAAAGAGCGCGATTCCTTCAGGTAACGTGAAAAAAGGCGCCGTAACCAAAGCGGTGGTAGTACGTACCAAAAAACATATTCGCCGTCAGGATGGTTCTTACATCAAATTTGATGATAATGCCGTAGTATTGCTCACTGCATCGGAAGAGTTGCGCGGTACGCGTATCTTCGGACCGGTAGCCCGCGAACTCCGTGAGAAACAATATATGAAGATTGTTTCGCTTGCACCGGAAGTATTGTAATACTTCTTTAAAAAACAAACACATCTAAAAGAATAAACGTACCGGCGCCGGCAAAAAAACCGAGTAGCGCCCAAGGTGTAAATCTTTTTAAATACCAAATAAATTCTATCTTTTCTATACCCATAGCAGCTACACCGGCTGCTGAACTTATGATGAGCAAATTTCCTCCGAATCCGACGCAATAAGACAAAAACAGCCAGAAACTGTGGTCGGTTGCATATTCGGAAAGCGGAAACATACCGATAGCCCCTGCCACTAAGGGAACGTTGTCAATTACTGATGAAATGATACCGATACAAATATTCATACTGTAGATATTGTCGGCAAAAACATGCGTTAATCCTTTGGCAAACATACCGAGATAGCCCATAGATTGCAACCCTGCCATTCCTAACAAAACGCCCAGAAAGAACAAAATACTGGAACTGTCTATTTTTTCAAGAATTGTGGAAACGGAAAAAGAGCCTCCCGAATATCTGTAGTGTATTCTTGCGGTTATCAGCCAAAGCACCGCCAGCGAGCACAACATTCCAATGAAGGGGGGCAGGTTGGTAATACTCTTGAAAACAGGCACAAACAGCAATCCTCCAATGCCTAATATAAAAACCGAATATTTTACTATTGGAGGTATTGGACGGAGCGATTCAGCGGTATGGTTAGCAGGGGGGCGCTCAAACTCACCTTTCATACGGCATGAGACCACCGTTAAAGGCACAAGCAAAGATACAACGCAGGGAATAAATGTTTTAAGAATAAGATTGTCCGCGGTAACCTGTCCGCCCATCCATAACATAATGGTGGTAACGTCTCCAATGGGTGAGAGCGCACCTCCGGCGTTTGCTGCAATTACAATTATACCGGCAAACAGCCATCGCTCTCTCCTTACGCTCATTAACTTTCTCAGTATGGCACACATTACAATAGTGGTGGTCAGGTTATCAAGTACGGTGGAAAGAATGAAAGTGAGCAAAGTTAATGTCCAGAGGAGTCTTCTTTTACTGTGTGTGGTTATTCTTTCGGTAATAATAGAAAAACCATTGTGGTGGTCAATAGTTTCCACAATAGTCATAGCGCCCATCAGGAAAAAAAGTATTTCTGCAATTCTTCCGATATGTTGTACCAGTTCAAAATGTGAAACAAAATCTAAGAAATTACCGTCAGGGTGAATTGTTTGATAAAATTCATAATTTTCAACGAACCCTGTATAGGTAAGAATATTTTCACCTCCGAAAACATAGAACACCCAAATAGCTACCCCCAAAAGCAGCGCTGTTGCGGATTTGTCAACCATGAGCGGGGTTTCCAACGCAATAAAAGCATAAGCCACTATGAAAATGATTACAGGTAAAAGCATAGATTACTCGGGTATGTTCTTAGTTTTGGTAAGATTGAATTTACAAAATAGGTTGCTGCAAAGAAACAGGAATTTTCTTAACATACACACAAAGCAATAAAAAGGTTAAATCTTTTTTTCATAGTTTTAAAAATATTATACCTTTGCAATTCCATTTTAAAAATATCATCTATGATACAAAAACACATACCCATTTCTCTTTTAATTGTATTGCTTTTGCTTGTAGCCTGCAACTCTTCCCGACACTCACAGCCTGTTGTTGACGTTATAGAACCCGTTGAATATCCGGTGGGCTATATCGCTCAATATTTAAGTACGGATTTGTATGATACCACTGAACTATACCCACTACCGGAAGAGTTTTTGGAAAACTTTATGCAAGTGCATACGCAGTATGACGGAAGACACCCACTTATGACTACGGAATTTCCCCGCGAATGGGGCGTTGTGCTTGTGGAGCGCCTTCCCGAAGGAAGAGAACTCTACCAAATTCAATCTCAAAACAGAGAATGGATCTTTTTAGTGATTACTTCCGGATTTGGCACACAACGTATTTTAGATCTGCTTCCCGTTGCTGTAAATTTAGCTTACCAAACAGAAGATGTGATTGAAACAGAAATATGGACTACAGACAGGGAGATGGACGGTACATTCTCCGTTATAAAAAAATATGAATGGAAACGCTCTCTTGAAAAAGTTACTCAACGAGAGTATGAAGATAATCCTAAAGAATATTTTAATACGCAAACGGTTACAGATAAATACTTTATCAACGATTTCTATCGTTTTGAAAGAATAATAGACGAAGACACCCCCGATTATTCTGCCCTTATTTTTTATTATAAAGATGAAAAACCTGAAAATTATGAAGATGTTGTCCCTATGTTACAGGCTTTTTGCGAAGATTACTCCATATTGTTTGACGAAGTGAAAGATAAATTCAATCAATTGGATTTGTACGATTATAAACTCAATTATATCATTACTTTAGATATAACGTCTTATATGGATTTTCAGGAGGGTTTCATTTTTATTAAAAAAGGAGAATCTCCGAAAACAGTACTCTTCGGCAGTTATGAACGATTGAAAATAGAGATAAAGCGCTATTTTCGGATTGTGGAAACATAGCAAGTTTAAACCTTGAACTTTGGAGAACATTGAACCTTATAATGAATGATAAATATTATTTATATTTGCGGTAATATTTTCCATAGAAAATTTTTCCAGTTGCACTTTTCTATATTCGCTGAGCGTTGCAACAAGTTTATTATCATTGAGTAACAGATTAGTTTTATCTGCAATATCTTCTACATTATACGGGTCGAAATAAAGGGCAGCCTCGCCGCCTACTTCGGGCATAGAGGAGATATTGGAGGTGGCAACCGGCACTCCCGCTGCTAAAGCCTCTAATACAGGAATACCAAAACCTTCAAAAACAGATGGATATACAAAAGCAGCGCCAGCGGCATAAATGGCAGGAAAATCTCGAAAAGGGACGTTGTGCATTAACTTTACCCGATGGGTAAGGTTATTCTCTTTAATATATGCTTCAACCAAAGCGGTATAGGAGGTTCGTCTTCCAATGGCTACTAAGGATACCTCATTATCAATAAGAGGTAAGGTTTTTACCAGATTCAATAAATTTTTTCGTGCTTCAATCGTTCCGATGTTGAGAATGAACTTTTTAGGCAGGTCATATTTCTTGATAATCTCTTCATCTTTTTGTGATGTAAAAAAAGCAGGGTCGCAACTTTGACGGACTATCTCAATTTTTTTTGGATCAGCCTCTAAAAACCGGATGCAATCGTCTGCTGTTTGTTTACTTATGGTAATAATTTTATCTGCAATCCTGCAAGCATATTTAAACTTCTTTTCGTACATCTTTTTGTCAAAAGTTGCATAATATTCAGGATAACGCATAAAAATGAGATCGTGTATCGTAACCACTTTCGGCATTTTTAATGTAGTCATTGGCAATTCGCCGCTCAAGCCGTGAAAAATGTCAATATTGTGAGTATTGATATCATTTGCCATAAAAAAAGAGCGCCAAAGAGAAGAAGGAAGACACGCATTAATACTGCCTGGCGTGATTACCGTACAATTTTTATGAGCAGCAAAGTCGTGTAATGGGTGGGCTTTATATTTTGGAGTAAAGAGAAAATATTGATTATCTTTATATAACTTTGACAATGATTGTATTAACAGCCGACTATAGTTTCCCAATCCGGCATAATTATGAAAGGCTCTTTTGGCGTCGAATCCAATAATCATAGAGGTTATCGTTTTTGTTTAAAAAGAAACTCTTTCTCTTCTTGGGTTAATGATTCATAACCGGTTTTTGAAATTTTATCCAAAATGCGGTTCAGTTTTTCCTCTTTTTGTTTCTTTTGATAGTTATACTCTTCATCACTAAGATGATGAGGCTCATAGTAATAATTGGAAGAGATGGTATATTTTTGGCTTCTTTTCTTTTTGAAAGCAGGCATCTTAAATTTAAAAAACCGGTTTCCTTTGTTCCAGTATAAGATTAAGAAAAAGCCGAATAACATACCGCCCAGGTGTGCAAAATGGGCGATACCGTCGCTTGTTCCCGTTATGCCATAAAACAGTTCTAATGCGCCGTAAAAAACCACAAACCATTTGGCTTTAATGGGGAGCATAAAATAGACATAAATTACGGAATTGGGGTACATCATACCGAAAGCGAGGAGTAGCCCGAATACAGAGCCCGAAGCGCCCACAGTAACCGCATTGATTGCAGCATTCAAAGCGCCCATTTCGCCGATGTAGTTTTTACCTTGATCCAGTATCTGCGTGCCATTCTCCCGTATCATTTGAATGATGTCCGGAGAGAGATTTTGCGATAATGAATGAACTTGCAGACCGATTACGAGCATTTGTATCAATCCTGCGCCAATACCGCACACCATATAGTAAAGCAGAAAACGTTTGGCGCCCCAACTATTTTCCAACGCTGCGCCAAACATCCACAGTGCAAACATATTGAAAAACAGATGCCAAAAACCGCCGTGCATAAACATATAGGTAACAGGCTGCCATATCGCAAAATGTTGGGCAGTAAAAAAGTGCAATCCGAAAATGCCGGCTAAATCAACACCCCGCGTTTTAAACACCACAGTTGCTAAATACATAATAGCATTGATAATCAATAAGTTTTTTACAACCGGAGGCAACAGGGAGTAGTTTCTAAGTCTAATATCGCTCATAAAAAAGGTCTAATTATGTTATTGTTTAAAGTAACGGCAAAATAATAATAAAAGTGCTAACTGTAGTTTTTTTATCTAATTATTTATTTAATAATATTTTAGTACTAATTTCCGCATTTGTTTCCAAAATCAATTTTACAGCATAGAGACCGTGCGCAACAGAAAGTGTAATAGATATTTCTCTTTCGTTTATTGTATTCCGGTAAATCAACCGTCCTGCCATATCAAATATCTCCACAGATTTGAGAGCAACGGTTGCTTCATTTTTAATGTAAATAGTGTTTAAATAGCTGTAAATATTGACTTTGTTTAATTCGTTTTCACTAATGCCAATAATTTCCGATATTTTAATGTTAAAATTCCGAACATAATCTTCGTTTTCTGCTACGCCGTTTTTAATGGTTGCCTTAACTACTGCTATTCCGGCTCCGGTAGTATTGAGTATATTGTCGGTAATCGTTGCGCCGGTGGTTCCTGCAGACTCAACACTCCAAATAATGGTTTGGTTTGTGGCATTTTCAGGAATAACCGTTCCTGTAAGCGTAAGCGGTACGCCTGCCGCAGTAGAATCAGGTACATTGACGATATTGATAACCGGCACAAATGTAACCGGTTCTTTAGTTTTTACTTGCAGTTTATCCATACAGAAGTACATAGGTGCAACCGGTCCCATGCTGTTTGCTACGGTGGTTTCCATTGTGCAGTATAATCCGCCGATCGCTCCCAAAGCGGACAAATCCACCCATTTCCATTTATTGTTTTGCGTAAGTTGTCCGTTTTCAAATATTGCCATAATATATTCCACCGATTTTCCGCTTTCCGACAAATCAGGATTTAATCCGTGAATGATAAGTTTGAAGATATCTCCCTGTTGATTGAGTGGTCGGGCAGGAGCACATCCGTACAAATTAGAGAAATACGCCCAAGGGTGATTGTTAACATATACCCCCACCGCTTCATATTCTTTATCGTTATCTAAATGAATTTGCAAACAATGGGCAGGTTCATCAAGAAGGCTCCATTCTCCAAAGAGGTCCCACCACTCAGGTTCTATCATATAGTTCCAATAACCCACCAAATAGGGTAATCCTTTTTGAACTCTCACATCGCCGTTTTCATCTTTCAAGATATTCCCTTGCTCATCGGTCATAATCCCTCCGCCTGCCATACAACCCCACTCGTAGTTTCCTATCCAGCCTTGAGCATTGTGATTTTCGTTGTCTCCGCTTTTGCATACCGTGAAACCATTCCAAACCGCACCACCCCACGAGGAACCGGGACCCTCAAGAAGATGTGAAAAAGAGAAAATTTGAGATGTAAAATAAGTATAGTCTATATCGTTGTATGTTTTATCCCAATACCCATTTCCAATATAATTAAAGGAAGCAGGATAAGTGGGATGCAAAAGATCCAACATAGTAGTGTCGCTTTGTTGCCCAAATACAAAACTTGTTGTACACAAGAATAACAGAATAAATAAATTGATTTTTTTCATTGTAATATATTTTTGGTGAATAGATTATTGTTTGATAAATTTGATGTTTCCATAATTTGAAATGATGATATAAACTCCTTTGTTCAAATGGCTGCAATCTATTTTATTAATTCCTTCTGTGGTGCGGTTTGTACCTACAAGTTGCCCTAACGCATTGTAGATAGAGAGTGTTTGCGGCTCGGATAATTCCAACATCAACACATCATCTACCGGATTTTTTAAGAGACGCATTGTGTTTTTATTTTGATAAAATTGATTGATGCCCACCGCATTGGGGTGTAAGTCTTTCGCGCCTGCTACTTCCGTAGAGACTTCGCCCAGCAAACCACACTGCTGATTGACGCCCGTATATACTTTTACAAAATGAATAGCCGGAAGATGCACAGCCTTTCCGGCAGCATCCACCGCCCACTCGATATTGAAATTGGAACGCTCGTCGGTGTTCGGATAATTATCGGCATATCCCCACGGATAAGCGTACAGCACGTAATATGCGCCTGTTCCGCTTAAGTCCACGCCATTATCGGCAAGTTTTGTGCCTTCAAAAAACAGTGTTTCGTCATCTATCCATTTCGGATAATGGGGTTGAGCAGATTTGTAATAGGTAATTTGATAGTTTTTGATGGTTTCAGGTTTTGTGTACTCGCTTCCTGCAAGTTCGTACCACACGTCGTCGGGCAAACCGTTTCCGTTAGCGTCGTAAGATACCATGACAATACCCGGCTCACAACTTCCGCCGTCCTGTGGAGTAGTGGTAGTAATAAAAGCATTGCCCAATATCTTAAAGTCGTAAGAGTTAGCCACATTAATAATCGGGTGGTCGAACCCAAAGACGACATACCCGCCGTAGCCGCCCAGGGTAATCGGAATTTCGTTTTCACCGCTAATACACGCTTCGGCTTTACGGTTCATATCTTCCTGTGTGTCGCCTGTTTCATATTCCGGATATTCATTAACAAAACGTCCGGGCGCCGGACGATAATCGTACACCTTATGAATATAAGGCGACTGCGCAAAAATGGAAGCGCAAATCCCAACTGATAAGGTTAATAAAAGGGTTATTTTTTTCATAGGTATATAGGTTTAAAGGTTTAATCTGTGTTTCTCTGTGTTCTCTGTGTTCTCTGTGTTCTCTGTGTCTCTGTGCTAAATATCAATCCTCAAGAAAAGCAAAATGCGCCGGAATATCGCCCGTGCGCACATTCCATTTCTGTTTCCCCTCTTTATCGAAACAGTAAAGCATTCCGGGCGTAACAGAGTTTTTAGCATCAGTAATATAAATATCTTTAGTTATTGGATTTACCGTAATACCGTAAGGCGTTTTAATACTTGTACCGTCTGTAATAATTTTTCTAGAAATAATCTTTTTGGAAACCACATCTACAATGCCGTAACTAACCTCGTTGCTCATCGTTACATTGTTCCATTCCACAGCACAGATATACAACTTGTCCTCGTCCAAATGAAGATTGGAAACGGCAATATTTACGGAATCCATAAGTTGGTCGGTTTGGGAGTTAATACAATATAATTTAGAAGATATGTTGTAATAATTTCCATGAGAACTTACCCAAATGTTTCCGTGTTTATCGGCACAAACCCGATGAAGATTAACGGTTACGGCAACTCGTTTTATCTCTCTAAAAGAGGCGATATCAATGACCGATACGGTATTTTCGTAATTAGGAGAGAGATAGCCGCCGGAGTTGGCAACATAGAGTTTTCCGTTGGCAATGGCTAACCCGTCGGGCTGCATACCCACCAAACATTGGGCTAAAATCTGCAAAGAGCCGGTATCCACTTTTGCCACATATCCAGTCTGTTCATGCCCCGGATTTACCGGACCGGCATAAGAAGTAATATACGCAAACCCATTATGGAAAGTAATATTACGGCAATTTGGAATGTTAATTTGCCCGATACGCTTAGCCGTTTTAGCCTCCATCACTTCAATTTTATTGGAGCAATTGATAACGGCGTAGAGTTTACTTCCATAAATAGCAATATCGTTGCCCACATCGCCCAACTCTTTGGGAACGGTAGGGTTGGCATTTGCATAAATATTGCGGTGATAAGCGCCGGTTGCGTAATCGTAATAATCAAGCGTGGCTTTATTGCTGCCCATGTTGCCTTCGTTCAACAAATAAAAACCCTGAATGGCAGTTAATTCCGGCTCTCCGGGCTCTTCAACTTCCGGCGGAAAGATCTCGGGGTCTTTTCGGCAAGAGAAAAAGCAGAGCGTTACAAGCAGCATGGTTAAAAAGTTTTTTTTCATATTGTCTTATGTTAATTTTCTATATTTCAAATTTTAATATAATCTTAAAGTTCGTTCCGGGCATGGGGTAATTCAACACTACATCATATTGTTGATTTAAAATATTGTTAACCTCTGCCGAGATTTTAAAGTTCCATTTTTTAAAATGAAACGTTTTGCCAATAGAAACATCGTGGGTGTACCAGGGTTGCTCGTAGTTTTCGCGAATGTTGGCGGAGTTGTGGTAGCGTTCGCCTACATAAATAAAACTGTAGTTCAATTCATAAGTTTTATATGAAAATTGTAGAACGACAGAGCCGTTGTGCCAGGGAATGTAAGCAATTTGTCCTTTGTAAGTTCCTGCAATAGGGTCATTATCAGTAGGGTCTGAAAAGTCCTGCGCTTTTTGGAAAGTGTAGTTAAGGTGGGTTTGTAAACGAATGTCGTGCTTAAATTTCCAGCCAAATTGCGCCGTAGCGTCTATGCCGCGAATTTTTACAAAACCGATATTCATCATCATCCAGCGGAACTGTCCGCTCCCTTTGGGTACTGCGATAATTTTATCGGTAATCTCGTTATAATAGGCGTTTGTTTTGAGGGCAAACATCTCTAAAATTCCTTTTTTCAATACTTTAGAGTATTGCAAGCCCACATCATATTGCGTAGCGTATTCCGGGTGCAGGTCAATGTTGCCGATGTCGGTATAATACAAGTCGTTGAAAGTGGGCAACCTGAAAATGCGTTTATAAAAAGCGTTGATGAGAAAGTGTTCTTTTTTGAGCGGTTTACAGGAGAAGAAAACTGCCGGCGTAAATGCGTGTTTGTTGGAAGATAGCGGCGGGAATTCACCCGACAACGCTGTTCTATCCACCTTTTCGTGAACAAATGTACTTAACAGACTTGCCTGTATTTTAATGCGCCAAACCTCAGCCGCAGTGGCAAGCGCAACCAAAGTGTTGTAGCGTTGCGGTGGCGCAAAATTCGGAAGGTTGGTATGTAAGGTATTCCATTGAAAATCTGTGGATAGTGAAATATCCCACCGTTTAAGTATCGAAAATTTGTTGGCAATAGAGGTATAAATTTCCTGTTGTTTAAACGTGTTGTCAATATACATTAAAGTAGTATCGGGGTTGAGGTAGCGCAAATAGTCGTGGGCATATTTAAAATGGGCTAACAATTTGTATCTGCGGTGTATGGCTGCTGTTACAGAGGTTTGGCTAAAAAAATTCCTGTCCCATTGGCGTTGAGCGTTTTCCCAGACATTGTTTACAATAGCGCCCGGTATCCCTTTTTCCGAATTGTAAAAGTAAAGTTTGGTATTCCATTGTAGTTTTTTCGAATAGCCAAACAATCCGCCCTCAACTCTACATGCTTGTATATCACCGTTTTGTCGAATGGCGGTAGTGTCGTAGGCAACCGTTCCGTCGGGGAACACGCGGCGGTAGCGGAATTTATATTTCCCTGTGGCGTAGGTATATTCTGCGTTAAAAGAGGAAGATAACGATTTTGTGATTTTATGTTCCCAAAGTATGGAAGGATTTGCCAATCCGAAAGAGCCTGTGCGGAACAAGGCTCTGATGTTAAACTTCTTTTCGTTTTCAAACTTGGGGCGGTGCGTGCGGAGGTAGATAGTTCCGGCAGAACCGAAATCTTTGGCAGATTGAAGAATTTCGCTTTTCTGTCCATTATACAAAGAAACCTCTTCAATATTATCTAACGAAAATTTACCCAGATCAATCTGTCCGTTTTGGGCATTTCCTAATGGCACGCCATCGTAAAACACGCCCACGTGGTTGGTTCCCATACTGCGAATATCAACGGTTTTCAGTCCACCGATACCACCAAAATCTTTGATTTGGATACCGGAGAAATAGCGAATGGCATCGGCAACGGAGTGGCTGTTGAGACGTTGCAGGTCTTCACCGGTGAGTTTTTGGGCAGGGATAACTTCTTCCTGTTGTATGGTGGTTACTACAACTTCCTTTATTTCATAGACTTTTGTGGAATCAATTTGTGCATAAAGCGGGGTGCAGAGGGTGCACAAGAATATTAACCGCAAAGGGCGCAAAGATTTTTCGCAAAGAGCGCAAAGATTTGTGTTAAAAAAACTTCTAAAAAACAATAAATCCATAAACAACGCTTTTTTTCCTCGAAAGGTTGATAAATAATTTTGCGTTGGCAGGTCTCCTGACTTATCCCCGTTTTGAGCAGCCTTCCCGAAAAATTCACCTCTTTACTCTTTTACCCCTTCGCCTTTTCAGTGGCTTTTTGGTTTGTCAAAACGTTGCATTAGGATTTACAGTAGCGGGTCTGTTCAGGATTTTCACCTGATTCCCTCTTCGTCAGCAATACGAATATTGCTGAAACCAATGCGGAGGCAAAAATAGAAAAATATTGTTCGGAAACATTGTAAATTTTAAAAGACAAAACAAAAAAAGGAGGCTACTTTACTTTTGAGACAGTCTTTTTTCAGTAAACAAAAAATTCCATTTTTTTCCAAAAAACAAAAAAATCTTCCAAAAAAAAATCTACTTTTTCATAATTTTAAGAATAATATATTTAATTTATTGATTTTTAAGAAATTATAATTTTAAACATTATTTCACTGATTACAAATAATTTAATTAACATCTGATTGTTAATTAAACAAAATTTTTAATAGTTATCCATTTTTTTCCATATTGTAAATCAATATATTACAATAAAAAATAGGCGATAAAATAAAAAAATATTAAAAATGTGGATTTGATAACTTTTTATTTTATTTTTGTCGCCGACAAACAAAACGAAAAATAATGTCAGGTTTCGATTACGGTTTTTGGGAAATTGCTATTGAGAAGTACGGAAGGCTCAAATTGCCTGCCTTATTACTGAAATCATTACCCGAAACAGAACGTCAACGCTTCTGGGTAACGCACGGGTTTGGTCCTCATATTATGCTGTGGACGGAAACCGCCTACCGCACTCAAATGGAGTTCCTTAATTCGTTAGATAGAAATATCATAGAAATCAAAAAGTTCAGGAACGCTTTTTTGCGGAACACCACTTTTGTAGAATGCGATGTGCAAGACCGGTTCGTCATCCCCAAACCCTTAATGGAACATTATAAAATTGAAAAAGAGGTGGTATTACTTTTAGATAACGGCAAAATAGAGATTTGGAACGCCCCGGAATATCACGCACAATTTGATATGTCGCCCGAAGAACTAAATCTTCTGAACGAAAAGATACATACTACTCACCAACATAATCCTTTTGAAAATTTCTAAATTACAATATATAATAATATGTATCATCAACCCGTGCTATTGCAGGAATCTATTGCGGGACTCATAAACAACCCTGACGGTATTTATGTAGATGTTACTTATGGCGGCGGCGGACATAGCCGCGAAATCTTAAACCAACTCTCTCCTAACGGCAAATTATTGGGTTTCGACCAGGATAAGGACGCCGCAAAAAATGCACTGCAAGACCCCCGTTTTCAGTTTGTTCAAAGTAACTTTAAACATCTTAAAAAATTCTTACAGTTTTACAAAGTCTATCCTGTGGACGGTATTCTAGGCGACCTTGGCGTCTCTTCTCACCAGTTTGACGAGCCTTCGCGCGGATTCTCCTACCGCTTTGACGAGCCCTTAGATATGCGGATGGACACCACAAAAGGCACAACCGCTGCCGATATTATCAATACTTCTCCAAACCAGAAATTAGCAAAACTACTTTTCGCTTTCGGTGAAGTGCAAAATGCACACAAAATTGCCGCACTCATTGAAAAAGCACGCCAAATCAATCCGATACAAACTACCGGACAGTTGGTAGAAGCCATTATGCCCGTACTGCCCAAAGGCAAAGAGAACAAAACGCTGTCGCAAATTTTTCAGGCGCTACGCATTGAGGTAAATGCTGAAATCGAAGCGTTGCAATCGCTTTTAGAACAATCTACTGACGCATTGAAACCCAGAGGAAGAATCGCCATCATCTCTTATCACTCTTTGGAAGACAGATTGGTGAAAAATTTTTTTAAAACCGGAAATATAGAAGGCAAACTCCATAAGGACTTCTACGGCAATCCATTAACTCCTTTCAAACTGATTACTAAAAAAGCGATTGTTCCCACAGAACAGGAAATAGAGAAAAATCCCCGCGCACGAAGCGCAAAACTTAGAATTGCAGAAAAAGTGACAAGTGACGAGTGACAGAAAATAAACAATGTAACGTGTAATAAAAAAGTAACTTATAAACTAAAATGAAATTAAATGTTTCCAAATTTCTAAGCGGCGACTTTTTGCATCACCACAGATTGCAAAAGTGGTATCCGTACTTCTTATTACTGATATCATTAGCAGTGGTTTCTATTGTAAACGAAAAAATTATTAACAAAAAAAACAAAATCATACAAAAAAAACAGTATGAATACAAAATGGCGCTGAATCAACTGAAAGAAAACAACTACTATCTTCCCTACAATCAAAAAAAAATAATAAGAGAGAAAGCCACCAAACGCGGGTTTGTGGAAAATCATAAGAATATGTATAAGATAGTGGTGAAAGAGGAGAAATGAAGAATTTAAGATTTAAGATTTAAAGGTATAATAAATATGTCGGATTATAAAAAATCGTTTAACAGGAGGGCTTTGGTGGTGTATTTTATGGCGTTGGCTTTTGGAATAGGCTGCGTGATGCAAGTATTGTATCTCGCTTTTTGGCAAAGACCTCTATTTTCGGGAGATCCGGAGTACTGTTTGGATAAAACACAACCTGATTGGGAGAAAAATCCATTAGCACGCAATCCGAACTGCCGTTGCATTGTTACTATGAACGACATTACACCTGTTCGCGGCGACATACTGGACGACCAAGGCAATATATTAGCCAGCGATTTTACTGTTTTCGACGTAGTTATTGATGGACGTAAACTTCATATTGATACCCTTAGAAATAAGAAATGGGCAATCGTGAGCATCAACGATACGCTTTACGCAACTCCGGATAGAAAAATATCAAGATCTGATAAAGAAGCCGTTAATAAATTAATCACAGAATTAGCCGACCAATTGTATTATCATTTTAAAAACAAATTTCCATACAGCAAAGAGTATTACCGAAAAAAGTTGGCAGAAGCGATTTTAGAATATAAAAATGTGGATATATTGAAATCTAATTTACTAAGTGAAAAAACGTTAGTAACACATGAAGATACGGCGTTCATACGAAAACTTCCTTTGTTTCAAGACAGATGTAAGAAAAAGTGCATTGGATTTCCAGGTTATTTTAAGCGGATTTATCCGTATGGCGAGTTGGCAAAACGGATAATAGGTACAGTACCGCCGGGCGCCAGAAGCGGATTGGAATTGACATTTAACGATTGGCTATCCGGCAGAAACGGTGCGCAAAAAGTACTTTATATTGACGGCATTCGCGTTCCTTCCGAAAAATTTTCCAACCCTCAAGATGGCGCCAGCGTGCATACTACGCTCAACCTGAGAATGCAAAACATAGTCTATGAGGCGCTTATGGATAAACTATACCTAATGGGCGCGCAATGGGGCTGCGCCGTCATAATGGAGGTAAATACAGGCGAAATTAAAGCCATAGCAAATTTGAAAAGACATGCTAATGAAAACGGAAAAGTAGGCTATTATGAAATCTTTAATCATGCTTTCCGTCAAGAGTGTGAGCCGGGCTCAACATTCAAATTAGCATCATTATTAACCTATTTGGAAAAAGTTCCTGACGACACCGCCAAAGCCTATATGCTTTGCGGATGTGATATTGCGAAATATTTTGCCGGCGACAGTAAAAAGTTTAAAACTAAGTGTGGCGTTGCCGATGCCGGTCTGGGCTCCCGCCACCGACGCGGAAAACCTATAGAAATTTTTCAGCGCTCTCTGAACGAAGGTACCGGAACTATGATATTTGATGCATACAATAATAATTTTCAGTCATATTTGAAAGCGCTGGATTCCATCGGAATTACAATGCCATTAGAAACCCAGTTAGGAACTGTGGGCGCCCCAAGAATTATTCGGGATGCAAAATCTATGCGCACGTTCTACATTACCACTTGGGGTGGCTTTAATATGGCTCCAATTCAAACACTTACATATTTTAACGGCGTGGCTAACAACGGCAAAATGTTGTGCCCGAAAATTGTCAGTTGCATCACACAACAGGATAAAGTGGTGGAGGTTTACCCAACGGTAGTCCTCAAAGAACAAATGACGCGCAAAGATGTGATTGACCGTGCCAAAAAATATTTGGAAGCAGTAGTATCCGGTCCTTACGGAACAGCAAGAACATACAAAGATTCTATTCCGCATTTCGCCGGAAAAACAGGTACCCGGGACATTCTGGTAGAACTAAGCGATGGCAAGTGGGGATACGACCCACGCAGAAACAGTATCTCATTTTGTGGCTATTTCCCTGTGGAAAAACCAAAATACACTATGATTGTGTATTTGTATGACGTAAACGGTATGAGCGGCTCGGCAGTGCAACTGTTTTACACTATCGCCAAACGTATTACAAGTTTGGAAACTACCGATTTATTGCAGGAAATAGATAAAAGTGGCGGAATGAAGAATGAAATCTATATGAACTTGGGAAGGTAATGAGATGATTAGATGATTAGATGATTAAAAAAAGTATTAAATGAAAAGACTTAATGAACTTCTTGCAAACGTTAATACGCTCCAAATTGTTGGAGATAAAGATATTGTTATTTCCAATATTCAATTTGATTCAAGGAAAGTGGTAGAGAAAAACACGCTGTATGTGGCACAGAAAGGAACACAAGTGGACGGACATCTGTTTATTGACAAGGCAATTGCACAAGGAGCAACGGCTATTGTTTGTGAAACGCTTCCTAAAATAATTCCTGAGAACTGCACTTTTATTCAGGTAGAAAATAGCGCCACCACTTTGGGATATTTAGCTTCGGCATTTTATAACTTTCCTTCTCAAAAAATTAATCTGGTGGGTGTTACAGGAACCAACGGAAAAACAACTACCGTTACCCTTCTACACCGTTTGTTTATGAACTTAGGCTATCCTACCGGATTGATTTCCACTATTGTTAATAAAATAAACGATAAAGAACTCTCCTCCACGCACACCACGCCGGACGCATTATTCCTAAACCAATTACTTAACGATATGGTGAATGCCGGTTGCGAGTTTTGCTTTATGGAAGTTTCGTCTCACGCAGTTGTGCAACAACGTATTGCAGGCATCTATTTTACCGGAGGCGTTTTCAGTAATATCACGCACGATCATTTAGACTTCCATCAAACGTTTGCGAATTACATCAAAGCAAAACAGCATTTTTTTGAAATGCTTCCCAAAACCGCTTTTGCATTGACCAATATTGATGACAAAAACGGAAAGGTGATGGTGCAAAGCGCTCAGGCTAAAGTTTATACTTACAGTTTGCGCACCGGCGCCGATTTCAAGGGCAAAATTACCGACAATAGTTTTGAAGGTTTAACCTGCCAATTCAACGGTACGGAGATTTTCTTCAAACTTTGCGGAAAATTCAACGCTTACAATTTGCTGGCAATCTACGGTACTGCGCTGTTATTGGGTATGAAGGAAGATGAAGTGCTGGTAACAATGAGCAAGTTGGAAGGCGCACGCGGTCGTTTTCAAGTCATTAGGGACAATAAAAACCGTACGTTTATTATTGATTACGCCCATACCCCTGACGCTCTCAAGAATGTGCTTTCCACAATTAAAGAGATTATTCAAAACAGTGCGGAAGTGATTACCGTAGTGGGGTGTGGCGGCGACAGAGATGCATTGAAAAGACCCATTATGACAGAAACTGCGTGCACATTCAGCAACAAAGTAATACTCACTTCCGACAATCCTCGCACGGAAGACCCCTACAAAATCCTTGCCGATATGGAAGCCGGTATTCCCGTTGCTTTCAGACAACGGGTACTCACCATCGAAAACCGCCGCGAAGCCATCAAAACCGCCTGCCATCTACTCCCCGACAACGGAATACTCCTTATCGCCGGAAAAGGACACGAAACCTATCAGGAAATCAACGGAATCAAAAACCACTTTGACGATACCGAAGAAATTAAAGAATTACTAATTAATGATTAATGATTAATGATTAATGATTAATGATTAATGATTAATGATTAATTTTTAACACTTAACACTTAACACTTAACCCTTTAACCCTAAAAATTATGTTATACTACTTTTTCGAATGGTTACAGCAATTTAACATTCCCGGAGCGGGGCTGTTTCAGTACATTTCGTTTCGTGCGGCGGCGGCTATTATTTTATCGCTCTTTATTTCTATTGTTTTTGGTAAAAAAATAATTCTCTTTCTACACCGAAAGCAAGTGGGGGAAGAGGTGCGTGACTTGGGGCTGGAAGGACAACTCTCGAAAAAAGGGACGCCAACTATGGGCGGAATAATTATCATTGCCTCTGTTTTAATCCCTGTTCTTCTAGTAAACAGATTGGATAATATCTATATTATTTTAATGATTTTTAGTACATTATGGTTAGGGGTAATCGGTTTTATAGATGACTATATCAAAGTTTTCAGAAAGAATAAGGCGGGATTATCCGGTAAAAAGAAACTGTTGGGACAGATTATCTTAGGATTTATTGTCGGTATGGTGATATGCTTTCATCCCGATGTGGTGATTAAAAATAAAAAACAGGAGATTCAAAATGTCTTTATGAATCGGGAATATGCATTTTCCATTGAAAATGTGAACAAAACCCACACCGTTTTCAGTGATAGCGAGACCGAACATTCCACAAAGACGACCATTCCGTTTTTAAAAAACAATGAATTTGATTATGCTGTACTTACCCGCTGGTTGGGGGATGAGACGGGGCAGTGGGCATTTATCTTCTTAATTCCCATCATTATCTTTATAATCGCGGCGGTGTCTAATGGGGCAAACTTAACCGATGGATTAGATGGGTTAGCGGCGGGAACTTCCGCCGTCATTGCAGTAGGAATTGCTATTTTGGCATACGTATCCGGAAACGCCATTTTTGCAGATTATCTTAATATTATGTACATTCCAAACATCAGCGAAGTGGTAATATTTACTGCCGCGCTGGTGGGCGCCTGCATCGGATTTTACTGGTATAACTGCTTCCCCGCACAAATTTTTATGGGCGACACGGGAAGCTTAACACTTGGGGGAATCATTGCCATTTTGTGTATCATTGTACGTAAAGAATTGTTAATCCCAATTTTGTGTGGCGTATTTCTTGTTCAATCATTATCTGTCATTATTCAGGTAATCTATTATCGCTCAACAAAAGTGAACAGTTACAGAAAAGCCAACCATATCTCGTGGGTCAAAGCATACTGTATCTATAAAAAAACTCCGCAAAAATTAGAGGAATTTTCAGGTAAACGCATCCTCTTAATGACACCGCTACATCATCATTATCAGAAAAAAGGGATGCACGAATCTAAGATTGTTCAGCATTTTATCGTAATTAGCATTTTATTAATAATCATATCATTAGCAACATTAAAAGTAAGATAATATGGCAACTCAAACCAGAACAGGCATGTTTCAAGCCTTATCCAATTTTCAACTTGTCCGCGACAGAGCAGCAACTTTATCGCAAAACCTCATTCATCTTCGTAATGAAACTTTACATGAATTGCTCTCCGATTTTGAAAATACGGAACACAAGTTAGAATTTGTTAAAAACATTGAAGGTGTTGATTTTATAAACGATTCAAGAGCCACAAACCCCAATGCGGTTTGGTTTGCTATGACAAGTATGCACCAGCCCATTATCTGGATTACCAATATGAACAGTATGGAATTGATTACGGAAGATTTGAAACAGGTAATTCAGGAGAAAGTAAAAATAATTGTGATGCAGGGCGTTTACAATACTGTATTAGAAGATTTCTTCAAGAAAATGAACAAAGATGTTTATATGGTAATGAATTTGGAAGATGCGGTGCGTACCGCTTTTTATGCAGGCAGTACCGATGAAACAATTCTTTTCTCCCCAGGCACAGTAAGCGAAGGTATGTATCGCACCTACCGCGAACGCGGGAATAAATTTAAAGAGGCGGTGGCGCAACTGTAGAAATGAATAAAAAGTCATAACTTGAATTTATGAACAAAATATCAATCCGATTTTTCGACAACAAAGAAGTACGCGCCGTTTGGGACGAGGATAGTTCCAAATGGTGGTTTTCTGTTATTGATATTGTAGCCGTGCTTGGTGAGCAAGACGATTACACAAAAGCACGAAACTACTGGAAGTATCTGTCTGCTAAACTAAAGAAAGAAAAAATGAAGTGGGTAGTGCCACTACCCAGATGAAATTGAAAAGCCCTGACGGCAAGATACGTCTTGCCAATGTGCTTGACGATAAATGTTTATGAAAGGGATTGACTACTCATATTATTATGAAGAGACATAGCAATAAATTAAAAAATGAACAACATCTCAAATCTTACGGTCTTACGCTCTTACAATTTTACGGTCTAAATTAAAAAAAGTATATGGAAAAACTTAAATTCAAAGGCGATAAAGTAATCTTATTGATTGTCATACTATTATCATTGCTTTCTGTAATGATGATTGCCAGCGCGGGCGACCGCTGGGTGGAACAATTGCGAAACTTTGGGGTGGGATTCTTCCTGCTCTTTCTCTTTTATCATATTGATTACAGAACTGTTTCGCGGTTTGCAATGCCACTGCTTATCCTTTCGGGTGTACTGCTAATCTACTCGTTGATAGATTCTTCCGGTGCACGTACGGTGAATATTCTCGGTATGGATCTGCAAATATTCTATTTTATCGGGTTTTGCGTACTCCTCTTTATGGCTAAATTTATGGCTAAAAAACTGAACTACGAAGAAGAACTGTCGCGCAGAGAAGTGATTACACTTTTTGGCATCATTCTGTTTTTTTGCGGTGGCATCTTCCTTTCCAACCAATCTACTGCCATCATTTTGTTTTGCACCTGTATTGTGCTACTTTTTGTTGGACGGGTCAAAACATCTTATCTGTTAATCTTTTGCGGGATAATTTTCTTTGCCGTATTTATCGCTTTTGCTGCAAACTTTGGTCGTGTACAAACTTTTAAAAACCGTGTTTCATACTGGAAAAACGACAAAATCACGCCCGGCATGGACAAAGATTACGGCAGACAGGCGATACTGTCCCGTGCATCTATTGCTACGGCAAGTTGGGTGCCTGCACATGTAGGAACAGGAAACATAAAGAAAGTACTTCCAGAAAAAGACAACGATTATGTTTTTGCTGTTTTAGTAGAAGAGATGGGACTTTTGGTTGGGTTGTTTGTATTGTTTGCCTACCTGTTCATTCTGTACCGAACGATGCGGATTGCCCGAAATGCGGAGGGCGCTTTTGCGATGCTTTTAGCGTGGGGCATTGGGTTTTGGTTTTGTATGCAAGCGCTCATACACATTGCTGTAAACAGTTTCCTTATTCCCGCTACCGGACAAACACTACCTTTTATTAGTCGCGGCGGAGTATCGCTTGCCATTTCCGGCGCTGCAATCGGGATGCTGATGAATATAAGCAGGAAAGAGATGTAAGGAAGTGATATAGGCGCGTTAATGAAAGCGTAGCGTAACTTAAAAACAACTTGCATAAATATGCTATACAACCGAAAAATAAACTATTTTCGCAAGTTATTTTAATAAATTATTTTTATGCACAAAATAGAATTTCATCCTATCTTAGAAATTTCTAAAAATGAGAAAGTTACATTCTTATTTAATGGTAACGAAGTTGTGGGGTATGCCGGCTATACCATTGCGGCAGCCTTACATCAGGCAGGTTATCCTATACACAGTCACAGTTTAGAAAACCGCGAACGCAGTCTGGAGTGCGGCATCGGAAAGTGCGGCGCCTGCGAAATGCTCGTGGACGGAAAAATTAAACGAATATGCATCACGAAAGTAGATGGCGTAAAGGAAGTGGCTGAAGTGAACTCGCAAAGCCTTCCCAAAGAGGAAGTTGCCAATACGCAAAAAGAGACTAAAATCTATAAAACACGTGTTGCTATTATCGGCGCCGGTCCTGCCGGATTGGCTTGCAGAGAGGAACTTAATAAATTGGATATTCCTAACATTGTGATAGATAACAACGATAGAATTGGAGGACAGTTTAACATGCAAACCCACCAGTTTTTCTTTTTTGAAAAGGAAAAACTCTACGGCGGTATGCGCGGTTTTGAAATTTCCTCGCACCTTGCCGGAGAAGACCATACCGGAATATTCCTCAACTCTACCGTTTGGGATATTTTGGAAGGCAAACGCATTGCGGTAAAAAATCTCTCTACCGACGAAATCTATTACGTGGACGCCGAATATTTAGTGGTTGCCACCGGCGCTGTGCCTTTTATGCCCGCCTTTGAAAACGACGATCTGCCGGGCGTTTACACTGCTGCCGTGCTGCAAAAAATGATGAATGTGGAACACACGTTGCTGGGCAAACGCATCTTATCTATCGGTGCGGGAAATATCGGCTACCTAACCTCTTATCAGGCAACGCAAGCAGGCGCGCAAGTGGTGGCTATTATTGAAGCCATGGATAAGGAAGGCGGATTCCCCGTGCAGGCTAATCGCGTGCGCCGTTTGGGAATACCTGTGCTTACTTCGCATATTTTGCTCAAAGCGCTACCCAATGAGAATAATACAGGTATCGTTGGCGCGGTGGTTGCCGAATGCAAAAACTTTGCGCCCATTCCGGGCACCGAAAAGATTATCCACGATATTGATGTGATTAACATTTGTACCGGTTTAATCCCCGACGACCAATTGTTAACCAAAGGACGTATTGTTTTTGGCGACAAAACTCTGGGTGCGGGCGACGCCATTCGCGTGGGCGAAGGTACTTGCGCCGTGCTAAGAGGCAAACAGGCGGCTATGGAGATTGCTATGTCGTGCGGGAAACGGGTTTCTTACGATGATTATTTAACACTTTCAAAAGAATATATTGATTCACAACAACATCCGGTTAGAATTTTGGAGAAAACAACACTGCCAAAATCCGAAAGAATGCACGAAAAGCCTTTCGTAGTTGCCGATTGTTTATATGGCTTTGCCTGTAACCCCTGTATTTTCGGATGTCCCAAAAATGCTATCCAAAAATCTTCCACCTCAACCGTGCCGGTGATTGATTACCAAAAATGTATTGGTTGTATGGATTGTGTAGCGAAATGTCCCGGATTGGCGATTTTTGGATATAATTTGGCAAAGAATTGGCTTTTCTTACCCATCGAGAATTTTGTGGAAGAAAATGCAGAAGTGCTTTTGGTGAATAATCAAGGTGAAAAATTGGGAGAAGGAGTTATTGAAAAAGTATTATTAAAACCAAATAAAACAAACATTGCCCGTGTAAAATCTTTAACTTTGGAGGGTGAGAAATTAACGGAAGTTACCGGCTTCATTCCCAAAGAAAAATATCCTAAACCGTTGCACATTGCCCCAAATATTAACCCTGAAAAAGCGCCGACTTATATTTGCCATTGTGATGATGTAGAGATAGAAGAATTACTAAAGGTGATTGGAGACCGAAAAATAATTTCTGTAGATGAGTTGAAGCATATTACTCGTATTGGTATGGGCGCGTGCAGAGGGAAACGCTGTATTCCGCGTGTGCGTCAGGTGTTGCGCAGCAAAGGGATTGAACTGACGGGCGATGCTACCCCCAGAGCGCCGCTATCGAATCAGGTGAATATAAACGAAATGTACCCCACTTTAACCCAACCGCAATACATTACGGATATTCGCACGCACAAAACGCGCCGCGTGGATTGCGATGTCTTCATTGCCGGCGGCGGAATTACCGGTAGCGCACTTTTCCGTTATTTTGCAGAAAACGGTAAAAAAACAGTATTAGCAAACGCTGAACACGGCAGTTCATGGCGCAATATTGCCGGCGGACGCCCCGCATTTTCCAATCCTGAAATTGCCGACATCGCGCAGCACAATCGCCAACTGTTTCAAGAATTACAAAAAATTACCAATATCAATTTTAAACCTATTCGCTATGTAGGTTTTGCACACGACGACGCTACTTATAAGGCGTTAGAGGCTTCCATTGCGTGGTCGGACGCCTATATGGTGGATAAGAAGGATTTCAGAAAAGAAGTATCTCCTTACTTTAATCCGAATTTAAACACGTATCAGGCGGCGCTCATTACGCACGAATGTTGGCAGGCAACGCCCGGATTGGTTTTAGATGCCATCAGAACAATTGCCGTAAACAACGGCGGCGTTTTGTTAGAGGATACTGCTTTGATGGAAGTGCAAAAAACAGCGCACGGCTTTATGGCATTAGTATTGGAACACGACAAAACCTACACCGAGTACCATTGCGAACATTTTGTAAATGCGTTGGGTAGCACTGCCGCACATTTTGCTTTGCAACTCGGCATTGAAACAGGATTGTATCCGGTGAAACATCAGGGCTTTATTACCAAACGTTTGCCGCTCATCGGAAAAGAGGGAGACGCATTGGATATGCTTATTGACCGCAGACACTACAAAAACTTTACCGCTGTTTACGGACAGCAATTAGCAGAAACAGGACAGATTATCGGCTGTGCTTCTCCCGCCTGCGACCCACATGAAGCACGGCAAGACCTGCGCATCAATTCTAAAGAGTTTATGGAAATTGTTTCCGAAATATTTACCAATTGGATTCCGCAACTCGGCGGCGTAACATTCCAGGCGTTTTGGTCGGGCTATTATGTTGAGCCACGCTATATTGTAGATCCCGAAAACGGCTTGCTTGTGGGTATGCGCGGACACGGTTTTATGCTGGGGCAATATCTCGCCAAATTGTATGTGGATAAATATCTCGGCAAACCTGTACCGGAATATATGAACCACTTGGCATTGAAAGGAAAAGGATTGAGCGAGGCGGCGTTTAAGTAGATTAGATGATGAGATAATTATCACTCGTCACTCGTCACGAAAATAAACTTTAAATCTATTAACCAATAAACTTATAAACAAATGAAAAAAATCACCCTCTTAATTTTTGTTGCATTGCTTAGCCTTTGCAATCTCATGGGTCAAAAATTGACCGATCCTATTAACAATGACCCGAATGTGAAAGTGGGTAAACTTTCCAACGGACTAACGTATTACATTCGAGAGAACAAAAAACCGGAAAACCGCGCCGAGTTTTGGCTGTTAGTAAATGCCGGCTCTATGCAGGAAAACGACAATCAGGTTGGACTTGCACACTTTACCGAACACATGGGCTTCAACGGTATCAAAGGATTTCCCGGAAATAAACTCACCGACGAATTGGCAAAAGTGGGCGTTACTTTCGGCAGAGATATTAACGCTTACACTTCATTTGATGAAACGGTTTACACATTAACAATGCCCACCAACAATAAAAAAAATATTGATATGGCTTTGAATATTCTGAAAGGCTGGGCATGCGATTATTTGCTGGATAATAAAGAAATTGAAGAGGAACGCGGCATTATTATTGAAGAATACCGTTTAGGATTAGGCGCTAATGACCGGATGCGTAAAAAATGGTTCCCTGTCCTTTTTAACGGCTCAAGATATGCAGAAAGAATGCCCATTGGAACGCTTGAACTATTGGAAACCTTTAAACCACAAACTTTAAAAGATTTCTATTACGATTGGTATCGTCCCGATTTACAAGCGATTGTAATTGTTGGGGATATCAATGCAGCCGAAATTGAAAAGATGATTACAGATAAATTCGGTAAAATAAAACCCAAAAAAAATCCCCGTGAAAAAATAGAGTACCCCATTGAACCCACGAAAGGTCAGGTGGCGGTTGTGTGTACAGATAAAGAAGCAGGCATGAATAATATCATGGTAATCCGTAAGTTTCCCCATTTCGTAATGAAAACGGTGGGTGATTACAAAATAAAAATGATGCATGAACTCTATAACCTGATGTATGACGGACGTTTTGAAGAACTGAAGCAAAATCCCAATACCCCTTTTATTGATGCCGGAACCGGCTATGGATCGCTTTTGGGAAATACCGACATCTATTATTCGCAGGCTGTGGCAAAAGAAAATCAAATACTACCCTCTTTAAAAGCCGTTTTACAAGAAGATTATCGCGTGTTGAAATACGGATTTTTAGAATCGGAACTGATACGCGCCAAAGCAGAATTGCTTTATAAATATGAAATAGCCGCAAATGAAATAGATAAAACCGAATCAAACAATTTTGCTCAAGATTATTTGAATCACTTCCTAAATCATGATCCCATTCCCGGCGCTAAAAGGGTGTATAATTATGCTAAAAAATACTTGGATGAGATTATGCTGGAAGAAGTAAATGCATTGTCAAAAAAATGGATTACCAAAGATAATATTTGCGTTGTGGTAATGGCTCCTGAAAAAGATGGCGTGGAAGTACCTGCCGAAGCGGAAATCTTATCTATGGTAAGAGATGCTTCGTTAGAAAATGTGGAACCTTATATTGATACCTATAAAGAACAGGAAATAGTAGATGTGGATAATTTGCAAAAGGGCGCTATCGTATCCGAAAATGTAATTAAAGAAGTAGATGTTACAGAAATAACCCTTAGTAACGGTATTAAAGTGTGGCTGAAAAAAACCGATTTCAAAAACGACGAAATTCTGTTTAATGCTATTAGTAAAGGAGGCGCTTGTTTGTATGACGAAAAAGATCTTGCCTCTGCACTCTTTGCTCCCTATTTTGTAGATAGAGCAGGAATCAGCGACATTGACTTCATCTCTTTGCAAAAGAAAATGAAAGGAAAACAGATTGGATTGATGCCGGGGATATCTACTTTTTCGGAAATTATAAATGGAACATCAACGCCAAAAGACCTGGAATTTTTCTTCCAATATTTACATGCCTTTTATACCACGCCAAGATATGATCAAACTGTATATGAATTGGTTACAAAAGAATGGAAAGAACAACTCAAAATGGTGGATGCTATGCCGATGTACAGAGCGCTCAAAAATGTTGTCAAAATAGCCACACAAAACGACTACTATTCCACTGCACCAATAGTACAATTAACTTATTCCGAAGATTTTATTAATTCTGCTAATTATGATAGAGCCTTTGCAATTTACAAAGAACGCTTTGCTAATCCGGCAGATTTTTTGTTCACTTTTGTTGGAAATTTTGACGAAAAACTGATAAGAGAATATCTTGAACTCTATCTCGGCTCTTTGCAAACTTCAGATAATAAAGATAATGTTAACCCTAAAGTAGTAAAAGGTTTTCCAAAAGAACAAATAAATGAGAATATTTATGTGGGTACAGAAGAACAAAGCTTTGTGGGCATTGTATTCCAACGGGAATTTCCATGGACAGTAGAAAATAAAACCCTTCTAAGCGCTTTAAAAGATGCTTTGGATATTGAATTGATTGCCGAAATCCGCGAAAAAATGAGTGGCGTTTATTCGCCTACTCTTATCCTAAATTGGAATCAATTGCCAAAGTCTGAGTATTTTATGATGGTGTTCTTTGGTTGTGCACCCAATAATACCGACAATCTTTCTAATGCCGTTTTTAAAATTTTAAAAGAAATGCAAAAAAACGGACCATCTGAAGAAACCATGACTAAAGTTAAACAACAACTAATTAAACGACAGGAAACCAGTTTCAAAAAGAATGACTTTTGGTCGAACATTCTATCAAATATGTGGATGCAAGGTGATGACCTTACGACCATTCTTTCATTTGAAGAACGCGTAAACGAACTTACCTCTAAAGATATTATTGATTTCCTGCAAAAATATTTTGATGCAGAGCAGTATGTGAGGGTGAATTTGTATCCGGAAAAATAAGGTTTTAAAAAAATGTGTTCTAAATTGCATTCATACCGTGCCAATTATCCGATGTTTAAAGATTACAAGATATACTTGTGTCCGGCTTCGTTTCGTTTTCCTGCCAAAGTTCGGGAACGAGCAGAAAAAGATGGCATTGTACTCATTCAACAAAGAGGAGATAGAATTGAAGTGATTAGCGAGACAGTGAAGGCGTGGTAACTTGAATATTTAAACACTTATGAACAGATGTAAACTATGTCAAAAATCACCCCATTGGAAACTTCAAACTCATTAGAACAATTCTTCAACGAACTCGTACAAAATGTAGAGCCCCGCAACCTTTACGCGCCGGTAAACTACATTATGTCTCAGGGGGGGAAGCGCATTCGTCCGCAGTTGGTCTTGCTGGCGGCTGAACTCTTTGGCGCAAATGTTGAAGATGCCTTCTTCCCCGCAACTGCCTTCGAGATGTTGCACAACTTTACGCTCATTCACGATGATATTATGGACTGCGCCCCGATTCGTCGCGGAAAAGAGACTGTGTATAAAAAATGGAACAGCAATATCGCTATACTTTCCGGCGATGTGCTGGCTTCTATGGCAATGCAACAACTGCTTAAAACGCCCTGTACGCCGGAAACGCTTATCAAAATGTCGAACCTGTTCGTTAAAACCGCTATCGAAGTTTGCGAGGGGCAACAATATGACCTTGATTTTGAAACACAGGAAGAGGTTACTCTGAATGAATATCTGAATATGATTAGATTGAAAACTGCCGTGATGCTCGCCGGTTGCCTGAAAATTGGCGCCATCTTAGCAAATGCCTCCGAAGAAGACCAAAATGCTATCTATAATTTCGGAATTAACCTCGGATTGGCGTTTCAATTGGTAGATGATATGTTAGATGTTTATGCCGATGCGGAAACATTCGGAAAAGAGATTGGCGGCGATATTCAGACTAACAAAAAAACATACCTCTTTCTACACGCTTTACAACACGCAAACGAAAAACAAAAATCCCTGCTTCAGCATTATTTTTCTTCAAATCATTATTCAAAAAATGAAAAATTTAATGCCGTGAAAACAATTTTTGATGAATTGCATTGCAAGGAGGAAACGGAAAAAACAGTAGATGAATTGCTGAATAAAGCCTATCTAAATATTGAAGCTACTTCTCTTAATATTGAGAAAAAAGAAACATTGAAACAATTAGCATTAACCCTCAGTAGAAGGAGTAAATAAATGGATAGACATTACCGCATTATTACCTATATTATTATTGGCGTAGCTATTGTATTTTTGTTGCAGTTGTTTAAAATACAGGTATTAGACTCTTCATACAAAAAACGGGCGGACGATAATGCGTTGCGTGAAATTACCGACCACCCCGCACGTGGATTGGTTTACGACCGAAACGATTCTTTGTTGGTTTATAATGATGCCGCCTACGATTTAATGGTGGTCCCCTGCGAAGTGCGCGCGTTTGATACGACAGACCTGTGCCTTATTTTAGATATTAGCAAAGAAGAATTGATGAAACGTATTGAAAAAGCACGTGCTTATTCCAAACTGAAGCCTTCGTTGGTGGCGCAGCAAATGTCGAAAGCCAATTATGGTTATTTACAGGAGAAGATGTACAAATTCCCCGGTTTCTTCGTTCAAAACAGAACGCTAAGGCACTATCCAAAACCTATAGCAGCACACATTCTGGGATACGTAGGCGAGGTGGAACAGAAAGTATTGGAAGAAGACGAATACTACCAATTAGGCGACTATATCGGTATCAGCGGAATTGAAAAGGCATACGAACAGGAATTGCGCGGAACAAAAGGGAAGCGTAAGGTGTTGGTAGATGTTCACAATAGGGAGATGGGCAGTTATAAAGATGGCGCTGAAGATGAGATATCCATACCGGGGCTCTCTTTGTGGAGCACAATAGATTTGCAATTGCAGGAATACGGTGAAAAACTGATGGAAAACAAACGTGGCAGTATTGTTGCCATTGAACCTGCTACCGGTGAGATTCTGTGTATCGTTTCTACCCCTTCTTATGACCCTAATTTGTTGGTGGGAAGTGCGCGCAGCAAAAACTACGCCGCCCTCAACAGAGACAGTATCCTGAAACCGCTCTTCAACCGCGCACTGATGGCAATGTACCCGCCCGGCTCTACTTTCAAATTAGCAAACGGATTAATTGCTTTGCAGGAAGAGGTGATTACGCCGAGCACGCAATATCCCTGCGGCGGCGGTTATAATATGGGGTCTCATATTGTTAAGTGCCACGTCCATGCTAACTACCCCGATTTAATAGGTGCTATTGCAACGTCCTGTAATGCTTATTTTTGTAGAGCATATTACAACGTCCTCTCCAACAGAAAAAAATACAAAACTATACAGGAATCGTATCAGGCATGGAAAAATTATATCAATGCATTAGGTTTTGGAGTTAGATTCGACTCAGATTTGCCTTACGAATTGAAGGGTATTATTCCCAGTGTTGAATTTTTTGATAAACGTTACAGAAAATCGTGGAACGGCAACTCGGTAGTTTCTATGGGAATAGGACAAGGCGAGGCAGCAGTAACCCCGATACAAATGGCAAACTTTGTAGCCATAATTGCCAATAGAGGTTTTTACTATAAACCGCACGTTATTAAAGCAATAGGCACAAAAGACTCTCTCAACGAACGCTATTCCGAAAAAATAGACTGCGGTTTCGATAAAAGACATTTCGACGCACTCATTGCAGGAATGGAGAATGCGGTATTGAACGGTACGGCACGGGTTGCGCAAATCCCCGGCATTAAAGTGTTAGGTAAAACAGGAACCGCACAAAATCCTCACGGAAAAGATCACTCGGTTTTTGTGTGCATCGCGCCCAAAGATGAACCGAAAATAGTAGTGTTCTGTTTGGTAGAAAACGGCGGATTTGGCGCTGCTGTGGCTGCCCCCATTGCAAGCCTCATTACTGAGTTTTACCTCAATAGAACAGTAAAAAGAAAAGACCTTGAACAACGCATTATCTCGATATCAATAAAATAACATTATGATAAAAGAAGTTCAACTTGGCAGTTCCCGCGGTTTTGATATACAATTAATGTTGTATTATCTTGCCTTACTCTTTGTGGGATGGATTACTGTTTTTTCGACCTCTTATAACCCAGCGGCAGAAGATTTCTTTAACTTCAATAATGCCTATACCCGACAACTTGTTTTTATAGGAACATCATTTGTAATAGCTATTCTAATTCTTTTAATGAAAGGACAATACTACTCTTACTTGGCATATCCTATTTATTTGTTTTGTTTGTTGTTAATGATCTCTGTACTTTTTGTGGGAACCGATATTAACGGTGCACATGCTTGGATTAAAATAGGAAATTTCAACATTCAACCCACTGAGTTTTGTAAACTTGGAACGGCGCTTGCTTTGGCTAAATTTTTCAGCGAAGGAAAAACTTCTCAGCAAAAAAGAAATACGTGGTTAGTAGCTTTTGCACTCATTTTGGCTCCTGTTTTTATTATTATGCTGCAAAAAGATACCGGTTCGGCGCTCGTGTTTTTATCTTTTATCCTACTGTTTTACAGAATGGGGTTAACCGGTTGGCTATTAGTAGTAGGAGGTACGGCAGTGGCGCTTTTTCTGTTCACTATGTTTTTTAATGAACTGTATGCTATTGCGTTAGCTACCACTATTTTTATCGGTTTTTGGATTTGGAATAGAAAAAGTAAAAAGAAATTAGTAAGAAATGCTATAGTATATATACTGACGTTGATTTTCATTGCCGGCGTTAATTGGGGATATAACAACGTGTTGCAGCAACACCAAAAAACACGTATTGATACTATGATTGGAAAGGTGGACGACCCGAAGGGTGCAGGATATAACCTCAACCAATCAAAAATTGCTATCGGCTCAGGTGGATTGATCGGAAAAGGATATCGCAACGGAACTCAAACTAAACTGAACTTTGTCCCCGAACAACATACCGACTTTATCTTCTGTGGTATTGGAGAGGAGTGGGGGTTCTTTGGAAGTTTGGTCGTTTGCTTCCTGTTTACAGGCTTTGTATTAAGAATATTACGACTTGCAGAACGACAGCGGGACAACTTTGTAAAATACTACGGCTACGGAATTGCCGGCATTATTTTTTTTCACTTTTTTATTAACATCGGAATGACTATTGGACTGTTGCCCATTATTGGAATACCTTTGCCGTTGATTAGTTACGGCGGCTCCTCCTTGTGGGCATTTACCATTATGATTTTTGTGTTTATTAAGTTGGATTATAGATAAAAAAACAGCGACCCTTTAAAAGTCGCTGTTTCTCTTTGTCGGGATAGCAAGATTCGAACTTGCGACCTCCTGCTCCCAAAGCAGGCGCGATAACCGGACTACGCTATATCCCGAAAGCGGCGGCAAAAGTATATTTTTTCAATAAATAAATTATTTAACCGGAATTTTTATTTTTGCAGAGGAGTTGCAAATTGCTGAATCATTAATCACTAATCACTGCTTTCAACGTATTCTTCAGCAAACAAGTCATCGTAACAGAGCCTACCCCGCCCGGTACAGGCGTAATTGCCTTGCATTTTTTCGACACTTCGTCAAATTTTACATCGCCGCAAATTTTATAGCCTTTTTCTGAGGTTTTATCTTCTATACGATGGATACCTACATCAATCACAACGGCATCTTTTTTAACATAGTCGGCAGTAATAAATTCGGGTTTTCCAATAGCCACCAGCAACACATCGGCTTGTGCGCAAACCTCTTTCAGGTTTTGGGTTTTGCTGTGGCATATTGTAACGGTGGCATCTGCATAAGGGGAGTTTTGCACTAAAAGCAACGCCAATGGTTTGCCCACAATATTGCTTCTACCCACTACCACACAATTTTTTCCGATGGTTTCTATTTCATAGCGTTTCAAAAGTTCCATAACGGCGTGGGGCGTGGCAGGCAAAAAACATTCTTCCCCTAACACTAATTTTCCCATATTTTCCGGATGAAAACAATCCACATCTTTTTTGGGGTTTATTTTTTGAACTACTTTTTGTTTATCAATATGTTTAGGAAGCGGCAGTTGCACAATACAACCGTCAATTTCATCATCGTTATTGATAAAATCAATCGCTTCCAACAGTTCTTTTTCGCTTATGGAAGCAGAAAATTGGTATGCCGAGCACAGCATACCCACTTCTTTGGTATTTTTCTTAATACTTTCCACATAGGTTAATGATGCGCCGTCGTCTCCGGCGATGACCACCGCCAAATGAGGGGCGTTTTTACCTTTATCTAATAGAGATGCAACCGTTGCGGTAATCTCTTGTTTCATTTCTTGGGCTAATAATTTGCCGTCAATAGGTATCATAAATTATTTTTTAGTTGAACATTATACTCTACTTTAGTATAATATTTTTTCCGCAGTCGTTCACAATCATACGATACCATTTATCAGAATATTTAGGTTGGTCGGGAAAAACAGCCTGTGGATTTTCACTTTCGTTGGTGAGGAATTTTCCGTTTTCTTCCTTCTTAATATTGCCATCGTGATATTTAACCAATAGATATTCAAACAGTTTATTCCATTCATTTACGACTTCGTGGGCACGTTGATTGGAGAAATTGGTAAGTTGCTCAATGGCTTTTTCGGGGTCTTTTTCATAGATACCTAAAACGTAGCGTTCTAAATTCTTGATATCGTGGATACTTTGATTTTCCCATTGGTCTTGTTTTTCGTTAATATGTTTAATCATAGTATTATAACGAGTATAAGCGAAGTTACTTACTTTGGTAAACGTCCAAAACGCTGAGGTTGGGGAGTATTCCACCATAGAGCCGTTTCCTTCTTTGAAAGGTTCGGGTATTTTAGTCAGGCAGCAGAACATAGGCACATAGCAGGTGCTTGCCACATCGTCCACACTAAACCACAAAATACCACCGAAAGCATTGGGGAATTGGCTACGGGCTTGAGCTACAAAAGAGAATCCGGTTTGTTGGGTAGCCGTAGCGCGTTCGTGCAGATACTTCTGTCCGTCAAGTTCCCAGCCCATAGGGCGCCATCTGTAGGGGCATTCAAAAGGACCGGCGCCCAAATCTTTGGTCATATCCATAGAGGTTCCTTCGTAATGGTCGCGCATCAACATCATTACCTGGCGTACATCTACTTTTTCTATCGGTTTAATCCACAAGGGAAAACGGTTTGTCAAGTCATCTCCGCGTGCGTAACTTTCATAAGGCGCCATCTCTTTGTTGTTGAGGCGGTAGAAACCTGCCCACACACGGGCATCGCAATAGCGGGCAGCGCTGAAATCTATGGGTGCATAAGTATCGCAGAAACTGAATTGCGCATCGGGTGCATCTTTAGGATATAAACCTTTGAGTTTGGCAAATGATATCACATCCCACGAGTAAATCGTTTCCACTTCGGGATTGTACAATTTATCGAATTGTTTGTTGGTAATAGAAGTTGTGCCGTTTGCTAAAGGGAAAGTAGTAATACGCGCCTGATTGGCGTGTCCGCTCACGTAGCCGTCGGGAATGCGGCGTGCCACCCACGCAGCGCCTTTTGTCCAGCCTTTCATTGGTTTACCTTTCGCGTCGAACATTGCTTCCCCTTTGCCAATCATCTCAAAAATCCACGCTTCATCTTTGTCAATAATAGAAAACGACTCGCCGTGGCTGGCATAACCATAGTTATCTAAAAAGTCGCTGATACATTTAATGGCTTCGCGGGCGCTTTTTACCCGTTGCAACGTGATGTAAATCAAACTGCCGTAATCCATAAAGCCGTTCGGAGTTTCCAGTTCGTGGAGCCCGCCGTAGGTCGTTTCGCCGATACACACCTGAAATTCATTCATATTCCCCACTACATTATAAGTTTGCAATGCTTGTGGAATCTGTCCTAACTTTTTGCCTGAGTCCCATTCAATCACGTCCATCATAGTTCCAGCAGGATAAGTGGCGGCAGCCCAGTGGTAGAGTTCACCGTACAAAGTATGAGAATCTGCGGAATAGGAAACCATTACGGAACCATCTTTACTGGCGCCTTTGGTGACAATGAAGTTGGTACATGCAAAAGTTTGCATAAAAAATGCGGCTACAAATAGTAATACCGCCAAGAGGGTTAATTTTTTCATAAGTTATTGTATTAATTGATAATAATATTGCAATAGGGCGCGAAGGTAGAAAAAATTAAATATTCTTATACTTTTGCTTCCTTAAAAAAATGAAACCGTGCGGCATAATAAATCCTTATTTTCAAGAATAAAAAACTACAAACTAAGACTTTGTGTGATTGTTGTATGCAACTTGGCTGCGGCATTTTTTTCAATACTCTCTCTATTTTTATTAGAACCCTTTGTTAAACTGCTTTTCGAGGGAAATTTGAACGATATTAGCCCTTTGAGTGCATTTTTTATAAAAACTATTGATATTCAAGCGCTAACAGCATCAATGACCGCAATGGTGATTATTGTAATATGTTTTTTTATCTTGAAAAATCTGTTCACCATTCTATCTTCATGGTTGATGGCAACGGTAAAAAGCAGATTTATTCAAAAGATTAGAAATGAGGTCTATGAAAGGATTACTATTTTACCTCTTTCCTATTTTTCACAAAGAAAACGGGGCGATGTGGTTTCAAGAGCCGTAAACGATGTTCAGGAATTGGAAAATACGTTACTTCGTTCTTTGCAACAATTTTTGTCCGACCCCATTACAGTTTTGATTTATTTGGTTACACTTTTTATAATAGATTATAAACTAACGCTTTTTACGATGGCGCTACTCCCCGTTGCAGGATTTTTTATTTCATTAGCGTCAGGAAAGTTAAAAAAGAAATCGCGCACTTCCAAAGAACAAATGGGTAGTTTGTTTTCTCACATTGAAGAATCTTTATCCGGATTAAAAATTGTGAAAGGATTTAATGCCCAACAACACGCAGAAGATGTTTTTGATAAGGAGAATAAAAGATATGCCAATTTATTCAAACAGATTTTATGGAATGTTGATCTGGCTTCTCCTTTGAGTGAGTTTTTGGGTGTAACTGTAGTGATGATTATTTTGGTTTTTGGCGGTTGGCAGGTACTAGGCGGTATGGGCAGTTTGTCGGCGCCCCTCTTTATTGTATATATAGCGCTCATTACGCAAATTATTAACCCTGCCAAAAATTTAGCTGCCGCTTTTGCCAACTACAAGAGAGGCGCTGCCGTTTTGGAAAGAGTGGAAGAGATTCTACACGCAGATGAAAAGATTGTACAAGCGGAACATGCTATTGCTGTGAACGATTTCAAAGATAAAATTGAATATAAAAATGTCTCTTTTTCCTATAATAATGATGTAAAAGTAATTGATAATATGTCGTTTACTATTAAAAAAGGAGAAACGTGCGCTATTATTGGCGCCTCAGGGTTAGGCAAAAGCACACTCATAGATTTGCTGCCCAGATTTTATGATGTTACTTCCGGCGAAATATTGATTGACGGCGTAAATATTAAAGATTATGTGATTGATGATTTGCGGGGTTTGTTCGCATTGGTTACGCAAGATATTGTGTTGTTTAATGATACTATATACAACAACATTACTTACGGATTGAAGAATGTGCCTTTTGAGAAAGTGAAAGCAGCGGCTGAAGCAGCGTACGCCTTAGAGTTTATAGAAACTCTGCCGCAACAGTTTGATACACCTCTCAGCGACAGAGGATTATCGCTTTCGGGGGGGCAACGTCAACGACTGAGTATTGCACGTGCCGTTTTGCGCGACGCCCCCATCCTCATTTTAGACGAAGCCACCAGCGCTTTGGATATGGAATCGGGGAAAAAAGTGTATGAAGCAATTGCCGGACTTATGAAGGAAAAAACGGTGATTATTATTACACACCGGTTGTCCACGATAGAAAATGCTGATAAAGTTATAAAACTCTAAATATTATGTTTTTAGAAACCAAAGCCAATCGCTCGAATAAAAAAGGATGGATAGAAGTAATCTGTGGTTCTATGTTTTCTGGAAAAACGGAAGAGTTGATTCGCCGCATCCGTCGCGCACAATTTGCTAAACAGAAGATTGAACTTTTTAAACCGGCGATGGATACGCGCTATGCCGAAACAGAGGTCGTGTCGCACGACTCTACGGCTTTGGCTTCCACTCCCGTGCATAATGCTTCCGAAATATTGCTCTATGTCTCAATGGATACTGTTGAAGTGGTGGGCATTGACGAAGTACAATTTTTCGACGAAGGAATTGTTACCGTGTGCAACCAGTTAGCAAACGCAGGAATTAGAGTGATTGTAGCAGGTCTAGATATGGACTATTTGGGCAATCCGTTCGGTCCTATGCCCAAACTGATGGCTATTGCAGAATATGTTTCTAAAGTACACGCGATATGTACCCGTTGCGGAGACCTTGCCCACTACTCCCATCGCATTGTTGCCGGCGACAAACAAGTACTGCTCGGCGAAAAAGAGGCTTACGAACCGCTATGCAGAAGTTGTTTTTCATCTTTAAGTAACGAGTGACAATTATTTAAAATTTAATATCTAAACTCTAATATCTAATCACTAATTTTCGCTTGTTGCCACAATGCTTCCATCTCGTTCAATGTCATATCAGACAACTGTTTACCTTGTTCTTTTGCTTTTTGTTCTATAAAATTAAAACGTTGAATAAACTTGCGGTTGGTTTTTTCTAAGGCATCTTCGGGGTTAATATTTATAAAACGGGCATAGTTAATCAGTGCAAACAAAATATCTCCGAACTCATCTTCCATTTTTTCAGAGTGGTCGTTTTTTTCGCGGTTAAATTCAGCAAGTTCTTCCTGTACTTTTTCCCAGACCTGTTCTGTGTTTTCCCAATCGAAGCCCACGCCCCGCGCTTTTTCCTGAATGCGGTAGGCTTTCACCATAGCGGGCAGCGAGTTGGGGACGCCGCCCAATACAGACTTGTTACCCTCTTTTAGTTTTATTTTTTCCCAATTCTCTTTCACATCATCTACCGAATTTACAACCACTTCACCAAAAATATGCGGGTGGCGGCGAAGCAGTTTTTCACAAATACCTTCAATCACATTTTCAATGTTGAATAGATTTTGTTCTTCTCCGATTTTTGCATAGAAAACAATGTGCAACAACAAATCTCCTAACTCTTTACCAATATCTTCATATTTTTTGTCAATGATAGCGTCCGACAGTTCGTAGGTTTCTTCTATGGTTAAATACCGGAGCGATTCGAAAGTTTGTTTGCTGTCCCAGGGACATTTGGCGCGCAATTCGTCCATAATATCTAACAGTTTTTGAAAGGATTGAAGTCGGGTGTCCATACAATATTTTTTTTAAGTGGCAAAAATACAGGAATAAGGCAATGAAGTACAAATGAAAATATTTGATTTTGCTTTTAAGGTAGTATCAACAAAGTCAGGAAATACCCTTTTACCGCACAAAGAACAAATACCTTTGGTCAAGAATATTTGCTTTATCTTTCAGCCCTTCCAAAATGGCATTGTCGTTTCTGCCTCTGCCTGCAACCGCATTTTTAAGAGAAGATTTCTCCATAGTGTAGTTAGGGGAAGGTTCGGCGGGTTCGCTCAATTCATATACTGAAACGGCATATACGTTGTTTTTGCCGGTAACCACTGAAGGTTTTCCAATAGGAAGTGCAAATATTTTTCCTATTGCAGCATTTTCAACTCCTCTATTTTGATAACTTTCACCTCCGAAGGTTAATTTTACGCTATCCATAAAACTTGTTTGATACTTTTCGGCAATTTGTTGTATAGTAGAGCCGTTATTTAATTCCTCAGCAATAGTTTTTTCCACCAATTCCAATTTTTTCATTGCAGTAAGTTCTGTTTCAATCGCTTCACGAACAGATTCTAATTGAGGTTTCCCTTTTCTCTTCATATTGCGCACGGCTGCTACCACAAAAGAACTACCGTTATTAATATTATAAATATCCGATACATCGTCAATTTTGGTATTTTGGTTGAAAGCCCAACTTACAATTTCGCGGGCATTTTGCAATTGTTGAATGCTTGATGCCATTGGGGTAATATCTTTGCCTTGCATTACCTGAATACCGTTTTTAGCGGCATTATCCATCAAATCCTGAGCGGAAGCGCTTTCTGCCTGCAACTGCATTGCCTGACTGCGGATATATTTAATCGTAGCATCAGAAGGCTTAATCTCTTCAGAATAGATTACAAATTGGCGTTTTTCAACCGGCTCGGCACGTTCCAATACCTGATATACTACATAAGCAGTAGGAGCATCTTGAACGTAAACTTTTTCGCTTAAAAGTGAGTTATATAATTGAGGATAAGTAGAATGTTCAGCAACCCAAAGGGTAGTGTCTTCAGCATTTCTGCCGCCTAAGTAATCCGGAAGCAAAGAAAAGATATTGGCGCCGTTTTGAAGTACGTTTTTAAGACTGTCGGCAGTCGTTTTGGCTTCATCTTTCGTTCTTAAAGAGTTAGAATTTCTATCAGATTTAAAATCAACAATAAGATAAGCGAGATTTACAGAATCGGGGCGCATGGCTTTACCGTATGTTTTACCATAAAACCAAATGGAATTTTCGTGTTCAAACGGCTCTATAAAACTTCCCACAGGTCTGTCGAAAATCAATTTAGCCAACGTATCAATATTGATATCACTTCTTTTATAATAGACGCTATCCAATTGTCCGTACATCATCGAGATGTTATAGTCTTCAATAGAAGGGGCGGCTTTCAGTCGTTCGGCTCTGTTCATTGCCGTATCCTGAATGGCAGCCAAATCTTCCGGCGAGGGCTGAATGGGGAAGACAGCTACATCTATGTCGCGGGAATCATTTTTAATTTGATAACGGTTTATATTTTCCTTAAGCCAATCTTTAACCTCCTTATCCGTGACTATAGGTTGTATTTCATTAAATTGAGCAGCGGTAGGAAGAATAGTAACTGTTTGTGCTAATAATGAATTATTAGTTGTTGCAAAATATTTAGCTGCTTCATCTGAGAAACTGACAGTATTTTGTGCCAATGCCATATAACGCGCTCTTTGAAAATCAATAACAGCAAAACGTTCAATGGCTTTGTAGGCGTTATAAATTTCGCGGGCTTGGGGATTGTTTTTATACTCTTCCATATTAGAAATCAACGATATTGCTTGTTCCATACCTCCCTGTTTTGCAAGGTAAGATGCCAACCGCTGTAATAACTGATTGGGTTGCTGTGAGTTCAAACTTGCAAGCATATTTGCTGTAATTTCTTCTTTAATCTCTTGCGTAATACTTAACCCTAAATCTTTCAACTGTTTGTCCATAATAGTCATTTCCAAAAGTTGATTCCAAGTCATATCATGTACTTGATAAGTTTCCGTTTCTTCTAAGGAAGATTTTTCATAAAAGATTTTCCAAAGAGCAGTATTCTGTTCTAACTGAGTACGATACTCTTCGTCTAATTTTTTACCGTTAATTTTCACCATTGTATATTTATCGGAATAGAAAGTTGAAAGTTTAGAAACGTCACCCATCACAAAAGCGAGGAGTGCGATACCGATAATACACATTAAAAAGATTCCATGTTTACGAATTGCGCCAATTGCTGCCATACTTAATAATATTTAATATTTAAACAGTTTTTTATTTTTTAAAAATTGAAGCGGCAAAAATAGTATTTTTTTTTAACCTTATATTTTTAAAAAAAGATTTAACCAAAATCTAATATTTAATCACAATCTATTCCCTCTATTCCCTCAAAATATTATCTTTGCACACCTAATAAAATAGTTTATTGTATATGAAACAATACCTTGACCTTCTGCAACATATCATTGATAACGGCGCTTTTAAAGATGACAGAACCGGCACAGGAACGAAAAGTATTTTCGGATATCAGATGCGTTTTGACCTGCAAGAGGGTTTTCCTGTTTTAACTACAAAAAAACTGCACCTGCGCTCCATTATTTATGAATTGTTGTGGTTTTTGAAAGGCGAAACAAATATTAAATATCTGAATGACAATAATGTAACCATTTGGGACGAGTGGGCAGATGAAAACGGTGATTTGGGTCCCGTTTACGGCAAACAGTGGCGCAGTTGGCAAATCGCCGATGGCAGAACAATTGACCAGATTTCGGAATTGATTAACACAATTCAAAAAAATCCCGATTCAAGACGGTTGATTGTGAGTGCTTGGAACGTGGGCGATGTGGACAAGATGAAACTGCCGCCTTGCCACGTGCTTTTCCAATTCTACGTCAATAACGGTGAAATTTCCTGCCAACTCTATCAGCGTAGCGCCGATGTTTTTCTCGGTGTGCCGTTCAACATCGCTTCTTACGCGCTGCTGCTCCTAATGGTAGCGCACGTTTGCAAACTGAAACCCCGCTTTTTTATCCACACATTCGGCGATGCGCACCTTTACTCCAATCATTTGGAACAGACAAAACTACAACTCTCGCGTACCCCGAAACCGTTACCCACTATGAAAATAAACAGAACGGTAAATTCCATTTTTGACTTTCAGTTTGAAGATTTTACATTAGAAAACTATAACCCCGACCCACACATTAAAGCAGAAGTTGCTATATAATAAAGATAAAAAGGCAAAAAGATAAATCGTTAATCACTATGAAAATTCTCATTACCGGCGGCGCAGGCTTTATTGGCTCTCACGTAATCCGCTTATTTGTAAACAAATACCCGCATTACGAAATCTATAATTTGGATAAATTAACCTATGCCGGAAATTTAGACAACCTGCAAGATGTTGAAAATAAACCAAATTACCACTTTATAAAAGCCGATATTGTAGAGGGGGAAAAGATGCTGACGCTCTTTAAAGAACATCATTTCGACGGCGTCATTCATTTGGCAGCCGAATCGCACGTGGACAGGTCTATTGAAAACCCAATGGAGTTTATCTTTACTAACGTTGTAGGAACGGTGAATTTATTGAATGCCGCACGCGCTGTTTGGAAAGATAATCCTGAAGGAAAACGGTTTTACCACATTTCAACAGACGAAGTGTATGGCTCTCTTGGATATATCGGCGCATTTAAAGAAACCACGCCTTACGACCCGCACAGCCCTTACTCTGCCGCCAAAGCCTCGTCCGACCATTTTGTACGTGCCTATCACGACACCTACCAACTTCCAACTGTAATCTCTAATTGTTCAAATAATTACGGTCCTAATCAATTCCCCGAAAAACTGTTGCCGCTTTTTATTCACAACATTAAAAACAACATTGCGCTTCCGGTTTATGGTAAAGGTATCAACATACGCGACTGGCTTTATGTGGAAGACCACGCCGCTGCCATTGACCTTATTTTTCATCAGGGGAAAATTGGGGAAACTTACAACATCGGCGGTAATAATGAGTGGAAAAATATTGACCTGATTAAAAAACTCATCGAAATTATGGATAAAAAACTGGGGCGTCCTAATGGAAAATCCTTATCATTAATCACTTACGTTGTCGACCGTGCAGGACACGACTTGCGCTACGCCATTGACGCTACTAAACTGAAAACCGAACTCGGCTGGGAGCCCAAAATAAAATTCGCCGAAGGATTTGAAAAAACGGTGGATTGGTATTTGGAGAATGAGACTTGGTTGCAACGGGTTGTGAGTGGGGAGTATAGAAAATTTTATGTTTATTTATAGCCTTCCTTAAATGATCTGAATTATGGACAACAAAAAATGAGTATATCAATTTATTACATCAATTTAAAATCAACTATGGTAATGAGTATGCTATTACTAAATTAGGCATATTTGGTTCTGTGGCTCGCAATTCGTATCGTAATGATAGTGATATGGACGTGTTTTATGAACGCAAACCCATAGGATTGCTTGATAGCACATCATTATTTTGATATTGATGTAGAAGTTGTATTTGACATTGTTAAAAACGGTTTAATCCTTTTATTAGAGATAGTTCAACAGATTAAAAGTAAACTTTAAAATATAATCTAAAACAGATTATCTAAAATAGATTATTCAAAATAGATAACGTTATTGAATTATTATTCTATTTTTGCAACTCAAATAATTAGATATGAAAAATATTGTAAATCCTTTTATCATAAAAGGATATATTTCAAAAGAGTATTTTTGTGACAGAAAAAATGAACTGGAAACATTGTATAGAAATGTGGAAAATGGAAGTAATACAACCATAATTTCTCCACGAAAAATGGGAAAATCAGGTTTGATTTTTCGATTTTTTGACGATTTAACTACAGAAATTCAATCTGTTTATGTGGATATTTACGCTTCTCGTACCTTGAATGACTTTATAAAATTAATAGCGGAAGCCATACTGTTAAAATTTCCTGAAAAAAGCAAAATCGGAAAAGAGTTTATGAAATTTTTGAAAGGATTAAGACCGTTAATTACTTTTAATCCTTTTACGGGCGTTCCTCAACTCCAAATAGAATATCAAACGTCACAAGAGGTCACATATACTTTGCAGGGACTTTTCACTTTTTTGGAAGAACAAAACACGCCGATAGTAATCGCAATTGATGAGTTTCAACAAATTAACGAATATCCTGAAAAAAACGTGGAAGCATTATTAAGAACTTATATTCAACCGTTAAAAAATATCCAATTCATTTTTTGCGGAAGTAATAAATCAATGATGACGGAAATGTTTACTCATGCCAACCGTCCGTTTTTTGCCAGTACGCGCTTACTCTATTTAGAAAAAATAAATAGTGTTGAATATAAGATGTTTATAAAAAATCATTTTGAAATAAATAAAAAAAATATTCATGATGATGCCTTGACATTAATTTTGAACTGGACAAAATCGCATACTTTCTATACCCAGAATTTATGCAACTACATTTTTTCAATGAAAACTAATAACATTGATATTGAGGTCATTAAAAGTGCAATGGCAGGTATTTTGAAAGAAAACGAATCTTTCTTTTTTCAATATAGACAATTACTAACTCCTGCTCAATGGAATTATTTGATTGCCATTGCTAAAGAGAATGAGATATCACAAATTACCGCACAAAAATTTATTTCCAAATACAATATCGGTACGCCCGCCAATTCGAGAAGAATTATAAAATCATTGATTGATAAAGAATTAGTGTTAGAAAATATGTCGAAAGATAATTCTGTTTATCAAATATATGATGTTTTTCTGTCAAGATGGTTAGAGGTAAAATATTGAAAAAAGAGTTACCCCTGTTTTATTTTCTACTTTTGCCAAAAATTTTGAATATTATTCGTCACCTGTCACTAAAAAAATACAATGAATAACCCCATCCTTATTATTGGCGCAGGACCGGCTGGAATTGAAGCCGCTGCAACTTTATCGAAATTAGAATATCAGGTTACGCTGCTTGAGAAAGAGAGTAAAACCAACACAAATCTTCGCAATAAAATGCTGCTTTTCCCCGATTTTTCAAAAGCAGAACCATTGGTGAACAATATTGATAATAAGTTGTTTGAAAACACCATCAACCTCCATTTTAATACGGAAATTGTTCGTCTTGAGCAAAAAGAGAAGGGTTGGATAGCCACCGACCAAAATAAGCAAACCTATCAGGCAGATGCTGTTTTGATAACCACCGGCTACACGCCTTTTGACGCCACACGCAAAGAAGAATATGGGTATGGCATTTATAACGGGGTAATTACGTCATTGGATTTGGAAGAGATGTTTAAGAAAAACAATATCACCAATGCCTTTGGGGAGATTCCGAAAAAGGTTTGTTTTCTGCAATGCGTGGGTTCGCGCGATGAAAAATCGGGAAACAATTATTGCTCAAAAATCTGCTGTATTACGGCGGTAAAACAAGCCATTGAGTTGAAAAAACTTTCTCCCGAAACGGAAGTTTACATTTTCTATATGGATTTGCGCATGTGGGGACAAGGCTATGAAGAACTTTATCGCGAGGCGCAGGAGCAGTACGGTATCTATTTTATTCGGGGCAGAATTTCGGAAGCGGCAGCCACTTTCGACGGAAAGGTACAGATAAAATCGGAAGATACTTTAATGGGGCTGCCTTTAAGAATGACGCCGGATTTGTTGGTTTTGATGATCGGTATGGAGCCGTCTAAAAGTACAAAACGATTGGCAAAACAATGTAAATGTGAAGAAGAGTACGGCTTTTTTAAAACGCTGAATCCTATTTCAGCAGACCAAAAAACCGACAAAAAAGGGCTTTTTGTAGCAGGCGCTTGCAAACGTCCCATGAGTATTCCTGATGTGCTTTCGGATGCAAGAGCGGCGGCAGTGGAAATAGATGAGTATTTGAAAAATATGCTGAATTAAAAAACAGTTTATCTTTGCCGCAATATTAATCAAACCAATAAATCTTAAAATTATGTCAAAAGTATTAATTATCGGCGCCGGTGGTGTAGGCGCAGTAGTGGCGCACAAATGTGCAGCAGTTCCCGAAGTGTTTACTGAAATTCTGCTGGCGAGCAGAACCAAATCGAAGTGCGACAAAATTGCGGCTGCGATAGGCGGTAATCGCGTCCAAACCACACAAATAGATGCAGATAATGTTTCTGAACTAATCGCTTTAATTGAAAGTTACAAACCCAATTTAGTGATTAATGTGGCGTTACCCTATCAGGATCTTCCCATTATGGACGCCTGTTTGGCAACCCGGACAAATTATATGGACACCGCCAACTACGAGCCGATTGACGAAGCCAAATTTGAATACAAATGGCAGTGGGCTTATCACGAAAAGTTTAAAGAAGCAGGCATTATGGCATTGTTGGGCTGTGGCTTCGATCCGGGCGTTACCGGAATCTATACCGCATTCGCCGCCAAACATTATTTTGACGAGATTCATTATTTAGATATTGTGGACTGCAACGCCGGCGACCACGGCAAAGCGTTTGCCACCAATTTCAACCCCGAAATCAATATTCGCGAAATTACGCAACCCGGAAAATACTGGGAAAACGAAGCGTGGCACGAAATTCCGGCTATGTCTATTCACAAACCGATTCACTATCCCAATATCGGTGAAAAAGAATCATATCTGCTGTTTCACGAAGAGTTGGAATCTTTAACAAAGAACTTCCCCACGCTGAAACGCGCCCGCTTTTGGATGACCTTTGGACCAAAATATATCAATGTGCTGAACGTGTTGCAGGAAGTTGGTATGACGAGTATTAAGCCTGTAATGTACGAGGGCAGAGAGATTGTTCCGTTACAGTTTTTGAAGGCGGTACTTCCTGAACCTGCCTCATTGGCAGAAGGCTATACCGGACAAACCTCTATCGGATGTCAAATTCGCGGAATTAAAGACGGTAAAGAACGTACATACTATATTTGGAACAACTGCGACCATGCCGAAGTAAACAGGGAGATTGGCGCTCAAGCTATCTCCTACACTACCGGAGTTCCTGCCATGCTGGGCGCTAAAATGCTACTCACCGGAAAATGGAACGGAGCAGGGGTGTTCAATGTGGAAGAGTTTGACCCGGACCCGTTTATGGTAGAAATCGGTAAATACGGACTGCCCTGGAATGAGGATATTGACGGAGAACTGCCGGTAGAGAAGCAGGGTTAGGCGAAATATACATTGCAATGCGGTTTGTCAAGAGGGTGGAGATTCTTTTTACCCCACCATAAAATAGGTATTCGGATACTGGTGCTGCGTTTGTTTTACGCGCCTTGCCAAAGCAAACGCTATGGATAGTGTGCCGATACGTCCGATGTACATATTGACAATGAGAACAATTTTTCCGTATTCGCTCAGTTCCGGAGTACAGCCTAACGACAGTCCGCAAATTGAAAACGCGGAAACAGACTCAAAAAGCAGGGTGATAAAGGAAAACTTGGGCTCTACAAGGGCAAGCGTAAATACTGACAGAATGATAATGATTATAGACATTACGACAATAGAATATGCTTTGTCCACAATTTCAAAGGGGATCGTTTTCTTTTGAAACTCAATATTGTTTTTTCCGCGAATGGTGGCGGCAACCGACTTAAATATCACAAAAGCGGTGGTAGTTTTAATACCGCCTCCGGTAGAACCCGGCGAAGCGCCGATAAACATCAATACCATCACCAATAATAGCGCAGGAACAGACAATGCGCCTATATTCAAAGTATTAAATCCTGCCGAGCGGGTGTTTACAATTTGAAAAAGCGAAGCAAAAACAGAGCGTCTAAAACCGCTGAAATCTACTAACGAATAACGACGCTCTAAAAAATAGAAAACGGTGGCGCCAAAGAGTATAATCACTAATGTAGTGTAAAGCACAATTTTGGCGCTCGGGCTTAATTTTTTCCATTTGTACAGATGCCTTTCCCTGATTTGTTTCGGGCTAAAGAGGTCGTGCAGAAAAATAAATCCCATCCCTCCAATCACCACCAGACACATAACTACAGTTTGAGGAAAATAACTGTTCAAAATGGCTTTATTCATAAAGTTTTCATCCCATAAACAAAAACCTGCATTAGTGAAAGCCGAGATAGCGTGAAAAAAGGAGTAAAAGAGATTTTCGGAGTTGTTGACAAACAATCCCGTTGATTTCCAATAGAAAAACAGCGAAACTATTCCTATTGCCTCAATAAGGATAGTGGCTAAAATTATCTCCCGCAACATAGAAATAGAGTCGGTGATAGTGGTGGTGGAGAAAAAATCTTTAAGCAGGTGCTGTTGTTTCACGCCCATACGAGAGGAGGCAAAGAAAGCGGCAAAGAAAGTGGCAAACGCCAAAATACTGATTCCTCCAATTTGCATAAGCAACATAATGACCAACTGTCCGCGAAAAGTAAAATCGGCTCCCGTATGCAAAACGGTCAATCCTGTTACACAACTTGCGCTGGTGGAAGTAAATAATGCATCTATAAACGAGATGCCGCTGTGCGTCATACGGGGCATCATCAACAAAACAGATCCTGTACCTATCAAAAGAAAAAATGAAATAATCATCAATACAGGGGGAGTAATTTGTATTTTAGATAAAAATTCGTTGGCATTTGTTAACTCTAACAGTGAGATTACCAAAAAATAAAGTTGAAGAAACAGAATATAATAACTGTGAAAAGATTCGTTGCCGAAAAAATAAGTTTTGTTATTCAACACAATCAATACAAAAAAATAGAGTGCAAAAACAAATAAGAATATCCCTTCCACAATATGTTTTCTGAGGTATTTCAACCTGTTTTCTGCATAAAACCAAAGAAACAGGTATTTCAATACGAAAAAAGATAAACTTGCAAGAGTACAAATATGAATGATAAGTTCCTGTTTTTTTGTGATGTGGAATCCGTGATAATAAAACAGCGAGACTAGAGTAGTCAGTGCTATCACCACGCTTGCAATCCCCAAAATACGAGATACTAATTGAGTATTCTCAATGATATGGCGTTTAAAATTGATATTAAACTGTTGAAATCTTGTCATTGATTATTTACGAATTGGATTTGATAAAAATATCAATATCTTTAGATTTGGCAAAGATCACCAAAATGTCATTGGCTTCAATCACAACGTTTGTATCGGGCACCCCTACCGTTTGTTCTTTATGACCATTATTAAATTTAACGTTGGATTCTTCTACTTTACGACGAATGGTAATCAAACTCAATTTATAGTTATCTCTAAATCCTACGTCTCCTACTTTTTTTCCCACGAGCGATTCGGGGACAAGTACTTCAGCCACTTTGTGGTCATCGGGGAGTTGCAGATACGTAATGAGATTGGCGTTCATCAGTTTATCGGCGAAAATCTGTCCGATTTCATCTTCAGGGGATATAAATTCGGTAATTCCCATTTTTTCGAGGATAATTTTTTGGTTTTCGCCCATTGTTCTGCTGATGATTCGTTTCACGCCAATGTCGAGAAGATTTGCGGCACAGAGCAATCGCGCCACAAAGTCGTTTCCAATAGCGATGATGGCCACGTCGTAATCTAAAATATTTTCGGCAAGCAGCGCACGTTTGTTAGTAACATCAGTACAGACGGCATAAGCCACATCATCGGCAATATTTTGGATGACGCTAATATTGTTATCAATAATCAATACTTCAGCGCCTTTCGATGAGAGCGCCGTAGCGATTGCAGAGCCAAAATGTCCGGCGCCAATAACAGCAATCTTTTTCATATTTTTTGAAATTGAGGGCGCAAAAGAAGTAAAAAAATGATATGTGCGGATTATGGATTTTCACTAATCACTATTTTCCCTACATATATCCCGTTTCTTTTTACTTGCACAATTTTGGTATGATTTACAATCACAGGTTCTTCCAAAAGGGTGTGGGTGTGTCCGCCGATAATAAAGTCAATACCGGCAACTTTTTCAGCAATATCTTTGTCTGTAATCTCTCCTGCAAATTCTGCTTCAAATCCCAAATGGGAGAGACAAATAATGAGGTCGCACTGTTCTTTATTCTGCAAAATATCCATCATTTTTTGTGCGGTAGTAACAGGGTCTAAAAAAGTCGTTTCTTTAGAATATTTGGGCATCGTAACTTTTTCCAAGTTGCACAGCAACCCAAAAAAACCAATTTTTTTACCGCCGGAATAGATAATCGTATAAGGTTTTACAATTTTGGAAAGTTTTTTATTTTTAAATTGATAATTTGCACAAACAATCTTGAAGTCAGCCGATTTCAAACGTTTTGAAAGGGCATTTGAGCCATTGTCAAATTCGTGGTTTCCCAATGCCACAACATCGTATCCCACCATATTCATCAGTTCAATTTCCGGAACGCCTTTAAAGAGATTGAAATAGGGAGTTCCCTGCGAAAAATCGCCCGCATCCACAACAATAGTGTTGGGATATTCTTTTCGTGTTTCCTGAATAAAGACGCTACGTCGCGCTATTCCGCCCACATCGCCGAGATTTGGCTCTATGTAAGATTCTAACCGGCTGTGCGTGTCGTTAGTATGTAAAATAACAATAGGAGAAGACTGGGCAAAAAGAAAAAAAGGCAGCAAGCAAAAGGCAAAGAGCGGTAAGCGGTGAGCGGTATGTGGTGAGCGGTATGCGGTGAGCAAACTTTGAACTTTGAACATTAAATCTTAAATCTTAAATAAAAACAGGTATTATCTTAATAAATCAAATACTGTTTTCACAGGGTTGAAGGTACTGAGCGGGACTTCTACAAATACTGTAATCCAGTCTGCCATAGCGCCATTCCATAGTCCGGGCAGTTCCATTGCCTTCAGTATTCTTCCTTCGTACGATTTTTCGGAGATAAAACCGGTGTAGGGATCTACATATTGGACAAGATTAAAGAATTTGTCGGATATGTCTTTGTAGCAACAAAACATATCCACCGGATTGAAATGGGAAGCGGAGGTCATAAAATCTTTTTGTTGTGGATTGCTCTTGTCAATCTGGGAAGATTCAACTATTTGCAGCGAGGTTTCTCCCTTGCGGTTAGTCACCCAAAAAGGACCACCCCCCGGTTCGCCCTCATTCTTTACTACGCCGCAAATCCGCATAGGACGATGCAGTTTTTGTAAAACCTTTTCCGGAGTAGGTTTTTCATTCTCAAACTGAATAAATAACTCATTTTCAGCAAAGTCTATAATTTCTTTCAGGTTGTCATTACTTAACTGATTATCAATTAATTGTTCTTGATAATTAAAACTTTTTTCCTGTAAGTAAAACAGATACCCTGCCAACGCTTTTTTATATAATAATGTAGGTTTTAAATTATCTTCCGTAGTAACATTATCAATATTTTTCACAAACACGAGGTCGGCGTGAATTTTATTGAGATTTTCGATAAGTGCGCCGTGTCCACCCGGGCGGAACAGCAAGTCGCCGTTTTTGTCCCGAAACGGCGTATTATCCAATTCAGCCGCCAACGTATCGGTGGAGGGCTCTTGAATGGAGTATGTGATTTGGTAGGTTATCCCGAATCGTTGCTCATATCTATCTTTCACTTCTGCTACTAATTCTTCAAATTTTTCTAAATGATTGGGCGAAACGGTAAAGTGCAATCTGCAAACGTCATCTCCGCTTTTGGCATACAGCGCCGATTCTACCAGATGTTCTTCCAAAGCGGTGCGCGTTTCATTAGCATACTTGTGAAACTTTAACAATCCTTTGGGAAGATTTCCGTAGTTGAGTCCTTTTTCTTCCAACAGATACTCAAAGGGAATTTTGGAAGTTTCATCATGCATAACTTCATCAAACGATATTCTATTTTTTTCAATAGTTTTTTTGAGGTCTTCAAAAAATGCGAAATCACGGATTTTATCTACATACAGTTTTGCTTTTTCGTTTGGATTTTCATTCAGTAAAGCATCATACAAGTCTTTAAACATTCTTGAGGCAGCGCCGGAGGCGGGCACAAATTTTACAATCTCTTTATTCTTTGCTTTTAACTCATAAATATCTATCCAGTGTTGAATTTCTTTTTCAGAGAATTTTACAATCCCGTTTCCAATAGTTACATTTCGGGCGATATGGGCGAAATCGAAGCCTGTATTAAAGAAAGAGAACTGTTTTTCAACCTGTTCGGGGTTGCTGCCGCGTTGCGCCATAAAATTCAAATCCCGTGAGAAGAAGTTTAGCATAATTCAATAATTTATAAACTGTCAATAAGGGCGCGTAGTCTCTGAAAATATACGAGTCTGTTTTTTTCATCTACTTCAGAAATGAGAATGGAGGTTCTTTTTTTCTTTTGCATCCATGTTTTAAAAGTTTCAATCATATCAGGATTGTATGAAAGAATGTCATACTTGTTAAAAGCGTGAATACGGCATACCTTAAACCGGTCGGTATAAATATAACTATAGTTTGTATTTATATTTAAGGTAGAGATATAGAGATACACTTTATTTTTCGTTTCAGGGAAACAGCCGGTGCTAGCTACTTCAATCATATAATCTATTAAGTTGTTTAGTTCATTTTTAATTATCTTTTTTTCTTCATCTGTTATTAACATAATAGAGTGAAAGAAGAGTACTTCGCTAACAAAATTATCAAAAAGCATGGGGTCAAGAATAATATTAGTAGTTACCGAATCTTTCATTTTTTGATAGAATTGCCTTACGATATTGTGTATTTCTTGAGAGACAACAATGTCAGAGAGAGGGGTATTTGCATCCACATTAGAAAACTCATATCCCCATTTAAAGATATTGAATTTGTATAGCATATCGAATCCGGTAGCCATAGAGCGCGATAGATTGTTAGTGATAACCATATATTCAGAGTTGGGATCCTCTTTAAGAGCTTCCAGAGAGCGCACTCTGTTTTGCAAATTAATGATATCCTGACTTGAAGGATTGGTATAGTTAATTGGAACCATTTGGAAAGCCACTTTACCGGAGTAGATCCCTACAATGTCATCTAAAGATATTCCCCAATTAGCAGCCATTACGGCAATTTCTCCGGCAGTAAAGGGCACATCGTTACGTATCCTTCTATACGCGGCGGGGCGCTCAATGCACAATAAAGTGCATAGTTCTTCAACCAATTCATTATTTTTTGGAAATTTTTCATGTAGGACTTCCATAAACCTGTCGTGCCATAGCTTAGAGTTCATAATTAAAAATAATTAAATTCAACGCCCGCAAAGATAAAATAAATTTAAATAAGTTTTTCTATATGTGTATATCCAAACATTTACAACCACTTTTTTATCCTGAAAAACAAAGTTATTAAGATAGATATAATGACTGAACCGGCAATAACCAAATAAAAATTGGGGTTATAGATAGTAGAGTCTTTCTCTAAATTCATACCATAAAAGCTTGCTATTAAAGTGGGTAACATCAAAATGATTGAAATAGAAGTGAGTCGTTTCATTACGACGTTTACGTTGTTAGAAATAACAGAAGCAAAGGCGTCCATCATACCGGACAAGATGTCGCTGTAAACATTAGCAGTGGTACGGGCTTGCTGCATCTCAATCTCTACGTCTTCAAACAGGTCGGCATCATATTTCATGTGACGTTGTTTTAATATACTTTGAAATTTTTGCAACAAAATTTCATTGCCACGAATGGAAGTTACAAAATAGATAAGCGTTCTTTCCAGACGCATCAATTCCAATAGTTCTTCGTTTCTAATGGAAGATTGTAATTGTTCTTCTGCGTCTTTAATCTCATAATTGATCATTTTCAAATATTTCATAAACCAAACGGCAGCAGAGAGTTGTAGATGGAGGATAAGGTCGGAGGCATTTTTTTCTTCAAAGTTTTTTCTGCGCGTATATTTCACAAAATCTTCCATCATTTCTACATTACTGTGGCACACGGTAATAAACTTCTCTCCGGAAGTCAAAACGCCAAGTGGAACAGTAGAATACAAGTTTTCCTGTTCCGGAGATTTGAAAGGCAAGCGAATAATGATCATACGCCAACCATCTTCATACTCCACGCGTGGACGTTCTTCGTTGTCTTCAATATCTTTCAAAAAAGGTTCGGGGACTCCAAACTTTTCGGTTAAGAATGTTTGTTCTTCAGGAGTGGGGCGCATAACTTGCACCCAAGCTTTTGTAGAGTAATGCTCCATTTCGTAAAAGCCGTTTTGACATACTAAATATTTAATCATCGCTTCGTTTTTTTAAGGTTACTATTTAAGTCGAAGCGATAGCAAAAAACGAATCAATATCGTAGCGACTCTTTTTTCATTACTACCCAACAAGGCCATCCGTCGTCCATGATAAGTTTGTTTTTTAAGTGAAAAACTGTTTATTTTTTTAACGTGGCGCAAAAATATAAAAAAATTAAAACTGCACTGCCAAACCGAAATGTATTTTTCCGGTTTTGAAAGATATAGGGTTACCTGATTGTTTTCCAAGTGCATAACTTAAATAAAACAATCCGGCTTTCGTAGTAAATGCGATGCCTGCTCCAAAACCGAACGGAAAATCGTGCAGATAATTATTAGTAATTTTTTGTTCGTACCATGCTCCGTTAAAAAAAGTGTTCAAATAAGCAATTTTTGCCAATAGAAACCGCAATTCAATTCCTCCGATTCCATAACTTGAAGCGCGAATAGAGAGGTCTTCAAAACCTTGTAATGAGTTCATTCCACCAATACGGAACAGTTCATTCAGTAAATGTTGTTTTCCGAGCAGTGCGCCCCCCTCCGCACTGAGCCCCAGCGCCCAGCGTTTGTGCAAGGGAATGTACCCTTTTATTTTTCCCTGCATTTTATATCTAATGGTTAGCAAATCAATATTTTCATAATAATCCGGCGCCGCCTGATAGTTTTCAATAATTTTGCGCGTACCCACCGCAATATTCAAATTCAAATCATAGCCTTTGCGGGGATTGTAGATAAAATCAAGTTTTCTGAAACGAAATGCAAACCCGTACATCGTCTTGCGATAATCTGAATAAGTCGGATTATCCGAATGGGTATACAAATTTTTGTCTAAAATATTAGATGTGGCATAATCGAAATAGACCCGTGCAAAGTTATATCCCTTAAATGAATAAAAGAGTCCAACGGTATAGTTCATATTTAGAAAAGCAGTATCTTTTTTATCTAACATAAAAAGTCCGTCCACGCCGAGCGGAGTACCCACAAGATAAGGGAAATTGGCTTTGAGTTCTAAAAACTGCGACAACCGCTCCGGTGCGCGCCACTGTACATCAATACTTTCGCCAATAGTAAACAGATTCATCAAATGCAGGTTCATCTCTCCGTAAACCGCAATTTTTCCTGACCGGTTGCTCACCGGCGCCATCCCGATATATCCGTCAAACTGATTCACACGCTTTTTATTAAGAAAGAGATACAAGGTAGCCTGTTCCTCCGTAAATTCAATTACGGAAGGTTGTTGCTCATCGGCGAAAGGAATCTCTCTTGCCAACTGTGGTATCTGTTTCACAATAGATTCATTATAAGGTTTTTTATTTTTAAAGTTGAAATATGCCTTGAGGTAACTTCCGGCAACTTTCAGATTTCCACGCACAGCAATGGTATCAAAACTGCAACGCAAATTTTTTTCAATAAGAAGTTGGGCAAATACCGTATCGTTTTTCTCAAAGATACTGTCTAAATAGATTGAGGCAAACGGATAACCGTGATTTTCCAGATAGTTAAGTGTTTTTTGTGTTAATGGATTGTAGTTTTGTAAAGAAACAGTGTTGCTCACCACATAATTTCCTGTTTTTGTCTCCTGTAAAATTTTCAGCATATCGGGCGACACGGTGATGCAGGTTTGAAAGATTGTGTCATTTGATACGGATTTTCTATTTTTTTGCGCCGAAACGTCAAATAAAATAAAATAGATTGCCGTAACAATCACAATCCGAACGAAATGATACGGTAGCATATTAAAACCTCACCCCCATTGTCATTACAATACGGTGCGTAATAAACTTATGATTTACCGCATTTATAAAAGCAGGATCAAGCATCCAGTATTTTTCTTTGGAAGTAGTAAATGCGTAGGCAAAATCACCGTAAAAATGATTTGTTCTAAAGCCAAACCCAAAGGAAGCATAATGTTTTGAACCGTCATTAATTTCATCTTTATAAGGAGAAGAAATATAGTTATAGCCTGCTCTTATGGCAAATAGCTGATTTATATTAACTTCAGCACCAATGCGTGCAATGTGGCTAAAGCCGTACATTTTTTGAATAGTTCTGTTCTCTTCGCTAAAATTATAATCGGTGGCATACATAGTTGCCATACTATAGTCGGCAAACTCATACTCAGCGCTGATAAATGCACGCTGCTTAATAAAGAAAGCAACACTTGCCGTAGCCCGCAAGGGAGTTGTGAGGGAGTATTTAAATTTATTTGGATAGTTTAGATAATCATTCGGCAACATATCTAAAGATTCATACTTTGTTGCAGAATACAGTTTCCTGTCAAAGTTATCCTTCACATTTCCGTAATAAGTTGGCGTATGAAATGCCAAACCCAAACGTAAAAAGTCAAGAGGTTGATAGATAATCCCCAGTTTTAAATTGATGCCACTCGAACGAACAGTAAGTTTATCCGTCATTTTATAATATCTAAACACAATATCAGGTTCTTTATCATTGATTTCTTCATACATTCTATCCTCAGTAAAATTAATACAAGGTACCCCAATCGTAGCGCCCAAAAACAACATATCGTCATAGTTAGTTCCTATAGACAATATCATTTCATCTATTCCACCTTTGCGTACCACTGATGAAGATTGGAACATATCAACGTCTTTAAGTGGAGTAAAATAAGAAGTTTCTGTTCCCGGAACGGTATCGAAGAGTACCGCCCACCATCCTGCCCATAATTCATCGTACCACGCACTTGAGTTATTGGCGTTTAGTTGTTTATAATTAGCCTCCGCAGTAAAAAGAGAACCTAAAGGGCTACCCTTACTTCTTCCTTCAATAGAGAAAACATTATTAAAGTTCGCGATACGGTTATAACCAAATCCTACCTGGATCTTCTTCCACAATGTGCTCGAAATGCCAGGAACTGCCAGCACGATACCGGCATTACCGATGTTATATCTCACCCGTTGTCCGGGTGTAGCTGTTCCGTTGTATTCGGAACTATTTTTATAAACAGAAACAGTCATAGGGGTAAAAGTTACCTCGCTTTTTTTGTACAACCCAATGGCAGCAGGGTTTACATTAAGCGCTGAGAACTCGGCGCCCACCGCACTAAAGGCTTTTCCTGCCCCCATAAAGCGCGCACTGCCTTGCCAGTCAAGTTCGGAAAAACGAAGCGCGTCTATCTCGTTCTGAGCGTTAATACTAAGATGGATTAGTAAAATAATACTAATTGAAAGGGTGATTTTTTTAAGTGTTTTGTTCATAATATTTGGTTTTTAACATTTAATTCTACGTAAAATCTCTGTGAAATTCTGTGTTCTCTGTGGCTCTGTGCTGAAATTAACACAGAGACACGGAGGTCACGGATATGCACAGAGAAACAGTATTTCCTCTATTAATTTCCGGTCATTCTGCAATCGCGGCATCTTATGCTGTCCGCCCAGTTTGTTCTTCATAGCCAACCACTTCATAAAAGTTCCTTCCGGGGCGACGGTGATTTCAGGGGCTATCAACATAAGGTCGTCGGTGCGTTTTGCTTCATAATCGGAATTTAACGATTTCAATGTCTGGTCTAATACTTTTCTAAATTTTTCCATATCATTGGGTAATGTGGAAAATTCAATCAGCCATTGATGTTTGCCTTTGGTTTCGACAGTATCTAAGAAAACGGGGGCAGCGGTATATTCGATTAAGATGGCGCCGGTTTGCCTGCACGCTTCGGTGATGGCTTTGTCGGCATTATCCACCACCAACTCTTCGCCAAACGCATTGATGTAGTGCGTAGTTCTTCCCGTAATTTGAAAACGATAGGGGCGCAATGAGGTGAACATAACGGTATCTCCTATTTCGTAGCGCCACAACCCTGCGGGCGTGGTAATCACCAAAGCATAGTTTTTGTGTAATTCAACTTCCTGTAATGGAATGGCTTGTGTTTTTGTTTTTGTTACGCCCATCTCATCCATCTCTAAAAACTCGTAGAAAACGCCGTTGTCGGTAAGCAGCAACAAGTCGTTGCAAAAGCGTTGGTCTTGAAATCCAAAAAAACCTTCCGAAGCGTTGTACATATTCATAAAGAAAACAGAATCGGAAAGTAGTTTGGTATATTCGGTTCTGTATGGCTCGAAAGCCACGCCGCCGTGAAAAAACAGTTCCAAATTAGGCCACACTTCTGCGATATATTTTTTTTCGGAAATCCTTAATACCTCTTTCAATACCAATAACATCCACGACGGCACACCTGATAGAGATGTAATATTTTCATTTAAAGTATGTTCTGCAATAAGATGGAGTTTTGTATTCCAATCGTCGTTCAACAGGACATCTTTACCGGGCGCTTTAAGAAAATCGCCAATAGCGGGCATATTTTCCATAAGCACAGCTGAGATGTCTCCGCACTTTACCTTACTGTCCATATCCATTTTTTGGATACTTCCGCCCAAAGTGATTCCTTTTCCTGCAAACATCTCTGTTTCGGGAAACAGTTCAATATAAAAAGTTAGAGAATCCTTTGCCGACAAATAGTTGTTCAACTTGAGCGAGTCGTCCGTTACGGGAATATACTTACTTTTTGCCTGTGTAGTTCCTGACGATTTTGCCACCCAATCTACTTTAGCGTTCCAAAGCACGTAATCCTCACCTTTTATAACGCGCTCAATATAAGGATAGAGTGCGTTATAATTTTGAATAGGAATAGTGCGTTGAAACGCTTCGTAGCTCATATTGGGCGTAAAACCAAAATCGTGTCCAAATTTGGTTTTCAAGCCGTTACGAACTAAGTAGGCAAACCATTTTTCCTGCGTTTCCAATGCGTGCTCATAAAGGGAGACGATTCTCTCTTTTCTATATCCAAAATAGGCACGAATGGGCGAGTTCAGGAACTGCATATTGCAATTTTATTTTACAGGTACATTTTTCAAAGTTTCAACAAGGAAATCCCAGAATTTTCCAACACTTTCAATATTCACGCGTTCGTCGGGTGAGTGGGGATTTCTGATGGTAGGTCCGCAAGAAATCATATCCCAATGCGGGTAAGCCATACTGAAAAGTCCGCATTCCAAACCGGCGTGAATGGCTTTAATTTCCGGAGTTTTACCATATTTATTTTCATACACTTTAAGCATAGTTTTCAAAATGGGAGATTCCAAATTTGGTTTCCAACCCGGATAGCCGCCGGTTAATTCTATTTTTGCTTCTGCCAATTCGGCAATGGCGCGCATTTTGTCGGCAACCGCTTCTTTGGCAGATTCTACGCTGCTGCGCAACAGGTTGGCAATAGAGAGTACCCCTTTTTCGGTTTTCACAATGGCTAAATTGGTTGAGGTTTCCACCAAGCCGGGCATAGAGTCGCTCATGCGCATCACACCATTTGGAATTGCCAACACCAAATTCACCGCTTTCTGCTGACATTTTGTCCCCATTACTTCTTTGGGGGTTTCTACGTTCTTCAATGCAATTTTCAAATCGGGCTCTGTTCCTGAAAACTCTTTTACAATGGCTGCGGAGAGTTTGTTCATCAGTTGTTCAAATTCGGCAGTTTTGTTATTAGGAACGGCTACTGTGGCAAACGCTTCTCTGGGAATGGCGTTGCGCAAACTTCCGCCGTTGATTTCAGCGATGTAAATTTCAGTATTTGTCAGCGCTTTTTTCAGCAAGCGCATCAGCACTTTATTGGCGTTTGCACGTCCCAGCACGATATCCATACCGCTGTGTCCACCCTTCAAACCGGTAACAGCAATCTCATAACCGGCTGTATCGGCGGGTGTTTGTTTGATATTGTAATCCATTTCAAAATTGGCATCCATACCGCCGGCGCAGCCCACATAGAGTTCACCCTCATCTTCCGAATCCAAATTAATGAGGATATCTGCTTTTATGAAGCCCGGTTTCAGTCCGAAAGCGCCGGTCATTCCGGTTTCTTCGTCCACAGTAACCAGCACTTCAATCGGACCGTGTTCAATCGTTTTGTCTAACAGGATAGCCATAGCGGCGGCGCAGCCCATACCGTTGTCGGCGCCCAAAGTAGTACCGTTGGCGCGCACCCAGCCGTCGTCGCAAATACGCGGCTGAATAGGATCGGTAACGAAGTTGTGATTAGAATCGCTGTTTGCCTGCGGCACCATATCAATGTGTCCTTGAAGCACAACGGGCATACGGTTTTCGTAGCCGGGCGTAGCCGGTTTACGCAAAATAATATTGCCGGTTTCATCTTGAGCATACGCAATGTTATGCTCTTTTGCCCAATTTTTAAGCCATTCCAATATTTTCTCTTCATATTTGGAAGGATGTGGAATAGCGCAAATGTTTGCAAAAATTTCCCACATTTTGTGGGGATACAATTTGGATAGTTCGGTGTTCATAAAATAAATATAATTGGTTTTTAGATTAATTTTTATTTAAAACGTTTAAACTTGAAATAAAGTTGCAAAGATGTATGATTTTTTTATTTTGATAACATTTTATTGTCAGACATTAATGTTTTTTTTCACAAATAAAAATAAATCATATTTTTGCCTCATAAAAAGTGTAAAAAACAAAAAATAATTTATGAAAAAAAATCTCATTTTTGGATATCTACTGATACTATTTTTTACGTTATCCGCACAAAAAAACACTCCCTCTGTTTTTGACCCCGATTTAAAAATTGCTAATCAAATGAAAACCGATGAGTTAAAAAACTCTAAAGTTGATGAATATTTGTATTTATTATGCGATAAAGCAGGGACTAAACTTACCGGTTCATCGGGAATGTTGAGAACAGACACTCTTGCGATGTTAGAAATGAAAAAGTTAGGTCTTGACAATGTGCGCATTGAAAAAGCGAAAACCTGGGAACGTGGCGGTTGGGAACTTAAAAAAGCCTATATGGCTATGACTGCACCCTACTATATGCACTTCTACCCCGCACCTGTGGCGTGGACAGGCGGAACTAACGGACTAATATCAGATAAAGTTTATTACTTCTCTGCTACTTCGCAAGAAGAACTGAATGAACTGAAAGGCTTCTATACCGGCAAAATTGTACTCATGCCCGATGTAATGCAGTATCAAATCAATTTTAATCCGTTGGCAACCACTTATACAGACCAGCAACTCAAGGAGATGGAGACGCTACCCATAACAACCACTAAAAAGAAATCGGGGCTGCCTGCAAAAAACGTTTTGTTAACTTATCAGGATATTTTAGATTTTTTAAGAAATGAAAAAGCCGCTGTAGTTATTCACGAAACCGGCGAATTTAATGTCCCTGTAATCTCTTTTTTCAAATACAAAATGGGCGATCCCGTTTCTCCCTGTGAAATCAATATTACTTCGGAACATCACGGTTTAATGCAACGGTTAATAGAAAACGGCGAGGAGGTACGGTTAGAGGTTGAGATTGATGTTGAGTTTATTAACGATGAAAATATTTATTATGTAGTGGGTGAAATAAAGGGCATTGACCCCAAACTAAAAGATGAACTCGTAATTATCGGTGCGCATTTGGATGGTTATCCTATGAATAACGGTGCGGGCGACAATGTCACCAACAGCGTCGGTGTTTTAGAAGCGATGCGCATTTTGAAATCACTGGATATTAAGCCGAAAAGAACTATCAGAATGATTTTATGGAATGGAGAAGAGGTAGGGTTGCACGGTTCAAAAGGTTATGTGCAGAAATATGTTAAAGATGAAAATGGAAACAAACTGAGTGAGTACGATAAAATTTCAGCCTATTATAATGCAGACTATGGTCCCGGAAAATTCAGAGGGATATCTACGCAAAACAACATCGCTTTAGAGCCGCTCTTTAAAGCGTGGACAGAACCGTGGCATCATTTGGGATTTACAACGGTGATTCATCGCAATTTCACCAGTACCGACCATGTTACTTTTGATGAAGCTGGTATCCCCGCTTTTCAGTTCATTCAAGACCCTTTAGAGTGGGGACGCGGTTCGCATCGCGTTATGGACTTTCTCGACAGGTTAGTCCCCGACAATATTCGACATAATGCCATCATTATGGCTTGGTTTGCATACAAAACGGCAAATCTGGAGGAGAAGTTAGTACGGAAAGAATGAAGGAGAAAAAAAGAATATATTTTTGTTTCACCATTTCTAAAAAATGACAATTAACCTCTCAACAATAAGCATTACCGACCTTATTCCGCAACGTCCCCCGTTTGTGTTTGTGGATAAAATCATTGACTTTAACTACGAAACCTACGCTTGTACCACCTCTTTTTTGATTACTGAAAATTGCTTGCTTATGGAAAATCATCGTCTTTCTGAAGCCGGCATTCTTGAAAACATTGCACAAACTTGCGCCACGCAAATTGGGTTTGTAAATAAGTATATTTTGAAAAAAGATATTCAAATTGGTTTCATTGGCGCGGTAAAAAATCTGAAAATTGATAATTTTACAGTCTTAAAAGAAACATTGACAACAAACATCGAAATATTAACGGAATTTGCCGATATGAAAATTGCACGCTGCACCGTTTCTATTGGAAATAAAATGATTGCACACGGCGAACTTAAAATTGCATTAAAACCTAACGAATAAAAAATGAGACAGTTAGTAGAAGAAATTGAAGTAAAAGTACGATTTAGTGAAGTAGATTCTATGGGAATTATTTGGCATGGCGCTTATGTCAAATATTTTGAAGACGCGCGCGAGGCTTTCGGTAAAAAATTCGGATTGGGTTATATGTTCATTCACCGCAACGGATTTTACGCCCCTTTGGTTGACCTGAACTTTCAATACAAACAACCGCTGAAATACGAGGATACTATGCGGGTAAAAATCACGTATATCCCTACAGAGGCTGCCAAAATTATCTTTGAATATGAAATTAGAAACGCAGCAACCGGCGAACTTTGCACCACCGGAAAATCTGTCCAGGTCTTTTTAGATGCCAATTACGAATTGGTGTTGTTTAATCCGGCGTTTTTTGTTAAATGGAAAGAAGAGCATGAGGTAGGGTAAAAAGTTGTACATTTACACTCATATATTTTAAAAGTTTAAAATCGGCTTTTTAGGCTCATTGCCCAATTCTTGAACTATTTGTGCTGCAAATTTTGCCACAATTACCATTCCTTTAAAATCAATTTTATCGGCATCATCTTTGGGAGTGTGGTAATTTTTCAGGTCGTTGCCTGTATTAAAACATAAAAACGGAATTTTTTGTTGATAGAAAGAATGCTGATCTGACCTCATAAATGCTACATGAGATTGCTTTGTTTTTATTTGTTCTTTTTCAGATGTTTTTTTTACTGTTTCGTTCAATAATTTTGATAAGTTTTTTCCCAGAATACGAATACCGCCTTGGTCGTAGCGTCCTACCATATCGAAATTTACTACACATTGAATATTGGGTAACAGTTTAGGAAGAAATTTGACAAAACATTTTGAACCGAGCAATCCTAACTCTTCGCCTGAAAAACAAGCAAAAATGATTGATTTTTTAGTAGGATTTTTTGCAAAATAATCTGCCAAATAAAGAACGGTAGCAGTTCCCGAAGCATTGTCATTGGCGCCAGGATACAAGGCTTCTTTTTTTATTCCTAAATGGTCAAAATGTGCACAAACCAAAATGTATTGTCCTTTTAATACCGAATCCGTACCTTCAACAAATGCAATTACATTTTTTGACCATAATTCCCATTTTTTGGAATAGGCATAATAAGGTATCGCCTCATATTGGTCTAAAAATGGCTTGATATCCATTTTTTCAAACTGATTTACAAGATATGTTAAGGCTAATGAATCTCCTTTAGTTCCGGTTTTTCGTCCTTCCAATTCCGGAGACGCCAAATATCGCACTACTTCTTCCATAGAAACAGAAGATTGAGAAAATGTATGATAAACGAATAAACAAATAACTGAAAAGAAAAGTAATTTTTTCATAATAAAGGTTTTATTTGCGGTAAAAATAAAAAAATAGCCATACACAAAAGTACAACAGTTCTCATTGCCTATGTTTAGTCATAAAAGTTTCATAATCTATTACTTCTCTGTTGTTTATATTGATAATACCTGCTTCAATATCTTTTTGTTGTTCGCAACTCAATGTGTTCCAAAAATCAACTTTATCTTCTTTTTCCATAGTCTTTTCTCTAAAAATTCCCAACGAAAGGATATAATTCAACGTTTTTTGCGCCATTGCATTCCGAGAATTATAATCTAATGTAATTGTTGCCATAGTTTTTACATTTTTTTAAACAGCGTACAAATGTATATGATTTTTTGAAAGAAATTTTTATTCGTCTGTGTGTATTTTTTAAAAATTCATGTTTCTTTGCAGCATGATTAAAAAACATAAAGATATGAATAAGATAACGGTTGAAATGTCGCGGCACGAATACAAAAAGTTTCTTGAGTATAAGAAAGCCGACAAAATTGTCAGGAGTATTCGTAAAGGTCTCATTGAAGTACAAGAAGCCCGTGAAGGTAAGCGCAAGTTAAAATCAGCATACGAATTGGCTTATGAACTTTGAAGTTGCCCCTGAATTTGAAAAGTCGTTAAAACGATTGAGTAAAAAATATTCCTCTTTAAAGGCAGATTACCTCGCATTTTTGTTGGAATTAGAGAAAAATCCGATGTTAGGCGATGAAATTTTTACTAATTGTCGCAAAGCGCGAATTGCTATCAAAAGTAAAGGAAAAGGCAAAAGTGGAGGCGGAAGAATTGTTTTTTATTTTGAAATTATCGAAGATAAAATCATTTTACTGTTCATTTATGATAAATCGGAAATGGAAAATGTACAAACCGCATTTATAGAACAAATCTTAAAAACAATACTTGCAAAATAGAAAATATTCAATTGTTTTTATGGGAGAAATATGAATAACGAAAAAGTATATATTGTAGCAGACCACATAGTTAACGCGCTCGGCTTTTCCACAGCGGAAATTGCTGAGGCAATGAAAGAACAGCGTTCCGGCTGTAAGTCTGTTACAGGTTATTCTGATGCCATTACCCCTGCCATGCTTGGTTTGGTTTGCAAAAAAGCATTTCAGGAAAAGTATGATGCCTTGCTTTTACCGAAAAACTTTACTTTTTTTGAGCAACTGCTGATTTTTTCAATACAATCAGCATTAAATCAAACAGATATTAATCCGAAAAGTAAAGATGTTTTGTTTTTATTTTCTACTACGAAAGGAAATATTGAATTGTTGGAATATCCTCATTCTGAAAAAGATATAATTTATATTTGGAAATCGGTAGCATTAATTACACAATATTTTGGAAACCCCAATACAAGTTTAATGATTTCAAATGCTTGTATTTCAGGAACACAGGCGGTTGTTACGGCAAAACATCTGCTTGCATCAAAACAATACAGACATATTGTTGTTTGTGGCGCTGATTGCATCTCAAAATTTGTGGTTTCCGGATTTCAATCTTTTAAAGCATTGTCCTTTCAGATTTGCAAACCGTTTGACGCTCAAAGAGATGGATTGAATCTTGGCGAGGGGGCTGCCACATTGATATTGTCATTGGAACAAAAAAATTCTGATGATATTGAGGTATTTTCAGGTGCGAGCGCTAACGATGCCAACCACATTTCCGGTCCTTCAAGAACCGGCGAAGGCTTGCACCGCGCCATAGAAAAAGCGTTGCAAAATATAGACAGAGAACAAATTGCCTTTATTAATGCACACGGCACCGCCACCCCTTTCAACGATGAAATGGAAGCCATTGCTTTTTCGCGTTCCCAAATTGAGAACAGACCCATAAACAGTTACAAAGCCTATTTTGGACATACGCTGGGCGCTGCCGGAATTATGGAAACGGCGCTCTCTGCCTGCGCATTAAAACATAACTTTATCTTTTCCTCTTTGGGATTTAATGAGTTAGGCGTTACTGTTCCTTTAAACATGAACACAAATCTATCCGAAACCAAAGAGCAATATTGTCTTAAAACTGCTTCCGGTTTCGGCGGCTGCAACGCCGCGTTGGTATTAAAGAAAGGAGGAGGTTATGTTTAATATATTAAAACGAGTAACTATCTCAAATACAGAGATTACTGTAAATGATATGCCTGTCTTTACATTTCAGGAAAATCAAAATACAACAAACGCATTAAAAGAGGTTTACCGATATTTTAAAATGGATTATCTTAAATTTTTTAAGATGGACAATCTTTCGAAATTGGGATTTCTATCGGCTGAAATCCTTTTGAAAGAAGTTGAGAATAAGGAAAATATGTCTATTCTTTTCGGTACATCTTCCTCCTCTTTAGAAACCGATACGGCATTTCAGGAAACCATTAAGGATACGGACAATTTTTTCCCAAGTCCCTCCGTATTTGTTTATACGCTTCCTAATATTGTGATTGGCGAGATTTGCATTCGCCACAAAATTTACGGAGAAAACATGATGTTTATCGTTAATGAAAACAATATCAGTGATTTCTATCAAAATATGCAATATTTAATCAATGCTATGGGTATAAAAAAAGGGATTATCGGCTATTTAGATTGCTATCAAAACAGTTTTCAAGCCGAATTAATACTGTTTGAACAATAATAACTTACATAAAATAACACAAAATGGAAAATTTAATTTTTGAACTGAAACAACAAATTATTGAAGTCTTGAATTTGGAGGGTATGACGCCTGACGACATTGACGAAAATGCGCCGCTGTTTGGCGATGGATTAGGATTAGATTCTATTGATGCACTGGAACTTATTGTGTTAATGGAGAAAAATTACAGCATCAAATTAGAAGACCCCAAGAAGGGAAAAGAGATTTTTGCCTCTATTAAAACTATGGCAGAATATATTGAAAATCATAAAAGTTAGCCATGTCTGACCCTATTTGCGTAACAGGTCTGGGGATTATTTCAGCCATCGGGAATAATTGCAGGGAAAACGTTACCGCTTTGCTGAACGAGCAAACCGGTATCGCCGCTATGCGTTACTTAAACAGCATTCATACAGAGTTTCCTGTGGGCGAGGTGGCGTTGAGCGACAATGAAATGAAACAGATACTCAACATTAACTCTGAAAAAATTATCGCCCGAACCACTTTGCTGGGAATTTTTGCAGTACAAGAAGCCTGTGAACAGTCGCAAATTTTCAGCGCCGGCTACAAGCGAATTGGCTTTATTTCAGGAACTACGGTAGGCGGAATGGAAAAGAGCGAATCCTTTTATCTCGATTTTTTGGAGAACAATTCTAAAAACGAATATATCGGCATTCACGATTGTGGCGCTTGCACGGAAGGGATTGCGGACTATTTCGGCAAATTTAGCATGACGACCACCATTTCTACTGCCTGCTCTTCTGCCGCTAATGCCATTATTTTGGGTGCGAATATGCTTAAAACAGGAATGTTAGACGCCGTGATTGTGGGCGGCGCAGAATGTTTAACAAAATTCCACCTCAACGGCTTTAATACTTTAATGATTTTGGATAAAGAACATTGCCGTCCGTTTGACGCCCATCGCGCAGGCATTAACCTTGGCGAGGGCGCAGGATATTTGGTGCTGGAAAAAGAGAAAAACGCCTTATCCAGAAATGCAAAACCAATCTGTACTGTTTCCGGCTACGGTAACGCCTGCGATGCCTACCACCAAACCGCCTCCTCGCCCGATGGCAAGGGCGCCCTGCTTGCTATGCAAAAAGCAATAGAAATGAGCGGATTAGATTATTCGGATATTGACTATATTAATGCGCATGGCACGGGTACAAACAACAACGACCTGTCGGAAGGTACTGCTGTTTCTACTTTATTCGACAAAATTCCCCCGATTAGTTCTACCAAATCGTTTACGGGACACACGACCAGTGCAGCCGGCGGCGTAGAATCCGTACTCTCTATTTTGGCAATGAAACACCGGTTTTTGCCGGCAAACCTCAACTTTAACACGCATATACCCGAACTGAACTTAATACCTGTGCAACACACGGTTAGAGATGTACAACTAAATCATATCCTAAAAAATTCATTCGGGTTCGGCGGCAACAATTCAAGTATCATTTTTTCAAACTATACAACAGAATAATTATGGTACATATCAACGGCATCGGCAGTATTTCCGTTCAAAATCAAGAGCGTTTGACAGTTCCCGATATTTCGGAAACACATCATATTCGTTGTCAGGATCCTGATTTTTCTGCTTTTATTCCGCCCATGATTGCACGCCGAATGAGCAAAATTATCAAACGCGCTATCGTATCTTCAAAATTAGCCTTGACAGACGCCGGTTTGGATATGCCGGACGCCATTATTTCAGGCACCGGATTAGGCTGTATTGAGGATACCGAAAAGTTTCTTACCGCTATGATACAAAACAACGAAACTTTGCTGCAACCTACTCATTTTATTCAATCTACGCACAATACCATCAGTTCGCAAATTGCCATGCAACTGAAATGTTACGGTTACAACAACACCTATTCCCATTTGGGTATCTCTTTTGAAAGTGCGCTCCTTGATGCGTTTTTGCAATTAAAAACCAACGCCTGTAAAAACGTTTTGGTGGGCGGCTACGACGAGATGACCTCCAATTACTATTTAATGCTTTCAAAATTAGGATTTTGGAATCACTGCTTTTCCGGCGAAGGCTGTACAAGTTTGATACTCGCTAATCAACAAACAGAAAACACATATTGCAAGATTGAGGCTGTCCATCTGTTTTATGCCCCGAAAAGTAATTCGGATATTCAAAACGAAATTGACCTTATCTTGAAAAATACAAATCTTGAAATCAATGATATAGACCTTGTGATAACCGGCAAAAACGGCAATAGTGATAATGATTTGATATACAATTCCATTTATACCGATGGGCTGCATTTACCGCAACTTACTTACAAACAATTTTCAGGCGAATACTTTACTGCGTCTGCTTTTGGAATTGCGCTGGCTGCCAAAATATTGAAAACACAAACTATTCATGAGCCTCTCATCAATAGAAACGATAAGGTTGCTATTCGCAGCATATTATTTCACCAACATTTTCATAATCAAGCGCATGCTTTAATTTTATTGTCATCATGTTAAAATTGGTATTATTAGTTACGCTTCAATCGGCGTTGCTCACGGCATCGCAGGTATTTTTAAAAATGGCGTTGAATGCTTTCGGTAAATTTCAATGGTCGTGGATATTTTTTAAAACGGTTTTTACCAATCTACCGTTTGCACTCAGCGGAATATCTATAGCCACTGCCTCAATCATTTGGGTGTATGTATTAAAGAAATTTGAATTTAGTTTGGCATATCCGATGATCAGCATCAGTTATGTTTTTGGGTTGCTGGCAGCCTATTTCATATTTCACGAGCCTATTGTCTGGACGCGATGGCTGGGGGTGGCAGTTATTATTGTGGGGGTTATATTGCTGGCGCAGAAATAGACCCGAACCAAGACGAGCCCTTTGCAAATTTAAGGTTTTATAGAGCGGTCTGGATAATAAAAATATAACGTTTCTACATATTTTCAATATGTAATTATATTTTTGCGGCAAATTTGTAAAACTTCGCTTGAGCAAAGTTGTCAGGCTATATTAAAAATAATGATATGAACATTTTAGAAAAATTAGAAGCAATTTATAAAAGGTGGTTATCTATCGGCGAGGAGATTGCGCAACCCGATGCGATGACGGATATGAAACGGTATATTAAATTGAATAAGGATTATAAAGATTTAACCGCCGTAGTGGATGCCTACAAAGAGTATAAAAATGTACTCGAAAATATTGAAAATACAAAAGAACATCTGGTGAACGAGAAAGATGAAGAGTTTCGGGAAATGGCAAAATTAGAACTTGATGCTTTTCTAATACGTCGTGATGAATTGGAAGAGGCTATCAGGCTGTTGTTGCTTCCTGCCGACCCGCAAGACAGTAAAGATGCACAAGTGGAGATCCGTGCAGGTACCGGCGGCGACGAAGCCAGCATCTTTGCAGGAGACCTCTTCAGAATGTACGAACATTACTGCGATAAAAAAGGTTGGAAAGTGGAAATACTCTCTATGACGGAAGGTACGGTAGGCGGTTTCAAGGAGATTGTTTTTGAAATTTCCGGCGACGGCGTTTACGGGTTAATGAAGTATGAATCGGGTGTTCACCGCGTACAGCGGGTGCCCCAAACCGAATCGCAGGGGCGCGTGCATACCTCTGCCGCTTCCGTAGTAGTACTCCCCGAAGCCGACGAGTTTGACGTAGAACTGAAACAGAGCGATATCAGAAAAGATACCTACTGTTCGTCCGGTCCGGGAGGACAATCCGTAAATACAACCTATTCCGCCGTTCGTCTCACACACATCCCCTCAGGAATTGTTGTGGCGATTCAAGACGAAAAATCACAACTCAAAAACTTGGATAAAGCTATGCGCGTACTGCGAACACGGCTTTTTGAACGTGAGTATCAAAAATGGTTGGACGATGTAGCCTCCAAACGCAAAACTATGGTTTCCACCGGCGACCGTTCCGCAAAAATCAGAACTTACAACTACCCGCAAAACCGTGTTACCGACCACCGAATAAACCTCACTATGTACAACCTAACCGGTTTTATGGACGGCGACATTCAAGACACTATTGAAGCGCTGCAAATAGCAGAAAACGCAGAGCGGCTGAAAGAGGATACGGAAGAGTAAGGTACTAAGTCTTAAATAACCTGCACCTCGCACTCCAATCCCACCCCAAATTTTTCAAATACCGATTCTTGAATGTTAATAGATAAATTCATAATCTCTTCCCCTGTTGCATCTCCATAATTAACCAAAACCAATGGTTGGTGAGGATAAACGCCGATATTGCCTTCGCGAAACCCTTTCCAGCCCGAAATCTCAATTAGTTGCGCTGCTGCCAATTTTATATGGTTTTCATCTTCTTCAAAATATGTTAATTGTGGATAATCTTTTTGCAATGCTTCCCATTTATCTTTTTTAATCACAGGGTTTTTAAAGAAACTTCCTGCAGAACCAATTCGTTCTAAATCCGGTAGTTTTCGGTTTCGTATCTCTTTTACTTTTTCCTGAACAAACACCAAATCTATTTTAGGATGATTTTGTAATTCATCATTCAAAGCCTTATACGAAAAATTATATTGTTCATTCTTAGACAATTGAAAAACAACAGAAGTAATGATAACGCTGTTTTTTAACTCATTTTTAAAGATAGAATCTCTATACCCGAATTTACAATCTTCTTTTGAAAGACTCTTTTCTTTTCCCGTTGCAATTTCACGAACATTCACCGTTTTAATCACATTGCCCACCTCAGTACCATACGCGCCGATGTTTTGGACGGGACAACTGCCCACTTTTCCCGGAATGCCCGATAAGTTTTCTACGCCAAAAAACCGGTTTTTTACACAAAAATCAATAAAATCATCCCAATTTTCACCGGATTTTACTTCAATTTCAACAAAATCTGCATTTTGTTCTTTAATTATTATTCCTTTTGTGTTAATATGAATAATAGTACCGGAAAAATTTTGAGTGAATAAAATATTGCACCCCCCGCCAAGTATTAAAAAATGGGTATCAAATATTTTATTATCAAACAGATAATCAAGTTCCTCTTCTTTGTTAATGCAAATAAAATCATTGCAGGTAACATCAATATGAAATGAGTTAAAAGATTTCAATGAGAATGGTTGTAAAGCGCACTGTTTAAACATTTTGCCGCGTTCTTCAAAATTGGTATATTGGTCATAACTTGCGGCAGCAGGAGAGAGCAAGCAGATTTTCCTTTTTTGCGTATTTTGTATCGCAAAATGGATAATTTTTTGCATATTATCTTCCTCAATGCAGTTTTTGATAGCGGACAGATTTTCAAATTTGGCTTTCCATTCGGTGTGCATTCGTTTTCCGGCAGGTCCCATAAAGACAATGTTTTTTACCGGATTTTTTTGTAAAAAATTGTACAGAATTTCATAATCAATACCTCTGTCAAAGCCGCCGAGCAAGAGCGTATCTACCTCTTTCAACGTTTCCAAAGCAAAAATTGCGGCTTCAGGAACGGTGGCAATCGAATCGTTGTAAAAACGGATGCCGTGCTTTTCTCCCACAAACTCCTGCCGATGCTCTAATGGAATAAACGAAGCACATGCACTTTCTATCTCTTTATCGGTAATTCCGAATAATTTACAAGTGGTAAAAACAGCATTATGTTTTACACGATTTGAGTATGGATAATAATTACGCGTGAAATTATGTTGGGCTAACAACTTTGTAATCCATTCATCATCTTCATTATACACTAAAATATCTGTTTCGTTTTGATATTTCGTAATGTTCAATTTTGCCTGCATATAACTTGAAAATGAGTTAAAATGGTCTAAATGTTCCTGATACAAATTAAGCAGTACCGCAATGTGGGGCGAGTGGTGCACAAATTCTAACTGATGCGCAGAGAGTTCTGCTACTACAATTGTTTCTTTATCAATCTGTTCAATAATATCAAAAAAAGGGACGCCGATATTTCCTGCAAGCACGGTTCTTTTATGATTTTGTTGAAGAATATGATAAATTAAGGAAGAGGTTGTACTTTTTCCCTTGGTGCCTGTGATTCCAATAGTTTGGTTACCATAAAATTGTAAAAACAGTGCGGTTTGTGAACTGATTTTTTCCGGCTCAATAAAATAGTTCAGATTTGCAAAACTAATTCCGGGCGTTTTCAAAATAATATCGTAATCATTCAGGTTTTGCAGATAATTTTCGCCGGAAACAATCGAAACATTATCGTCATTAATTTCAATACTATTTTTATCGTGAATGTATAATTGTTTATCGGGCAGATGATTTCTAATAAAGTTCAAGGAAGATTTTCCTTCTCTTCCGAAACCGAGAATGGCGATTTTTTTATCTTTTATGAAGTCTATAATAATCATTTTGAGAGTTTTAAAACGCTTTCACATATTAGATTTCTTTTAACTTTATCAAATTTTTCATTGGCAAAAGTTTTATTTGCTTTAAAGGTGCTGTAAAAATACTCTTCAGCCATTTCGCCGTTGTTGTTGGCAATGCCGCCCACTTCACGATGAAGTTTATCTAATCTTCTATCGAATTTTTGACAGGATTTCTTCCATTCTCGGTCGTTTTTGGCAGACCTTTTTTTGTTTTCAGCAATCATTTTATCTAATTTTGATCAGTTTCTTTTGATAATTGCAAGGCTTCGGCAATATCCTGAGCGGTTTTGTCAATACTTTGAGCGGTTTTGTCAAGCATTGCATTGATGTTGTCCCACGATAAGTTATTGTAATTGTTCATGATAACTATTTTCTGTTATAGAATCGCGGCAAATATACACATTGCAATGCGGTTTGTCAAGAGGGCGGGTAATTTTTTTCTCACATATCAGAAATAAAACTATTTTTATACATTCAAAACTTAAAAAATATGAAAAAAATTACAACAAAAACAATCCCGCAAATCTTGCAAATCTTTATGAAAATCATGGTTCTGACTTTTCTGCCCATGTTTTGTTCGGCACAGGAATTTGATTATTTGGACATCAACAATGTGAAAGCCTACATCAACCCGTTGCTTCTCTTTAATGATGGAAACGCCGCTTTTGAAGCGCCCAAGAACAGTGGTAAATCAACAATTTTTACTTCAAATCTTTGGTTGGGCGGCTTTAATCAAGAGAAGTTACATGTTGCCATACATAAATTTTGCTAAAATGGCAATGATTTTTGGTTAGGGTCCATTACCAATGACTATGAGATAGTAGGTGATAAAAAAGTGGTTTCCGATGCGTATATTCAAAAATACCATCACACATGGAAAGTAAGCAAAGCAGAAATAATCTATCACAGAGTGCATTATAAAGATGCCGGTTATGTAATGCCTTGGGGTATTGCCCATTGGCCCGCGCATGGCAGAACCGAATATGGAGAAAACCCGCCTGCACAAGGCTGTATGTTTCTCAACCAAAAAATGAACATTTTTGTATATTTTAATCCTCCCATGACTGGTTATGAAGATACTGACTTCCATTTTTACTATAGATTGACAGCGAGATGGACGGATGGAACACATTATACTTATGGCGGTACCGGATACAACTTGGGATCAACCGACTATACCAACTATGTTTTCAGTGGCGATCCTGTTACGGGAATCGGTTGGACGGAACTCTCTCCGTATGGTACCGGATCAACACCTAATAAGCCTAATGATAGACGTGGCGTGATGAGCGCCGGTCCTTTTACTTTTTCTGCAGGTGAAACAATTACGGTAGATATAGCGTTCCCCTTTGCGCAAAATAATGGGAATCTCGCTTCAGTAGCATTATTAAAACTGCGAGCCTCTGAAATTCAGGAATATTACAACGAACATATTGTGGGTATTAAAGAAAACCACACACTTACCGGCAAACTTTTGGTATATCCCAATCCCTCTAACGGTCAATTTACCATAGCCGGTGAGAAAGTAATAGAAACTATTGAGGTGTACGACATATTGGGTAAAAAGGTATTTTCAAGTACCCCAAAAGTACAAATCACCCAAATAACCACCCGCCTGCCTCAGGGATTGTATATGTATCGCGCAACGCTGGACGACCACTCTGTTTGTACGGGGAAGATTTTGGTGCAATAAAGCGCTCACCTCTCACCGCTAATATTTACTTTATATACCCTCTGAAAAATGTGTCATTCCGATTTGCTTACACAAATGCCGCACAAACGTTAAAAACATCAAAAAAACTAATGTCCCTAAAAACAAAAAAGCACCTACATTTTCCTGTAAGTGCTTTATTTTTATTTGTGGGAGTTGACGGATTCGAACCGCCGACCCTCTGCTTGTAAGGCAGATGCTCTGAACCAGCTGAGCTAAACTCCCTCGCGTTTTGAGGCGGCAAAAATAAACTTTTTTTTATATCAGCATTTGACAAGTTTTATTTTTTTATTCAATAATTTGATAAATGGGCATTTCTGTCAAGTTTTACCATTTGGGCATAAACGCAAACGGAATATGTTCTAAAGTATGATCTTCACCATTGAGGATGATGGCAATCACATCAAATCTTACCTCTAATGTTATGCGATGTTTTAACACATAATGATTTGCGGCGTGGATGAGATTGCGTTGCTTTTGCGGGGTAACAGAAGCCAACGGCTCTACCAACACATTGCCGGAACGTGTTCTTACCTCGCAGAAAACGATGTATTCCTCATTTTTTGCAATGATATCTACTTCTAAATGATTCGATTGCCAGTTTTTTTCAAGAATAGTGTATTTGTTTTCTTTATAAAACGCAAGGGCGAGCGCTTCGCCCCTGCGTCCAAAGTCCTGTTTTTCTGTCATATTTCTCTGTTTTTTTAGGTTTATGCTTTTTTTACTTTAGAATGTAAAACCAAATATACGCACAAGCTCACAAACATTACAACGGATAACACGTTAAACGGAATAGAATCAATATAAGTTTCCGGCATTGTGGCTTCAGCACCCGCATATTTCAAAATAGCGCTAATAACGCCGAAGATGGCGCCACCTGCCAATAATCCGGAAGCAATAAGCGTGGCTTTCTCTTTGCGCGCTTTGTTAATAAGTTCATCTTTGCTTCTTGAACTTACCAACCACGCAATAAATCCGCCTGCCAACAAGGGAATGTTGAGTTGCAACGGAATGAACATACCCAGCGAAAATGCCAATGCGGGAATGCCGATACGGTCTAAAACGATTGCCAAAATAGCGCCGATGACATAGAGTATCCACGGGGTTTGCCCGCCAAACATCAACGGTTTTATAATGGCAGCCATTGCATTTGCCTGCGGCGCTACCAATGCATTATCTCCCGTATAACCATAAGCCTCCGAAAGAATCATAATCACAAAACCTACCGTTAATGCAGAAACTAATGTACCTACAAACTTCAATGCCTGCTGTTTCATGGGGGTAGAGCCAATCCAGTAGCCAATCTTCAGGTCGGTGATGAAACCTCCTGCCATAGCCAGCGCGGAGCAAACGATGCCGCCTACTACCAATGCGGTGATAATTCCGGTTCCACCCTGCAATCCTACGGCAGAAAGGATAAAGGAAGAGAGGATCAGCGTCATCATAGTCATTCCCGAAACGGGGTTGGTGCCTACCGTAGCAATGGCAGTTGCCGCAACGGTGGTAAACAGGAAGGCAAACACAAAAATGACCAACAGCCCGATTAATGTTTGCGACAGACTCATAGAGAGACCGCCGGTTAAGAAGAATACGACAATCATCACGGCTACTGCCAAAAATCCGAAAAGGATAATACGCATAGCAATATCTTTTTGTGTGCGAGACACTTTTACCTGCCCATCGGCAGATTTTTTCTGTGATTGAAACACCACACCGAACGAACGTTTGATGACGCCGGCAGATTTAATTACGCCGATAATTCCCGCCATAGCGATACCACCAATACCGATGTAGCGCACAAATTGTGAGAATATCAGTTCGGGCTCTAACGTACTCATTAGCGTACCATCCGGCATAGCGCCATACTGACCTAACAATGGCACAATAAACCACCACGACAGAAATGATCCCGCACAGATAATAGTAGTATATTTCAATCCGATAAGAAAACCGGTGCCCAGCAAAATAGAACCTGCATTCATTTTAAACACAAACTTGTAATTGGTAGCCAATTGTGTTCCCCACGCAGTGAATCGTGAAGAGATATTTTCAGCCCAGCATTGAAAGTTGGTCATTAAAAAGTCGTAAATACCACCAATTAAACCGGAAATGAGCAACAGTTTTGCCTGATTTCCACCTTTTGCGCCCGATACCAAAATCTCGGTAGTGGCAGTAGCCTCAGGAAACGGGTATTTGCCGTGCATTTCGGAAACAAAATATTTGCGGAAGGGGATAAGGAACAAGATACCCAAGCAACCGCCAAACAGCGAAGCAAGAAAAATATGGAAGAAATTGACCTGAATTTCCGCGCCCAGCGTTGGGTCGGTCTCTTTAATAATGTAGATAGCGGGCAACGTAAAAATAGCCCCCGCTACAATCACCCCTGAGCTTGCGCCGATGGACTGAATGATAACGTTTTCGGACAACGGACTTTTCCTGCGCGCCAACGTGGAAACACCCACCGCAATAATAGCAATGGGAATAGCCGCTTCAAACACTTGTCCGAAACGCAAACCGGCGTAAGCGGTAGCAGCAGAAAAAATGATTGCCATTAAGATACCCCACGCCACCGTCCAGACGTTTATTTCAGGATATTTTTTGCTGGACAGCAAAATAGGTTTGTAGGTCTCGCCCTCTTTCAACTCTGTATAAGCATTGTCGGGCAAACAAATCTCTTGTTCTTCAATGTGTAAATCTTTTTCGTTCATATAAATTAGGTTTTTAAAATTTTTGTGCAAAGAAAGAAAAAATAGTAGTGGTTAATGTTTTGGCTAAATCTTTTTTCAGATACGGAGATTGTTGATATTTTTCCATTACCCTAAAAATCTCCCCTTAATGTTCTGAATCTTTTTCGGGCATCCACCACAAAAAGGCTGCCGGGGTAATCTTTCATCAACTTCTGGTAACACTCCATAGCGCGGGAAATATCTTTCAGGTAATATTCATAAAGGTCGCCAAGATAAAAAATGGCGTCATCTCCCAACAAACCATTAGCATAGATATCGCAAATTCGCTGATATAATGCGGCTGCCTCCAAATATTTCTTCTGACGGGTGAAAATTTTCGCTTTGGTGAAAAGCACAACATCGTTTAGTTTCGATACCGGCGCAACGATTGCAATAGAATCCAAGTATTTAAGCGCTTTTTCGTCGTTGTTTTGAAACAAAAGAAAATCTGCTCTGGCATAATAGAGAAGTCCTATATTTTTTTTCAAGTCATTACCAAACAAGCCATAATATGCGATATTTTCATTTTCTTCTTCAATTTCTTCTTCCTCGTCATCTTCTTCCTCTTCGTTATCGGAAATCAACAAAGTAAATTGCATGGCATCGTTGGCAATAAGTTTGGAAGTAGTGGCGCGCAAAATATTCAACTGACTTTTTGCCCAGGCAAATTCCCCGATATAGAAAGCGAGTTTTGCATTCTTATACTTTGCATTTTGCCCAATGGTGTCGTTAGGAAAATCTTTGTCCACCTGCGAATATAACAGCGTGGCGTCCCAAATATTTCCCGAAAACAGCAGAATATCTGCAAGGTCAACTTTATATAATGCTTTTTGCTTGGGGTCTCTAATATCCGCATTAGCAATCGCAGTATTTAAGATGTCAATGGCTTCAGCGGGTTTATTTACATAAAACGCTAATAGATGTGCATATTTCCTAATCCATTCCGAAGTACCTTTAGTTATGCCATATTCTTCTATTAGCTTCTTAAATTCTTGTTCTAAATGTTTGGCTTCCAATATTTTTATAGGATAAACAGAAGAGAGTTGAAGATACTTTACATCTAACAACTGAAATTTTGCTGCCGTATAAAAAGGTGAAGCCTCTCCTTTGGCAATAATAAATTCTAAGGCTTCTTTTGCGGTTTCATAATCTCTGTTTTGTGCCGCATTACTTGCCAATTCCATAATGATTTGCCCATCTCCTTTGCTTCTTTTATCCAACGATTTGGCAATCAAAAAGGCATCGGCATATTCTTTATTTAACTGATATGCCCAGTACAACAAATAGACAAATTCTAAATTGTTGGGATACTTTTGAATCTCTTTTTGCAAGGCAGTTTTAAGCAGCAAATAGTTTGTTTGTTCTTCATCTTCAACAATCAGATTCTGAATAATAGTTTGCGCTTCTGCCAATTGGGTTACGTCACCATCTTTCACTAAGTTAAATGCTTCTTCAAAAATTTTATCAGTGTTTTTTAAATCGGAATAAACGTAAACCAATTCTTTGGTAAACAATTTTGGGTTTTGCAAAACTTTTCTTCCTTTTAACAAAACATCAATGGCATAATCTCTTTTTGATTTTCCCAAAAAGGCATAATGCAGATCTCTATAGGCAACCTCTTGAGCAGGCAAATTCTTAATGGCGGCGTCATATTCTTTCAAGGCTTTATTTAAATCTCCCTGACGTTCATATACATATCCCAAATCAACGTCATATCTTCGCATTGTAGGAAACGCTTTTTGTAGCGTTTTTACAACCTTCTCCAACTCTTTATAATCTTCCAAATATAATAAAACAGGATAATAATAGGTGTAGATATAGGTATCGGGTTTTTTATCGAAAAGCGGTTTAAAAATGGCTTTGGCTTTTTCGTACTCCCCTTGCTGATAATACTGAACAGCTAACTGTTCATCCTGCGAATGTTGGGCAACCACTAAAAAAATATTACAAATAAATATTAGGAAAAGTAAAAGTCGGTTCATAGTAATTATTTAATCGGTTCCTTATAACGATACAGAGGGCGTATTATTTTATGACACGTACGGCGTTGCCCTACACTATTGATTGTAAGGTTTTCAATCTAAATTTAAAATTCAAAATTCAAAATTTCACCACCCCTTGCTCCGTTGTTATCCGCACAAAGTATATCCCTGCGTGCAACCATGCTCGGCACAAGGTAATTTTTTCATAGTACCTCAAAAGAAAATTTAGCCCTACTTTTGAGATACTCCCTACTTATTTATAATATTCTATTTTTGCCGCCAAATTTTTTGAAACAGATTTCAATTAATAAAACGCTAAAACTAACTTATATGAGTAAAAACTTAATCATTGTTGAATCTCCTGCAAAAGCAAAAACCATCCAAAAGTTTATCGGTAAAGAGTATGATGTCGTTTCAAGTAAAGGGCATGTGCGCGACCTTCCGGAAAAAGATCTGGGTATCAGCGTACATAAAGATTTTGAACCTCATTACGAAATTATGCCGGATAAAAAGAAACTGATAGCCGACATCAAGAAAATGGCAACAGAGGCGTCTAAGGTATTCTTAGCTACTGACGACGACCGCGAGGGTGAAGCCATCTCGTGGCATCTTTTAGAGGCAGCAAAAATTCCGATTGAAAAAACAAAACGTATTGTATTTCACGAGATCACAAAACAGGCTATTGAACATGCTCTATCTCATCCGCGTAAATTGGACATTGATTTGGTGAATGCACAACAAGCCCGCAGAATATTAGACCGTTTAGTTGGTTTTGAACTTTCTCCCGTACTGTGGCGTAAGGTAAAACCTCAACTCTCTGCAGGACGTGTGCAGTCGGTGGCTGTGAAATTAATTGTTGAACGGGAACGGGATATCAATCAGTTCCAATCCACTTCAAATTTTAAAGTTATCGGTCAGTTTCAGTCGGAACAAAATACAAAAAATGAACTGACGGCGGAGTTAAATAAAAGATTTGATGATAAAGAGAGTGCGCAATCGTTTTTAAATGATTGTAAATCGGCAGTTTTTTCAGTATCGTCTGTAGAAAAGAGTCCGGGGAAAAAATCACCGGCGCCACCGTTTACAACCTCTACCTTACAACAGGAGGCGGCAAGGAAATTGGGTTTTTCTGTTACTAAAACTATGATTATTGCACAGCAACTTTATGAAGCAGGATATATTACATATATGCGTACCGACTCGGTGAATTTGTCCAACCTGGCGCTATCATCGGCAAAGCAGGAGATTGAAAAACTGTATGGTGCAGAATACTCAAAAACACGCAAATATGTTACTAAAATACGCGGAGCGCAGGAAGCACACGAAGCCATCCGCCCAACCGATTTGGGAAACCAAACCATTCCCAACGATACTTTCGCCAAACGTCTCTATGAATTGATATGGAAACGTACCATCGCCTCTCAAATGAGTGATGCAATCACCGAAAAAACAATTATCAATATTCCCGTTTCAAATCGCAATGAAAAATTTGTTGCTACAGGAGAGGTTGTTCTTTTTCAAGGTTTCTTAAAAGTATATTTTGAATCGAATGATGACGAACAAGATGAAATACTTGGTATTACTTCTCCCGTTGTTGAAGGCGAATCTCTATGTGCCGTAGAGATTAAAGCAGTTCAAAAATATACCCAACCCCCATTACGCTTTAATGAAGCCGGCTTAGTGAAAAAGTTGGAAGAATTGGGTATTGGTCGCCCCTCTACATACGCCCCAACAATCTCTATCATTCAAAAACGAGAGTATGTTATAAAAGAAAATCGTCCGGGAAAAGAGCGTCAGGTTATTCAATTATTGTTGAAAAACAACGAAATTACAGAAACACTCTCCAAAGAAAAATACGGAGTTGAAAAAGATAAATTATTTCCTACAGATATCGGAATTGTAGTGAATGAATATCTGCAAAATAATTTTGAGAACATTATGGACTACGGTTTTACTGCAGAAGTAGAAAAAGAGTTCGACGATATTGCAGAGGGTGCAATAACATGGCAAAAAATGTTACAACAATTTTATACGGAATTTCACGATTCTATTAAAAATGCCATCTCACATTCTCAGAAAGCAAGCGGAGAAAGGATTTTAGGACAGGACGGGGCAGGGAAGAATGTGTATGCCAAGTTGGGCAAATATGGACCGATGATTCAAATTGGCGAAAATTATGAAGACAGTAAAGCAAAATATGCGCGACTAAAAAAAACGCAATCTATTGAATCCATCTCTTTAGAAGAAGCATTAGATCTTTTCAAACTCCCGAAAACGTTGGGAACTTACAATGATTATTCTGTAATAGTCGCCGTAGGACGCTTTGGCGCTTATATTAAGTATGGTGAAGAGTATGTTAGCATTCCAAGAAATGTAGATCCTTTGGAAATTGATATTGAAAGCGCCCGACAACTCATTGATGAAAAAATAAAACAAAACGAAGCCAAAGCGCCTCGATTGTTAGGACAATATGATGGTATTGATGTGTCTGTCGTGGTGGGAAAATTTGGTCCGTACATTAAATTCAATAATCAAAATATTACTTTGGAAAAAGGCTCAAATGCCGCTACCATAACATTAGCAGAAGCGATTCAACAAATCAAAAATGTGACGACAAAGAATATTTTGTGTTCATTTCCCGAAGATGATAAAATTAAAATAGTGAATGGTAGATATGGTCCTTATATTACAAACGGCGCAGATAACTTCAAACTTCCTAAGGGAGTGATTCCACAACAACTTACTTATCAGGATATAACTCAAATTATTGCTCAAACAGCGCCTACAGCAAAGAAACGTTTTACAAGAAAAAAATAGTATGGAACTTCTTCCGTTTTTTGAACCTGTAGATGTAAATCTTTATTTTCCTGAAGGCAAAAGTGTCAATCCACATTTGTTAGTAAGTAGCGTCTGGTTCTCTTCCAAAGAAAATGAACCCGAGTTATCTAATATTGATATTGCCATTCTGGGGGTACCCGAAGCAAGGTATTCCACAAACAATGAAGACTCTAAATCAGCGCCTGATGAGATTAGAAAAAAGTTTTATCAACTGTTTAGCTGGAAAAAAGATGTCTCTGTTTTAGATTTGGGTAATTTAATTTTGGGTAAAACTGTGGAAGACACTTACGCCATTCTTGCGGATATTATTGCGTATCTATTGGAACAAAAAGTGATTCCCGTTATTTTGGGAGGCAGCAACGATTTAGCCATTGCCAATTATCAGGCATATAAAAAATTAGAAAAAATTGTGAATATCGTTTCCATAGATTCGAGATTTGATTTGGGAAATGAAAAAGAACCAATCACATCAGAGGGTTATTTGAATAAAATTGTGTTGCAACAACCTAATTATCTGCTCAATTATTCAAATATCGGGTATCAAACCTACTTGAATAGCAGAGAGGATATTGAATTGATGAACCAGTTGTTTTTTGAGACCTATCGTGTGGGCGTTTTGCGAAAAGATATAGAAGAGGTTGAGCCGATAGTTCGCAATGCGGAAATGGTGACTTTAGATATTTCAGCAGTACGCCAAAGCGATGCGCCCGGTAATGCAAATGCCTCCGTAAATGGTTTCTATGGAGAAGAAATTTGCCATATCTCACTTTTTGCCGGTATGAGCGATAAACTATCTTCTTTCGGTATTTACGAGTATAATCCTTTGCTGGATTATAATACACAAACTTCTCAACTCATAGCGCAAATTCTTTGGTATTTCATTGAAGGTTTTACAAACCGACAAAAGGATATTTTATTTAAAGAACAGGAACAGTATTTACGACACGCAGTGCCTGTTTCAAATACCTTGAGCGAATTAATTTTTTATCAAAGTAAAAAAACGGGACGCTGGTGGATTGAAGTCCCTTTCTTCCATCTTAAAACACAACAGGATAAAAAATATTTTCTTCCATGTTCACAAAACGATTTCGATACGGCGTGCAAAGATATTGTCCCCGAAAGGTGGTGGCGAACTTACCACAAACTCAATAGATGATTCATCAACAATAGTTAATAAAAGAACTTTAAACTTTAAATCTATAATAATCCAAATGAAAAAACTCCTTATTTTATTATGTATTCTAAGTATTACATCTTTTTGTTTTGCACAAAAAAAGAAAAACAAAGGTAAAGAAGAAGTAACTCCTATCAATCAATCCGATTTACCGGTCACCAGTTCTGAAACCATAGAGCCGCTCTCTGCCGGCGATAACCCTGATGTGCTTCAAACACCCAAATGGAAAGATTTTTGGAAATTCTCCGGTACCGTTGGACTTAAAATTTCTCAAACTCAATTAGTGAATTGGGCAGCAGGTGGAAATAGCAACTTCGCGGGAATTACTTATGCTAACTTAACTTTAAACTATAAGAAAAATAAGATAGCTTGGGATACCAATCTTGATACCGATTTTGGAGTACTCTATTCATCAGACTTTACTGAGTATCAGTGGAGAAAAGCGAATGATAAGATAAAATTTCATACTACTTTCGGATACGAAATCAGCCCAAGTACGCAAGTGAACAACACGTGGTTTGTTGCAGTAAACGGTACTTTTAAATCTCAATATATGTCCGGGTACAATTATCCGGGAGATGGTACTAAAGTTAAAGTATCCAATTGGCTTTCTCCCTCTTATACGGAACTTTCCGCAGGTGTGAACTGGAAGTGGAAAGATAAACTATCTCTGTACTATTCTCCTGTAGCAGGATTGATTACCAGTTGTACCGATTCTATTTTGCGCCCTGCTTTTGGCGTATTGCCCGATAAAACAAATTCTGCTTCATTGGGTATGACCTTTCGCGCCGGTATGATGTACGATGGCGTGAAGAATCTGAAAATATTATCCACCTTGCAACTCTACACCCCTTATACCGACAAAGATCAAAAATTCGGTAACTTCAATGTGGACTGGGATGTAATCATCACCTATCAATTCTTAAAGGTGTTAAGTGTTTCACTTACGACCAATGTAAAATACTATCATAAAGTTTTATTTCCGGAAACACCTCATCAGCGCGTACAATTTCAGGAAATTTTGGGGTTAGGTGTGGCGTATAGTTTTTAAATCAGGTTTTTTTAATGATAACCTAAGGTTAAGCTTATTAACTTTTACAACAAACCACAGGCAATACCTCCTGTTTTCCTACTTTTTTACCACCACCTTAGTCTTTTCATTCACTACCTTGCCGCGTATCGGTGTTTCTGCTGTAATACCCTCTTTTATCTCTACAAAAAAGCCATCGGAAAGCCCAATGGTTACCGGCGTTTTGATATATTTTTCCTTGCTCTCTTTTTCGGGGTTTTCTACATAAACGAAGGCAGAATCGGCGGCAAACTCTATAGTATATTCAGGAACGGCTAAGATCTCTTCTGCTTTTTCTGTAACTATCTCTCCATTAGCGCTATAACCAGAACGAATAAAAGGTCCGTCATTCGTTTTATATACAGCGGCTTTAACCTGAAATAATGTAGCGCCGTTTTCCAGCGTCCCTTTGGGGGCAATATATTCTAACCGAGCTTCAAAATTACTATCCTGAATCGCTCCGATAATCAATTTTACGTGGTTGCCCACACCTATTCTGCCTACTTCGGTTTCATCAACAGTGCCTACAAAAATAAGATCATTCATATTGGCAATAGTAGCGATAGTGGTACCATCGTTAAAAGTATTGGATTGAATGACAGAATTGCCCACTTTTATAGGAACATCTAAAATCATTCCGGAAATAGTAGATTTTACTAAAGTATTGCTATATTGCTCCGTACTTTTTGAGATTCCTTCTTTAATAATTTGTAAATTTTCCTGTGCATTGTTGTAATCTTCCTGTGCATTTCGCAGGGCGGTTTGCGCTTGCTCATATACTTCTTTTGAAGAGACGCCCGATTTGTAAAGTTTATCCGTTCTGGCGAAATTATTTTGTGCCTGCTCTAAATTAATTTCTGTAGTCTTTAGTCGGGATTCCGCACTGTTCAATTGTGCAATATCGGGAACAACTTTTACTTTGGCAATTACATCGCCCGCCTTTATCAACTGTCCTGCTTCTTTATACAGTTGTTCAACAATTCCCGAAATTTGAGGTTTGATAGCCACTTCATTTCGCGGTTCAACCGTTCCTGTAATGATGGTTTTTTTCTCAATAGTTTTAATTTCAGGCATAACAGTTTCATATTTTGTCTCTTTTATGCGAGATTTATTCCATAAAAAGACAAACGTGCCGATTAGAATAATTCCAAAAACAAGAAACAAAAAGATTTTTAAGATTTTTTTCATAACTAAAAATTAAAGCGTGCAATAATAGCAAAAAATATTATTTTTGCCCAATTATTTTTTTAGAAAAAGATTATGCAGAAACCTATCCTTACTCCCGCGCAAGCCATTGAAAAAATTAAGAGCGGAATGACCCTGATGGTTGGCGGTTTTCTTGCCGCCGGAACACCGCACAAAATATTAAAAGAGTTGTCGGAAAGCGACGTTTGCGATTTGACGATTATTTGTAACGACACCGCTTTTCCTGATAAAGGCGTTGGTTTGTTGATTGCTGCCAAAAAAGTTACAAAGGCAATTGTTTCCCATATCGGAACAAATCCGCTCACTATTGAGCAATTTAATAACAAAGAAACCGAAGTCGTTTTTGTGCCGCAAGGGACCTTGGCAGAGCAAGTTCGTTGCGGTGGCTCGGGGTTGGGCGGCGTGCTTACTCCCACTGGTTTGGGAACGGTTGTTGCAGAAGGAAAACAAGTCATTACTGTTGATGGAAAAGATTATCTGTTAGAAAAAGCGTTACGCGGAGATATCGCACTTTTGGGCGCAAGCATAGCCGATACCACAGGAAATCTGTATTACAAAGGTACGACTCAAAATTTCAACCCCCTAATGGCAATGGCTTGTGACACCGTAATTGCCGAAGTAGAAGAGTTAGTCCCTGTCGGAGAAATCCCAATGGAAAATGTGCATACACAGGGGATTTTGGTGGATTATTTAGTGAGGTGATGATGATGTGAGGATTTCTTTAAATAAGAAAGAGGCTGCTTTTTTGACAGCCTCTTTTGTTGTACCACGGGCCGGGATCGAACCGGCACGAGTGTTATCTCACCGGTTTTTGAGACCGGCGCGTCTACCAATTCCGCCACCATGGCAACAATGGACGGCAAAAATATAAAATTTATTACACCTTTAAATCGTAATTATAAATTTCTCTGCACAAGGCGTCATACTTCCTGTAAATTACGGCGCGTTTCAGTTTTAATGTTTGAGACAATTCACCACTCATCGGACTCCATTCATCTGCAATTAATCTAAAACGTTTTATTTGTTCATGTTCAGATAGTTGAGCGTTAATTTTGTCCACCTCTCTTTGAATACGTTTTAAAACTTCCGGTAGCGTAATCATCTCTTTATTATTTTCAAAATGTACCCGATGTTTGGCGCACCAGAAATGCAAGGCATTCATATCGGGAACAATAATAGCGGAAGCAAATTTTTCGTTTTCTCCAATTACCATTACATTGTTGATAAAAGTAGATTCTTTGAGTTTATTTTCAATCATTTGGGGTGCAATATATTTTCCCAGCGACAGTTTAAAAATCTCTTTTTTTCTATCTGTAATTTGCAAAAATTTGCCTTCTACCATTGTTCCGATGTCGCCGGTATGAAACCATCCGTCTTCGTCAATTACCTGTTTGGTATATTCGGGGTCTTTGTAGTAACCCATCATGAGGCAATGACCTTTGGTGAGAATTTCGCCGTCATCGGCAAGTTTAAACTCAATACCGGGCATAATTTCCCCTACGGTTCCGGGCTTTAAAATTCGTTTTTTGGGATTGTTTACGGCAATCACCGGAGATGTTTCTGTTAGTCCGTATCCTTCATAAACTCTAACTTGCGCTGCGGTAAACAACCTGATAATACGTGCCTGAATGGCAGACCCGCCCGAAACAACAATCATCTCTTTGCCCGACATTTTTGCGCGCCACTTAGAATAAACTAACTGGTCGGCAATCTTTATTTTCAATAAATAAAACCAGTTCTTATTGTAGTTATCATATTTTGTTGCCACCCGAAACGCCCAGAAATAGAGCATTCTCTTTATTCCTTTTAAGTCTTTTCCTACAGAATACAGTTTGTCAAACATCATTTCGAGCACGCGGGGTACTGAGCAAAAACCATCTGCTTTCATATCGTGAATATCTTTGGCAATGGTGCCCAAACCCCCTGCATAATAATAACTTGCCCCCAGAAATTGATAATGATAACATACCGTTCTTTCATACACGTGGCATAACGGCAAAAAACTCAACAATTTGGCATTGTGATCCAATGTCTGCATCTCTGTTAAAGGCATAAAATTATTACATAGGTTTTTATGTGATAACATCACCCCTTTTTGATTACCGGTAGTTCCCGATGTATAAATAATAGTTGCTAATTCTTCTGTAGAGATGGTTTTCTTATTTTCTTCCACTTTGTCATACCATTTAGAGGCAGATGTTTTACCCAGATCAATAATTTCCTGATAGTTCCGTTTGCCTTCAATCACGTCTATGGTAAACACTTCCGGTTTTTGTTCCACTTCGTGCAGAATAGGTTCTACTTTTTTATAAATTGCTTCAACACCTGTAACCACAATTTTACAGTCGCAATGGTTGAGAATATGTTTATATTCTTTTTCATTGAGTGTTGCATAAATGGGGACGTGTACCATATTTGCCAACATAATTCCCATATCCATGAAATTCCATTCTGCGCGGTTGTTCATTATGGTTGCAACTTTATCACCCTTTTGCAAGCCCATCTCCAATAGGGCGTAAGCAATGGTGTGTGCGATATCGTAATAATCCTGAGTGCTGAATTTACGCCATGTATCGCCCGTTCGGTTGGCAAAAATGTCAGGCTTAGGATATTTTTTCTGTTCCTCTAAAATGTCGAAAATGCGTGTTGGGGTCATGGTTTTTCCGATTTGTTAATAAATGTTAATTTTTGCGGCAAAAATAAAAAAAAACAAATCGGTGCGTCACAAATGCAATTTTATGAAGATTATTTTAAAATAAATTGAAATAATTTTTAACCAAAAAAACTACTTTTGCGACCCTAAACGAATCCTTGTTTTGACAACATCTCACCTTTTTAAAAACCTTAAATAAAATGCCTTCCCTTCCTGAAACTCTTCTCTGCCACGACGCTGAACGTAAATACGAGGGCGCTGTTGTGCCTCCTATTTTTCAAAATTCGCTTTTCACTTTCCCCGATTGGGAAGCGATTGACAATGCTTTTGATGCACGACAGGAAAATTACATCTATTCGCGGGGGAAAAACCCAACTGTTGATTTTGCCGAAAAGAAATTAGCAGAAATTGCGCATGCCGACCGCGCCATTCTGTTCACTTCGGGTATGGCGGCTATCTCTGCCGCAGTTCTGTACTGTGTGAAACCCAACAGCCATATCATTACCGTGAAAAATGTGTATGGTCCTACTTCCAATTTTATGGCGAACTATTTGAAAGAAAAACTGAATATTGAAACTACCTACATCTCAGGCGAAAGGGTGGAGGAGTTTAGAGAGCATATTCGAAAAAACACATCGCTTATCTATTTGGAGTCTCCTTCTTCTGCCGTTTTCAGTTTACAGGATTTGGAAGCAGTGGCATATCTTGCTAAAGAAAACAATATCAAAACGATATGCGATAACACGTGGGCTACTCCTCTGTTTCAACATCCGTTGGATTTGGGCATTGATTTAGAGGTTCATTCCGTATCTAAATACTTGGGTGGGCACAGCGATTTGGTTGCCGGTGCAGTAATGGGAAAAAAGCGGGATATGGAGGTGCTGTTTGCCAGAGAATATGAGTGGCTCGGCGGAAAAATATCCCCTTTTGAAGCGTGGTTACTCATTCGCAGTCTGCGCACCTTGCCCATTCGTATGCAACGCCATCAGGAAAATGCGATGAAAGTAGCGCAGTTTTTGGAGAAACAGCCTCAAATTGAGTTAGTGCGCTATCCGGGATTGCCCTCATTTCCACAATATGAATTAGGAAAAAAACAGATGTCGGGCTACAGCGGGTTGCTCTCTTTTCAATTAAAAACAAACGATATAAACCAAGTTAAAGCGTTTTATAATGCATTAAAGATGTTTCACAAAGGCGTCAGTTGGGGTGGGTTCGAGAGCTTGGCTTATGCTCCGGCAATCAGTTATCTAAAAGAACTTCCTCCCGAACAGTTTGCCCAAATGGGCATCTCATTGGGCGATATTCGCATCTCCGTTGGGTTGGAAAATGCAGAGGACTTGATTGGGGATTTGAGGGAAGCGCTGACCATCAAATTCGATTTGCCACTGTAACGACAATCTCTCCCTTAACCTCTTTTGCAGAAAAGTGATTTATAGCATCTTGTATGCTTCCTCTGTAGTGTTCTTCAAAAACTTTGCTGATTTCTCGCGAGACGCAAATTTTGGTTTCCTGTGCAAAAATGGTTTGCATCATAGTTAATGTCTTTACAAGTCGGTGCGGGGATTCGTAAAAAACTACCGTTTCGTTTCTTTCGCTGAGCATTTTCAGTGCAGTTTCTTTGCCTTTTTTATGGGGCAGGAAACCGTGAAAATAAAACTTGTCGCACGGGAAGCCGGAAGTCACGAGCGCGGGAATGAACGCAGTAGCGCCCGGCAAACATTCTATTTCAACGCCTGCCGTTAAACATTCCCGAATAAAAAGATAACCGGGGTCGGAAATTCCCGGAGTACCTGCATCTGAAACCAATGCCGCTGTTTGCCCATTCTGTAACCAACGTACATATTGTTCCACTTGTTTGTGCTCATTATTAATATGATACGCATAACATTTTTTATCAATATCATAATGTTTTAACAGATTTTTCGTAGTGCGCGTATCTTCACAAAAAATAATATCTACCTCTTTCAAAATACGCAACGCCCGAAGTGTGATATCTTCAAGATTGCCGATAGGAGTAGGAACGATTGTTAGTTTCATAGTGTTTAGTGTTTATTTTCGTGACGAGTGACAATCATCACATCATCTCATCTATTCTTCCATCTTCGATGGCTCCAGAGCCAGTATTGTGGAACTGTTTTTATTGTTTTTTCCAATAGTTGAATATATTTTTCGATGATTTCCCCGGTTTTTGTTTCGGTGGGTTTATCTGTAATTAATTCTAAATGAACTTTATAGTAACCACGTTTTGTTTTGATAACTTCGTAATAGATTACCGGAAAATTGTATTTTTTGGCAAAATATTCCGGTCCGTAAATCATACAGGACTCTTGATGGAGGAAAGTAGTTCCGTAACTCTTTTTGAGATTGTTGGGCGACTGGTCTCCAAGCATCATATAAGCGCATAGTTTGTTCTGGTTGATGTAATTTTCAAAAGTATCTCTAACCCTGTCTGCAAAAACTACTTCCGTACCAAAGCGCGTTCTCTTTTTGTTAATCCATTTTTCAAAGCATTTGTTACTGTTTGCTTTTCCTACACCGATGCCGTGATGTAGAAACATCTCATCCAGTCGCAACACCATCCACTCCCAGTTGTTGTAGTGGCTGGAAAGTAGAATTACACTTTTTCCCTGACGATAGAAATCGTTTACCACTTCAGGATTTACGCATTGGTATCTATTTTCTACATCTTTTTCGGAAATAGATAACATTTTTACCATCTCTGCGCCAATATCGGCTAAATGTTTCTGAAACAGTTTGTAAAGGATAAGAATCTCTTTATGAGATTTCTCAGGAAAAGAGAGCGATAAATTTTCTATCGTTATTGTTTTTCTATATTTAATTACATAATGAATAAACAGGTAAAAAGGGTAAAACAATACATATAACACTTTTAAAGGTAGATATGAGATAACGAAGAGTAATGAAAGAGCAAAGCGGAGCATCATTATGGTTTCACATTTAAAGAATCTCTTAACGCGGCAACTCGCTGTTCAACAATATCATCCACTTTATTCATAATTTTCTCCGCATATTTCTCATTCGTAAAATAATATTGCACATTCTCAACAAATATCTCTTTCGTGATGCCGTGTTTTGCAAAAAAATCCTCGTATTTCACTGTTGCATAATCTCTCATATCGTAAGTATATTGTTTGGCATAAATTTCACCTTCTAAGAAATAGCAATCGGCAACCCAGACGGCTACCGAATCTAAAGGAAGTTTATGTGAAATTCTATGAGTTGAGGGATTAATGCAAGCACAACTCCCTATTAATAAGAAGAAAAAAACTTTTAAAAGACTCTTTGGATTCATAGCACAAAAATAGAAAAAAATAGGGTTAAAATTATCTTGAGTTCTTATGAAAAAGAATTAACCAATTTGCTGTACGAAAAATGGAGTACATTATAATTTGAATAACTCATGATATATTTCATAATTAATTGAGAGTGCGAAGATAGATTTTTATTCTGTAGGACTTTAAAAGAATCCTTCATCAATAGATTCCCGCAACACCTCAATTACCTTTTTTTCAGGAAACAGTTCAGATACAATTTGTATGATCTCTTTATGTGTGAGATGTTTATGCTTAATTATCTCTTTTTGAATGGACTCTTTTTCAAGTCGTTTCATTTTAAGCGAGTGCGCGTGGCGACACACATCGCAATTGCCACAGGGTTCGCTCTTTGTTTCCCCAAAATAGGCTAACAATAATTGGCTTCGACACGTTTGACTGTTTTCTATAAAATGCAATACGGAATCCAATCGTTTCTGCGCGACCTCTTTACGCTTCTTATATATATCATCTTTAAAATAAAGATAGTTTTCAGATACTCTGTTTTGTAATAAAATCAGGTGCGGTTTGGCGTTACGTTGCGAGTATCGCAATATATTTTTTCCGGATAATTCAATTAATAAATGTTCAACCTCCTCTACTTTTAATTCGGTACGACGCGCAATCTCTTCTTCATTAATTTTTACATAGTTGGAAAAAAGTCCGCCGTAAGAGCGTAGCAACAACTTTACAAAATCTTCTTTATCACTGTTTTTCTGATAGAAGTTTTGTAGCGTTTCTTCATCGGCAAGAAAATGGAGTGTGGATTGTTTTTTTACATCTTCCGACAACATTAACACCCCTGTTTTTTCTAAAAACGATAATGCGTTTATCAATTCTATCGGTTTTAATTTTAGTTTTTTACACAATTCGTCAGGGTCAAACGGCAGGATTCTGTTTTCACCCTCGCCCATCGGAATTTGGTAATGTTCGCACAAGATCTTGTAAATGTTTTTTATTGTATCAATGGGAGGAAAAGAGAGTTGGAAGTTGGTTTTCAGTTCTTTAATATCGTTGTTATCGTACAGCATTACGGCGATGGAGGGTTTAAGGTCGCGTCCGCCTCTTCCCGCTTCCTGAAAATAGGCTTCCAACGTGTCGGGAATATCTAAATGCACTACCCAGCGCACGTCGGGCTTGTCAATTCCCATCCCGAAGGCATTGGTAGAAACTATCACTTGTGTTTTGTCGGTCATCCATTCCAATTGTTTTTTATCGCGGGTGGCGCTATCTAAGCCTGCGTGATAAAAATCGGCTGCAATGTTGAAGTGCTGCAAATATTCGGCAATCTCTTTAGTGCGTCTTCTGTTTCTCACATATACAATTCCCGTACCCGGATTTTTCTCAATGAGTCTTAACAGTCTTCCCATTTTGTTTTCTTCGTGCATCACAAAATAGGTTAAGTTATCACGTTTAAAACTTTTTTGGAAAACGTTTTTTCTACGAAAATGTAATTTCTCCTGAATGTCGTTTACCACTTCGGGGGTTGCGGTAGCGGTAAGCGCTAACACAGGAACCTTAGGAAAAAGTTTTCTTATTTCCGCAATTTCCAAGTAGGGCGGGCGAAAGTCGTAGCCCCATTGTGAAATGCAGTGCGCTTCATCCACTGCCAGCAAAGCGATATTCATCTGTTGTAAATTTACCCGAAAACTGTCTGTTTTCAATCTTTCGGGCGAAACATACAAAAACTTATGTGCCTTATCGTGAATACAATTGGCTAAAATCCTGTCTATTTCGTGGTTGTTCAATCCTGAATAGATTGCTTCTGCCTTTATTCCTCTTTTTTTCAGATTTTCCACCTGATCTTTCATCAATGCTATTAACGGAGAGATAACCAAACACAATCCCTCTTTTGCTAAGGCGGGTACTTGAAAACAGATGGATTTTCCGCCGCCGGTAGGCAGTAGCGCCAGCGTGTCGTTGCCTTCCAACACAAAACGCGCAATATCCTCTTGTAACGGTCGGAATTGGTCGTAGCCCCAGTATTGTTTCAGGATTTGGTGAAGCACTTTTTTAGTGATTAGTAATTAGTGATTAGATTGCACCTCAATCGGAGCAATAGCGAGGCAAAGATATTTTATTTTTTCAGTTTTGAGAGCAGTTGTTTTTTTCTATTTTCGCACAATATTTTTGGTAATTATTAAAAAAAATCATAATGAAACAGTGTAACATTGTAAACCACTCGAACAACCCATTACCTTCGTACAGTACCGAACATTCTGCCGGAATGGATTTGCGTGCCTTTCTTTCGGAACCGGCAGTCTTAATGCCGATGGAGCGCGCACTAATTCCAACGGGCATATTTATTGAGGTATCCGAAGGCTACGAAGCGCAAGTGCGTCCCAGAAGCGGATTAGCTATAAAGAACGGCATTACCGTACTCAATACGCCCGGCACCATTGATGCCGACTATCGGGGCGAAGTGAAAGTGATACTCATTAACCTTTCCGATGAGCCGTTTATCATTCAAAACGGCGACCGTATTGCGCAAATGGTGATTGCCAAATATGAAAAAGTCTGTTGGAATCAGGTAGAGAAGTTATCTGAAACGGAACGGGGCGCCGGAGGTTTTGGCAGTAGCGGAATCTAATATCAGCACTGCTTCTTTTTTGGCTGAACCGCACCATACGCCCAAACATTTTTCACCCGTACTGCATTTGATATTGGATATGATAGGGGTTGGCGACATAAACGGGTTTTGTCCGAAAGTAATCTCTCCGTTCGCGCTCATCCAAAAACGATACCCCGATTCATCCAACCGTGCATATTTTAAATAGACCGTATCCCCAACTTTATAATTCATTCGGAAATAATTACGCCGTTCTTTTTCACTCATTTCCGGCATAAAGATAGAGGAAGGGGCGCCCCGCATAATTTCATAATTAAAGGAGGTACCTTTAAATGGCGTGTTATCAAAGGCAGCGGGAATTGTAGTAATCCATAAACGATCCTGAAAAGCCTTGCAGTGAATTTTTACTTTAAACTGATAATAGTTATTGGCTGCGCCGTCATCGGTCATCGCAATGCGTAAATTGGCAACCGAATCAATCCGTTCATGCCCGAAAGTAGGGGTAAAATATACACTGTCCAAATCAAAGGTATTCAATATGAAAGTCTCTGAAGTATATATTTTATTGTTCCATTCAATTCGTAAACTATATGAAGTATTGAGTTCACCTTTAAAACCAAATCCCGTATAAGCAAGAAATAACGGCGCTTGAGGAGAAAGCATTAAGAAGAGTTCCTGTGTCTCTCCCTTGCCGGAAGTGACAAAAACTTTAGCGTCTTGAATGATTATTGAATCCATAAGATATTCCAACGACATAGTGGAAAAATAGGGGGCGCTTCGATACAAAGAGACAATAGGATATTCGCCGTTTTCAATATAACCCTCTACTACAATCTTATTGTAATAATCAGGAACTTTCACCTCAATCTCCGTTTGACAGGAGAGGAGTATGAGGAGCGGGAGGAATAGTAGGTATGTGGTTTTCATAAGGGGTTAAAGGGCGAAGGGGTTAAAGGGGATAAAAGGTTTATAGGTGTAAAGTAACTATAATTGTAATTTGTAATGTTTATTATTCACAGGTATTTTCGTTGTATAAGGGTGCGAAAATAGAATTTTATTCAGACCGTAAGACCGCAAGATTGTAAGACCGTAAGATTTTTCCCGCTCACCGCTCACCGCTTCACCACTTTCCTCATCACCACCCCTTTTTCTGTAGTTATTTTAACAAAATATATTCCTGCCGGTAACTCCGAAATATCCATTACGGCTTCGCCGTTCTCGTGACGAGTGACGAGTGACGAGTGACTTTGAAGTCTGCCGTAAACATCAAATATCTCAACACTTTGAATTTTGAATTTTAAATTTTGAACTTTAAATTCTCCGGTGGTGGGGTTAGGATAAATATTGATTGCAGGAATTTCAAGAGTAGTGATACCGGTGCCATCGTTTTCAAAATTGGCAACCAGTTCAATGTCTTCGGTCACACTGAAACTGTACAGATTATGGGAGGAAACCTCTTCGCCGTTTCTTGTCCAGTTTAAGAATCTGCAATGTTCGTAAGCAGTAGCAGTCACGGTTGCTATACTGCCTGTTTCGTAAAGACCATTGCCTGTGGTATAACCATATTCACTATTGTTTGCCTTAGGATTAACCGAAATGCCGTCACCTTCTATTATAAACATATTCCATACATAGTCTGATTGATATGCTAAAACAGCACTTGTAGGTACCCGTAAGGTACAACTGTCAAAATCAGGAGGATAACAAGATACGTTGGAACCAAAAACACATGGACTTATAGAAACAGGTTTAGGATTAAGATTGATAATCAAAGACAATTTATAGCAAGCGGCAAACGATCTGTTTTCAAAACTTGCTACACTGCAAGGGATAGTAACAGAAGTTAAATTTACACATCCAAAGAAAGCAGATGCTTCAATTTTTGTAACACAATTAGGGATAATAATTGAAGTTAAATTCATGCAATTCATAAAGGTAGCATTTCCAATTCTTGTTATGCCATTAGGAAGTATAACCGATATCAGGTTTGTGCAAAAAGAAAAAGTTTCATCTCCAATATCTTTTACACTATTAGGAATATTCATTGATGTTAAAGTGTTGCAGTAATAAAATACCTTGTTTTTTATAATTGTTACACTGTTAGGAATGGTCACTGATGTCAAATGTCTGCAATTTAAAAAAGCGCCATCGTCAATACTTTTTACGTTGTTAGGAATATTATACGCCCCTTCTTTTCCTTCGGGATAACGAATTAGCGTAGTTTTATTTTTATCAAATAAAACTCCGTTTTCTGAAGCATAGTTATTATTTTCACCTGCAACGTTAAATGAAAGCAGACTTGTACAATAATCAAAAGCGGAATTTCCGATATTTGTTACGTTGGGGGTAACGTTGAACACGGTTAGTTTGGAACAGGCATAACAAACCATATTTCCAATACTAATAACATTATCGGGAATATTAATGAAAGGTACTTCAAAGCAAAAGCAAAAAGCCTTATTTCCAATCTTTGTTACTGTGTTTGGTATGCTAATTGAAGTCATCTTTTCACAATAGTAAAATGCTCTGTTGCCAATACTTGTTACTCCGGTTTCAATAACAACGTTATGAATATCATTTCTTGCAATATACCACGGCGCAAAGTGAACCTCGTAATCACTATAATTCGGCATATCCCCTTCGCCGCTAATAGTAAGCGTATTTGTGTTTGCCTCAAATTTCCATGTAAGCGATCCTGTTGTTCCGCCAAGTTGTGCAAAAACGTCTGCCATACCCAACAGCATGACCGCAGCAAAAAGGATAATTCTTATTTTCATGTTTTAACAAATTTATATAGTGACGGGTGACCATTGACGGGTGTTGGATTATTGTTTGATTAGTTTTTTTGTTATGGTTTGTTTTTCGGTAGTTATTTTTACAAAATAGATCCCTGCCACAAGATGAGAGACGTTGATTAGATGATGAGATGATGAGGTGATGAGATGATTAAATTCTAATTCTCTGCCATAAACATCGAAAATTTCAATCTTCTCAATTCGTAATTCGTAATTTGTAATTCGTAATTCACCAGTGGTGGGGTTTGGATAGATATTGATTGCAATTTCATCTTTGGGATAATTTTCAATTCCGGTATGGGTAATAACAGTAACAGGTTTATAGAGATAACGAGCCGACTCTACAAAATGGAGTGTTCCGCCGCAATCGGCGAGCCAATAATCGTGCCCAACTAATTTTTTCCCCTCTTGAAACCAGTAACTATTCAACTCATCAAACTGATAAATATTGGGAAGCAATATAGCTTCATCTTCTTTTATCTCTTCATACTTGTATAAATACCGGTTTAACGGTTTGGGGCTCCATCCGGAATTTAAAGGAATCTGATACAAACGCTCTGTTAATTTGCCCTCATCATTATAATTAAAAGCAAAACGCCAATATTTTTCAAAATCTTCCCCCTGTAATACTTCACTTGTGTAATACAAAATATCACCGAAATCATTATACTCAAAATAATAAATCTCAGTATGCATCCAATCGCCCAACACCCAATCAAAATTGTTCACCCGTTCAAGTTGGTGCTCTTTATTATAGGTAAGTTCCTGTTTTGTACTGTTCAGAGTTTCTCCCTGTGAAGAAATAACCTGATTGAGAATAGTTTCTAATAATGTATCCTGATAGGTATAAAATTTTTGTCCAATAAATTTTAAACCTGTTCCGTAATCAATATAAAGTCGTTTTTCAATAATCTGTTTATTAGCATTGTAACTATTTTCTTCTTTCTCCGTGTAATAGATATGATACTTCATTTGTTGCGTAATATTACCATTTTCATCATATTTATATTCAAATTTATAACTTGAATAATCATCGCCAAACGCCTCTTTGATTTCCGAAATTACCTTTCCGTTTTGATTATATTCAAAATGAATTACAAAAGAGGGGGTTTCAATGGAGGATACTGCCATAAATTCCTCTTCAATAATCTCGGACTGCGAATGCGCGCAGATGGAGAAAATAGACAGGAAAACAAATAATGGTAAGATTTTATGTTTCATAAGTATAAAAATGTTTTTGTGATTAAAAATGTAGGCAAAAATATCAAGATTTTGATTATAATAGAAAAATCTTCTATTTTTTCGGTTAGAAAAAAACATATTTTGTTTTTGATTAATATTTATTAACAAACATTCAAAAAAATCCCTTATTTTGCTGTCGGATTTTAGGGGTATGTACATGTGGAATAGCAAAAAAACAATAAAAATTATCTTCTTCCTCCTCCTTGCCACCCTCTTGCTCTTGTTTTGGCTCTGCCTCCCTAATCCGTTGTTTCGTACCACTTACAGCACAACGGTTTACGACCACAACGGCGCGTTGCTGGGAGCGCGGGTATCCAAAAACGGCGAATGGCAGTTTCCGCCTACCAAAGAATTATCGGAGAAATATGTTACGTGTTTAATAACTTATGAAGACCGCTATTTTTATCGGCATCTTGGCGTTAACCCCGTCTCTTTGTGCAGGGCTTTGAAACAGAATATCAAAGCCGGAAAGGTGGTGAGCGGTGGGAGTACGATTACGATGCAAACCATTCGTATGGCGAGAAATAAAAATAGAACGCTGTTTCAAAAAGTAGTTGAAATGATTATGGCAACACGGTTGGAATTGACATACAAAAAGTCGTCCATTCTCTCTATGTACGCTTCTCATGCGCCCTTTGGCAGTAATGTGATGGGCATTGAGGCGGCTTCGTGGCGCTACTTCGGTCATTCCGCCACCGACCTTTCGTGGGCTGAGGCTGCACTGCTTGCCGTATTACCGAATGCGCCCTCTGCTATGCACGTCAAGAAAAATCGTTCAGCACTGTTGGAAAAGCGGAATAATCTTATTACTAAACTGTTTCAGTTAGGAAAGTTGGACGAAACTACTTATCATCTGGCTCTGGAAGAGCCGTTGCCCGACGAGCCGTTTCCGCTTCCTCAACTTGCGCCTCACGTGGTCAGCAATTTGCAAGTGAAAAAATCCGGTAAGAAATATGTTACTACGCTTGACGCTACGTTGCAAATGAAAACGGAGCAGGTGTTAAGTCGCCGAAACAAAGAGTTTTCGCAAAACAAAATTGAACATATCGCAGCGGTTGTTTTCGATGTAAAAAAAGGGGAAGTGATTGCCTATTGCGGGAATGTGAATTTTGAGGTCAAAAAAACAGGCAATCAGGTGGATATTGTGCGTGCGCCGCGCAGTTCCGGAAGCATTCTCAAACCCTTTTTATACCAACTTATGTTGCAGGAAGGGGAAATATTGCCCAATACGTTAATTCCCGATATTCCGATAATGGTAGAGGGGTTTCAACCTCAAAACTATAACTTGAAATTCGACGGAGCAGTGCCCGCAAGTCTGGCATTGTCGCGCTCGCTAAACTTGCCGGCGGTGAATATGCTGAAACAGTACGGTGTTCCCAAATTTTTAGACGACATGCGACTGATGGGATTTAACAACCTGAAATTCCCCGCCGACCACTACGGATTGACACTCATTCTGGGCGGCGGCGAAGTAAGTTTATGGGAAGTAAGTTTGGCATACCTGCGTATGGCGCAATCGGTTGTGTTCTACAATGATAAACAACAACGCAAAAGTTGTTTCGACTGGGGCGAAATCCCTTTGTTTACGGAAAAAGAAGCGGATATTTTCAATGCCGGCGCCTGCTGGCAAACATTAGAGGCGTTAATCAACGTAAATCGTCCTGAAGAGATTGACTGGAAAAATATCCCCTCAATGCGCAAGGTAGCGTGGAAAACAGGTACAAGTTATGGATTTAGAGACGCATGGGCAGTAGGCGTTACCCCCGAATATGTGGTGGGCGTTTGGACAGGCAACGCCGGCGGCGAGGGAAGACCCGGATTAACAGGCACAGGCACTTCCGCTTTAGTAATGTTCGACATTTATAACCTTTTAGAAAAAACATCGTGGTTTGAAATGCCCAAAAAGGAGTTTCAAAAAGCGGAAGTTTGCAAAACAAGCGGCTGTTTAGCCGGAAGATACTGCAATGATATTGAGACTGTTTTAATTCTTCCTGCCGGTTTTAAAACCAAAACCTGTCCCTATCATAATATTGTTTACTTATCTGAAGATGAACAGTTTCGTGTGTTTGCCAATGAGTATCCTTCCGATGAAATGGTGCGTAAAGTGTGGTTTATTTTGCCGCCTATTCAAGAATGGTTTTACAAAAAACGACATCCGGAGTACAAAACTCTGCCCCCGATAAGTCCGTTATGCAATGATAATCAGACATCTTCTAAACCAATGGAATTTATTTATCCCAACACTTCCAATCCCATTCGTTTATCCAAGCAATTAGACGGCTCTGTGGGCGCTTTGGCGTTGGAATTGGCGCACCGACAGGCAGATGCTATTGTTTACTGGCATTTGGACGATACCTATATCGGCGCTACGCAGTTTTTTCATCAAATGAGCGTTACCCCGACCGAAGGCAAACATTGGATTACTGTGGTTGACCAGTGGGGAAATACACTGACGCGGTATGTAGAGGTGAGGCGGTGATAGACGTGACGGCGTGACAAGTTTACAGCCTCACATTTGTCCACATTGCCAAAAAAATTTACTTTCGCGGAAAAATTTAAAAATGGAGACAAACATCATAGTATCTGTTTTGATACGCAACACCCCGACAACCTTAAATCTTAAATCTTAAATCTTAAATCTTTATGTTAGTTGATCTGAAAAACCATAACAAAACCATTGAAGTAACATTTGGTACTTCATTACCAGACCTGATAAAAAATGAAAATGTAATCCTTCACTACCCTATCTTAGGGGCGCTGATTAACAATCAGGTGCGTTCGTTACAATACAAAATTCATAAACCCTGTACCGTTGAATTTTTCGACATTACTTCAACCTATGGAAACGGAATTTATACCCGTTCGCTCTATTTCATTTTATTCAAATCGTTGAAAACTCTTTTTCCCGAAGCAAAACTCAACGTCTTGCATTCTATTTCAGGAGGAAAATATTGTGAAATAGAAAACCTGAATCAACCGCTTGATGAGTCTGTTCTGTTGGCAATTACAAACAAAATGAACGAGATTATTAAGGCTGACATTCCTTTTGTGAGAAGAGAGATTACTTATAATGAAGCAGAAAAACTGTTTAAAGAACAGGGCATTGAAAAAGAGAAATCCATTTTTAAAGAAACGAATAAAATGTATCTTACTGTTCATCAATTAGATGATATAGTAAATTACTATTACGGCAGTTTGTTGCCTTCCACAGGCTACGTAAAACTCTACGGATTAGAATTGTATGAAAATGGATTGTTATTAAAAATCCCAAATCCAAAACGACCTGACTTGATTGCACAAACACGAAAAATGCCCAAGTTGTTTAACGTGTATCAACAATTTAAAGAATGGGGCAATCATTTAGGAATACCTTATATTTATAATCTCAATGAAAAAATTGAATCAGGGGAAGTGGGCGATATTATACTTACCTGTGAAGCGCTACAGGAAAATGTATGGGCAAATATTGCAGACGAAATTCATAGAAAAAATGCGAAGATAGCGCTTATCAGCGGTCCTTCAAGTTCAGGAAAAACAACATCCTGTAAACGACTTTCCGTGCAATTGAGCGTTATCGGTTATCATACCGTACAAATTTCCGTAGATGATTTTTTTATGGAACGCGAGCAGACGCCACGCGATAAAAACGGAAACTACGATTTTGAAGCATTGGAAGCCATTGATTTAGATTTGTTTAACAAAACATTAGATGAGTTGCTTGCAGGTAAAGAGGTAGAACTTCCCGTTTTTAATTTTCAATTAGGAAAAAAAGAGTGGAAAGGAAAAAAAATTGCTATGCAGGAAAACTCAATTTTAGTAATTGAAGGGATTCACTGCTTAAATCCTAAACTTACGGCTTCTATTCCGGAAGATACCAAATACAAAATATTTGTTTCTGCCCTCACTTCACTTTCTGTGGACAGCCAAAATCCGATACCTACCACCGATACCCGATTGATACGCAGAATTATTCGTGATTTTAATTATAGGGGATATTCGGCATTAGCCACCTTGCGGCGTTGGCAAAGCGTGCGCGATGGCGAAGAAAAGAATATCTTCCCCTTTCAGGAAAATGCAGATGTAATGTTCAACACCTCACTGATTTACGAATTGGCAGTATTGCGACCTTACGCTATGCCCATTCTCATGGCAGTTCCGGAATACGAGCCCGAATACGCCGAAGCCATTCGATTAATCAAGTTTCTGAGTTTCTTTAAACCGATTAGTGGTGAGATGATCCCCGGGACTTCTATTTTAAGAGAGTTTGTAGGGGGAAGTAAGTTTAGTTATTAAAAGTATTTCCCGACTTTTGATTAACGGTGCCCCTTTGAAAGTGTTTTATGCATAAAACCACTTCCCCATCCTCTTTTCACTCCAATTTTTCGTTACTCTAACGAAAAGAAACATTACAATTAACATAAAAATAAACCGGAAAACAAATACCCCCGAAACGCTTGCGCCAATAGATATCATGAGCAATGAATCTTCTATTACACTGTGAAATAATGACATAAGCATTAAGGCATACAGCACATTGCGGGGATGCAGATTCGATTGCTTTACATCGTTAATAATTAAGCCGCCGCCATACGCCAAACCCAGTGTCATTCCAATTACGGTAATGGGAATTACCTCTTTCCCAATGCCCAGAAATTTCAGCACCGGATAAAACCATCTGTTAATTTTGTCAATGACCCCTATCCGTTTTAGAATATCCATAATGATAATCAATCCTGTGATGTAGCAAAAAACGATGGCGTAATTTTTCAATTCACCGAGCGCCCAACCGCCCCAGGTTGCATTGCTTGCAATGGCTACAACTTTTTCAATTCCGGTGGGAATATTTTGATATAAATTACAAATGTTGTACGTTTGAAACAGTATCACTCCTGCTAGAAATCCCAATAGAAACCGAAACAGAAAAGCAGCGCCTGCTTTCATACCTGCTTTGTGGGTAATGGCTAATTCAACGGGAAAAGTGTGCGCAATGAGAATGATGGTGCCCAAAACTGTAATTTGTGCAGTGGTTAATTCAATGCCTATTGAAAAATAGGTAATAATCCCGGCATAAATGTTGCCCATCATAGCAGAAGCCCAAACCAATCCCATCTCGCCCGGCAACCCCATTACACTCATTAAAGGAGCAAGCGCTTTTCCAATATATACAATTAAGCCTGTTTCCTGTAATATTTTTACTACAATGGAAACAGGTATCATAATTTTAAAAATCTTGATACTCGTAGAAATACTTTGGTTAAACCAACTTTTTATTATCGTTATTATCTTCATACTTTATGTCATTTCGAGCGCAGCGAGAAACCCCAATCAATTACAAATTTTTATGAATTAACCCATTAAACTGCGCCGTGCAGGTAAGGTTAATCTCATTAATACACACGTGTTCCGGCAACGAAAGCACATACACTACCACGTTGGCAACATCATCGGCAACCAGTGGCGTATAACCTTCATACACTTTGTCGGCGCGCTCCTTATCGCCGTGAAAACGCACCATAGAGAAGTTGGTTTCTGCTGCGCCCGGAGAAACGTGCGTTACTTTGATATTATACGGCAGCAAGTCCATTCTCATTCCTTGCGAAAGCGCTAACACCGCATGTTTGGTAGCGCAATACACATTCCCACCCACATAAACCTCTCTACTTGAGATAGACCCGATATTAATAATATGCCCCGATTTTTTTGCCACCATAATGGGAGATATTAAACGGGTCATATAGAGCAATCCTTTAATATTGGTGTTGATCATACGTTCCCACGCCTCATAATTTCCCTTATCTATGGTATTTAACTCAACTGCCAAGCCGGCGTTATTAATCAGCACATCAATATCTTTAAAATCATCAGGAATAGAATCTACGGCTTTTTTACATGCTTCCAAATCCTGCACATCAAACACCAACGGCAGCGCTTTTGAGGAGGTGTTTGTAGTAATAAAACGGCATACTTCGTTTAAGAGCGTTTCGTTTCTACCTGTTAATATGAGTTTTACATTTTGTTTGGCAAGCGTTTTCGCAATCGCTTCTCCAAAGCCGCCGGAGGCGCCGGTAATTAGTATCGTTTTCATAAAAGGGACTTAAGGTTTAAAGTTTAAGGTTTAAAGTTTAATGGGTGTTTACAAGTTTAATGCGGCGCGAAAATATATCTTTTTAATCGAAGAAAAATAATAATGTGTAATTCAGTGTTTGAATATCACTAAATGGAATAATATATTTTTGCGGGGAAATTAAAAAACACAAGAATATTATTATAGCCATAACAAATGCAAGTCAATCTCCTTGAAACACCCATAGAATACCTGAAAGGGGTAGGTCCAAAAAAAGCGGAAATCTTTAAAAAAGAGTTCCAGATTTTTACGTTTCAAGACCTTTTGCATTATTATCCGTATCGTCATGTGGACAAATCGCAGATTCATACGATTCGTTCGCTTGAGGCGGAGGGGGCATATATGCAGTTTAAAGGCAGAGTAACCTCTTTCGAGACTTTGGGCGAACGCCATACCAAACGCTTGGTGGCGCAGTTTACAGACGGCACAGGAACGATTGAATTGGTGTGGTTTAACTCGTTGAAGTGGGCAGAAAACGAACTTGCCCAAAAACGGGAGTTTATCGTGTTCGGCAAACCTACGCTTTTCAACAACCGCTGGAATATGGCGCACCCGGAAATCATAGACCCCGAAAAACAATCGAATATCGGGCTTCCAATGGCATTTCAGCCGCTTTACAGCAGTACGGATAAAGCAAAAAAATCGGGATTGGACTCCCGAAGTATCTCAAAATTGGTTATTACACTGTTAAATCAGATTCAGGATGTAATTACCGAACGTTTGTCAAACGATATTATACAGAAATACAAGTTGTTATCGTTAAAAGATGCTTTGTTGAATGTGCATTATCCCGATTCACACGATATGCTTTCCAAAGCGTTGTTACGATTAAAGTTTGACGAACTGTTTTTTGTACAAATAAGGTTATTAACGCAAAAATTGACTTATGATAAGAAAAGTTCAGGACATCTTTTTGCTGTGGTGGGCGATACTTTTAACACCTACTACAAAAATTATCTGCCTTTTGAACTGACCCATGCGCAAAAAAGAGTGATTAAAGAGATTCGCGCCGATGTGGGGAGCGGCAAACAGATGAATCGCCTATTGCAAGGCGATGTGGGTAGTGGCAAAACGATTACCGCATTGCTGCTTATGCTCATCGCCAAAGACAACGGCTATCAGTCTTGCTTAATGGCGCCTACGGAAATTCTTGCCACCCAACATTTTGAATCCATTACAAAGTTATTGAAAGAGATGCCGGTAAAAGTGGAATTTTTAACGGGCTCTACCAAAACCGCCCAACGAAAAATTTTGTTTGAAGCGTTGCAGAACGGTGAGATTGATATTCTTATCGGTACTCATGCGCTGTTGGAAGATAACGTAGTTTTCAATAATTTAGGATTAGTAATTATTGATGAACAACATCGTTTCGGTGTGGAGCAACGCGCCAAAATGTGGAAAAAAAACAACATTCCGCCCCATATTTTGGTAATGACCGCTACGCCAATCCCACGCACATTAGCGATGACACTTTACGGTGATTTGGATATTTCCATTATTGACGAACTTCCAAAAGGACGAAAACCGATTATTACCAAACATTTATACGAGAAAAATCGTCTGGGCATGTTTGGTTTTATGCAAAGAGAGATAGCCGCCGGACGGCAGGTGTTTGTGGTTTACCCACTGATTAAAGAATCGGAAAAGATGGACCTGTTTGATTTAATGGCGGGATACGACCTCATGGCAGATTGTTTTCCCATTCCGCAATATCAAATCGGCATTGTGCACGGCAAGATGAAAACCGAAGAAAAGGATTTTGTGATGAATCGTTTTGTGAAAGGGGAAATCAATATATTGCTCTCTACCACAGTGATAGAAGTAGGCATTGACGTACCGAATGCCTCCGTAATGGTAATTGAGAACGCCGAACGGTTTGGCTTGTCGCAGTTGCACCAGTTGCGCGGGCGCGTAGGGCGTGGCGCCGACCAATCCTACTGTTTGCTGATGACCAAGCACGAACTCTCTACCGAAAGCAAGCAGCGCCTCAAAGCGATGGTGGACACGAACGACGGTTTTGAAATTGCCAATATAGACCTGCGGCTGCGCGGTCCCGGCGATTTGCAAGGCACCCGCCAAAGCGGCGATTTAGATTTCAAACTCGCAGATTTGGCAAAAGATGAAAAATTGGTAGTCTTTACGCGCAATTTAGCAAAAGAAGTTTTAGAAGAAGACGCGGATTTACAACTTACAAAAAATCAAAATATGAGGTTATATTTGTATGAAATGATGAAGAAACATCATTTTTTTGGTAATATTTCTTAGCCCTCAATATTTCCCGTTTTCCAACAGGACCTGGTAGTTTTTCAATATGAAAACCAAGCGCTGTCAAGGTTTGTTTTATGCTTCCTTTGGTACAGTAAGTCAGTAGAATACTGTCATTTTCCATACTGTTATAAATGGGAGTAAATACCTCTTTAGTCCATAGTTCAGGCTGTACTTCCGGAGAAAAGGCATCAAAATAGACTAAATTGAATCTGTCGGGTGTATAGTTGGCATTTATAGCAGAGATATGACGTTTATGCAAAATAAAAGTTTCGGATATTTTCTCTTCTGTGTTCCATTCGGCATTGTGTAAAGCGGTGAATATTTCTTTACCGTTAGAGTAGGGTAGGAGAGAAGGGTAGTTCAGTTGTTCCGCCTCCTGTAAGGTGAGCGGATATAATTCAAGGGCTTCGTAATAGATTTTCTTATGCAGTTCTTGAGCTTTGAAGCAGGTTAATAACGCATTCAATCCTGTTCCAAATCCTATTTCCAGAATGGAGACAGTTTCTAAATGATTAATTGTATCAGAGCATAATCCGGCGTTGATGAAAATGTGCATAGATTCTTGCAGTGCGCCGAAATGAGAATGGTAATGCTGGTTAACCTCTTCGGAAAAGATACTGTTAGAACCATCGTCGGTCAGTACGATTTGACGTTTCATAAGAAAATTTTAAATTCATCACTCGTCACTTGTCACGAAACAATAACTTTAAACTTTCTCATCCTGCTTTTCGTTATCTCCCTCTTCCGTTTTTACGTCTCCCAAATATTTAGGCAGTTGCATACCTGCCATATTAAAAAGGTCGTTGAGTGGGGGTACCGACTGCATTAAACCGGACAAGAAATTAGCGGTAGCGGTTTTGCCATTAGTGTTGCTGTTGTTTTGTCCGTCCCAAACCGTAATTTTATCAATTTTGATATTCTTAATCGCTTCTACTTGAGTTTTCACCAATTCGGGAAGTTTGTCGGATATCATCATCAACACTGCTTTTTCAGCATCGTGATTGGCGGCTTTCACAATTTCTCCGAATCCTGCAGCCTGTTTGGTAAGTATTTCGTTGATACCGCGTGCCTGCGCTTCCATTTTGGCGAAGATAGCATCTGCTTCTCCTTTGGCTATGCGGCGGGCAGTTTCTGCTTCCGCTTCTGCTTTGATAATGATTTTCTGTTTTTCAATTTCAGCGCTAACCACAATATTGGCGGTTTGTGCGGCACGTTCACGGTCTGCGCGCACTAATTCAGCCTGACGCTCTGCTTCGTATGCTTCTTCAAGGGCTTTGGCGCTCTGCACTTTTTCAGCGGCAATGGCGCGACGCAACGCCTCCGCTTCTCTTTCTCTACGTTCTGCATCGGAATTGGCGATGGATACTTTGGCTACGTTTTCCCCCTGTACGGCAGTAGCGTTTGCATCGGCAGTGCGCACACGGGTATCGCGTTGGGTTTCGGCAATACGGATATCCTTATCCCTGTCTGCTTCGGCTTTTCCAATTTCCCCGAAACGATTTTGTTCGGCTACACTCTTTTTGGCTTCGTTGATTGCCTTGGCAGCCGCCTCTTTTCCTAATGCTTCAATATAGCCCGATTCATCACGAATATCGGTTACGTTCACATTGATCAATTTTAACCCGATTTTGCGTAACTCCAATTCTACATTTTGACTTACATTGATGAGGAATTTATCTCTGTCTGCGTTTATCTCTTCAATATCCATAGTAGCAATCACCAAACGCAACTGTCCGAAGAGAATATCTTTGGCAAGGTCTTGAATATTTTCCAGCGACAATCCTAACAGACGTTCCGCCGCATTAATCATATTTTCAGGGTCGGTAGAAATACCAACAGTAAAGCGGCACGGCACGTCCACGCGAATATTTTGTTTACTCAAGGCGTTGGTAAGGTTACATTCAATAGGAATTGGTTTTAAATTTAGAAAGGAATAACTTTGGAATACGGGCCATATAAAGGCGGCGCCACCGTGAATACACTTGGCGGAACTAACGCCGCCTTCTTTGTTTTTACCGGTTTTACCATATACCACCAAAATGTGGTCTGAAGGACAACGTTTGTAGCGCGACAAAATAGATACGAATGCTACAAAAACAACTACTCCGAAAACGACGTAAAGGGCAATGAAATTCATAATATTATAATTTAGTGATTAGTGTTTAATGATTTATTTGTAATTGATGAAGAGGTTAGTAGTTACAATTTTTCCACAAGCAGTGTGTGAGTGTCAATGACGCTTTTTACACGCACAAGGGCGCCGGTGATGACAGGTTCTGTTGCATCGGAGATAGCGTCGTATTCACGAACGGCTTGCTGGATACTCATCTGAATTTTTCCCATTCCTTTTCCGGCGGCAGGGATAGTGAAATATACGGTGGCTGTTTTTCCTATTGCATTGTTAATGTCAATATTACCGCTTTGAACTGTCTTGCTGAGTGCATACAAAATTGCCATAACAATAGTGACTAATACCAACCCAACGATTACACCTAACAGGGTAAGCCAAGCCTTGTTGGCGATGACCTCGTAAAGCGAAATGCCTGTCCAGGCAAACCCAAGAAAGAAGTTCACAAAATTTCTAAAAGTAAAAAGCTGAAAGGGAATTTGCAGGTCGGCATCAACATCTGAGTCTGTGGATATATCTCCATGATCGCCCAAGCCGACGAATGTCATAATCATTTGAATAATAAATACAATGCTCACGGGAATAGCAATTCCCCACATAATTTTCAGATATAAATCTAACGATGTCCACCAAAGTTCCATAAGGTAATTAATTTAATGATTGGCGAAATAACATAAAATTTTAGAACATTATTGCATATAAAAAGATTTAACCAAAAATCTTTCGTAGATATTAGAAAAAGGTTTTTTTCTATTTTTGCCGCGATTTATTCCTGCCCTGTTGTGTAATGGTAGCACCGCAGATTCTGGTTCTGTATGTCTGGGTTCGAGTCCTAGCGGGGCAACAAAAAAAGTGGTTGATGTTTACCGTCCCAATAAAAACACCGTAGGTTGTTTGTGCAAATCAATTTTTTGAGATTTCCATTTCTTTACCGTCATTGTTTTAATCATTTGATTTTCTGCCGTAATATTAACGCCGAGGCAGAGACGTGTAGCGGGGTCACAAACAGCAAGGATAGATTTGAATACGTGGTTGTTTCGATATGGTGTTTCGATAAAAATCTGTGTTTGGGCGCTCTTTTTTATTAACGATTCTAAAAACCGCAATTGCCGTTCTCTGTCGGGTTGTTCGCGGGGCAGGTAACCGTTAAAGGAAAACGATTGTCCGTTCAGTCCCGATGCCATAAGCGCCAGCAATATAGAATTGGGTCCAACAAGCGGAATAACCTCAATATCTAACTGTTGTGCGCGAGAAACAATAACGTTTCCAGGATCGGCTACACACGGGGTTCCGGCATCTGAAACAAGTCCTAAATTTTTTCCCTCTTTAAGTGGTTGCAGCAAACTTTCAATCTCATCGCCTTTGGTGTGTTCATTTAAAGTATAAAAATGCAATGTTTCCATCTGTTTTTGCATCCCCAATTTCTTAACAAAACGCCTTCCTGTGCGTAAATCTTCCACAATAAAATGGTCAATATCCTGAATGATTTCCGAATTATATACAGGAAAAATTTTTGCGAAATCGCATTCTGCCAACGGCGAAGGAATTAAATAAAGAGTACCGGGTTTCATCTGATTAAAATTCAGCGCAAAAGAATAAAAAAATACTTTTGCCGAAATTTTTAAAGTATGTTTACAAAAATTGCTATTATCGGCACGGGAAATGTTGGTACGTGGTTGTTTAAAACAATTCAAAATCAAAGTAATATGTCGGTGATTTCGATTTCAGGAAGAGCGATGGAAAGATTGCCATCAGGTTTCGATTTGTATATTTTTGCCTTAAAAGATGATGTTTATGAAACTGTTTTACAGCAAATACCTTTTAAAATGCCGTATGCAGTGCATACATCAGGGTCGCTTTCGCAACATATTTTAGCGCCTTTTGCAGAAAAGTACGGAGTGGTTTATCCGTATCAAACGATATTGCGAGAAGCGGTGAGCGGTGAAAAAAATCTTCCGGTCTTCCGGTCTTCCGGTCTTCCGGTCTCAGAAAAAGTCCCCATCTGCGTAGAAGCCTTCGACCCTGCTTTTGAGAACGCCCTTTTCCTTTGGGCAAAATCGATGTTTAATGTTGTGTATAAAATTACTGAGAAACAACGCTTTGCGATGCACTTGGCGGCGGTCTTTGCCTGCAATTTCACCAATGCTATGTATCAAATCGCTTTTCAAATCTTTACAAAAAACAATATAGACTGGTCGCTCATTCTTCCATTGTTGGAAAATACGCTGGAGAAAGCAAAACACAACGAACCACGCACCGTTCAAACAGGACCTGCCGTGCGCAACGATATTTCCATTATGGAAAAACATTGCACCGCTTTGCAAAATGAAGAATTGAAGCAATTATATCAACTCGTTTCAAAAATCATTCAACAACCACTAATCACTAATCTCTAATCACTATTGCTCTGCTGCCTTTATTTTCGCATCGATCTCTTCATATTTAGGAGACTGCAGCCTTGCATAAATAGATCGCAAGGTGTACATTACATTGATATCTTTAGGTTCGGTTTGGTGTACACGTTCAAAACAGTTTTGTGCTTCCAACAAAAAGTTCTCTGATTTTGTTTTGTAAATCATGGCATTGCTTTTATCTCCTTTTACGTCTAAATCGTTGGCTTTTTTAAAATTATCTTCCGACAAATAATAGGCGCACACGCCGAGATTATAGAAAATAACAAAATTATTTGGCGTCATTTGGTTGGCTTTTTTCAGCAAATCGTAGGCTTTGGTGTAATTGGTGTCTAAAATATAAAAATTGGCTACATTAACCAGTAAATCAGCATTTTCAAAAACGGAGGCAGGAAGTTTTTCCATTAATTGATGGGCAGTTTCTTTATCGCCGATAAAGTAACAATAATCAATTTCAGAAACATATAGAGTAGGATTGTTGGGTAATGCTTTTTTTCCTGCATTTAATATCTCTTTTATTTTCGCTGTGTTATTCTCTTTTTTATAATTTTCGATAAGGCGTAAATAAACATTTCCATTGGTTGACCCGTCGGTGATTGCTTTATTATAATAGGTAGTTGCTTTTTCGTTTTCGCTCAGCATTTCCAAAGCGTATGCGTAATAATAATAGAGTTCTCCGTTTAATGGAAATTGAGGAGGTTTTACTAATTCATAACTAATAATGGCTTTTTCCAAAATTCGTTTTGCTATTTCATATTTACCGTCAATCAATTCATCAACACCGTGAACTAATAGCAATGCGTACAGTTTAGGCAACCCTTCGTTGGGAGACAACATTTCAAATCCTTCTACATTTTTATTCATCTCTTTTGCCTTGGTAAAGGCATCGAAGGCTTCTTCCGCCGCATCGGGAAATAGCGGTTGATAGGCTTGATTATCTCTTTTAGCATCATACTCATCATTTGCCAAATAGAAATAAATATTTGCTTTGTAGAGCCATGTTTGCGCTTTTTGCGCCAATTTTTCATCTTGTGTACACAGATCAATCGTTTCTTTGGCTTTCACAAAATCCTTGTCATAAAAAAAATTATATGCTTTTGTGAGAGAGGCTTTCTGAGCCATTACTGTGCAACTGAACACAAAACAGATTAAAGGGAAAAGGATTATTTTTTTCATAAAATAATTTTTGTGCAAAGAAACAGATTTTTGCTTATCAACTAATTTTTAGTTCAATAAACTATGATATTTTTTAGGTTCATTTAAAAAAACTTCTCCACTACTACTTTTGCATGCCTTAATTCCGCCTCAAGAGTTTGCCCTGCTGTGTGTGGCGTAAGCAATACCTTTTTATTTGAAGTTAATCTCCAAAATGTATCATTCCATTCTGTTTTTGGAGGAATTTGAAGATTTATATTTTCATATTCCAAAACATCTAAACAAACAAAAGAGAGAATATCCTCATCCAAAGCAAAAATCAAATCAGCCGTATTGACTGCCAAACCCCGTGAGGTGTTGATAAATATGGGTTGTTGCTCGGTTTTTTGAAGTAATGAAGTATTTATAAAATAATAATTTTCGGGGAGATAATTAATATGTAATGAAATAACCGTTGATTGTTGCAACAACTCATCTAACGAAACTTCTTCTATATAAGTCTCTGTAAATCCGCATTTAAACTTGTCGAAAACCAGAATTTTGCAACCGAAAGCGCTCAACAGTTTTGCCAATGCTTTTCCTGTATTTCCAAACCCTATAATCCCTACGGTTTGCGAAGAGAGTTCAACACCCTTGTTTTTTTCTCTAAGCCACTCTCCGTTTTTAACTTCATTGTTTGCGGTTGCTATTTTTTTTAGCGCCGCCAGTAACATACCCAGACAATGTTCGGCTACAGCGGGAGCGTTTCCTTCCGGCGTACTTATCACTTTTATGCCTTTGGATTCAGCAAACCGGAGATCAATATGTTCTATTCCGGAACCGATGCGAATGATAAATTTCAGATTGTTTTTAGAAGAGATTGCATTTTTATCCACATTAAACTTACTGCGAATAATCAACCCTTCATACTCATCTTTAAGTTCAATAAATTCATTATAAGATATTTGCAATATTGTATCGCACAAATAACCCCTGTTTGTAAATTGCTCTACAAGATATGGGTGAACTTTATCCACTATCAGAATTTTCTTCAAGGAGTCTCTATTTTAAGGAAAAAATGCGTTAGCGAGAGGCTTATTTTTCAACGCTTTTTGTTCTGCCCGTAATCTTTTCAGTGCGCGTTCTTTAATCTGACGTACCCTTTCGCGGCTAATATCAAACCTGTTTCCAATCTCTTCCAAGGTATATTCGTGCGGTTCGCCAATGCCGAAACACATCCTGAGAATATCGCGCTCCTGTTCGGGAAGTACCGACAATATTTTTTCAACATCCTGATTCATTGATTCCTGAATCAAAGTTTGGTCGGTGGCTTCGTTGGTGGTGCTAATGAAAGTATCAATAAACTTGGTATCTTCATCGGGCGAAATGGTAGCGTCCATAGATTGGGAATGCGTGTTCATACGCAACAGTTCCACCACTTTATATTCGGGAAGATCCATAATATTGGCAATCTCCTCAATAGTGGGAGGTCTTTCCAATTTCTGTTCCAGTTTGGCAATCTCTTTTTTCAGTTTATTGATTGTTCCTACCTGATTTTGAGGGAGTCGCACAATTCTCGATTGGTCGGCGATAGCCTGATGAATGGCTTGACGAATCCACCATACAGCGAAAGAGATAAACTTAAAACCGCGCGTTTCATCGAAACGTTGTGCCGCTTTTATCAAGCCCAGATTTCCTTCGTTGATTAAGTCTTGCAGTCCTAATCCCTGATTTTGATACTGTTTGGCAACAGAAACTACAAAACGAAGATTGGTTTTGGTAAGTTTAGCCAGCGCTTCCTGATCGCCCTGTTTAATACGACGCGCCAATTCTACTTCTTCTTCTGCTGAAATTAATCCCTCTTTGCCAATATCTGCCAAATATCGGTCAAGCGATGCGCCATCACGATTAGTGATGGATTTAGTGATTACAAGTTGTCTCATAAATGTTTATTCTATAGCGTAATAATTAATTCAAAATTTAAGATTTAAAGTTTAAGATGTAAGAGTTTAAAATTTAAGGTTTAAAATTCAAAGTTTATTTGTAGTTCGTAATTCGTAATTTTTAATTCAAAATTTCTTAAAAAACGCAAAAGTTTATTAAAAAGTATATAGATATTATTTTTGTATGATTTTTTTTATACTTTCGCCGCCCAAAAAAAAATGTTTAACACTTAAATTATTATCATGTACGCAATTGTAGAAATAGCAGGGCAACAATTTAAGATTGAAAAAGAGCAGAAGCTCTATGTTCATCGCCTCAAAGCTGAAGAGGGGTCGCAAGTTACATTCGACCGCGTGATGCTTGTTGATAATGACGGTACTATCAAAGTGGGAGCCCCCACTGTAAAAGGCGCTACAGTAACCGCCACCGTCCTTCACCACCTTAAAGGTGACAAAGTTCTTGTTTTCAAAAAGAAAAGAAGAAAAAGTTATCAAAAAATGAATGGTCATCGTCAATATTTGACCTCCATAAAAATTGATGACATTATTATTTAACCTGATTATTAACGATTAAAAACAAAATTGTATGGCACATAAGAAAGGTGTCGGAAGTTCACAGAACGGTCGTGAATCCGAAAGTAAACGTCTCGGCGTTAAAATTTATGGCGGTCAGGTTGCCAAAGCAGGCAACATTATAGTTCGCCAAAGAGGAACTGTACACAATCCGGGCATTAATGTGGGAATGGGAAAAGACCACACGCTGTTTGCCTTAGTTGACGGAACAGTAGCATTCAAAAAGAAAACCGGCGGAAAATCTTACGTTTCCGTAGCAACAGCAGAATAAAGAATAAATTATTCTGAATATCTGTTTTAAAAAAAACGCTTCAAATTTTTGAAGCGTTTTTTTGTTTTACTTTCCAATCGGATATTCTTTGAAAAATCTTATAGCATCAAGATAAATTTAAACTTCATCATAAAATACAAATTTTCATAATAAAATAATTTAAGATTAACTGTACAAATATATATTTTTTTTATCACTCAGTCAATAAAAATATACTTTTGCCCATTAATAATCACATTACTTAAATTTTATGAAACACTTTAAACATTTTTTTTCGGTAGCGCTTATTGCAATCTTTTTAGCGCCTATTACTCTGTTGTTTGCTCAGGGAACAGAGAAAGAGAAACCCGAAGGGTATATTTTTACCAACACCAAAGAGATAAAATGTACCCCTGTTAAAAACCAAAACCGCTCAGGCACTTGCTGGAGTTATTCCGGTATCGGCTTTTTGGAATGCGAACTCATCCGAAAAGGTAAAGGCGAGTTTGACCTCGCGGATCAATGGATTGTAAAGAAAGCCTACAGCGATAAAGCCGATAAATACGTGCGGATGCAAGGCAACTGGACTTTTGCGGGAGGCGGCGCATTCTTTGATGTGTTTGCTATGATTGACAAATACGGTATTATGCCGGCATCTGTTTTTAGCGGTAGCGAATATGGAGAAGGACTGCCCGTTCACGGCGAAATAGACGCCTTGCTGAAAGCATACGTGGACGTGATTGTTAAAAATCCTAACAAAAAATTATCTACCGCATGGAAAAAAGGATATGACGCTATTTTAGACGCTTATATGGGAAAAGACCCGGAAAAATTTACTTACAACGGAAAAGAATATACGCCAAAATCTTTTGCCTCATTTTTAGGGTTTAATATGAAAGATTACATCAGTATTACGTCATTTACACACCACCCTTTTTATACGCAGTTTGCCATTGAAATTCCCGATAACTGGATACAGGAGTCTTCTTACAATCTTCCGCTTGCTGAAATGATGCGCGTGATTAATAACGCCATTGACAACGGCTATTCGGTAGCCTGGGGCGCCGATGTGAGCGATAAAGGATTTAACTGGGGAAAAGGGGTTGCCATTATTCCGGAAAAAGATGTGGAAAGTATGGACGGCTCCGACAGAGCACGCTGGGAAAAATTATCTCAAAATGAAAAAAATAATGAGATTTATAATTTCGACAAACCCGGAAAAGAAAAAAACATTACGCAAGAAATGCGTCAGGAAGCATTTGATAATTACACTACAACCGATGATCACGGCATGGTACTGGTGGGTAAGGCAACCGACCAAAACGGTACACCCTATTTTTTAGTCAAAAATTCATGGGGAACAGATAATCGCAATCCTTACAACGGATTTTTATATGCCTCTCAGCCTTATGTAGCACTGCAAACTATTAATGTTGTAGTTCACAAAGATGCCATCCCCGCTGATATTAAAAAGAAACTCGGTATAAACTAATAAATTACGAATTACGAATTACGAATTACGAATTTTATCATCACCTAATCAAAAAAAACGCTATTTTCGCCGCCGTTTTCGTAAGTGCGAAAATTGGTCCCTTAGCTCAGACGGTTAGAGCATCTGACTCATAATCAGGGGGTCCTTGGTTCGATCCCAAGAGGGACCACTCGTTAACTATCAAAAATGAATTAAAACGCTGTACAGGAATGCACAGCGTTTCTGTTTTATGTGTGTTATACCATTGTTATGGTGTCTTTTTTTAATTTTTGCAGCTTGCCCTATTTTGTACAATTTTGAAGCGTTATCTTGCTAAATCTTCTATTTTTGCACACTAAATTTGTTATTTATTAATAATCATTGTTTTTATATGAAAAAAAATATTGTTTCTATTTTATTCTTTAGTTTTTTAACAACCTTCATAATCCCTTTGGCGTATTCCAACATTCTCAACGATAACGCAGGAATGACAGTATATGCCAGCCAAAACGGCGCACGATTGAACAGTAATGTTTATTTGGGCGGCGGTGATGACGATACGGAAGCGCTTCAGGCAATTCTTGACAGGGCGCCTGCTCTCGGCCGGCTGCATTTGGTTTTGGACGGCGCCGCACGCATCAGCAAAACGCTAAGAGTGCACTCTAATACTACTATTGAATGTCCTAACAAATCGTGCGGACTTTTCCTTTCCGATAGTTCAAACTGTAACGTTTTGAATAATGCCGATTTGGATATGGAAGTTATCCGTAATCAAAATATTACGCTTATCGGGGGGGTGTATAACAACAACAAATCCGGGCAGGTGCACCACAGGGACGAATCCACCAATCTGCACATTGTATCAAATCTTGTGATGGGTATGTGGTTTTGCGGCGTGGAAAATTTGCTACTTCGCGATGTTACCATTGCCAACCAAAGTTCTTGGGCAATCCTCGTTGCCAATTGGAAATATGTAACGATGGAAAATATCCATATTGACCGCAGGGAACGGGTAGATCACCACAATCAGGACGGACTGCATTTCTGGGGACCCGGACGTTTTCTTACGCTGCGGAATATTTATGGAAATGTGGGCGATGATTTTATTGCCTTAGCGCCGGACGAAAACGACATGAAATCAAGTATTGAAGATGTGCTGATACAGGGCATACAGTTGGAAGACGCCGATCAGGGCATTCGTTTGCTGGTGCGTGCCGAAGGAAAATTAGACCGCGTGATCATCCGCGATGTTACCGGAACTTACAAAAGTTACGGTTTCTACATATCTCCTTGGTTTAGAGGCAACGGTGGAAATTATGGCAATATCGTTTTCGATATGATTGACCTCCGCCCTATGAAAAATAACTACGAATACACCCCGCCTTTCCTCTTTAAAATTTGTGGAAATATTGAAAGTCTTACCCTCAAAAATATCTACCAGCACACCCCAGATTATAATCACCAAATGTTCTTAATTGGCGGACATTATGTATATGACCACCGACCCGACCGACCCGCAACGGCAGAGCATCCTACCAAAATTAGAAAACTTATTGTAGATGGACTTTATATTGATGAGCAGAACGAAGCCGGCGTTCCTGAAAGTTACTTCAAAATCAAAAACGATATTGACTTTCTCTCTATCAATAATGTGATTTTGCAACGCAACAAAGAGATACCGGAGAAAAGCGCTTTCATTAAGATTGAATCGGGAACAATTGGCATACTCCGAATGAATAATGTCAGTGTGTCGGGACTTAAAAAACTCATTGATGCGCCGGAGAATGCTATCCGAAGCAAGAAGTTATACAACGTTGATAGGGAATAACCTTTAATGACTTGTATTAAGCGTCGAATCCAATCCGAAAACAAACTATTCCTTATTTTTCGGTTGATTTTTCATTTGAGGTGCTATGAAAAAAAATCAACCATCATTGTTTCGTAATTTTATTCCTGTTAGGAATGCAACTCCTAACCTTGCTCAACAAAGTGATTTTTTCAATTCGTTAACATTGTCATTGGGCTTTTTACATGCTTGGCGCAAGATGTACTTGTTGCACTTGACCGCAATGCCCATATTCAACGCGACAAAACGGCTCAATATCGCAGCGATATTATTCAGGCATTGGCGCGATTGGCACAAAGCATGTATATTTATTTGGAGAGCACAGAAGATATGTTTGGTAAAAACAGTGCGCTTATTTCCAACAAAATAAAAAGCATTTTGAGTAAAAACGATTGAGGATAAATTGATTGGAATGGGTGAAAAAGTGAGGCAAATTATTCCTTATCTTCGCACCTCATTCTTAATCTTAACCCAATGCATTGTAATTTTACCAAGTTATTGACTATAACCGTTTTACTAACCGGTTTGTGGGCGTGCAAAAGTAAGCCCCTTGAAATAGATCAAAATTTTAGCCGCTATATTGCGGGATATACGTCCGGACAAATTTCCACCAAAGGCGTTATTCAAATTGAACTCTCTGAAGACCATCCACAAGTGGAACTCTTTGCGGAGATAAAGGAGAAACTGTTTTCGTTCTCGCCCTCAGTAAAGGGGAAAGCCTATTGGAAAAGTAGTCGCCTGATTGAATTTTGCCCCGATGTGTCCCTGAAAGAAAACACGCACTACACGGTGGACTTTAATCTCGGTAAAATAATTCCCAACCTCGAAAAGAAGTATCAAACATTTAGTTTTGATTTTTATACTATTGAACAGGATTTTGCCATTCGGGAAGTTTATTACCAGCCTGTTCACGACAACCAAAACCGTTGGAACAGTATGGAAGTTGAGTTTTCATCCGCAGATGTTTTGACGGACGAAGAAGCCAAAGCGGTGTTTACCGCCGAATTGGACGGCAGTAAATTATCCGCTAAATTTGTATCTTCTTCTAACGAAAATAGTTTTAAGTTTTTAATAGATAGTATTGAACGTATTAACTGCAATCAAAATCTGAAACTGACTTGCTCCGGAAAACCTGTAGGCAGCAGTAAATCAGCAGAGACAACGGCGCTCATTCATGCCATTGATAAATTTGAAGTCGTTAGAACAGAAACTTTTTCATCTCCGGAACGTTGCATCAAAATATTCTTTACCGACCCGCTGGGCAAACAGGATTTAAAAGGATTGGTTGAAGTAAAGGATTTTGATAATTATTCGCTCAAATCAAATAAAAATGTGATTACCATTTATCCTGAAAATAACTTTCCGGAAACGGTTCTTGGAGTTGTTCATAAAGAACTTAAAAACTTTGCAGGCAAAACGTTGAGCAAAGATGTAACTTTTACGTGGAACAGTGCGCCCGAAATTCCTGTGGTGCGGCTGCTGAAAAGCGGTAGTATTATGCCCAATTCCGGTAAATTGCTCTTGCCTTTTATTGCGGCAAATGTGAAAGCAGTAGAGATGAGAGTTATTAAAATTTATGAGCAAAATGTTCTCTCATTTCTACAGGACAATTCAATAGATGGGTCTTCTAATCTTACGCGCTCCGGACGTTTAATCGCTAAAAAAATTCTCCGTTTAGATCAGGATAAAACTAAAATATTAACCAATTGGAACACTTACGCTGTGGATATTTCCGCTTTGGTGGACAAAGACCCGGGCGCTATCTATCGCTTTGAATTGATTATCCGTCAAGAGTTTTCCATTTATCCTTGCGGGGATAATCAAACTGAATTATCTGAAAATGCTCTTTATGATGAAGATAATTTTACCTTAACAGATGAGGATTTGACAGCGTGGAACGGTCCTCACCACAATTACAATTGCGATTACGATTACGAAGAATATTACGACCCCATTCACTACGATTGGCGTAATTATGAATGGCGGCAACGCGATAACCCTTGCCACCCAACGTTTTATATGCAGAAAGAGAAATGTTTGGTAACCTGCAATCTGTTTGCATCTAACATTGGCATTATTGTAAAGAAAGGGGAAGGCGCTGAAATGCTGATTACTACGCAAAACATCAGCAATACGGAGCCGTTGAGCGATGCCAAAATCAGAGTGTTAAACTATCAGTTAATGCCCATTGCCACAGGCACAACCGATAAAAACGGTTTCTGTACACTGCAAGTGAAAAGCGCAGAGGCATTTATTGTGGAAGCCACGCACAATAATCAAAAAGGATATTTGAAAGTGAATAATGGTAATGAGTTATCACTCAGTCGTTTTGATGTAAGTGGTAAAACCATTGAGAAAGGGTTGAAAGGTTTTATCTATGGAGAACGCGGGATTTGGCGTCCGGGAGATGATATTTTTATGACTTTCATTTTGGAAGACCGCCAGAAGAAAATTCCGGCGGAACACCCTGTTACTATGGAGATATACAACCCGCAAGGGCAGTTTTATAAAAAATTGGTGCAAAAACAAGCGGTGGGAAACTTTTACACATTCTTTTTTAAAACGGAAGAACAGGCGCCCACAGGCGTTTGGCATGTTGTAGTGAGTGTGGGCGGCGCAAAATTCGATAAATATTTCCGTATTGAAACCATTAAACCCAACCGCCTGAAAATCAAGATTGATTTTGGAACGCAACTTATTACGCAATCCAATCTGAATGTGGCGTTTGATGTAAAATGGCTGCACGGTGCAGTGGCTAAAAACTTGAAAACAAAAGTTTTCTTAAAATTAACCCCTTCGGCAACGAAGTTTAAAGGATACGAAAACTATCATTTTACCAATCCCGCCACAGAAACCTATACTTATGAAGAACAAATATTTTCCGGAAAATTGAACGAAACAGGTCAGGGCGTTTTTAATCTTAAAATGCCGAAAGCGGAAGCGGCGGCGGGTATGCTCACAGCAACGTTCACAACATCAGTGGAAGAGAGCAGCGGCAGTGAAAGTATGACCATCAATTCTCTACCCTATTCGCCATTTTCCGCTTATGTGGGGTTGAATGTGCATCAAGAAAGTGATTACGATGTTGTTCCAACTGACAAAACCCATTATTTTGATGTGGTTTTATTGAATGCTGAAGGAAAACCTGTTCCTTCGGGCGAACTGATTTACAAGGCATATCGTTTGTCGTGGAGTTGGTGGTGGGACGAAGACAACAGACAGGGACAACTATCTTCAGTAGTGAGCGGCAACCATACCAAGCCGGTTATTGACCGGAAAATCAGTATTAAAGACGGAAAAGCCCGCATTGAATTTCAAGCTGCATCTAAAGATTGGGGGCGTTACCTTATCTTCATTAAAGACCCCAAAGGCGGACATGCCACCGGCAAACTCATTTTTGTGGACGACCCCTACTGGGGCGGACGCAGTCGGCAAGATGACCCGCAAGGCGTTGCCATGCTGACTTTTAAAACCGATAAAAACACCTATCAAGTGGATGAAGAAGTAAAAATTACGCTTGGAAAAGCCGGAAACGGACGTGCTTTGGTCTCTTTGGAAAACGGCTCAAGGTCGCTGAAACAGTGGTGGGTAGAAACCAAACAGGAGGAGCCGACTTTAATCAAATTTAAGGTTACGGAAGATTTAGCGCCCAATTTTTATGTTCACATCACGTTGTTGCAACACCATTCGCAAACGCTAAATGACATGCCTATTAGAATGTATGGCGTTGTGCCTGTTGTAGTTGTAAATCCAAAAAGCGAACTGAAACCCACTATCTCTATGCCGGATATTTTGCGAACGGAGAAAGAGTTTACCATTACGGTGGGTGAAGCCAATAAGCAAGAGATGACTTACACGCTTGCCATTGTAGATGAGGGGTTGCTTGACATCAACAATTTTAAAACTCCAAACCCTTACGCCGAATTTAATGTCAGAGAGGCGTTGGGAGTGAGAACATTCGACCTGTACAATCATGTTATCGGCGCATTTTCGGGAGAGTTGAAACCGCTGTTTAGCATTGGTGGCAGCGAGGAAATCAACGCGCCCGATAAAAACAGCCAGCGTTTTAAACCGGTGGTGAAATTTTTAGGACCTTTTGAGTTGAAAAAAGGAACTACCAACAAACACGCTGTCAAACTCCCGCCTTACATTGGCTCTGTGCGCGTAATGGTGGTGGCAGCAAACGACTATCCCGCTTACGGAAAAGCCGAAAAAACAGTGCCGGTGCAAAATCCGTTAATGATTTTAACCACACTACCGCGCGTGTTAGGTCCGAACGAAGAAGTGTGGATGCCTGTAAATCTGTTTGTAATGGACAAGACTATTTCTAAAGTTACCATTGAAGTAAAAAACAGCGACCTGCTGCAATTATTGGAAAGTTCTACAAAAACAGTTGATATAAAAGAGGTTGGCGACCAATTAGTGTTTTTTAAACTGAAAACAAAAAAACAGACAGGCAAAGCGCAGATTACGGTAACCGCTACTTCCGGAAAAGAGGTTTCTACAGAAACTATTGATATTGCCGTACGCAACCCAAATCCGAAACTTACGGTTTACGAGTCTTATATGATTAAACCAAAAGAGAATAAAGAGATTGAATACGAATTTGATGAAGAACAAACGAGCAATGAGGTCAAGTTGGAATATGCGCGTATTCCTTCTGTAAATCTTGGCAGTAGCGTACAGTATTTGATAGAATACCCGCACGGATGTGCCGAGCAGACCACTTCGCGCGGCTTTGCACAACTGTTTCTGCACCATTTTGTAAACCTGACCGGCGAACAAAAGAAAAGCATTCAAGAGAATGTTAATGAGGCGATTAAGAAACTTTACGCTATGCAAACAGCCGATGGTGGCATCAGTTATTGGAGCGGCAGTTCACAAACCAACGACTGGGCGACCTCTTACGTAGGGCATTTTATGGCTTGCGCAAAAGATCAGGGGTACAATATTTCGCAGTCATTTATCAATCAATGGAAAAAATACCAAAAAACGCGCAGTAACAACTGGAACAGTGGCAATTACAGCGACGAACTGCTGCAAACATACCGATTGTATTCTTTGGCAATGATGGGCGAGCCTGATTTGGCGTCAATGAACAAACTGAAAGAACACGCCAACCTTTCCCTGCAAGCGCAATGGCAATTAGCGGCTACTTACGCCATTTGCGGAAAAAAGGAAGTGGCAAAAGAGATGGTGAAGAACCTGAAAGTGCAGGTAGAGTCATATTCCGCTTTCAATGCCAACTTTGGCTCAAGCACTCGCGACGAGGCAATAATCTTGGAAACCTGCATTTTGTTGGGTGATTTTGATAAAGCGCTCAATATTGCCAAACGTATATCCAATTATTTGAACGACAGGAACTACAGTACACAAACTACCGCGTGGGCGCTTATGGCTATGGCGCGTTTTGCAGAAAAATCGGGCAAGGGCGATTTGCAATTTACAACTTCCTATTTAGGAAAAACCAACACTATTCAAACCCAAGACCCTGTTTATATGGAAAACCTGTCGCCCGTAAAAAAATTGGGAAAGATAGCTATAAGTAACTATGGTACAGGTAATTTGTATGTAGGAAGAACGATGATCAGCGTTCCGTTGGAAGACCGCTCGCTCGCCGTGAGCAACAACCTGAAAATTGCCGTTGAATACGAAGATTTGGACAACAAACCTCTAAACCCTGTGCATCTGAAACAGGGTACCGATTTCATTGTGAAGATAAAGATAAGCAACACCAACGGCACCACCAAATATGAAAATCTGGCTTTGACCCACATTCTTCCCTCCGGTTGGGAGATTTTCAACACGCGATTGACAGATGACGCGCAAACTTACCCAAACACAGGCAAAACGCGCGAATATTCGGAAGGAATTACCTATCAAGACATTCGCGACGACCAAGTGTTGAGTTACTTTGACCTTCCGCCCGGAAGGAGCATCACGATAAGCATACGGGCGCAGGCAGCCTATTTGGGACGCTTTTTTATGCCCGCAATCGCTTGCCAGGCAATGTACGATAATACGGTCTATGCCCGAACGGAAGGTGTTTGGGTGGAGGTGGGGAAGTAGTGATTAGTCTTATTGGTTAATTTTTCATAGCACCTCAAAAAAGAATTAACCTATTTTAAACTGCCACAAGAATAATAGAAAAATATAAATACTTTTGCACTTTCAAAAAACTGTTTACATATTCAGTCTAAATAACCAGAATGAGCAAAACCTTAAAAGAAAAAACAGCGCACGGCATTTTCTGGAATTTTCTCGACAAGTTTGGGCAACAAGCGCTAAATATCTTAGTGACAATTGTGCTTATGCGTTTCTTTTTGACTCCTGACGATTACGGTTTGGTAAGTGTGATATTTATTGTGAATGCTTTAGGGTTTGCATTTATTGACAGCGGTTTTTCCAATGCGCTCATTCGCAAAAAAGAGGTTACCCAAACCGATCTATCCTCCGTTTTTTATTTTAATATTGTTATTAGTTTATTGTTTTATCTGCTCATTTTCTGTACAGCGCCTCTTATTGCCCATATTTATCACAAACCTGTTTTAACAGGTTTAGTACGCGTTATGGCACTGAGTCTTCCATTATGTTCAATGGCTTTAGTACAAACCACATTATTAACAAAATCTATTGATTTTAAACGCTTAGCAAGTACAAATCTGATTGCCATTTTTTGTTCAGGCGCTTTGAGTTTGTTTTTGGCTTGGAAAGGATATGGAGTTTGGGTATTGGTAATTCAACCGTTCTCAATTACATTAGTGAGAAATATCTGTTTATGGAGTATCAGTTCCTGGCGCCCAAGTTTAATTTACAGCCGACAAAGTATTCAAAATTTATGGAAATACAGTTCAAAACTGTTGATATCTTCAACCGTCAGTATTATTTGTAAAAATATTTATTCATCGCTTATTGCTTTTTTTTACCCGTTTAAAGAAGCGGGATTTTATTTTAATGCCAACAAATATTCCGAAATACCCCATCAAACCATTATCCCTGCAATACATACAACCGTTTATCCTGCTATGACTAATCTTGGCGACAACCCGGAATCATTAAAAAACGCTTTCAGAAAAATGATACGGGTTGCATCTTTTATTTTCTTTCCGGTTATGCTGGGTTTAATAGCTACGGCAGATCCTTTAATGTTAACGGTATTTGGAGTAAAATGGATTCCCATTGTACCTTATTTTAAAGTATTATGTGTTGGGTATCTATTTATGGGAATCAATTCGCTTTATACGGTTATTCTCTTTCTTAAAGGAAAATCTTCAGCCGTTTTATTTTTTAATCTTCTGTATAGTATTGCATTACTATTAAGTATTGTTCTCACTGTAAGAATAAGTGTATGGTCAATGGCAATCAGTTGGACTATGGTTGGCGTGATTTATACTATTGTTTATACTTCTTATGTGAGAAAAATGATTCAATATACAGTTATTGAACAACTCAAAGATATTCTGCCCTATTTTATTTTGGCAACAACAATGGGAATAGGAATTTACTTGTTTTCTGCTCTTATTCATAATAATTTTATATTGGTGAGTGTGCAAATTATTACCGGGGCTATTTTTTACATAAGCGCCTGTTATTTACTCGGCTCGAAAGTATTTCGCGAAGCAATTGAAATGATTAAAAACAAAACTGTTAACGTGAAATGAAAAATTATATAAAACAAACAATTATGAATAAAGAACCTCTATTTTCAGTACTTATAGCCAGTTACAATAATGGGCGCTACCTTGCCAAAGCGCTGAACAGCGTGCTGTCGCAAACCTATAAAAATGTAGAAATTATTGTGGTTGATGATGGTTCTACCGATCATTCGCTTGAAGTGTTAGCCTCATTTAAAAACAACCCTGCGATAAAAATTGTACTGAATGAAACCAATAAAGGGTGTGGATATACCAAACGCAGGTGCGCACAACTCGCTACCGGAGAACTTTGCGGCTTTTTAGATCCCGATGATGAATTGATGCCCACTGCCATTGAGACGATGGTACAAGCGCATATTCAAAACCCAAACTGTAGTTTAATAGGGTCGCAACACTACATTTGCAACAAAAACTTAAAACCTATGGGCATATCTGAACATATTACCATTCCTGAGGGATATTCCTATTTAACATACGGACGTCATATAACTATTGCTTTCGCTACTTTTAAAAAATATTTATACGATAAAACTTCCGGAATTTCCGAAGAAATAACGCACGCTGTGGATCAGGATTTGTATTTTAAATTAGATGAAGTAGGAGATGTTTTGATACTCAAAAAAGTTTTATCTAAATACAGGCGTCATGAAGGTGGAATTTCGGTGGGTAAAAAAGGATTTGGAAAAGCCATGTATTGGCATATCATTTTAATACGCGAGGCATACAAACGAAGAGGTATTTCGGGCGCAGAACAACAAGCGGTAAAATTAATTACACGCCCTTATCATACTTATAAATACCGGTTTGGAAATCTTGTTCTATCTCCTGTAGAATGGTTACTCCAATGGATGAAAGTTATCCGGTTTTTATTTTTGAAAAAAAAATAACATAATCTCGCAACATAATATTTTTCACTGTGAAAATGGAAAAACTTAATATCCTTTTTATAACAAGTTCCGATGTTTCTCCCTTAAATGGGGGAATAGACAGGGTAGTAATTCTATTGGCAGAAGAATTAAATAAATTACCACAGTATCAGGTTTTTTCCGCCTATTTTGAGATAAAACACACATCTGCCAACATTTTTAAAAAGAAAATAAAAGTAGATGAAAAGAATATGCTTTCCGAATTATCCGATTTTATAAGAGAAAATGAGATTAACATAATCCTTAATAATGTTTTAGAGCGTAAAAAACTCAAATTTCTTTTACCTGCATTAGAAAAAATATCCAAACAGGAGCATACTTGTAAAATTTTATATCACTATCATAATCTACCCGGTTTTGAAAAAGCTTCCATCTATCCCAAAATGTATTGGATGCGTTTAAAGAATGGTCAATATAAACTACATTATTTTTATAAATTGATGTTACAACTTATGGCACGTTTGACAAGAAACAAATTATTAATACGCTATTGGGTTAAAAAATATCGTGCTCTTTATCAATTTTCCGATAAAATAGTTCTACTGTCTCGTGCTTATATCCCTGTTTTTGCAAATTGCGCTCAAGTTTCTGTTAATGATAAACTTGTAGCCATTAACAACCCATTATCCTTTTCTGAGAGTATAAAAATTGATTCTATTTATAGCAAACAAAAAGAAGCGCTTATTGTTTCCCGTTTAGATGAAGAACAAAAACGTTTATCGCTTGCACTGAAAATTTGGAAAAAAATTGAATCTAATGCTCTTCTGTCGGAATGGAAATTAACAATTGTTGGCGATGGAGAAGATAAACTTTATTATCAGAACCTTGTAAAAAAATTAAAATTGCAACGCGTATTTTTTGAAGGCGCTCAGAATCCTGAAATCTATTATAAAAGATCTTCTATTTTCATAATGACCTCCGCTTATGAAGGGTGGGGATTAACACTAACCGAAGCACAACAAATGGGCGTTGTGCCTGTTGCTTTCGACACTTTTGGCGCGGTGCACGATATTATTGAAGATAAATATAATGGACTAATTATCCCCAATAATGATATTGAGAGATATGCAGATAAACTTGCATGGCTGATGCAACACGATGAAGAACGTCAAACGATGGCTTGTAATGCCGTTGAAAGTTCCAAAAAATTTCATCCGTCTGAAATTGGGAAACAGTGGGTTAAATTGCTTTTTGCTCCCTCATAATAACAAGTATAATGGTCTAACAAATGGGGTGCAGTACACTTGATTTTAAAAAAACAAAAAGCATAATAAACCCAGTGCTTGAAAAAATATTGCCAAAAAAAATCAAATTTTTGAATTATGAATATACTCTTTGTAACCAATTCTGAGATTGTTGCTACTTGTGACGGAATCCATCGGATAACATCAACACTTTCACAGTATTTTACCATAAAACATGAATATAAATGTTTCCTTGCATACCTTGCACATAACAAAGCAGAACCAAAAACTGAGTTTGAAGAAAAATTTCAAGTTGACAAGAGTAATATTTATGAACAGTTTAGCGATTTTTTGACAAGAAATAAGATTGATATTGTGATTTGTCAGCACGTAGTTGGTACCCGAAAAATATTTGAACAAATGAAACTTGCAGTAAATAAAACACAAAACTGCAAGTTTGTTTATTGTTTTCATCTTGCACCCGATTATTATTTTGTCCACCCAAATCTCAACGCAGAAATTTTTCGCTTTTTTGATACATTTAAGAATTTTAGAAAAATCGTGGTTGGTCTATTACCAAAATTATTGTATAACATTTTAGTCAGTAAAGAAATACAAAAAGAACTTGCAATTTACAATGATTATTTTGATAAAATAGTTTTATTGTCCAAGCGATATATTCAGGATTATAACAAATTATCAAATATTCCTGCATGGAAACAGAAAGATGTAGTTGCCATACCTAATATTCTGACTTTTAATGAAAAAATTTCCGAAAAGGATATTGAAAGTAAAGAAAATATAGTTCTAATTGTAGCCCGTTTGTCTGAACGGCTAAAACGAATTTCCCAAAGTCTAAAGATTTGGAAAAAAGTGCAACAAAGAACTGACATAAAAGATTGGCGACTTATTATTCTCGGTATTGGCGATGACGAAAAGTATTATAAAAAACTTGTGAAAAAACTTGATATAAAAAAGGTTTATTTTGAAGGCAGACAAAATCCGATTGAGTATTACAAAAAAGCATCTGTTTATATGATGACATCTGCTTCAGAAGGTTGGGGATTAACCCTAACCGAAGCACAACAGATGGGCGTTGTGCCGATTGTTTTCGATAGTTTTGGCGCGGTGCACGATATTATTGAAGATAAGTATAATGGACTAATTATCCCCAATAATGATATTGAGAGATATGCAGATAAACTTGCATGGCTGATGCAACACGATGAAGAATGTCAAACGATGGCTTGTAATGCCGTTGAAAGTTCCAAAAAATTTCATCTGTCTGAAATTGGGAAACAGTGGGTTAAATTGCTTGAAGATACTCTATGAAACAACTTCTGTACGTATTAATCATAGTATTATCTGTAAATCACGCATTTGCAAATGATAATGTTCGCAGGGACACTGTGCCTTTTTCCTATTACATTGTACCTTCGGCTTTGATAACTTATGGCATAATAACAAGATTCTCATGTGATTTGCAGAATTTTGACCATAAGATTGACGATAAAGTTCAACAAAATATTCACCGCCGATATAAATTTGATGACTATATTCAATTTGTGCCATACGTTGGCATTTACGGATTGGATTTGTGCGGTGTAAAGGCTAAACATAATTTTTTAGACAGAACGCTTGTACTTGGTACTTCATTGATTTTTGCAACTGCTACCGTTCAAGGTACAAAATATCTTACTCACATAGAACGTCCTGACGGCTCAAATAAACATTCTTTTCCGTCAGGTCATACGAGTACGGCTTTTTTGGGTGCGCATATTTTGTTTAGAGAATATAAAGATGTGTCGCCCTGGATTGGCGTAGCAGGTTACGGCTTTGCCTTTACAACTGCTTCAATGCGTATCATCAACCGCAAACACTGGTTTAGCGATGTGGTTACAGGGGCAGGCATTGGTATTCTTTGTGCGGAATTAGGGTATTTGATGTTGCCTGTCTGGCATAAACTTTTTAAAATAAAACAAAAAGATAAAGGTCTGGCAATTATGCCAATAATCACTGTAGATAATTTTGGAATAGGCGGAATAATGATTTTCTAAATAGAAAAAAGTTTTCTTATTTTGCTATTATTGTTTTCATTTTTTTGTTTCTCACAAAGCCATAAGCAATTCCCCCAACAATCGTTCCATACATAATAATGATACACAGTATTGAAACCGGCTCCGCTTTTTTCAGGGTGTCGGGTTTAAATTCAAAACGGATATGATGTTCGCCGGCGGGCACGTTCAATGCTCTTAATGTGTAGTTTACCCTGAAATGTCCGGTCGGTTGTCCGTCAATAAAGGCATGCCAGCCGTAGGGATAGTAGATTTCGGAAAAGACTACGATGCCGTCTTTATCGGAGTGCGTTTGGTATTCAAGTGCATTCGGTGCGTATGAAAGAAATGTTATCTGCGCTGTTGTATCTTTTCCGGCAACAAAATCTTTCACAAAATCGGCAAATTTGACATCTAAAACAGCCGTTGTTTTTAAGTCAATCTCATTTAATGCGTCGCATTCTTCGTTTGGCGTGTTTACAACGAGCACAGAGTCAATGTACCACGCATTACCCATAGCAAGCGGATTGTATTGTGGTACCGGATTTTTATTGGCATCGGGCACAATGAAATATTTCGTATTGAGCATATTGATTACACTCATATTCATTTTAGTAGAAATATGTTCGGAAATTAAATCCTGATACCGGCGCAATTTTGCAGCGTGATATCCGCCGATATGTTTCAAATAGTAAGAAGTTCTAGATTCATTAAACGTGTTGGTTGTGAGGTTTAAAACTCTGAAATGCGGATCCGGATCCTGCAAAATACGTTCCTCATAAGGTTGTTTTTTAAAGTAACTGTTCTCCGATTTTGGAGAAACGAAGTTATTATCATTAAAAAAACGCTTACTTACCGTCCACATATCTGCCAAGATTAAAATACCCAAAATGCCAATAAAATAAGGGAGTTTCAGTTTTTCTTTTACAAACAGCCACAATGTTCCGGCACCCAACAAAATAAAGGCAAACGAACGGAAAGCATCAGTTCGCAGCATAGAGGCTCTTTCTGCAACAATAGCATTGCATAGCCATTCCGGAAGTTGAGCAAAAACAGATTCGTCATTCGGAGAAGTGAAATCGTAGAACATACCTCCGAACAGAGCAATTATGAGACAAATTCCTGCAGTAATTCCGGATGAAATATAGATATTTTTAATTAATTTCTCTTTTGTAATTTGTTTCTCCATAATTGCTTTAATCGCCAGAAAACCCAGCAGCGGCATCGTTACTTCGGCAACTACCAAAATAGAAGAGACCGTCCTGAACTTGTTATACATCGGAAAATAGTTGAAAAAGAGTTCGGTAAGCGGCATAAAGTTTTTCCCCCACGAAAGCAGAATAGAGAAAAGAGTTGCCACCAGCAAAGCCCATTTGTAGGGACCTTTCACGATACATAATCCTAACACAAACAGAAAACAGATGATTGCGCCGATATAAACGGGACCGGATGTAAAAGGTTGGTTTCCCCAATAAACAGGTACATTCTTACAAAAATCTGTCGAATTTTTTTTAGAGACACCGTTTTTCATTAATTCATCATAAACGATAGAGTTTGTGCCCACATCATAATTGGAGGAAGCGCCCATAAAGTTGGGAATGAGCAGTGTCATTGTTTCATCAATACCATAACTCCATTGGGTAGCATAATCCAAATCTAACCCTTTTGTTTTATTTTGATTGTCAGTGTCTTTCACCAACTCGGAGTGTCCGCCCCGCATGGTTTCTTTTGCATATTCCTGATTTAATTTTATGGTCGTATAACGCGTTCCCAAACCAATGCCAACGGCAGCGCCGAAAAGGAGTGTTGCAATCAAAAAATCTTTTATTCTCTTCTCTTTAATATGAATAAAGAGTTCAGCTATGAGCAAGCACCCAATAAGCATAAAATAATAGTATGCCATTTGGGGGTGTTTGGTAATTCCCATTATACAGCCAATCATTGTAAATACTGCACCCCATATATGGTTTTTATTAAAAATAAAGAAGAACCCTGCAATAACCGGTGCCATTTGTGCAATGGCAATCGCTTTGTTCACGTGTCCGGCTTCAATAATAATAAAGAAATAGGAAGAGAGTGTAATCGCCATAGCGCCCACAATACTAAGCCAGGTGTTCACTTTGAATGCTTTGAGTAATATAAAGAAACCGAGCAGATACCAAATCAGCAGTTTCAGAGTATCTTTAAATCCAAGTGAAACAACCATACTCACAGGTTTCAGATAGGTTTCGGATTGAATTTTTCCACCCCCAGTCTGGTAAGTGGGCATTCCCGAAAACATAGAACCTGACCAAAAAGTATCATCTCCTGTCTTTTCATTATACACTTTTGCTTCCTGATACATTCCTTTCCAACTTAGAATATCGCCGCTCTGCACAACCTTCCCCTCTAAAATAGGAGAACAGTAAATAATAGTAAACAGAATGAAAATCACTATGGCTATTAAGTAAGGAAGCCATTTTCTTAATAAATCTTTATTCATAAACTAATTTTAAAATTTGGAAGTGCAAAAATAAACATTATTTAAAAGCAATTTAGAAAAACTTAAAAAGGGATGTAAAGGAGATTTATGATTAAAAACTCCTATCTTTGCACGTCAAAATAAAATTGTATGAAAGCAGTGATTTTAGCCGGCGGTTTAGGCACCCGAATGAGTGAAACAACCGCCACGATACCCAAACCTATGGTGGAAATCGGCGGAAAACCTATCTTATGGCACATCATGAAAATTTATAGTATGTATGGTGTCAATGAATTTATTATCTGCTGCGGTTATAAGCAATACATGATTAAAGAGTATTTTGCCAATTATTTTCGTTATAATTGCGATATGACAGTAAATCTGACGGACAATAGCGTGCAAATTCTGAATAATCGCTCCGAAGATTGGAGAGTTACCATGATAGATACGGGATTAAATACCATGACAGGTGGGCGTATCAAACGCATACAACAATATATTGGAAATGAAACATTTTTGCTTACTTACGGCGATGGCGTAGCAGATGTCAACATTCATAAAACAATTGAAAAACATAAAAATTCAGGGAAAATATTAACCATGATGGCTTATCAACACACCATTCGATTGGGCGTACTGAATATTGACAAACAGGATCTCGTTGAATCTTTTACCGAAAAACCTGCCGAAAGTGGCTCATGGATCAATGCCGGCTTTTTTGTTTGCGAACCTCAACTGTTCGATTATTTGGAAGGGGATCACGAAATGTTGGAGTGCGAACCTATGGAACGCCTAATGAAACAAAACCAAATCCATGCCTACAAGCATTATGGCTTTTGGAAACCAATGGATACACTGCGCGATAACACTGAACTTAATGAATTGTGGTATCAGGAGAAGGCCCCTTGGAAAATTTGGAAATAATTTGTACATATTTATATGAATAATATTGATATATTTGATCATTTTTATAAAGGTAAAAAAGTATTCATAACCGGACATACAGGATTTAAAGGTTCATGGTTATCGCTTTGGCTTCATGAGTTAGGCGCTGAAGTAACCGGATTTGCTTTAGCCCCATACACTGTTAAAGATAATTTTGTTTTGTCGGAACTCTCTTCAAAGATAAATGATATTAGAGGGGATATTCGAAATGCTGAGTTTTTAGATGAAAAAATACAACAAGTTCAACCTGATATTATTTTTCACTTGGCGGCTCAACCTTTAGTGCGCTTGTCGTACCAACTGCCTGTGGAGACTTATCAAACCAATCTCATGGGGACTCTTCATGTTATGGAATCTTTTAGACGTTGTGCTTCTGCAAAAGTGGCAGTGATGATTACAACCGATAAATGTTATGAAAATAAAGAACAGATGATTGCCTATAGTGAGAATGAACCTATGGGAGGCTACGATCCGTACTCTTCTTCTAAAGGCGCTGCCGAATTAGCCATTGCATCATGGCGCAATTCCTTCATAAATCCAAATAATTATATTAATCACGGGAAAACTATTGCCAGCGCACGCGCCGGAAATGTAATCGGTGGCGGTGACTGGACACCCGACAGGATTATCCCCGATTGTATTCGTGCTTTAGAAGCCCATGAAGATATTTGTATAAGAAACCCTAAAGCGATACGTCCGTGGCAGCACGTTTTAGAGCCCCTGAGCGGTTATCTGTTGCTGGCAAGTAAAATGTGGCAAGATCCCACCGGCTATTGCGAAGGATGGAACTTCGGACCCGATATAGACGCCGTCGAAAATGTTTGGTCAGTGGCATCCAAAGTGATACAATGCTATGGAAAAGGAACATTGAAAGAAATGTCGGATCCGAAAGCACCCCACGAAGCCAATCTCCTGATGCTTGATATTCATAAAGCAAAATCCAAACTAAATTGGCACCCCAAACTGAATATTGATAAAACTATTGAGATGACCATTGACTGGTATCGGAATTACCAAAGTCAAAATGTTTACAAGTTGTGTCTGCAACAAATTCAACAATATTGCTTATGATTTTTGAACCAACATATATTAATGGACTTTCTGTAATTACATTAAATCCTTTTCAAGATATAAGAGGAGAATTACTTAAACCGTTTAATACAGAGATGTATCAGTATGGAATTTCAAACAATGTAAACCTGAATATTAAGGAAGTCTGGTTTACAAAATCAAAAAAAGATGTCATTCGTGCCATGCATTTGCAAGTAGGAGCATTTGCCTGTGAAAAAATTGTTACCATTATTCAAGGTAAAGTGCATGATGTTGTTTTGGATATTAGAGATAACTCCCCCACGTATGGACAATATTTTGATATTATTTTGGACGAAAAATCTCCAAAAGCGCTCTACATTCCAATAGGATGCGCACATGGATATAAAATTTTGAATAACAATTCTATAGTAATGTACATGGCAACACAATTGCATGTAGCGAAAGATGATGTGGGTATTCGATACAATAGTTTCGGATTTGACTGGGGTATTGAAAACCCAATTTTATCGGAGAAAGATAAAAATTTACCTCTCTTTGGCGAATATAAATTTAATTATTAAACAAAATGAAAATACTAGTAACCGGTGCAACCGGATACGTTGGACAAAATTTTATACCAAAGTTACTTCAGATTTTTCCGGAGTTGGAAATTTTAACAGTAAATCTTTCTGTTGAAGAAGCAAATACGCTGTTCCCATTCCAACAATGCAAACATATTTCTACCCAAGAAATGGCTTTCATTCAAGATTTTAACCCTCATCTTGTATATCATTTGGCAACCCTTTCAACCAGCAGAAACGATGAAGCTATTATCCATCCCATGTTGCAAGCCAACATTGAGTTTGGCGTAAAGTTGTTGCATCATCTCTCTTTTTGTAGCAATTTACAACTTTTTGTAAACATTGGTTCTTTTGCAGAATACAATCAAGGTACCCAAAAAATAAGTAATAGTTACCTTTATTCTGCAACAAAATCTGCATTTCGACAATTCGTAGAATATTATGCTGTATTGTCCGGTTATAAGGCTATTCATTTAGTTCCCTATTCTCTCTATGGAGGAAAAGATACTGCAAAAAAAATCATTGATTATATTCGCGAGTCTTTTGATTCGGAAACGCCGGTCAAAATGTCAAAAGGAGAGCAAATATTAGATTTTACTCATGTACAAGATCTTGTTTTTTTCTTTTTGTTAATTATTAAACAATTAGACAGATTTCTCCTATTCCCTGTTGGAGAAGAGTTTCATATTGGAACAGGCACAGGTACTTCCATTAGAGATTTAGCGAAGAAAATGGAAAAAGTTTTTGGGAAACAGTGCAATGCTGATTGGGGTGGAATTCCTTATCGCCCATTAGATACTATGTATGCAGTGGCTCCTATTGAAAAAAATATTAAGTTATTGAATTGGAAAACCGCAATCTCTCTTGATGAAGGTCTTGAAATGTATAAAGAAGCACATATTAAAACTATCCGTACAATTCCTCCTGAGTTACTTTAGATGCCTTTTTGGTAATCCATTCCGAAAGAAAGCCAAAACCATAACCGAATAATTGAATATAACTGGTTAGAATTGACATCAAAGCGATGTTAATTTTTTTGTTTTTAAATAAAGATTCAAGAAACAGAGCCAATACAAATATTCCTATCGGCAATAGCGGCAATGGATTGAATAAAATTAAACTTAACAGCAATAATGCAACATTTCCCAATGCAAAACAGGCAGGAAAAAGATGTATTAATTTTAATGATCCCGGATGTAACCTTGACAATAAAACCCTTGCTTTCCCAAAAGTAGTAACCTGTTTTAAAAATTTCTTCAAATCAAGTTTACGTTTGTGAAAAACAAAAGCATCTTTAAAGAGCATTACACGAAAACCGGCATTTTTAATGCGAATACTCAAATCTAGATCTTCTCCTATCACATTTCTAAAACCGCCAACTGTTTCAAACACTTGTTTCGACATTCCCATATTAAAAGAACGGGGAAAAAACTTCTCAACTTTGTAGGTATTTCCTCTAATCCCACCGGTAGTCATCAAAGAGGTCATTGCAAAATTAATTGCTTTTTGTGTGTTGCTGAACGATTGATCGGCATTATCGGGACCACCGTAGCAATCCACATAATCGGAAGTTAATTTTTTTCTAACAATTTCAAAATAACGAGGAGGAACAATACAATCGGTATCAAAAATGATAAAGTAATTTCCTTGTGCGTGTTGCATAGCAAAATTTCGTTTTTCGCTACGTCCCGAAGGAGGAACAAAATAATAGGCAATATTCAATTTACCGGCATATTGCTCACAAACCTTTTTACAAGGCGCTTGTAAACTGTCTTCTACTACAATGACATCAAAATTTAAATCCGTCTGAGTGGTTAGGCTATTTAGAAATTCTATAACCTCATCGGGCGTATTATAAACAGTAATAATAATAGAAAAATATAAATCGGTCATTCTGTTTTTGTGCGCAAAATAAGTAGAAATAATGAATAAATTTTGCTACTTTTGCACTTTTATTTTAATAAAACCTAAATAAGTATGAAAATTGCAATAGTAGGAACAGGATATGTGGGTTTGGTAACTGCCACTTGTTTGGCAGAAGTAGGTCTTAATTTAATCTGTGTTGATGTAGATGAGGCTAAAATAGAGAAACTTAAAAAAGGAATTTCTCCGATTTATGAACCCGGATTAAATGATATGCTTCAACAGAATATCAAAAAAGGGAGATTAATTTTTACTACCTCTTTGGCTGAGGTTATGCCGGAAGTAGATGTACTTTTTTCCGCAGTAGGAACGCCACCCGATGAAGACGGTAGCGCCGATTTGCAATATGTGCTCGATGTTGCTAGAACCATTGGCGCAAATATGCAGAAATATGCACTTGTTATCACTAAAAGTACGGTACCTGTGGGTACTGCAAAATTGGTCAGCAATGCAGTGCAACAGGAACTTGATAAACGAGGAGCCCGAATAGAATTTGATGTAGCCTCAAATCCCGAATTTTTGAGAGAGGGAGATGCGATTAATGATTTTATGAAACCCGATAGGATTGTTTGCGGCGTAAGTTCAGCCAAAGCACAGAAAATATTAGAAAAAATTTATGCCCCCTTCATTTTGAATGGACACCCTGTGATTTTTACAGATATTGCTTCTGCTGAGATGATTAAGTATGCAGCAAATGCCATGCTGGCTACCCGAATCAGTTTTATGAACGATATTGCAAATCTTTGTGAAATTGTGGGTGCAGACGTAAATATGGTGCGAAAAGGAATCGGCAGCGATACCCGCATCGGCAGCAAATTCCTCTATGCCGGCGTTGGCTACGGCGGCTCCTGTTTCCCAAAAGATGTGAAAGCGTTGATTAAAACTGCCGACGGCTACGGATACACTTTGGAAATCTTAAAAGCGGTTGAAAAAGTGAATGATAAACAAAAAATAGTTTTGTTTAATAAACTAAACAAATATTTTCAAGGAGATTTAAAAGGGAAACACATCGCTTTGTTGGGTTTGGCATTTAGACCCAATACCGATGATATGCGGGAAGCCCCCGCTCTGTCGCTCATCGAAAAATTGAACGAAGCCGGTTGCTCCATCTATGCTTACGATCCGGTTGCTATGGAAGAGTCCAAACGCAAAATCGGCAATGTCGTACATTATTGCAAAGATTTATATGAAACTTTGAAGAATGCCGACGCCATGTTGCTCGTAACCGAATGGACGGAGTTTAGAATTTTAGATCTGAAAAAAGTAAAATCATTGATGAAAAACGCTGTTATTTTTGACGGTAGAAATATTTATAACGAACAGGAAATGAAAGATAACGGCATAGTTTATTTCTGTATCGGCAAAAAATCAAAATAAAATTAAGATCAAAAGTTTATAACAGAATATTATAACTCATAAAATGCCCCCGCAGGCGTAATTTTTCCATTTACCTCATCAGAAAGCGTTGCAGAAAATATAATTACCTTTTTATCTTTGGGTAAAACAATCTGGGTAGTTTCCGATGTAATCGGAATAGCAATTTTATACATATAGGTATAGATATACGATTCGTTTCCGGTGGTGCGGTCGTGGCGGTGAGTTCCTACGTATGCCACATTGGCATCACGTTGATAAGCAGGCTTTTCTGCCGTGTACCACTGTCCGTAAAAGTCTGAAAAATAAGGAATATGACAGGTTACTGTTTTTTCATTAACAATATATGTTGCATCACTGCCCTCTTTTTCAGCGGACGCCGCCAGCAAATACAATGTTTTGTAGTTCTTTGCCTCGGCAGGCAGCGTAATGATGTTGCTGTCGCATAAAATAATGTTGTTCCAGCCAAACTGTCCGAATTTAAAAGGAGTTCCTTCGCTGTACAGCGTTTCGGGAAGCAGTTCGTAAGCGTAAGTATGTTCTTTCCCGTCCACATTGCCGGTGCGCAAAAAGTTGTCCATAGTGTAACCCTCCGCATTAAAGGGCAAGTCTATTATCAATGATTTTGGAGTAGCGAGTTTGGTGGCGGACGTTTCAAACCACACACGATAAGTTTTTGGTTTATATGCAGTTGTATTGACAATTAATTTATTACCGGAAAATGTTGCCGCGCCGATCTCCTCCTCAATTCCGTTTGTTTCTACCGCTTTTTTAATCGGAAAAGCAAATATAATTTCTCCATTATTAACCGATTGACCGGCAGTTTCATAAATACGAACCACATAGCCGTTGCCGTCATCCGCTTTTTTAAACGCTTTGATTTCCATATTGGCAACGTCGTATTTTACAAAAGAGAACATTTTTGTTTTTCCGGTGTGTGCGTTTGTGTTAAAAGCGAACAGCGGATTATTCATAGCGTCTGCCTTACGCACAGAGCCTGCCTCTGCAAAATCACCCTGATGTCCCATAATGGAAAAGGTAAAATGGTGTTTTCCCAAATCCTGTCTATTTTGATAGATATATCTTTTCTCGGTTTTCGGCGTGTGCAACAACGTTAAACGCAGGGTGTTGTCGTTGGGTTTGTCCCAGCCGTACTTGCAGTTATTCATAATGGTAACGCCATATTCACCGGAAACATCGGTTAAGTCTGCCCATTGCTGTGCAAAAACTTCGTAGGCAATATCGGTGTTGTTTCCGCGCTCTATAGAACCCATTCCAATATCGTAACGTGCATTGGGATTGGATACTGCAAGCGGGAACTCCGCTTTTAGCAGTGCATTTTGGGTCTGCCAGTCAATATCATTCATAATATCAATTCTGTCGTCGTTTGCGCCTTCGGTTAAACGGATGGTTTGCTTAAATGTAGAGTTACCATACGTTTTTTCAATGATTAAAGTAGCAAAAACCTCGCCCACTGTGCCTTTGCTGATTTTCACATTTTCGGTAATGGAAATAGGCTCTCTGTCAATGGTTTCTTTAAGGATTTCCCACGCAGGCCAATTTTTCGATTCATTTTCGGTGAACAGTGCCAAACGGATGGGGTGGTTGGCTTTCACCAATTCTTTTTTTGCTTTTTTATCGTAAATAGAAACAATGTCACCGTTATTATCCAACGTTATTTTGTAACAACTGTTTTCAATGGCGCTGAGATTGTCGCCCACGCTAACTTTCAGATTTGTAGATTTTCCTTGCGCTCCCGGACAAACATCATACACCGAAAAACTCATGGGGGGTACGTTTGCCGCGAAAGCAACGGTGGCTTTTCTGTCTTCGTAATTATAATCCATAAGTTGTGCTTTTATTTTTTCGCCGTTGGGTGCGTAAACAGTTACTCCTAAAACATTACTCTGCATAGGCACTGTTGCCACCACCACCTCTTTTCTTTGTTGTGCCAATGAATTATACACAATCACAGGCTTCCCTTTTCCCTGTGTATTCAATTGTTGTGCAATATTTTGTGTAGAAGCCGTAATCATATCGCTGAGTTGATTCATACACAAAATCTCATCATTCCACGAGTAGGTATAGGCTTCGGGGATGCTGGTGCCGGTCAGGTCGTCGTGAAACTGATGCCACAGAAAACGTTTCCAATTCTCCGTCAATTTTTCTGCAGGATAAGATAATCCGCCCATTTGGTCTGCAATAGCGGCTGTGGTTTCGGCGGCAACCGCCAACTGTTCGTTTCTTCTGTTGTACTGTTTCATAGCAGCCTGCGAAGTGTAGCAACCGGTGGCGTGTACATCCATCGTAAGTTCTCCGTTATAAACCGGCAGTTCGGGATGATCTTCGTAGGGCAGGTACTCCTTAAAAAGTTGGTCGGAGGTAGCGCTAACAATTTTTAAAGGACCTTGCGGATGGGTGATACTTTTTTCGATGGAAACCACTGAGCGCACGGTGGGCGAGCCGCCGATATCGCCGGTGCCATAATACCGAAATGCCTTATTGTTAGGTGATTCAGCCGCTAATTTCAATAACTCTTCATCAGCGGTAATATCGTTCCCATCGTAGCGCTTTACGTATGCCCTACCATCTAACGCGGCAATGATTTTCGAGCCGTCAATCCCTTGCCACAAGCCTATTTTGAAAGGCATTTTCAAATCTCCGTGAAACGGTTTGGCGCGCCATTGCAGTTTTTGTGTAGAGAAACCTATCAATCCGCAGTGTGCAGCCAAAGTGGGCAATTGCCAACCAAATCCGAAACAGTCGGGAAGAAAAACATCGGTTGACTTTACGCCAAACTCCTCCTGATACAACTTTTGCGCCAGCAATACGCTTCTAAAGAAAGATTCCGGAGCCGGCATATTAGGGTCGGCAGCATCCCACGAAGCGCCCGAAATGTGCCATCTGCCATTCTTAATGTAGGGTTTTATTTTTTCATATTCAGCGGGATAATACTCTTTCATCCACGCATATTTAATTCCTCCTTCAAAATTGAAAACATAATCGGGATAACGCTCCAACAACCACAAATTTTGGGTTAATGTATTTTTAACAAAAGCATCAATAGAGAGGCGTACATCCCAGTTCCACTGCGAGTCTAAATGCGCATTGGAAACCATATAAACCGTGCCTTGAGGTTGCGCAAATCCTGTTGAAGTAGAAAGCAGAAGGCAGAAAACAGAAAGATAAAAAGTAATCTTTTTCATGTAAAATTGTTTTTTATTGTTGGCAAAAATAGTAACTTTTGTGCAAAAAAGACTAATAATACACAAAAAACTATTGCTATCTAAAAAAAATGTTATTTTTGCCACCGTATTGCGGGGTAGAGCAGTGGTAGCTCGTCGGGCTCATAACCCGGAGGTCGTAGGTTCGAATCCTGCCCCCGCTACTTGAAAAATCCTAACATTTTGATTGTAAAATTGTTAGGATTTTTGATTTTATGTTTTGCACCACACTTGCACAACATCAAATTAAAATACCCCAAATTTTTATCAATTCAGGGTGTTTTTTAACAGAAAAAATTAATAATTACAAAGATTATTTAGCAGAGAGATGCACCGTATTTATTTTCTCACGCTGTTTAAAATAAGCAACAATTTCTTCTTTGCTCATACGAAATAATCGGCTTTGTGAATGGTGGCTAATGCAATATGTAAACAGTCGGAATAACTTGTTTGTCCCACTACCCGTTCTGTGATATATTCTGTTGCCAATTCAACAGCTTCATCTGAGGTGTCAATAAATTGAGTAGAAGCGGCTTTAATTTGAGTTACCAAACCTTTTACTTGTTGAGGGGTATTTTCAAGTTCATCTTGAGTAAGATTAGAAAAGAGCAAAATAAACTCATCATTGGTAATTCTATCAAAAAGAGGTTTGGTGTATTGTTCAAACTCCTCATCGTAGTAGCCGCCAAAAACCGATGTATCTAAAATAGATTTTTATTTTGTTGGACATAACTCATTATTTCAAGTACGAAAATATAATTTTTTGTTTATCAAGAGGACAATCCATACAGCATAGGAGAGCGGTGGGCGGTAAGCGGTAAGCGGTGAAAATCTTACGGTCTTGCGCTCTTGATAAAAATAGTGCTTTAGAAGAATACTTAACTTTTTTTTTCTATTTTTGCTCGCCTTTAAGAAAGCGTTAATTGAAAATCAAATTAATTTAACAATAGTATGAAAGTTAAAACTTTATTCAACATCTTATTAATTGTAGTAGCGTTATTACTTGCGCTACTTGCGACACGTAGTATTCTACGTCCGGAAAGATACAAAACTGCTTATAATCAACGTGCCGGAGAAATAAAAGCGCGGCTGATTACCATTCGTGCCATTCAGGCAGTATATCGTGCCGAATTTAAAAAATATGCCGGCGATATTGACACTTTAGTTGATTTCGTAAATAATGGCGTAGTGCAAATTATTAAAACCACCGGTGAAATTCCTGAAAATATGACGGAAGAGGCTGCCTTCAAAGCAGGCTTGATCAAGAAATCTGTGGAGAAGATTCCCGCAAAAGATAAAATAGTAGAATCTGACCCGAATGTGAATTACGAAAGTTTGAAAAACTTTGAATTTATTCCCTATTGTGATGGCAAAAAGTTTGAAATCCAATTGGGAAAATTAACCAGTAAAACTTATGAAATCCCTGTTTATAGAATTGATGTACCGTTAGATGATATTTTAGCTAACTTGAATAAAACCATCACGCCCAAAGAAGCTAATATGTTTACTAAACTAGCAAACAAACTGTTTTATAGTGGGTTAGCAAACGAAACGCAATATAAATCGCAATATAAACCGATGTGGTTGGGCTCATTAATGGATTCCGGTACATCGGGCAGTTGGGAATAATTATTTTATTATGCCTACCATAATTCGCCAAACTCCATCAGGATTAATTCCGAAAGAATTATTTACGGAAAAAAAAATTCAGGAGTATTGGAATGTTTTATGCCCCAACCTGTTTTATGAGTCCATCAGAGTAGATGATTTAGGCGAGTTTTATTTACTCTATCCAACCCCCATTGATGCGGATACTATTCACGAAATTACCCTTATGTATAAGAATATAAGAGAAAAATTTCCCTGCCAGACTGCTACTGTTTGTATAGATGTTTATGAAAACAATTTTAACTTGTTGGTGTTGAAAGATATGAATATCACATTTGCCGGATATTTTAATTTTTCTGTAAGTGAAGATATTGTATATCATCTTACTAACGTTGCTCAACTTTTTTTTGATGACATTTCACAAATTAACTTCTATTATACGCAATTATCTCGAAATATCCTGAGTTTTTTAAAAAAATATTTTAAGATGAATCAACTATGATATTTATGAAAAAAATAATTTTATTACTTATCCTCTTTCTTTCTACTGTAACGACTGCTTTCTCACAGGAATTTTTCTTACCCAATTCAAACTATGTGGATACTGCAACCTTTATGGTTTGGGCGTCTCCGAAATTTGCTGTGCACTTTCCTTTTGATAGTGGATATTTATCTTCAACATTCGGATATAACTATGTTGCAGGGTTGGATATTACAATAAAAACAAAATCAAACTGGACAATAAGTTTGACTTTTGACTATATGTTTGGGAGCAAACTCAAAAAAAGCCCCAAAGATATTTTAGGGGGAATGTACTTTCTTCAACAAAAAATTAGTGGTAATGATACGACATATATTCCTGTGATATTCAACAGTGTCGGCAATAATAATGTAGTTTTGGGTTATGAAGGAAGATATTGGTCTTTTGGCACTACTGTAGGAAAGATATTTTCTGTGGATCGTTGGAAGAACTCAGGGCTTTGGCTAAAATTAGGAGCAAGTTATTTCGGACATAAAATCCATTTTACCGACCCTAATCACTTCTTTCCGCAAATTGACCAAAATTATGGCAAAGGTTACGACCAACGCTCTTCGGGAATAGCGCTGAACCAGTTCTTCGGATATCTTTTTTTGCAAAGAAGAAGAGTATTAAGTTTTTACATCGGTATTGAAGTATGGGAAATATTTTCCAAACCTGATAGAGGCTATATTTTTGCCGGCGACCTCAAAGGTACTACAGATAAATTGCCTCGACTATTTAGTGGTTTGGTAGGTGTTAAATTGGGATGGAATTTACCTTTTTATGAAAAAAAGCGCATTACTACTCTTTATACTTATTAATTTATGCGGGTTTTTTATTCGCTTTTTATTACAATCCATACCTGCTTAATAAAATCGGCTTCTCTCTTTTTTAAAAAAGCAAAATTATGGAGCAACGGGAGGAAAAAATTGTGGATTTCTTTAGAAGAAAAATGTCAGGGAAGAAATGATATTATTTGGTTTCACTGCGCCTCACTTGGCGAGTTTGAACAGGGAAAACCTTTAATGGAAAAAATCAAACAGGATAAAAATGTTTCTCTTTTGGTCACTTTTTTCTCTCCTTCAGGTTTTGAAGTGAAAAAAGATGACCCTCTCGCAGACATTGTCACATATCTACCTGTTGATACCCCACAAAATGCCAAAAAATTTATCAGTATCGTAAAACCTCAAAAAGTTTTCTTTATTAAATATGAAATTTGGTATAACTACATTATGGAACTTTCTAAAGCCGGTATTCCGTTTTACTATGTTTCCTCAATCTTTAGAGAAAATCAATATTTCTTTAAAGGTTATGGAAAATGGTTTTTGAAACAGTTGAAAAAATGCAACTGTTTCTTTGTCCAGAATGAAAATTCGGGAAAAATATTAAGGAAGCACGGAATTTCTAATGTTGTTGTTGCAGGAGATACCCGTTTTGACAGAGTCTATGCAATTGCACAATATCCATTTGAGTTAGAGTTTATTCCATTATTCAAAAAAGAAAAAAAAATATTGGTGGCGGGAAGTACGTGGATGCCGGATGAAAAACTGTTAGCCCAACTATTTCAAAAAATCAGTACCCAATACAAACTCATTATTGCGCCGCATGAAGTAGAAAAAAATCATATAGAACAAATTAAAAAATTGTTTCATTCCTTTTCAGTGGTTTGCTATTCTGAAAAAGAGACAAAAGATATTTCAAATGCAGAGATATTAATTATTGATAGTATCGGACTGTTAAGCAAGATTTATAAATATGCTGATATTTCGTATATTGGTGGGGCTTTTAAAACGGGATTACATAATATTTTGGAAGCCGTCGTTTTTGAAAAACCTATCTTCTTTGGACCTGAATATCGGAAATTTAACGAAGCCGTAGAATTAGTAAATCACGGTGCCGCATTTTCTATCACGTGCGCCAATGAAATGGCTCAGCAACTGCTCTTTTTTGAGAATAATCCTTCCTCTTATCAAACCACCTGCGACATTTGTAAAAACTACATCGCACAAAATCTCGGCGCTACGGATAAAATTTTGAAATACATTATAATGGTTAGTGATTAATGATTAATTTCTATACTCACTCGTTACTATAGAGGCTAAATTAATACTAAAATAACGTGGAGAAAAAAGGAAAAATGGGTATGCGCTATGTGAGGAAAAAAGGAAAAACAGGGCAAAATCATTAAATAAGCCTTCTTTTGCGGTAAACCCAAAAAATAAAATATTTTTGCACCGCTAACGAATTACGAATTAAACCCTATAGTCACTTGTCACTCGTCAAAATAAACATTAATCACTAATCACTAATCACTAATATGCCCCTAATCACCCCTCAGGACATCCTGCGTCAATCCAATAAATTTAGAAGGTCTTTTTCTAAAGTGATGATGCATTTGTTGGGATTCAATCAATTAAACGATTCGTATGCTGCAACGGCGGAGTATCTGGGGAACGATGTTACGGCGCATTATCTTTTTCAACATAATATTAAATATGTAGTTGATGAAACAAATTTGAAGAATATTCCTGAAAAGGGGAGTTGTGTCTTTATTTGCAACCACCCCACAGGTATGTTAGATGGCATTGTGCTTATAGATTTAATTTCGCGTATTCGCCCGGACGTTAAGTTCTTAGGGAATTTTCTTTTGGGAAGAATGGACGTTTTGAGTAATTTTTTTATTGAAGTTGACCCCTTTGACGCTCAAAACGCTCAAAATATTAAAGGAATAAAAGTAGCGTTGCAGCACGTGAAAGCGGGGAATTGTTTGGCAATGTTCCCCGCTGGAGAAGTCTCAACGGTGCACGGACTCAGAATTCAGGATAAAAAATGGCCCAACTCTATGATGAAATTTATTCGCAAAGTTCGTGTGCCGATTGTTCCTATGTTTATGTCCGGAAAAAACTCGCTCTCTTTTCATATTTTGGGATTTCTTCATCCACTTCTGCGTACTATACAGTTGGTGCGACAATTTAACAGAAAAGACAATACTATCGTAAAAGTTGCGATTGGTGCACCTATTTTGCCTGTTCGCACGGCTTCTCTTAATGAAAAAGAGTATGCCGATTTTGTACGAATGAACGTGGATTTGCTCCGCAAAACACTCACAAAAAAAACAGATACCCCGAAAGCCACTAACATTGTGAGCGCTCCTATTGCACAGTCTCAAAATAAAGATATTATTACAGAGGAAATCAATCGTTTAGCGGAAAATCATACGCTTTTTCGGCAAGGTCCTTTTACATTGTTGTTTGCACATCCAAACGAGTTAAAATATGTGATGGAAGAGATTGGACGACTGCGCGAAATTACATTCAGAGAAGTAGGCGAAGGCACGAACAAAGAATTGGATATTGACAAATATGATGCCTATTACCACCAACTCTTTATCTGGGATCACGAACAGGAAACCATTGTAGGCGCATACCGTATTGGAATGGGCGAAGAGATTATTACAAGATATGGAAGAACAGGATTTTATACAAATTCTATTTTTAAATTGGGAAAACCCCTTAATCCTGTGCTCCATAAAACGGTGGAATTAGGTCGTTCGTTTATCATCAAACCCTATCAGGGAAACTCTGTTGCCCTTATGTTACTTTGGAAAGGAATTTTGCAGGTTTTAATACAAAACGATGCCTATCGCTATCTGTTAGGTCCTGTTTCTATCTCAAATGATTATTCAGACATATCTAAAACATTGATAGAGAGATATATCAAAAAACATCATTTCGACTATTATCACAGTAAATTTGTTACCCCAATCAAAGAATTACCCAAAGAAAAGTTTAGTTTCGTGAAAAGTTATTTAAAAGATGTTAATAGTTTGGAACTTTTGGATAAACTGATTATAGATTTGGAGAATAAACAGCGCGGACTGCCTGTTTTGGTAAAACGTTATTTGCAACTGAATGCCAAAGTACTGGCATTTAATATTGATGTGGATTTTAACGATTGTTTGGACGGGTTGATATTATTAGATTTAAAAGATGTTCCCGAAAAAACCTTAAAAATGCTCTCTAAAGATATGAATATTAATGTGGTAGAAAGATTTAAAACCTTAGAATAAAATGAACGATTATTTTTATTTGGGAGTAGTAACCAAGACCTTCGGGTATAAAGGGCAAGTGGTGATTTACTTAGATACAGACGAGCCTGAAAAGTACAAAATGTTAGAGGCTGTGTTTGTGAAAGATGATGATGATTTTTTGCCTTATATCATTGAAGATTTTATTTACAAAGGCGTCAATCAGGCTATTGTAAAATTTACCGATGTGGATGGGGAAGCCGCCAAGAGTTTGGTAAAATCGGAACTCTATTTGCCGCTCAGTTTTTTACCGCCTTTAACGGGAAATCAATTCTATTTTCACGAAGTAATCGGTTTCGATGTGATAGACAAAGAGAAAGGCAATATCGGCAAATGTGTTGATTTTATGGAGATCAGTCGTCAGTCTATCATGCAAATAGATTTTAACGGCAAAGAGATTTTAATACCGGCAGTGGATGAGATTTTTGAGACAGTGGACAGAGAAAATAAAACGATTACCATTTCAGCGCCGGAAGGGTTGATTGAGGTTTATTTATGACATCAACCCCTCAATATCTGTCATCTCAATCGGGACTTCAGCAAAGAGGTCTATGGGTTTTTCTCCTACTACTACATCTGTTTCGAGGCGTACGCCAATCCCTTCTTCTGCGATGTAAATTCCCGGTTCGCAACTCAGTACCATACCGGGTTGAAAAACCACTTCGCGCTGCCCTACATCGTGAACATCCAAGCCAATAAAGTGGCTGGTATTGTGCATATAGTATTTCTTAAACAGTGGTTTATCTTTCGGTTGGTTTTTCACATCTTCTTCGGAAAAGAGTCCCAACTTAATCATCTCTTCCTCCATACGTTTAAACACGTAGTCGTTAATTTTATGGATGGTCATTCCGGGCTTAAAGAGCGGTATCGTTTCTTTATAAATATCTAAAACAGATTGATATACTTGTTTTTGTCTGGGAGAGAATTTTCCATTTACAGGTACGGTGCGTGTAATATCGGCAGCGTAGTTGGCGTATTCGGCGCCAAAATCCATAAGGAGCAGGTCGCCGGCTTGCATTTTTTTATCATTCTTAATATAATGCAAAATACAGGTATCTGCGCCTGCTGCTACAATGGGAGCAAAGGAGTGTCCGGTGGCGCCACTTTTTGTCATTTCGTAAATCAGTTCCGCTTCAATTTCATATTCGTACATATCCGGTTTAATGGCTTTTACGGCACGCAGGAAAGCCTTGTGCGTAATTTCACAGGCTTTGCGGAGCGCCTTAAACTCTTCCGCACGTTTTACCATACGCGGCGGATATAAAACAGGTGCTAATCGTTTGTAATTATGTAATGGATATTCTTTTTTCAATTTTTCGATGAGGCGAAACTCTTGTGTTGGATGCGTAACCTTATTGCGCGGGTTTTCCGGAAAATGCAGATAAATATTTTGTGAATTGACCATTACATCGTGCAAAACGCCCTCCAAACTTTCTACAAACATTACATTTTTAATTCCTGATATTTCAGTGGCTTGCTCTTTGGTAAGACGGTGTCCGTACCAAACTACCATTTCCGGCGAAGGGTTTTTAATAAACAGAATTTCGCGGTATTCGGGATTATGATGCCAGGGGGCAATGATTAACGTAGTCTCTTCCTGGTCAATGCCGCAAAGGTAGAGCAGTTCGGCGTTTTGTTTAAAAGGGAAAGTGGTGTCGCCGGAGCGTGGATACTCGTCGTGGGAAGTAAGAATGGCAACGGAGTTTTGTTCCATTTCGCCTACCACATTTTGGCGGTTGGTGATGTAAAAATCGGGGTGTAAAGGAGTATATTTCATTTTTAAGGATTTTGGGGGCAAAGATATGTTAAAAATAAACACAACAATACTACTCCTTAAACTCTAAATTTTCCCTTCCAAAAACTTTCCCGTGTAAGAGCGTTCGCATTTTATAAGTTCTTCCGGCGTTCCTTCAAATACGAGATACCCGCCTTTATCGCCCCCTTCTGGTCCTAAATCTATCACCCAGTCGGCACACTTGATTAATTCGGGATTGTGTTCTATAACAATGATAGAGTGTCCTATCTCAATGAGTTTGTTGAACGAATGATATAAATTGTTAATATCGTGGAAATGAAGCCCTGTAGTGGGTTCGTCAAAGATGAAAAGATGATTTTTTTGGGTATTTCCATGGCACAGGTAGAATGCCAATTTTACACGCTGTGCTTCGCCACCGGACAAAGTAGATGAGGATTGTCCCATTTTCAGATACCCTAATCCCACCTCTTGTAACGGCGCAAGTTTGTGAATGATGGAAGAAACTGTTTTAGAAACAGGCAACGACTCGAAAAACTCACGCGCTTGATTGATAGTCATCTGCAATACATCCGCAATAGAAATATTGTTGATTTTTACATCTAATGCTTCATCTTTAAAACGTGTTCCGTTGCAGTCGGTACATACCAAATCCACATCAGCCATAAACTGCATTTCAACGTGAATAACGCCTTCTCCTTCGCACGTTTCGCAGCGACCGCCCGGCACATTGAAAGAGAAAAAACCGGGTTTATAGTTACGCTGTTTTGCTAACGGTTGCTGCGCATAGAGTTCTCTAATATCGTCATATACTTTGATATAGGTAGCAGGATTTGACCTTGAAGAACGCCCGATAGGATTTTGATCCACTAAAATGACCTCTGAAATAGTTTCTTTAGAAAGATGCAGATTAGCAACGTCGTTTAGTTCTTCTCCTGCAATATATTGTAATTTTTTTTGCATTAAAGGATAAAGTACCTCTTTTATCAGCGTACTTTTTCCCGATCCGCTTACGCCTGTTATCACCGTAAAAATATCGAGCGGAAATTTCACGGTAATATTTTTTAGATTATGCACGGAAGCATTTTTAACTTCCACATAATTATGCCATTTGCGTCTGTGTTTCGGCAACGGAATAGAAAGTACATTTTTTGCCACTTTCTCCTCAAATTCGTAATTCGTAATTCGTAATTCGTAATTCATGCCACGCAGGTAAGCGGCTGTTAAATTATCAGGTGTTTTCAACAGATTATCAAAAGTTCCGGTAAAAACTATTTTTCCACCCAAACGACCTGCTTTTGGACCGATGTCAATAATATAGTCGGCGCTACGGATAATCTCTTCGTCGTGTTCAACAACAATGACGGTGTTACCGATGTCGCGCAAACGTTTCAGCACGCGAATTAAGTTCTGCGTATCTCGCGGGTGCAACCCAATGCTGGGCTCATCCAAAATGTAGAGCGAGCCTACCAGACTGCTGCCCAGCGAGGTGGCTAAGTTAATGCGTTGCGATTCGCCACCTGACAACGTTTTGCTTAAACGATTCAGCGTTAAATAACCCAACCCGACATCTAACAGGAAGCGCAAACGGTTTTCCAATTCCTTTACTAATTGTCGGGCAATCTGTTTTTCATGTTCCGAACTATATTGAAAATTTGCAAAAAACCGATATGCTTCTTCAATAGATATTAGTGTCAAATCGGAAATAGATTTTTCTTGAATTTTCACGTAATTGGCGTCTTTTCTAATGCGGGTGCCTTTACATTTGGGACAGAGCGTTCTCCCCCTGTAACGCGCTATCAATACGCGGTTTTGCACTTTATATCCTTCATCTTCCAACATTTTAAAAAATGGAAGTACTCCAATAACTTCTTCATTTCCATTCCACAACAAGTCAAACTGTTCTTCCGTAAGATCTTCAACAGGACGATGTATCGGGAAGTTGTATTTTGCGCTTTTGTGAATGAAGAGGTTTTTGAAGTTTTGCAGTTTTTCGCCACGCCAACATACTACCGCATCATTAAACAACGATTTAGAGCGGTCGGGAATAGTCAGTTCGGGAGAAACGCCGTCCACAAAGCCTGTTCCGCCACAAACCGGACACGCGCCGTAGGGATTGTTGAAACTAAAAAACAGAGGCGACGGCTCTTCAAACGCGATGCCGTCCATTTCAAACAGATTGCTAAAAGAACGTTGTGTAATTTTGTCGTTCTCTGTTTGCACAATAGTTTCTCCCTTACCCTCCTGAAATGCGGTTTGAATAGAATCTGCGAGCCGCATCTTTTGCTCCTGAATATTTTCCGATTTAAAACGGTCAATGAGAAGTTGCAAATTGTCACTTTTCGCAATATTTTTTCTATTCAGCATTTCGTCAATATCGCACAACTTCCGGTTCAGCATCATACGGCTGAAGCCTTGCATTTTCAATATTTCCAGTTGTTGGAGCGGAGTTCTGTCGGGTGCAATTTTAAAAGGCGCAAGGATGTAGATAAGGCTGCCCGCCGGCGCTCTTTCAATATATTGAATAACATCTTGAATATTTTCCCGCTTTACTTCTTTCCCGCTTACGGGTGAAAACGTTTTGCCGATACGGGCGAAAAGCAGTTTCAGATATTCGTAAATTTCTGTGGCAGTTCCCACCGTAGAGCGCGGATTTCTTGAAATAACGCGCTGCTCAATAGCAATAGCAGGCGGGATACCTTTGATATACTCTACTTCCGGTTTGGAGAGTTTGCCCATAAACTGCCGCGCATAGGAACTTAAACTTTCCACATAGCGCCGCTGCCCTTCCGCGTACAGCGTATCAAATGCCAATGAGGATTTTCCTGATCCCGAAAGCCCTGTGATAACTACAAGTTGATTTCTGGGAATGGAAACATCTATATTTTGAAGGTTGTTGGCACGTGCGCCTTTTATTTCAATATAGGGCATGTTTGCAAAAAGTTGTTAAGTTTTTTTGTGGCTAATGCGCGATGGCTGATACTGTTTTTCTCATCTTCAGTCATTTCCGCAAACGTTTTATCATAGCCCAAAGGTTTAAAAACGGGGTCGTAGCCAAACCCATTTATACCCTTCTCACTTTCCATTATTTCTCCGTCAATTTTACCTTCAAAGAAGTAGTTTTCTTCATTTACAATGAGTGCGATTACGGTTTTGAAACAGGCTTTTCTATTAGAAATTCCTTGCATTTCATACAATACTTTTTGAATATTATCTTTAAAGGAACAATGCTCTCCGGCGTAGCGTGCAGAATAGACGCCCGGTTTTCCGTTTAACGCTTCAATTTCCAAACCGGTATCATCGGCGAAGCAGTTGCAATGAAATTTATCGTGAATATATTTTGCTTTTTGTAAAGCATTTGCAATCAAAGTATCTCCTGTTTCGGGGATTTCGTCGTAGCAACCAAGTTCTTTAAGACTGATAATAGAACAACGGGCGCCCGCAATAGCGCGCACCTCGTTTAATTTATGAGCGTTGTTGGTGGCAAAAACAAGTTCCACACTATACTTCGATGGCTTGTTTACCTCTGTAGTAGCCACATTCGGGGCAGATTCTATGTGTAAGAATGGCGGCGCCGCAGTGACTGCAAGTAGTTAAGTGAGGAGCCGTGATAAAATCGTGCGATCTCCGTTTATCTCTACGTTGTGCGGAATGATTTCTTTTTGGATTCGGCATAATATTTATTTTTTAGTGATTAATGATTAATGATTAGTGATTAGATATTAGAGTTTGATGTTTTATTCGTAATTGTTAATTATTAATTGTTAATTGTTTCAAGGCGTCCCATCGGGGGTCAGTTTCCGTATCGTTGTGTTCATCGGTTGTTGGGGCGAGTTCTGCGAGTTTTTTTAGCATTTCAGGATTGCATGTGGGATTTCCGTTTTCGTCGTTAGGGTGAATCAGTTGAGTAGGGAGGGCAAGTTCTATCGCTTCGTATAAAAAGTGAGTAAGATCAAGTTCGTGCGCTTTTTCGTGGAGTTGCCAGATGTTTTCATCATTTTCAAACGATTCATCAAGATGAGAGACAAAATTGACCACCAAAAAATCTGAAAAATCCAAAGGCAATGTCAAAAAGTCCAAACATCTATCGCAAATTACGGTTATTTCACCGTTAAAATGGAACTTGAGTGAGAGCATTTTGGCGCTTTTTTCCATCTCTATTTGCACTTTGATGTTACCCTCTTCAATTTCAGTCAATCCTGTAAGTTCAAAGAACGCTTTATCACAAATCATTGAATATTTGTGATTTCCAACATCAATGCCGGAAAGTCTCAGTACAAAATCATCTCTTAAATCGGTCATTTTCACTTTGCATTAATTGGGGCGCGAATATATACTTTTTATGTTGTTAAAAATTTATTAAATCTTTATGGTTAAGAAAAAGTTAACAAATAACAGAATATTCCTATTTTTGCCACTCTAAATTATCCTCCCTTACACTCTAACCTCTAACCACTAACCGCTAACCGCTAAACCATGCCCCCCGTTATCAAAACAGAATCCCTCACCAAGCGTTTCGGCAATTTTACCGCCGTGGATAACATTTCGTTTGAGGTAGAGAAAGGAGAGATTTTTGGATTTCTGGGAGCGAACGGCGCGGGGAAAACTACTGCCATGAAAATGTTGATTGGCATTAGCAAACCCACCTCCGGAAGAGGATGGGTGGCAGGATATGATATCAAGACCCAAGCCGAACAGATAAAAAAGAGCATTGGCTATATGAGTCAAAAGTTTTCTTTATACGACGATTTGAAAGTGTGGGAAAACATTCGGCTCTACGCCGGTATTTACGGTATAAAAGAGAAAGAGATAGCCGAAAAAACAGAAATCGTGTTGCAAAAATTAGGTTTTGAGAATGAGCGTAATACATTAGTAAAATCGCTGCCATTGGGATGGAAACAACGGTTAGCCTTTTCCGTAGCCATTTTCCACGAACCGCAAATTGTGTTTTTAGATGAACCCACCGGCGGCGTTGACCCTGCTATGCGCCGCACATTTTGGGAGATGATTTATGAAGCCTCCGCACGAGGTATCACCATATTTGTTACTACCCATTATATGGATGAAGCCGAATACTGCAACCGCGTCTCTATTATGGTGGACGGCAGAATTGATGCGTTGGATTCTCCCAAAAATTTAAAACAGCATTTTAAGGTGAACAGTATGAATGAGGTGTTTCATAAACTTGCGCGAGAGGCAAAACGTGGAGATACTCGTGCTTTTTAGGGAAAGGATAGTTATCTTTTTGGGAAGTGTTAACTATCTTTTTTGCAGGCATAGCCTACTTGTGGCTACTGAACATAATCGCAACACCTCTCACCGTACACCACCTGCCGACATTGCCGCCCGCAAACGCTTTCTGTTTCGTGATACCGTTGTTGCAGGTTTTCGGTTGCCGTCGCGCAATAGTAAACCCCGTTTTCTTCGTACTCGTAACCGGATATAACCGGTTTTTGTACTTCAAAAATAAAATTTCTTATTACAGCATAACTGTAATAATCAAGGTTTAAAGCAGGAAGGGTAGGGGGGGTGTCATGAGTTTTGCTTCCTGTTCTTGAACAGTAAAATTAAAGTTATTTTTTTATTGGTCACACTTCCATTCTATGATTTTGCACGTTTCTTTTGAAATCTTAATATATCCACCACTACCACCCATTCTCAAGATACCGTCATTTATATAGCGATAGTCAACCAAAATAAAAGTTTCTTCTTCGGTAATTGTTCTTGTAAGGCGTGTTAGATTTTTGTATACTCTTTTCATAATACACTTAATATTTTTTGTTATTATCCGCCCCATAAATTAAAATTTTGTATTAGTCGTTGATAATTGCCTTTTTTCAATATTTGTTGCTATTCCTTATTTTTAAATCTGTTAGTTTAGTTAAAAAATCACAGCATTGATAATATTTATTTTTCTTACTTGGTGACCACCTGTCAACTACATGATATTGAAAATCATTTTTCCCTTCTAAAATCCATTGAGCGCCATCAAAACCCATAACTCTTTTATTGGTTTCCATATTCCAAAAATCAATTTGATTTAGCAAATTCTTAAATTCAATCCAAGAATTTTCGTCAAGTTCTTTTTGTTTCACTATCATAATCCATTTTTCCGGATTATGCCATACATCATCACAATATTTCCAACCATAATATTTTCAACATAGCATATATTTACAATCTTGTTTTTCTATTCGTATAATAATAGGATGATCGCGACTACGCAACCATGTAAATCTATAAATTTCATTTAAGTCATCCGGGCTATGCCATTCTATTGGTCCAGGCTGACGTGTATGGGTATGGAATGCGGTTACATCGCCGTCAGGTTTTTGTGACATACCTACTTTTCCATTTCTACCTCCAACTGACAAACCTACTAAATTCGGAAATGTTTTTTTCATACGCAATAATTTTAGTTAATAAATCAGGGGTGAAAATAGAAAAATATTAATCAAAAACAAAGTACGTTTGTTTTATTAATTATACGAAAAACACTATTCCCGCGTTTCTTCCTTGGTTTTTTAAAATTTTATATTGTATGAAAAAAGTTAATCTGTTTGTATTTTTCTTCCTGACTGTTATTGTTTCATTTTCACAAAACCCAACTTATCAAGTGAATAACCAAAAAATGAATCAATTGCTAAAAAATATTAACGATATGTATTTGGATACAGTGAATTTTGATGTGTTGGTAGAAAAAGGAGTAACAGAGATGCTGAAAGAATTAGATCCCCACTCTGCATATATTTCTAAAAAAGATGTGCAACAGGCAAACGAGCCGCTCATCGGCTCTTTCGACGGCATTGGGGTTACTTTTCAAATTATTAAAGATACTATTAACGTGATGGAAGTTATAGTGAACGGTCCTTCCGAAAAAGTAGGCTTAAAAGCAGGAGATAAGATTGTAAAGGTGGACACTACAACGGCTTGTGGCAAACATGTAAATAACAAATGGGTGGCAGACCACCTGCGCGGACCTAAAGGAACTAAAGTTGCTGTTTTTGTAAAAAGAGGAAAAAATCCTGAACTTTTAGAGTTTACTATTACCCGCGACAAGATTCCAATGAACAGTATCAACGTGTATTTTATGGCAGATAAAAATACGGGATACATCTGTTTGGAGCGTTTTGCCCAAACCTCCACGCAGGAATTGCGCGATGCCATGACCCGCCTCAAAGCACGCGGTATGAAAAACCTTATCCTTGACCTGCGCGGAAATACCGGCGGTTACCTGCAGGCGGCATTTGAAATTTCCAACGAATTTATAGGAGCGGACAAAATGATTGTTTATACGGATAACTTCCGAAAAACAGGCGAAACATTCAAATCCAACGGAAAAGGCGAGTTTCAAAAAGGTAAGTTAGTGGTCTTAGTAGATGAAGGCTCAGCCTCTGCCAGCGAGATTGTCTCAGGCGCCGTACAGGATTGGGACCGCGCCCTGATTATGGGACGCAGGACTTTTGGAAAAGGACTTGTGCAAAAACCCATCTACCTTGCCGATGGCTCGCAAGTACGACTCACCATCTCCAAGTATTATACTCCTTCAGGAAGATGTATCCAACGCCCGTATGAAGATGGTTTGGACAACTACTTCAACGACCTGAACACCCGCTCAAAACACGGCGAACTATTAACCGCCGACAGTATCAAATTTCCCGATTCCCTCAAATATCAAACCGCAAAAGGAAGAACTGTTTATGGCGGCGGCGGTATCATGCCCGATATCTTTATCCCGTTGGATACTTCCCGCTACTCTTCACTTTACAATGAAATGTACAGAAAAGGGATTATCAGCGGTTTTACATTAGATTATATGGAGCAAAACAGAGAGCAACTCAAAGCTAAATATGCCACAATGGAGGATTTTAAAAACAACTTTGAAGTCTCTGAACAGTTATTTCAAGAGTTAATGGATTACACCCATAAAGAGGGAGTGAAAGATGTCATTGAGTTTCAGTTTTCCAAACGATTGGAAGGGTTTGTAAAAGATAAAGCCTCATCATTGGATTCATTATATAATTCTTTGGAAGATTTGAATACAAATGAACAGTTTAAAGAGATGCTCACTAAATACATTACAGAATCTTTTAACGAGTCAATGCGGTTGCGCAATTTGAATAAAGCCAATGAGTTTATTAAAGATGCTTTGAAATATGAAATAGCAAGGAATCTGTTCAGTTACGGCGAAGCACGCCAAATCTTTTTAATGAAAGATGATGGTTTTCTAAAAGCGTTGGAAGTGATTAGCAACGATAAGATTTTTAAGAAATTTAATGTAGAGCAGTAAAAAATAAGATTAAACTCATTAATCATTAATTCTTATTATTCAATTGCACCGATTGCAACAAAAAAAGGCATCAAAATTTTGACGCCTTTTTTTGTAGTGTATTAGATATATTTAATACAATTATTCTTTACTGCAGGTTTAGTGTTTAGCGCAGCAGCCTTCTTCTTTTTCTTTGCAGCACTTTTCTTTGTGGCATGCTAAAACTTGGTCAATGATAGCCTTTTTCTCATCTAAGGTAAGATTGTCGAAATCTTCCCATTTAGCTTTAAATTCTGCGCATTTAGCTGCTTTCTCAGGGCATACTTCTTCTACTTCTTCACCTTCTTTTGCACAACATTTTGCTTCACATTTTGCTTTACATTCATCAATGAAAGCTTTCATGTCAGCAACGAGAGCAGTTTGTTGAATTTCATCTAAATCAGCCCATAAGTCCCAATTTTCGAACATAGCTTCCTGTTCGGGAGTTAAAGCGCAACATGTTTCTTCTGCTACTACTTCAGTTGCTTTTTCTTTTTTTGTTCCGCATGAAACAAAAACCAGGCAAGCAACAGCCAATAAAATCATAAGTTTTTTCATAATAAAATTGTTTTTAGTTAATAAATAAATGAATGAATGATTTTCTTAAAAAATTATGTGGCAAAAATATATAATATAATGTAATGAAGAAATAATTAAGTTTTTTTAACAATAAAATTCAAGATAAAATGCTATATAATTTATTACTAACATGTTATATTAAATATTTTAATAGTTTCAGCACACTGTTTCACATCGTGAACGCGCAATATTGAGGCTCTGTGGCAAAGCGCCAGAGTATTTAATGTAACAGTTCCGGTTAAAGATTCCGCAGGAGATACCTGTAAGAGTTCTTGAATCATTGATTTTCTTGAGATCCCTGCCAAAATTGGAAAGTTCAGAATGGAAAGTGTTTCTAATTGATTGATAAGGTAATAATTTTGTTCTATAGTTTTGCCAAATCCAAATCCGGGGTCAATAATAATATCTTTAACTCCTTTTACAATCAGTTTTTCAATATTGTTTCCAAAAAATGAGAGCATTTGAGGTATCAGTTCTTTTGTTGCAATGGGTTGGTTACGGTTGTTATGCGTTAAAACGTATGGTATCTGGTATTTACCTGCTACTTCAAACATATTGGGGTCGTTTCCTCCCGAAACATCGTTAATTATGGCAGCGCCTTCGCCAATCGCCATTTCTGCCACATTTGCCCGAAATGTATCCACAGAGATAAGGGCTTCCGGAAAATGGGAAAGAATGAGACGCAGATACTTCATTATGGATTCTAATTCCTTATTTTCATCAACATCAACAGCGTTTGGTTTGGTAGAAACTGCTCCCAGATCCACAATAGCAGCTCCTTCTTCCAATATTTGTTCTACACGTTTTAAAACAGCCGTTTCGGAAAGATACCTGCCCCCATCAAAAAAAGAATCCTCAGTAACATTGAGAATCCCCATAATTATTGGGGTTTCTAATGATATCAGGGTTTGGTTTATGCGAAGGGAATACATAGTGATTAGATGATTATGATACAGGGTTTAAGATTTAAGGTTTAAACGTTATACCCTAATCACTAACTTTTACTCTCACCCCTTCCGAGTGGCTCGTAAATTCCGGCGCATACATGCTTTGCATCGTAGTTATGCCGTTAGAAAAATCCCCTTTCTGCGATACGCGCAAGTCGTATTCAAATACGTAAGTCCCCTTACGCAAATAATCTATGAAGAAATTCATAGAGGCATCTTTAATGGCTTGATAATAACCGAGACCCGCTTTGTATCTGTATCCCGATAAATAATCTATCGGCTCAAAACAGGCGGCACGCATATCTTTCAGATGCACATACTCCATGTCGCGGTCGCAACGAATTTCTATTCTTACGGTAATTTTATCGCCTGCAATTAATTTTGCGTCTTTTTCAATGGGGACGATAACTGTTTTATTACCCTCTTTTCGTTCTACAAAGAGTTGTTTGGTAATGGTTAAGGGGGTTTCTTTAAATTGCTTTATTTTGTCTAACTGTTCAAAATATTGCCAATACACTGCCCCCCATGCTACGCTGTTTTCACTTTTGGTAACGCTTATTTTTCCCCAATCGGGGGTTACGAGCGAGCCCTCCCAGCGTTTTTTAAAGTAGCCGGTGCCGGCTTCTGTCTTTATTTCAGCATCAGTAGCAGGGTCAATGGTCATATTGCCTATTTTTATAATTGGGTAATCTGTTTCTGCCAATAAATCAGTGCCTTGCAACAACAGCGCGTAAACGGCTTCGGTGGTGGCTTTGGTCGTTTTCCAATCTTGCGTTTGCTTTTGTTTGAGCAACCACACTTTCATTTCTTCTACTGAGGTTTTGTCGTTGGCAACATCGCTAAAAACTTCTATTAAAAGCGCTTGCGTTTCGATGGGCGCTTGATACCAATAGCAGCCGTTGTTATATTTCCAATACATACCCATTTCGTTATTATGGATAGCGTGCTCTTTTAAAGAGGCGACAATTTTGGCGGGAACTTTCGGCTCGCCCTGTTTATACAACGCCAACGCAATCATGCCCTGCATGTAAAAATCTTTGCTCGTCCAATATTTTATTGCTTGATTTTTGTAATACTCAAACGCTACTGAGGTAGTTTGCGGTAAAGGAATATCATTCATAAAAAATGAGCGTACATATAAATATTGAATTTGCATATAACTCAAATGGTCTTTTTCCAAACACTTTTCATCGCAATGTTTTTTCAGGTCTTCGTAACTCTTTTCCAACTGTTTATCTAAATAGGGAATTGCCTTTTTAACCATATCCCAAACGGTTGTATTGGTTTTGATTTCGGTTACGCCGAGTTTGTTCAAATGGGCAAAACCGGCGACAATGTGTTGGGTGATGTGCCAACTTTCCGTCATGCCTCTAAACCACGGGAATGCGCCGCTTGACATTTGCATTTCGGATAGTTTTCTTACTGCCGCGCTGTTTTCATTTGCCATACGGTTTAAATCGAACAGGATACCGATGTTGCGTTTCCTTTCGCTTTCGTTTTTGGCATTTAGCAGCCACGGCGTTTCTTCTATCAACAGGGCTTTTAATTCCTGATTTTTTTCAAGATTAGAAAGTAGCGCCTTGCTGTCGGGAATGTTTTTCCACAACTCAAACACGCGCTTTATTTTGGGATTGCTGTTGGCAATATGCGAAGCAAGCGTATTGGCATAGAAACGCGAAAAAGTTTGTTCGGCGCAATCGTAGGGATATTCCATTAAATAAGGGAGCGCCTGAACGGCGTACCATGCCGGATTTGCCGTAAATTCCAACGTAAAACTTTCGTTGCGTAGTGTTGTAGAGTTGTTGTTTGTCAAACTACTGAGGTTAAAGTTTGTTGTTCCGGCTTTTCTTACCGGTAATGGCATAGACTCTGTAACTAACATTTTGTTGGAAAGTATAGGCAAAATCCGTTCTTCGCCGTCGGAGTGATTTCTGCCGTCTGCAATGATTCTAACGCCCACCGCAGATATGCCTTCGGGAATTGATATTTGCCACTCAACCACTGTATTACCGTCTTTTGCAACCACAAAATTAACTTCATTCACGGCATCTTTACCCAAAAATTTATCATTTAAAGATTTTAGATTTTCAACATCAAAAAACTCAATTTTTGCAATGCCCGAAATGCCCATTTCTGCAACACAATTAATTTTTGCAGAGATAGTGAGTTTGTCATTTTCTCTGAAAAATCTCGGCAGGTTAGGCATTATCATAAGTTCTTTTTGGGTAACAATCTCTTCTCTTATCGTTCCTATTTTCAAGTCTTTTGTATGCGCCAAACCCATGAAATTCCAGCGGGTTAAACTTTCCGGCATGGTAAAATTCAGAAATATATCGCCGGTTTCGCTGGTAGTTAAAGTGGGATAGAAAAAGGCGGTTTCCGCAAAGTTTTGGCGGATTTGTACCGGCGGTTGTTGTGCGCCGCCCGCTGCTGTTTCAACTTCCACTGCACAATCCATTGTCGTCATCTCTCCTTTACTGCTCATTGATTTGAACGATGCAACTGATTCGTTCACTGCAAAATCTTGAGTAAAATCAGAAACCGTTTTAACCACAAATGTACTCCTGTAGTACATTCCGTATCTTGAATAGGAATTAAACAAAATTAAATTCGGATTCGGCATAATTATAGATAAAGGAGTTTTATAAAAATCTCTATATGTTATTTGAGATAAAGTATTATCAAAACCAAAATTATTCCAATTTAACCACGTGATATATTTTGGATAAGGATTTAAACTCCAATTATTTTTGGCAAAAATATCTAAAGAAGCATCATACAAAGAAGCCATAAATTCGGCTTGGGCAGGTTTTGACAAATTATCCGAAATTTTGAGTTTCCAACTTTCATTAGCGCCGGGCAGTGTTTTATTTCTAAATGTAATAAACTTAATGTCAAGTTTTTTATTTTCCCAATCCACATTTATAGTTTCAGTGTATTTATAAGTTCTACCCTCTTTTACAAAAAACAGATTCACACTTATATCTCCCCTATGGGATTCTTCTATGGGAATTTCAATCTTTTTAATTTCAGTATTTAATTGCAGTGTTTCCGATTTTACAATTTTTCCTTTTACACCCAAATCATAAAAAAAATGCACATCTTTAAAAGAGGAACCCACAAATAGAGTTACCGTTTCGCCGGGCTGCGCGGAGGTTTTATCCACATAAAAAAAGTCTGTAGCCTTGTAAGGCAGTTTGCTTTCCTTTTCAGAGAAAAGCACAAACTCTTTTACATCTTCCACCGGATTACCCCATTTATCCACAGATTTTAACACCATGCGGTAAACGCCGGAGTTCCATTTTTCAGCGCCTTCTAATTTTATCTTTTTGCTTTGGGCGGTATTTATTTTTTTCTGAAAAACAGTTTTTTCGATTTTGTATTTAGAAAAATCGGTTTCGTCATTATATTCATGTCCCGGATACTGTTTATACCATTCTGATATCGAATATAGGGGTAAATCAATTTTATCCCACTGCTTTTTAGACAGTAACACTTCATTATCTTTGAGTTTATATATTTGAATATCAACGTCAGCAGGAATAAAAGTTCCCGAAATATTTTTTGTAGTGATAAAAACAGAGTCTATTTTTTCTCGAATAATAGAGGGTTTTATATCGCTTGAAATTTCCAATGCGCGGTTAGATACAAGAACAGCCGTTGAGGTGGTTTGCGTTTCGCCATTAATATCTGTAACAGAAATATTTACGGTGTAATTATAAGCCACATATTTTTTCAACATCTCAATATCGTCCACAACCGCTTTAAATTCTATTGTAAACTTACCTTTATCATCTAAAATTAAATCTCCGAAAGTAATCTCTTCAGCAGCAATCGTTCTGTAAAAAGGTTTCCAAAGCGGATTTCTAACAACGGTGTATCTTCCTTTTGCCTCTGTAAGCGCAGTGCCGGCGTAAGTCTTTGCCTCTCCTTCAACAAGAACATTATCGTTAATTTTAAATTCCCCTGCCACCGGCAAAGTGGTTACTTCAAACATCGGGCGTTTGTACTCCTCCACTCTTACGCTACAACTACCATTAGTCGTTTGAATGGTAAAATAACCGGTCAAAACCCCAATCGGAATGGTAAACGAGCCTGTAATTGTTCCATATTCATTGGATACCAAATTAAGCGAGGCAATATTTTGCCAGTTTACATCTTTAAAATCAACTTTTACAGAAAACTTGGGTGCTATTTGTACTTCACGTCCTTTTTTTTCTAAACAAATCCCTTTAAAATGTACCGTCTGTCCCGGACGATAAATCGCTCTGTCGGTAAAAAATTGTATTTCTGTTCTCTTTTCTTCTTTCGTTTCGGGATATGAATAGAAATTCAAATTGTTTGATATAAAATCATTTTTATAACTCACGTCCACCCGATAAGAATCCGACCAACGCTCTTTTTGGCTCGTATTTATTTTTGCGTATCCGGTTTTATCCGTATAAAGTGTTTGCGTTTTTGTATAGATAGTTTTTCGCTGTTGCGCATTATATTCCTGTTTATAAAGTTCAATTTTTGCATTTTCAACGGGTGCGCCTGTTTTTCGATTCAATACAAACAATCCGGAACGGTTATTGTCGTATTCTTTTGTTACCATGCATAAATCTGAAGAAAAAACCGTAGCATATGCGAAATAGTTTTTTTCAATATTTAATTCTTTTTCGGCATGTAAAAAAACTGCATAAAACCCATACGGCAAAGCATCTGTTAAATATTCCGTGTAATGCGTATTCAAATCGTTGTCTTTCGGTAAGGCGATTGCTTTTGTATCCGAATATTTTTTAGCCATTTTCAATAATTCAGAAAAGGCAGCTTCATTATAGTAACGACCATCTACTATATTAATAAATTTTTCATAATCACATTTAAGAATAGTCATGTAAACGTTTTCTGTATTACAATAAGTTATTCTCAAAGAAAATTTTTCATTTGCGTTTACAACATCTCCAGTTTGAAATGCAAAACTTATTTTTTCGATTTCATTTTTTAGATTGATGCAGGCAGGCGCGAATTTTGCATTAGGAAAACGGGTAATTACATCGTTTAGCAGTGTTATTGCTTTCGTTTTATGTGTTTTATATTTATATGTGGTGGAATCTTGAAAATTGTAAGTATCCCCTAATCGGTTGTAATAAGTTGCTAATTCATAACTAATTTGCGCCAATTCCGGAACATGGTTATATTTCTTTTGTAAATCAACAAGCGCCGTTTCCCACACTTTATCTCTGTCTGCTGTGGTAAGATTATCTTTTACAAAATTTAATCTCATCAAATTCGCATTCACAAGCGCTTCAATATTAATTGCATTTTCTAATCGGAATTTTAACCACTTTTGATACACTTTTAAGGCATTTAGGTTATACGAAAGCGTATCACCTGACAAGGAAAGTTTTACAAATTTATCTATATCGGAAAGATATGCGTTGTCTTTAAATTTATCAGGAGTGCCGCGAAAATCATCTTGCAGTTGATTTATAATATGATATGCCACAAAATCGTACAATGTAGGGAAACAGGTTTGCGATTGTTTTGCATTTTCAATAAATTCGGAATACTCGGAAATATCTTCTTTTTTCAAAATATCATTCAACGCTAACTCATAGTTCTTGATAATCTTATCCTGAAATTTGGTTTTGTCCCAAGTGTCCATATCTTGATTTTCAAAACCGGAAGTTACCGCCCGCTGGTTTATTTGATATGAATTTTGAGAAAAATATTCTTGATAGATTGCAGATAAAAACAAGTGCATGAAAGGTTTTACAATTCCATTGGAGGCTGCAATTTCTGCCTCTACTTCAGCAATAGAGTTCTGCGTGTTATCTTCTCCCAACGTTTTCAAATAACTCATTTTATGAACAATGGATTTAATAAGTTGTTTTTCATTGTTTTCGGATTTAGCAAGCGCATAAATCTGTTCAACCACTTGCAAAGCCGATTGGGGCAAGCCGTCGTTGTTAAAACTTTCCACCTGTTTCCAAAGTTTTTCGTACATTTCGGGGGTGGTCGGTTTGTTTTGGGCAAAAACGTTGAACGTTAATAAAAGCGCGAGGCTGGTCAGGGATACTTTCAGGGTTTTAATCATAATTTTTATTGTTAATTTTAGTTTAACGTAATTCTTATTGTTGTATTTTAAGCAAAATTTAATCTTGTATTTTTTTCCTAACCATAGAGATCTTTATTATAATGTCAAAAAGGTTGTAAGTTTTATTATCAATTAATCACTAATTTTGTTCCGTGCACTTCTTTCACTCCGGTATCCTTCACCAATTGCAGGTAGTTTTCCATAGTGATACCGCTTCCTGCCAAAATAATAATTCTGTTTTCTGCCTGTTTTACGATATCTTTAATAGTTTCGACGCCTTCTATGGCAGTGGGTTTTTGTCCGGAAGTGAGTATTCTTGTGCAGCCGCACTGAATAATTTGTTCTAATGCGATTTTCCAATCGGTGCAAACGTCAAAGGCACGGTGAAAAGTAACTTCCATCGGTTTGGCAAGGGTTACAATTTCGGATGTTTTTTCGATGTCTATAGTAAAATCATTATGCAAAAAACCAACCACCACTGCATTAACCCCCAAATTTTTACAAAACAGAACATCATTTTTAATAAGTTCAAATTCTGCATCTGAATAGACAAAATTTCCGGCGCGGGGGCGCACTAAAACGTTGGTTTTCAAGTTTAGATTATTCACGCAATAGGCAATATTATCATACGAGGGCGTTGTACCTCCGTTTTCAATATTCCGACACAGTTCAATTCTATCTGCACCGGATTTATCGGCTGCCATTGCCGTCACTAAGGTTGCCGCACATACTTCAATAATGGGAACAGAATTTTTCATCTTAATGTTTGAGTGCACAAAGAAAATATTTTTTTATTCAAAACAAAAAAAAATATTTTTGCCGCCCATTAATAACAATCATTTTTATTTATGAATTATTTTATGTATATCTCTTATATTGCGCTGTTGTTTTGTATAACAATGTGTGTATTACACTTTTTACGTCTTGTAAAGTTAGGGGCGCCTAAAGATTTATCGGAAGAATCGGGAAACGTACCTGCCGGCGTTCTCTATTCCAATACAGTAGCGATGTTGCCCAACCACAAAGAATCGGCATATATGCACTTGCCCACATTTACTGCCGGCGCTATGTTTCATATAGGGACTTTTCTGGCATTGTTTTGCTTTGTGCTCTTGTTTTTTAAAGCAGTTTGGGGATTTTTCTTTCAGCACGAGTTACTCTCTTTGCTTGTTGCATTATATATGTGGTTTAGTGTATGTTGTGGAAAAGGGTTAATCATAAAAAGAGTAATATCAAAAAAACTGCGTCCCATTTCTAATGCAGACGACTATATTTCTGTGAGTTTAACTGCCTTATTTCAATTCGCAACGGCATTGTTGTTTACAACATTTGCTTTTCACGATTTTTTTTCTTCGGAGGTTCCCGGTTGGATTATTATCGTCTATTTTGTTGTGTCCACTTTATTGTTTTTTTATTTGCCGTTTGGCAAGTTAAAGCATGCAGTATATTATTTTGCAGCGCGTTATCATCTTGGATTTTTCTATGGCAGGCGCGGCACGTGGCCCCCGAAATCTAAATGTTAATGCCATTTATTGTATATTTTTGCCCCGTTAATTTTTGCAGAAATAGTTATAAAAGAAAACTATGAAAGAACCCACCTCCCAACAACTCGACAATGCCCTTTCCATTTTAAGACAAAACAAAGACAGCAAACTTCTTACGCACCTTAATTCGTGCGTGCATTGCGGTTTGTGCGGCACAAGTTGTATGTATTACTTAACCACCGATGACCCTAAAATGATGCCGGCATACAAAGTAGATATTGTTGCTTCTATTTATCGGCGTTATTGCACAAAATTTGGGAAATTATTCCCCGCGTGGGTAAAAGCGCGGGAGATTAACGAATATACTATTGAAGAGATGATAGACGCGCTTTTCGGTTCTTGCACCATGTGCGGACGTTGCGTAAAACATTGCTCTATCGGTGTGGATATTCCGTTTATTGTACGCACAGGACGTATGATGCTTGCGGCATTGGACTGCGTGCCCGATTCGCTGCAAGCCACTGTGAATGCCGCTATGGAAACCGGTAACAATATGGCAATTCCTACTCCTGAATTTGTGGATACTATTCAATGGATGGAAGAAGAACTGCAAGATGAACTGAACGACCCCGAAGCAAAAATTCCGTTAGACGCCCCGAACAAACGGCTGCTTTACACGCTCAATCCGCGGGAACCGAAATTTTTCCCGCTGTCAATCAGCGCTGTGGCGAAAATTTTCTACGCGGCAAAAGAGAGTTGGACTATCTCTACTGCTATGTACGACATTACCAACTATGCCTTTTTTTCAGGGGATAACAAGAAAGCGGGCATCATTGCGCAACGTTTAAAAGATGAGGTGAAAAAGATGGGTTGCGATACTTTGGTGTTGGGCGAGTGTGGGCACGGGTCGCGGGCAGTGCGGTGGGAAGCGCCAAACTGGCTCGGTATCAAATTCGATTTTAAAACGCTGAATTTAGTGGAACTGCTGGGAAACTATCTCCGCGAAGGACGCATTAAAGTGGATAAATCGTTAAATAATCAAATGTTTACTATTCACGACCCCTGTAATATCTCACGAAACGGAGGACTGGTGAATGAGTTGCGCTTTGTGATTAACCAATGTGTGGAAAATGTAGTAGAGATGAATCCGCACGGCGCCGATTCGTTCTGTTGCGGTGGTGGTGGCGGTCAACTCGCTATGGGCGAATATAATGAACGAAGATTGAAAACAGGAAAACTAAAAGCCGACCAAATCAAAGCCACCGGCGCACAGGTAGTGATTACCCCTTGCCATAACTGCGTTGATCAACTGATGCAACTCAATGCTACCTATAAATTGGGAATAAAGATTAAAACTGTGGCGGAAATTGTGGCAGATGCTTTGGTAATTGGAAATTGATAAAGTATTTTTTATTTTTATAGATTCTATCACCTTCACTCTTCCGTTCTTACACATCCATCATTTTCAGTTCCGGCGAAACTGTCAATATTGCTTCGGTGGCAGCCTGTACATCTTCTACAGAAAACTCAGGGTGAATCTCTTTGAGAACAATCCCTTGCGGGGTAATTTCCATCACGCCCATTTCGGTAATAATGAGATTTACCTGTCCTTTTGCGGTGAGCGGTAGTGTACATTTCTTTAAGATTTTTTGGGCGCCTTTGGCGGTGTGTTCCATAGCGACAATTACGTGTTTAGCGCCTACTAAAAGATCCATAGCGCCGCCCATACCAGGGGTAAGTTTTCCCGGAATCATCCAGTTGGCTAAGTCGCCATTTTCATCTACCTGCATAGCGCCTAAGATGGTGGCGTCCACGTGCCCGCCACGAATAATGGCAAACGACTGCGCCGAAGAAAAGGCGGAGGCGCCGGGTTGCGCCGTAATATAGCCGCCACCGGCATTTACCAAATGAGCCTCTTCTTTGCCCACTTCGGGCGTAGGTCCAACGCCAAGCAACCCATTCTCTGATTGTAACACCAACTCTACATCTGTTGGTAAATAGTTAGGAACTAAGGTAGGAAGTCCAATTCCCAGATTCACTACATCTCCGTTTTTGAGTTCTTTTGCCACTCTTTTTGCAATCACTTCACGTACTTGATTTTTATCCATATTTTTTTTGATTTAATTACAATTAATTTCGTTGCAAAGAAACATTATTTTTTTATTTTTGCAGCCCTAACAATTAATCTTAAAAAACATGAAATTTATTGTATCTCGTGATGTTTTGTATAAAAATCTAAGTGCCATCAGCGGCGTTTTAGGAACAAACAGCACTTTACCCATTTTGGACAACTTTCTCTTTTCCGTTGAAGGGGATTTGCTCACCCTCACGGCATCGGATTTAGATGCTACGATGACGGCAACTGTTCAATTGACCTATGTGGAAGGTGAAGGCGCAGTGGCTATCCCATCTAAAACCATTCTGGAAACCTTAAAATTGATGCCCGAAACACCTGTCACATTTGATATTGACATCGAAAATCATATTATCAAGTTTTCAACTGAAAATGGTGAGTACGACTCTTCCTGCTTCCCCGGAGAGGAATACCCTGCTATGAAAACAATGAATGAACCACAATCATTCGAAATAGAAGCCGTTATTTTACAACGCGCTATCAGCAAAACCCTCTTTGCTACCGGAAACGATGAACTGCGCCCTAATATGATGGGTGTTCTGTGCGAACTCTCTAATGAAAATATAACCTTTGTGGCTACCGATGCCCATAAATTAGTGCGATACACAAACAATGCCGTTAAAGTGGACGACTCGGCTGCCTTTATTTTGCCTAAAAAACCTATCACGCAACTTAAATCTACATTATCGGGAGTGAATGATAAAGTAAAAGTAGAATATACTGCCGATACCCACCATATTCGTTTCTCTTTTGCAAATATTGTGCTCTTCTCTTCATTAAAAGAAGGAAAATTCCCCGCTTATCAAGCCGTTATTCCTAAAGACAACCCTAATAAATTTGTAGTGGATAGAAAAGATTTTCATAAATCTATTTGCCGTGTAGGGATATATTCCAATCAATCCACTTTTCAGGTAAGAATCTCATTATCAGATGAAAAGAAAGTAGTTACAGCAGAAGATTTGGATTTTTCCAATAAAGCCGAAGAGGTTATCAAAGGTTCTTATATTGGAGAAACTATGGATATCGGTTTTAATTCAAAATTTCTACGCGAAATGTTAGAGAACCTTGATTCTGAAACGATATCACTTGAGATGTCTCAACCTAACCGCGCTGCTTTGATTGTTCCCACCGAACAGGATTCTCCGGATGAAGACCTCTTGATGCTGATTATGCCGGTAATGTTGAACTACTAAGGACAATCCTTAATATAAACATAAACAGTAGGGATGTTGCGCGCAACATCCCTACTGTTTTAGAAACCTTTGCTCCGGAATGATCTCCTTCCGTACCTCAAAATCTGCGTTCATAATGAGAAGTGCAGATTTTTCCAGAATCAACTCTTTGTTAATGGTTTTTGTTTTTAAGACATATCTCCAAATCACAGACTGGTTGGGCGCTAAGTTTGTCGTTAGAAACTCCACCCTATCCTCTTTTTCCGCTTTACTATTAGAAATCTCTGTCCATTCTATTTGCGAGTTGAAAAGTTCCTGCCGCAACGAAATTGCCGTTTGATTGACACCGTTAATAAAAATAAAGGAAACTCTAATTGTATTTGGGTTTTGTTCATCTATATGTACAATTTGATTATATTGCCACAATAACTGCCCTTCATTGTTGGTTAGTCTGTTGTTTTGCGCAAAAACAGGAAGGAAGCAAAAGGCAGAAAGCAGAAGGCAGAAAGCGGTGTGCGGTATGCGGTATGCGGTGTGCGGTTTATTCATTCTTTAATTTTTCAATTCTCAACTTGTTTCTCACCGGATTTGCATAAATATCCAGCAAATAGTTTTTCATTTTTTCTTTCGTAACGTCCTGAACGATAGATTGTTCTTCTAAATAATTCATAAAAGATAGTTTATCCTCTTGAGTATAATGAGCAGAAAATCTATCGGAGTTTTCTTGAATGTCTATGGCAATATAGTTTTGAGGATACAGATAATAGTTCATATAGATTTGGCGGTCAATTTGGTCACAGAGCAAAGCAAGTTTTTCGTTTAGTGAAAGTTTTGGAGGAATATTCTCAAATTCCTGTTGCAACGGTTTGCCGATTACAAAATGAACTTCCCCTTTAAAGCCTGTAATTCCGTTAATAATACTTTCGGCGTCTTCGCCGGATTGTTTGGTGTAAGTGGAGTTTTCGGAGAGCGCCAGTTCGCGCGCTTTAAGACAGGCACAAGGTTCATACTGATACGAAACGGTAACCGGCGTAATCTGCATTTGCTTCAGAGTTTCCAAAGGATTTTCAGGGTCAGCCAGCGTTAACATCTTTAAAAGTCCCTGTTGCGTTTTATCGTCTCCATTTTTTGTTCTGCCGTTTCCCTGTGCAATCCACACCGATTCTTTCTCTTCAAAGATACTGTGATGAATATAGGAAGACAATAGATGTGTATGGTTGATTTTTTCTTTGAGCGTGCCGGAACGAAGCACTAAGAACATTTTGTGCAACCGCGCCAATTCAACAAAAAGCGGCGCCGAAATGAGATTGTCCCCAATGGCTGAGCGCGTAGCATCATAGCCGTTTTTAAAATAATAGATTTGTAATAATGATGAATCTAACACAATATCTCTATGATTACCAATAAAAAGATACTGATTGTTGGGGTTAATATTTTCTATGCCTGAATAATGAATTTTAGTGCACGTTTTTTCGGCAAAATAATGGAATACGCGATTCGCAAAAGTCAGGTGAAATTCAAATTGGGTTTTGCAGGCTAACACCTCTTTTACCCATTCGCTCACATTAATTTTATCTCTAAAAATCTCCAGTTGAAGAACAAACTCAGGGTCGGCAAACAGTTTCTTTACCGCCTGCATCGTTTCTTCTTCAGAGTATGGGCGAATATTTTCGAAAAGATTTTTCATTGTTCTTTTTTAAGCGCAACGATTTCAAAAATAGAATAAGCAAAATAGATAACGAGAAACGCAACGGCAAAACGGATACGGTCTTCTTTGTTGAAAAGCATATACAAAATTAGAAAAGCGAGTATGGAGAATATTTTAACGATGCGGGAGAGCATATAGCCGGCAACAAACTTTCTTCCCGAAACCTGATTTGGTTTTCTTAAAACTATATAGAGTGTGAAAAGGGTAATAAAGAAGAAGAAGATAACAACAAAAGGAATAGCAGGCGAGGCATATTTTGGAAAACACCATTGAAACAGCGCCCCAAGTGCAGCAATGATCACCGAGAATAGTATCAGTCTGTACGAAAATTTACGAATAGGGATTTTACTCATCAGAAGGGATTACTCGTTTTCAATACCTGGAATTGGGGTAGGTGATGGATTCTGCATCACACAATTGCCCACAAAGTTTGCACCGGGTTCGATAGAAATTTTACTTACCTTGATATTTCCGGTTAGCACTGCAGACGCTTTTAACGAAAGAATTTCGGTGGCGGTAATATCTGCTTTGGCTGCCCCTTCAACCTCAATGGAATGACATTGAATTTTTCCTTCAATGATTCCTGTTTTACCAATAAAGATTTTTGACTTGGAGGTGATGTTTCCTTTTAAAACACCATCAATTCTGCAATCGCCAGAAGATATCAAATCTCCCGTTAGTGTTGTTCCGGCGGCAATAATATTGATACTGCCTAATTCTTCTTGTTCTAAATTTTTTGCCATAAGGTTTGAATAATTATGTGTTGATGGTTTCGCGGGGTGGGGTGGCGGCTTCCAACCGGACTTCCCTGCGAGCAACCGCCGCAAAAATAGTAAAAGTTTTAAACGGTACGCCATCTACTCATCTTGTACTAAATTTCAAAGTCTGCTAACTGCGCTTTGCTGCTACGTAACATTATTCAATATCTTTTTCTCGTAAATTCTATATCTCTTCTCTATCCCGTCCGACAATTTATTCAGAATGGAGTTCATTCGTTCGTTCGTTACTCTCTAAAACACCTAAAATCATAATTCGGGAGGAATCAACCGTATGTTTTTTGGTTAAGAATTTAAAAAAAACAAATGGAAAAAGTTTACCGTTTTTTAGCTGCTTAAATATTTGGTTCAGATTAGGAACGGCAATTGAAAACCGTCTATTAAGATACCGCAGGAGTCGTTGGTAGTTAAGTTGGTTGGAGCAATCATTTTTGCGATCTCTTTGTTGACGATTTTCTCCTGTATCATATCGTTTTCCCCCAGCCTTGCAGCCAACGATGATTATACACAGAAATTTCTGTACAAAAATATGAAACATTTGAAAAATATTATTATTTCGCAAAAAATATCATTATGAGTCTGAAAAGTTATTTTTTAACGTTGATTTCCTGTCTGTTACTCTATGTTAATAGCGTTGCACAACAAGATATTGTGTCAAAATCTAAAAATGAAAAGAAAGTATTGGGAGGAAAGTTAATCAAAGTATCCGATACGCTGTGGTACAGGATGTATAATCCGGAACAGGGATATTTTCAGAAAGCCAATTTCGATAAAAGCGATCCGAGATTTATGATTGCCAATGAAGACCAAACTTTTAAGTTCGGTATAGGCGGAACGATTAGATTGGTAGCATTTGCCGATTTTGCAGGGAGTATTCCGGGTTATGATTTTGTAACTTCATTAATCCCTATTCCTACTAATAATTACGGACAATTTGACATTTTTGCCAACTATTCGCGGTTGAATGTAAAAGTGGTGGGGCGCATCAAGCAATACCCTATTGTTGCCTTTACTGAGGGTAGTTTTTTGGGCGCAAACAATGCATTTAAGTTACGCCATGCTTATGTCTCTTTTTTAGGATTAACCGTAGGGCAAACGTGGAGTACATTTATGGATTTACAGGCTGCGCCTGCCACCATAGACGGCGAAGGTCCAAACAACCAGATTGCACTGAGACACCCGATGATTCGCTATACTTATTATTATAAAGACAAACTTCAGGCTGCTTTTGCCGTTGAGATGTCAGATCTTTTAATGGAAGAAGAGTATGTTAAACCTTTTAAGATATATTCTCAAAAACAACACATTCCCGATTTTATTGCACATATTAAATATAGTGGAAAATTTGGGCACGTGCAGTTGGGCGCCTTGTTAAGTATGATTAATTACGGAGATTCTGCACAAACAAAAAAATCTGTTTATATCCCTGCCGGTGGTTTCGCTTTAAGCGGTACTTTTAATTTGTGGAAAGAAGCCAGACTCTATTATCAACTTGATGGGGGGAAAGGGATAGCCACCTATATTCAGGATTTGTCTCTGTTTGGTTATGAATTGCTTCCAACTCTTGAAGGAAATAAAAAAGTAAATACTGTGTGGATGTATGGCGGATATTTTGCACTTCAACAATATTGGACCAAAAAAATTCACTCTAATGTAGTTTATGGAATTACAAAATTGGAGACTCCCAAAGGAGATAGAGAACTTTACGAACAGCATGCCCCTTGGTATTACAAATATGGTCATTATTTTGCCGTAAATACTTTTTGGAATTTTTATGATTTCGCCAATGTCGGTATTGAATATGTGTGGGGTGAAAAATGCAATTTAAACAACGCTAAAGGCTACGCGAACAGAATTAATTTGTTGTTTCAGTACGACTTTTAACCGGTTGGTTCTTTAAATTTAATGTTTTCTATAAGGTTTAGCCACTTACCGGTAAAGTTCCGGCATTCGGTTTTATCTTCCAACGCGGCATATTTTCCCAAACAGATTCTCCAGCCTTCGCACGCCGCGCAGGGCGAGGCTTCGTAACAAAACTCCTGCCACGCATTCCCCTCCTTTGGAGGGGGCAGTGGGTGGTTCTTTGTGTCCTTTGTGGTAAAACACTCAAACACATCCGTATCGTTAAAAAACACCGCATCATAATCGGCAATCGTATTTCTGTTATAAATATCATACAGATATTGAAACGGCTCTATCGGTGCGTGTGGAACTTTACCGCACAGCGCATAATACATCAGATCGGTCAGTTTTTCCCAATCCGCATTTTCGTTGATTAAGATTCCGGAATGGACGCCTAACGAAGATAAAATCTGCACGGCTTCATAGTTTTGCTCCTTTCCACCATCAAGAAAAAATTTAATATTCGGCTTTCTAATCAAAGGTAGCGCCCCAATCAAATCTCTAACATTCCCCAAACCTGTGGGATAAAAAACCAATGGTATATTCTGCCACTCTTCTTTAAAAACAATAGATGTAATTTCTTGATTGAGACGCAATTTGACACAAAACAACCGATTGTTTTCTGAAACAGTATCTCTAATATTCTCTATGTTATCAATACGGTTCGTTTCAAAAACAATGGTTTTGCCTTCTACCTCCATCACCTCCTCAATATCCCTCATAATTAAAATATGTTCCATAATATATTGTTCATTATTCATTATTCATTATTCACTAATTGTGCCAAACACCCTCCCGTACACAATTCATTTAAGTACATACAAGTTTTACACTCCTCAAACATCCCCTTCTTATCTTTTCGTAAATTACTGTGCTGTTCGGAAAAATATTTCTGAATATCTTCAATATTATCAAAATCATATAGCGATTTTTTTTCATAAGCGAACAGGGGAAAACAAGTCCACACCTGCATATCCGTATCAATATCAATGGTTGGGGTATCAATATCAATAGTCGGGCAACAGGGAAAAACTACTTTGCCTTTATTCAACCTGAACAAACGACCGATGTCATTATTTGAGAAAATACACAACGGCATTCCGCAACCGAAATCGAGGGTTATTCTGTTTTTTTCCAATATTTCTAATTGATTTCCAATATTTTCAACAATTCCACGTATTTCATTCAAGGTTAAACATTCGTTTTTCTGTTCGCGTATGGGTTGCGCCAACCCTAACCGAATATGTTTTTTTAAATTGTATTTGATAATCGTATCTACAAGAAACTTCAACTCAAAATCTTTTTGAGATAGATTAAAATTTAATGAGATATATTTTGAAAATGTTGTAAGGAACTTGTCTATCTGTTTTGTTTCATTGGCAGTTAAAAAGTCGGGGTGGTTATAATTGCAAACAAAAGAGAGATTTTCCACAGGAATTTTCAGAAGATAGTTTTGGGCTGTTTCCAAAATCCGGTTTGTTACGATGCCGCCGGTAACTACATTGACGCAAAAGTTCCGTTGAAGCAGGTACAGCACATAATCAACAATATCGGGGTGCAACGCAGACTCGTCCCCCAATAGTGAAAGATGTTTTACATTGGACGCTTCAAACAAATCTGCAATATATATCAGGTTCTTCCACGACAGTTTTTTTTTATTTTTTTCGATTAACAGGATGTTTGTCATAGTATTATTTATGATGATTCATTATTTTTTTTTACAATGAAACAAATAAAAAAGCGGACTTGACATATCCGCCTTTGTGGTATGAAAAACATCTGTAATAGTAAATAAATCAAAACTACATACTGCAAATGCTTTTACTTATAATACTTTTGAAGTTTCTCAGGTTTCAAAGGCAAGAACATAGTAACACTCTTATTATCTGTTTTTTCCCGATAAAATGGAAACGATTATATCATACGCATTAAATTTTATTAATAAATCAGGTGCAAAAATAGAAAAATAAAAAGAAATAATATATTTGCCGCCGTTTTAAAGAAAGCGCTGCTTCTTTTAGTAACTCATTATTAAACAAAACAAAATATATTAAAATTTATGACAAATTGCGAAGAATTCATTAGCCAACTTGCAAACAAGTATGGCAGAAAACGGGAAAGTTTGTTGCCCATCATTCATGAGGTAATCAACCAGTACTATTTTCTCAGTGAAGAAAGTATGACGACCATCGCCCGCGAGCTGGATATGCCTGCGGCAGAAGTGTATGGCACCGCTACTTTCTACTCCTTTTTCGACACAAAACCTCAGGGAAAATACGTTATCCGTGTTTGCCAAACTATTGTTTGCGATATGAAACGTAAAGAGGATATTGTGGACGCTATTTACGAACTGCTCCGAATTAAACCGGGCGAAACGACTACCGACGGCAAGTTTTCATTGTACTATACCAATTGCCTGGGAATGTGCCACGAAGGTCCTGCCATGTTAATTAACGACGAGCAATATGCTAAACTTACTCCTGAAAAGGTAAAGGATATTCTCGTAAATTATATGAAAAAATAGGTTTAATCAGTAAAATTATCACATTATGCCAACAAGTACAGTTAAAAGAACAGACCTTATCTTTAAGAAAGATATTGATTATAGCGCTGTGATGCACAAAATTATGAAAATGGGAAAAGATGAGTTTATTGAAGAACTTATTGATTCCGGACTTCGCGGTCGCGGGGGCGCAGGCTTCCCCACCGGTTTAAAATGGAAGTTAGTAAAAGCAGAACAATCCCCTGATAAATACATCATTTGTAACGCCGATGAAGGCGAACCCGGAACGTTCAAAGATAGAGAAATCTTAGACAACGCCGCCGAAAAGGTGATTTGGGGAATGACCCTCGCCGCTTACATTACCGGCGCAAAAGAGGGGTTTATCTATATCCGCGCCGAGTATAAATATATGCAAACCAAATTGCGTATCGCTATTGATAGAATGGAGCAAAATATTAAAGCGCTCGGTATTAAATTCAAATTAGACCTGATGTTCGGCGCCGGCGCATACATCTGCGGCGAAGAAACCGCCCTCATCCACTCTATGGAAGGACATCGCGGCGAACCTACCAACAAACCTCCGTTCCCTGTTACACACGGTTATTTGAATAAACCTACTGTGGTAAACAATGTGGAAACGTTTGTAAATGCGATTATTATCGCTGAAATGGGCGCTGCCGAATATAAAAAACTGGGAACTAAAGCCTCGCAGGGTACTAAATTGTTCTCTGTTTCGGGCGACTGCTGTAAAGAAGGCATCTTTGAATTGGAAATGGGAATGACCGTACAGCAATTCGTAGATGAGTTTGGCGATGGCGACACCAAAGCCGTGCAAGTAGGAGGCGCTTCAGGCTTCTGCGTGCCGAGAAAAGAGTTCCCCAACACCATCATCGGTTTTGAAGGAGTACCTACCGGCGGATCTATGAAAGTGTTCAACTCTTCCCGTTCTATGTATAATACTTTGGAAAACTATTTGGTTTTCTTTGAAGAAGAATCGTGCGGACAGTGTACCCCTTGCCGCGTGGGAACACAACAACTGCTTCTTGGTATTCAAGCCGTTAAACGCAAAGAAAAACCAAAAAGTTACCTCGATGAATTACTAAAACTTGCGCAAACGATGAAATTCGCTTCCAAATGCGGATTAGGTCGTTCGGTAGGTAATGCGTTTGGATCTATTGTATCAAACTTTAGAGAAGAGATTATTTATTAACCACTAAAACAAATCATTATGAGTAACTTAATTAATGTAACCATCAATAATATTCCGCTTCAGGTTGAAGAAGGAACCAGCATTCTCGAAGCGGCAAAAATGTTAAATATTCACATTCCTGTTTTGTGTCATCACAAAGACTTGTGCGTAGCCGGAAACTGCCGTATCTGTGTGGTTGAAGTAGAAAACGACCCTTATTTGGTAGCCGCTTGCGCTATCCCTGTACGCGAAGGAATGAAAATTCAAACCAACACCAAAAAAATTCGCGATGCGCGTAAACATATTTTGGAGTTGTTGTTAACCGAACACAATATCAATTGTATTAAATGCTGCAAAAGCAGCAGTTGCGAATTGCAAAATCTGGCATTAGAATATCGTTTGGATGAACAGTTGTTTATCAATTTATTAAAAGATACTCAGGTAGATGATTCATCGCCTTCTATTCTTAAAGATGACAGCAAATGTATTCGTTGTACGCGTTGCGTGAGAACCTGCGCAGAATTGCAGGGTGTGAACGCATTGGCGATGTCTCAGAAAGGACGTCATACCAAAATGAGTACTTATTTGGAAAAACCGTTGGCAGATGTAATCTGTACCAATTGCGGACAGTGTATCAACCGCTGTCCCACCGGTGCATTAACCGAAAAATCTTACGTTGAACAGGTTTGGGAAGCCATTTACGACCCGTCAAAATTTGTAGTAGTACAAACCGCTCCTGCGGTACGTGTTGCTGTAGGCGAACTGTTCAAAGTGCGCCCCGGCGCCCAGGTTACAGGAAGAATGGTAGCCTCGCTCCGCAAAATGGGATTTGACGCTGTTTTAGATACCGATTTTACTGCCGACCTAACGATTATGGAAGAGGGGACGGAGTTGCTTTCCCGCTTGAAAAAAGCATTGGTTGACGGCGACAAACAGGTAGCATTACCTATGTTTACCTCTTGCTCGCCGGGTTGGATTAAATTTGTGGAACACCAATATCCTGAAATGTTGCCCAATCTTTCCACCTGTAAATCACCGCAACAAATGTTTGGCGCATTGGCAAAAACCTTCTATGCAAAGAAAAGAGGTATTGACCCTGCCAATATGGTTTCTGTTTCTATTATGCCCTGTACGGCGAAAAAGTTTGAGGCTAACCGTCCCGAAATGCGCGACAGCGGCTATAAAGATGTGGACTACGTATTAACCACCCGCGAATTTGCCAGTATGATGCATCATTCCGGTATTGACGTGCTTACATTAAAAAACGAAGAATACGACAATATTATGGGCGCTTCTACCGGTGCAGGCGTGATATTCGGCGCTACCGGCGGCGTTATGGAAGCGGCTATCCGTACAGCTTACGAAATTGTTACCGGTCGCGAAGTGCCTTTCGAAGGATTGAATATTACTCCGTTACGCGGATTTGCAGGCATCAAACAGGCTTCGCTCTTAATTGAAGGAACATTACCCGAATGGAAGTTTTTAGAAGGCGTTGAATTAAAAGTTGCCATTGCGCACGGATTGAAGAATGTGCATAAACTGATGGCAGGCTTGAAAGACGGTACTATTGAAGCGCATTTCATTGAAATTATGGCATGCCCCGGCGGTTGCATCGGTGGCGGCGGACAACCTATCCCAACTAACGTTGACATCCGTACGGCTCGTATGGAAGGTACCTACAAAGCTGACGCTAAAATGGCGCTCCGAAAATCACACGAAAACCCCGAAGTTAAAGCCATCTATGAAGAATTTCTGGGCAAACCGAACGGGCATTTGTCGCATGAATTGCTGCATACGTATTATACGGAACGGTTTAAGTATTAGTGACGAGTGACAAGTGACAAGTGATGCGGTGGGTCTTCGGAACTGCCGCATTTTTTATTGCATATTTTTTGAGAAAGATAGTTGTTTAAGTAAATATTTATACTATTTTTGACCCGCTTTTTTAAAAAGCCTTTAAAACCTCCGACTCTTTTGAAAAATCAAAATATAAAAAACGATTACAATGAAAAAAAATTACCATTATTATTTAAGTACAATAGTTTTGCTATGTACAACATCGTATCTTTTAGCAGCAAAGATAAATCAACAAACCGCTTTGCAAGTTGCCAAAAACTTCTACTACGAAGTAACAGCATCTAAAAACATTGAATATGACCAAATTTCTGTTTCTGAAATCTTTGACGTCAAGCGTGACGGAAACAGTGTTTACTATGCTTTTAATTTTGTAAACGGAGGTTTTGTAATCGTTTCCGCAGACGATCTGTTTACCCCTATTATCGGCTATAATACCGAAGGGACGTACAGTGAAACCGATGCTCCCGAAAATTGGAAGTGGTTGATGAATGAATTTGCGGATATGATCGCTTTCGGGCAAAGAGAGCTGCTTGAAACTAACCCCGAATATGCCGAGATGTGGCAACATTTAACGGCAGACAAATCGTTGTTATCACGTGGAGGTCGGGAGGTTATTGTACCCCCGCTTTGTTCGGCTATGTGGAATCAAAACTATCCCTATAACTACTACGCTCCTTTAGATCCGAAAGGACCGGGTAAAAGAGCGTATGCAGGCTGTGTAGCCACAGCTATGAGTATTATTATGCACTATTGGCGCTGGCCCCAAAAAGGTACCGGCTACCATTCCTATAATCCAAATGTTGGATATTGTGACACTAATTATCCTGTGTTGTCAGCCAATTTCGGTGCAACCGAGTACCATTTTGAAGGTATGGCAAACACCATTCATACAGGTTTGGATAATCCTGTCGCTTTGTTGATGTATCACTGCGGCGTGGCTGTTGATATGATGTACTGCCATTCCGGTTCCGGAGCCTTCTCGGGAGATGTGCCTTACGCCATCCAAACTTACTTTAAATACGACAACAGCGCTACGATTTATTCTAAAGAGGATATGAACGATCAACAATGGAAAAATTTGTTGAAAACAGATTTGAACAAAAGGTATCCGATTTACAATTCCGGATGTTCAGAGACAGGATGCCACGCTTTTGTTTGTGATGGTTATAACAGTGACGACCTCTTTCATTATAATTTTGGATGGGGAGGCTCATCAAACGGATATTATACCGTAAACGGTGTTAACGGTTATTCTTCCTGGCAAAACGCAATCGTTAATTTTATTCCGAACGCAACACAATATCCCCCCTCTAATTGTTCAGAATTTACTCTTGTTCCGTTTTTAGAAGGCACTATTGCCGATTGTTCAGGACCGGTACACAATTACTCCCCAAACATCTCTGCTTCGTGGTTGATTGCTCCCGAAGACGACTTGTCGAAGAAAATCTTTACTATTAATTTGAAAGAATTAGACCTTGCGCAGGGTGATTATCTCAGAATTTACGATGGCGATAGTGAAACAAGTCCATTACTGGCTGAATATACGGCAGATTCTCAACCACAGGAAATAAAACCCATCGGACTGAAAGCATTTATTCGTTTTACTACCAGTCCCACTTCGGCAACCGCAAAAGGATTTCTGTTAAATTATGAACTTGCCTCTGTAAAATATTGTAATCCTAATGTAACAACTATATTAACAGAACAGGAAGGAACTTTTGACGATGGGTCGGGAGAAGATTACTACTATCCAAACTCTACTACCTGTAAATGGCAAATCATCCCAAACAATGCAACCCGTATTGATATTACTTTTAACTATTTTGAAACCGAAGCAGAAAAAGACTTTGTAAGGATATACGATTTAACAGATCATAAATTAATAGCATCTTTGTCAGGTGTTTACACAAAAGATAACTTGCCTTCTGTTTCAGTGCCTTCCGGAAAAGCACAAATCTATTTTTCCTCAACTGACCTTAATAACGCCAAAGGTTTTGAATTGAACTATAAAGCAGTTGTACCTGCAGGGATTGAGGAACAAAATCAGGCAGTAGAAGCATTGACCATTTCCCCAAATCCTGCTTCAACCCAATTGAATCTTTCATTTTCTATCTCCGGCAACACCAATCCTAAAGTTGAAATATACAATATGATGGGACAAAATATATATAACGAAAACTTAACAGGCTTTTCCGGAAACTATCATAAAACTATCAATATAGAATCTTGGGCTGAAGGGATCTACTTCCTGAAAATAACTTCTTCAAACGGCATTTCTGTAAAAAAAATCATTGTAAACTAAAAATGACAGATTTACTGTTTTATCAAAAATGAAACTTTGCAAACCATACCTAATCCGGGTATTTTTATTCATTCTTGCTTTTTTTCTTTTTATCTCGTGTAATCGTAACTCTCATTTTCTTAAAGACAAGAACTATCGCCAACAAGTAGAAATCGATTTTAATGCACGGAAAGAGTTGGCGAAAAACCGTGCTACAGAACTGTTTTCCGTTTTTGATAATGAAAATTTAACCCTCAAAGAAAAAGAAGCATTACAATTTCTATATGCCTTTATGCCGTTGAGCGATTTAGCCGATTATGACGGCAGTTTCTTTTTAAATCAGGTGCGTTACGCATTTAAGGCACAAAACGAAATGCCTTGGTGTAAAGATATTCCTGAAGATATTTTTCGCCATTTTGTATTGGTATATCGGGTGAATAACGAAAACCTCGACACTGCGCGTATGGTGATTTTCAACGAGTTGAAAGAGAGAATAGTTAAGATGAGTATGAACGATGCCGCATTGGAAATCAACCATTGGTGTCACGAAAAAGTAACCTACCGCCCATCCGACAGCAGAACTTCATCGCCGCTGGCTACCATTCGCACGGGTTTGGGGCGTTGTGGTGAAGAATCTACCTTAACGGTTACTGCTATGCGTGCAATGGGAATCCCCGCGCGGCAATGCTATACCCCACGCTGGGCGCACTGCGATGACAACCACGCTTGGGTTGAGGTTTGGGTGGACGGCAAATGGCGCTATCTGGGAGCCTGCGAGCCTGAACCCGAATTGGATATTGCCTGGTTTACAATCCCCGCTACCCGCGCTATGATGGTACACAGCAACGTATTCGGTAAATGCAACAACTTCGGCGAGAAAAATTTGGAAACAGAACGCTACTCCGTGATCAATATGCTCTCTAACTATACAGATACCAAGAAGATTAAAGTTTGTATTACCGACAAAACCGGAATGCCTGTGAAAGATGCTACCGTGAAGTTTAAACTCTATAATTACGCTGAATATTATCCCTTAGCCTCTATCCTGAGCGATACAAACGGCGTTGCTACCCTTACTACCGGCTATGGAGACCTGCTCGTGTGGGCATCGAAAAACGAAAAATACGGCTACAGGAAGTTTGACGTGCGTAAAAACGACGAAATTACCTTAACTATTGACAATGAAGCAGGAAGAGCATATATTGAAGAACTGGATATTTGCCCTCCCGAAGCCGGAACTCAAAAGAATACGGCTACCGCGAAACAAAACGCAATCAATAACCTGCGTTTGCGATATGAAGATTCTTTACGCAACGCTTACCGAAACACTTTTATGAAAGAGGAGGAAGCCAAAAAAATATTTACTGAAAATCTTACTCCGGAACAAGTGTGGCTCTTTATTCAAAAAAGCGAAGGAAACTATGCGGAAATCCAACAGTTTATTGAGAAAAACGGAAACTATGAGGAAGGACTGTTGGTTTACGAATTTTTAAAAGCGCTATCCGACAAAGACCTGCGTGATGCGCCTGCCGACATATTGCAGGAACATATTACCCTGTATGCTCCTGAAAAATATCCTGCTGAGGTTTATATAAAGGGGATACTTCCTGCGCGCATTGCCAACGAAGGGTTACGCACGTGGCGACATTATTTACACGAAAAATTAACGGAAGAATTAGGAAAAACACCCACCGTACAACAATGTAAAGATTGGATAGATGAGCATATAACAATACTTCCAAACGATAACTATTACCGTGCGCCCATCTCACCAAAAGGGGTTTATGATTTAAAATTAACAGACGATCATTCGTTAAACATTTTTTTTGTGGCAGCCTGCCGTGCCATAGATATTCCGGCATATTTAGACGGAGCCACCAATCAATTGGCTGTTTGGGAAAATGGGAAATGGGAAACCGTGAATTTAGATGCAGAAGGCAGAAAGCAGAAGATAGAAGATAATAGATGTGGGCGCCTGCACCTGAATGCCCCGAAAAATTTTCCCTACCCCGAATATTGGGTGCATTACACTATCGCCAAATTTGTGAATGGCGATTTTGTAACTTTCGATTACGAAGCCGATCCGCGTGTAGCCAACTTCCCCGCCACTCTGGAGTTAGAGCCCGGCTACTATATGCTCTCTACAGGAAATCGTTACAGCGACGGCGAAGCGCTCTCGCGATTAGAGTTCTTTAATATTGAATCCGGAAAAACAGTAAATAAAACAATTACCCTGCGCGAACTTACCCCGCGCAATAAAAACTATGGAACTGTTGATGTAAGTTATCGTATTACAAAACTGAATAAAACACTCATTGACCTAATGCCTGAAAAAGAGTTGATACTATGTTTCATTGACCCCACCCGCGAACCCACCCGACACCTGTTCAACGATATGGCGCAACTTAAAAGCAACTTTGAACAATGGAATGGAAATATCCTGTTTGTTACCCCAAATGAAAAACAAACCGATGATTTCGACCTCCAAAACCGGAACTTCCCCAAAAACGCCATCTTTACTATTGATGAAAAATCAAAATTCATCAACTATATCTTAACATCTACAAAACAACATTTTAGAGAAGATTATCCTTTAGTATTCATTGTAAATAAAGAAGGCAAATTAGTATTCAAATCGGAAGGATATAGAATTGGAACAGGCGAATTGCTTCTGAAAAGTTTGAAGTAATTCTAATATTTTGTAAGAATAACAACGGAGCGGGGTTTTCCGGTGCAACGGTTTGTGAAAGAATAGTGACAAGTGACGAGTGACAAGTGACAATTTTTATCCCTTTATCCTTTTATCATTTTATCATTGTATCACCACCAACCTTTTTACAGCCACAACACTATTATCTGAATAGAGTCTTACAAAATATATTCCGTTTCCGTATGAATTCACATTCATTTGCAGTTTACCGGTTAAGCTTTGGTAATCGGCTAATTTTTGCCCTTGAATGTTGTACATTTCAACTCGGTTAAGTCCGTTCCCTTCTATGGTAACATTTCCATTGGCAGGATTGGGGAAAATACTGAATGACTGATAACCTGCAATATCCGGAACAGACAGGGTATGGCATATCTCTTCCGAAATCACCTCTTCGCAATCGTTATAAATCACTTCCAATTGATAGCAATAGTTGGTTCCTAAAGCGCAATTTTCATCTAAGAAACTCAATATTTCAACAGGGATAATTTCGGCGTTAAGTTTTTCATGATTACGATAAATATTGTAACCCACAAGTTCCGTGCCTTCATAAGCAGGGGCATTCCAAGTAATGAGGATAGTATTATCTTCAATTTCTTCATTAATATCAATATTGCTCACAAGCACACACATACCGTCAATAACAACCATTGCAGGCTCTGATTTCTCGCTTTCCAAACTTCCCGATGTGTTGTACAGAGCGGTTACTTCATATTTATATTCGCCGTTTACAGGCGCAATATCGGTATAAGTAAGTCCTTCTCTTACGGGTTCTATAGTAATCAATTCATCGTTTCTATACACGTTATACCCTTTAACGGTTAAACCCTTCCCTTCTTTCGGCGCTTCCCAGTTCAGGATAACATGATTGGCGATTTCTACGGCAGATGTAAGGTTTAAAGGCGCGTTAAGTTCCAAATTGCCGTTTACCGGTAGGGTTTCATAAATAGTAGTAGTATTAAATGCTGTAACCACGAGAAGCGCTTCACCGGGGAGTAACTCGTTTTCAATACTTGCAATGCCATTTTCGTCAGTAAATGCGCTATAATAAACACCATCTTGAGAAATGCACACCAAAGCGCCTTCAACGGGATCGCCACCGGCGGTAATGGTTGTTTCATAGCTTCCGGGAGTTATAACAGGCATAGAAGAAACTATCTCAACAGGTTGTTTGGTGCGCAACTGCAAGTTCGGGTCGCCGAAGGTAGTCCAAGTTCTGACAGTATGTTTGTCATCGGCTTGGGAGCTTTCGCTCAGCATAAGGTTGGCAGCATTCACTGCAATAGACCCCCAGTGAGTACGTAGTTCATTGGTATTGATACCGTTTTGTCCGGGGTATTGGTTATAATCAAATCCTCCGACTAAAATATCATAAAAATAATCCTGACCTCTCATAGGTTCTGCCCAAGGTTGATTAATGGTGGACATCCAGGTTACCACTGCGCCGCCGTTTTGTTTTTTCAACCATACTTCGGCAAAGCAACTGCCCCCATGGCTATGAAAGGCTCCATTGAGACAGGCAACGGAAACAATGAAAGGCAGTTTGTTTCCATTGGTTAACTGATTTACATTATTATTGTTAAATCCTGTGGTAACAAACTGATTCCAATCGCCATGCCCGCAATAGGCAATAGTAGAAGCGCCTGTGTTGATATAATTGGCTAAATTAGCTGCGGTACAGCCGCCCTCATTGGCGTAAAGCCTGTAATGTGTAGTATAATTATAGGTGGGTTCAAGGCGTTCGCTATAAATTCTTTGAATGTGAAGCCAATCTCTTTCGCCATCATCTGCCGGACCGGCGTCATTAGATCCTATACCGATAAAAGAGGAGTACCAACCATCCATATTGGGATTTTTTTCATACTGAATGGCTTTATTTACTTGCGTAGTAACTTCCGTTGCATTATTTGCCGACATACGTCCAATAGAAATCTCGGGACGATAGTCGTTGGCATTTCCGGCTAAGTCGCCCAGCATGGGGTCTGTAGGTCCGCTTCCTAATGAACCAAATGATGCCGACTCACTTTTTATATCATTCCAACCGCCCACAAGTAAAACATACATTAAATTAGGGTTGCTGCTATATTTGCTTTGAATTAATGATTTTGTTTGAGTTGCAGAGTATCCGGTTGCCACCACTTCTTTTTCAACATTGTATCCTTTTTCCAATTTCCAGTCAATATAAGGCTGAATAGCGGCTTCGTCACGGGCAGTAGTAATCACTAAAATATCGCCATATTCAGCCATCGTCAAAGGGATTCTCGGTTCTTGATAATTAATGAAAATGCTTTTATACATTCCTCTAACCTCACGAATGGGGTTGGGATTTTCCGTCAGCAGCGGATTAGTAGCCGGTTGGTTGTTTTCAACAAGCATAACGGTCATTTTGGAATACACGCGAAGCGTCATAGTAACCGCATTCCATTGAAACGGATAAACAGTTACTGTAGTACCGCGTACATCTCTCATAATAAACGGCTCTTCGGCAATCGCAATGCTTGCAGGATAAAACGAATTTACCAAAGAGTTCGGGTCAATTTGATACGGAATGGTTGACGGGTCTTGATTACGAAGAATAGTGCCACGCGACGGCAACAACGGGTCATTCAACTGAATATCTTGATATTCGGTGTAAACCACATTCAAGTCCACATCTTTTTGTGCAGGAAGTTGTACAGAAGCAGTAACAAACGGCAACTCCGCCCAACCTTTTTCGTTGGTAACCGTGCTGCGGGAGAAAATGATTTGTTGATACTGCACCCCGTCAAATTGAACATTTTGTAAATTCCATTGCGTTACTTCAAATGAAATTTGATATTCACTTGGGTTGGGTTGTGAAAAATTAACATTATAGCCTCTTTGTGCAAAAGAAAATGTACAAAATAAAGCTAAAATAACAGAAAAGGTAATTGATTTTTTCATAAAATGTATTGATTAAAAAGATTTTTTTTATTAAGCGCGCAAAAGTAGTAAAAAATGTTATGATTAGTTAAAAAAAGTCTTTTTTATGTCAAAAAAATATCATTTTGTAAAAAAACACCACATATCGCTCACCGTACACCCCTCATCATCCTAATCACCTAATCATCTCATTTTTTTATATTATTTTGCCGCTGTTTATTAAAAATAAGATTTATGATTTATTTAGACAATTCAGCAACCACCTTTCCCAAACCCGACTCTATGTATGAGTTTATGAGCGGGTTTTATAAAAAACATGGCGTAAACCCCGGTAGGACAGGTTTCGACGCTGCCATCTTAACAGAAGAGATTGTACAAAAAACGCGCAAACTGATGACGGAACTTTTTAATGGGGGCGATGATTTTAACAGGCTAACTTTCAGCTATAACGCCAGCGATTCTTTGAACCTCATCATTCAAGGGCTGGCAGAACCGAACGCACACGTCATCACTACTATGCTGGAACATAATTCGGTACTGCGTCCTCTGTATTGCCTCAAAGAGGAGGGAAAACTTCAGGATGTTACTTATCTGCCTTTCGACAATGAGGGTTATGTTGATCCGGAGGATTTTCGCAGGGCAATTCGTCCCAATACTAAGTTTGTAGTTTGTACACACTGTTCTAATGTGCTGGGTACTACACAACCGCTGCACGAAATTGGAAAGATTTGCAAAGAACACGGATTGATTTTTGTTGTGGACGGCAGTCAGGGCGCGGGCGCAACAACAGTGGATATGCGAGCCGACAATATTGATGTATATATTTTTACGGGACATAAGAGTTTAATGGGACCTACCGGAATCGGGGGCGCTTACGTGCGCGAGGGCGTGCATATTAAACACACGCGCTACGCCGGCACAGGGGTACGTTCTGCCTATCCCAAACATCTGGAAGAGTACCCGTACCGTTTGGAATACGGCACGCTGAATCTGGTAGGGGTTGCCGGACTCTACGCAGGGGTTTCGTGGGTTTTGGAACAGGGCATTGAAAATATTCACAAAAAAGAGATGATGTTATGGGAGAAACTTCGCAGGGGCATTCAAAATGCGAAAGGCGTTACCACCTATTGCGCCAACTCCACCGAAAGAAGAAATGCGGTGTTGAGTTTTAACATCAACGGTTTTGAAGCCGCCGATGTGGGAATGATGCTTGATGTGGACTACGAAATTGCGTGCCGCACAGGCTTGCAATGCGCTCCAAAAGTACACGAACATCTTGGCACACTGCCTATTCATGGTACTGTACGACTGAGTATTGGGGCATTCAATACGGAAGAAGATATTGATACGGCTATTCGGGCAGTGAGGGAGATTGCGGGAATGAGGAATGCTTAATAAACTGTTAAACTTAAATTCTTTAATTAGGGTTCTTTAAACTCAATTAGATCCTTCAGCACAAACGCACCCGTAAAAGAAGGTACAATCTTTTGTAAAGCCTTATACGCTTCAATTTTTGTGCGGAAATTGCCGACTCTCAGTCTGAAATTTGGTTCGGAATATGTAGTATAACAAGGAATATCCGGAAATAATTGTTTAAATTGTTTCGCAACGTTTTCGATTGAAGTTTTAGAATTTATTCCTGAAAAAGAGGTAATCTGAATACGAAATCCTTCAATTTTCTTTATTTTTTTCCAGACATCAATATATTGTTGTTCTAATATATTTATCTCATTTTCTATATTACAGGAAACATTACTTTGTGCAGCACACAGCGTAAATAGGAATAATAAAAGAACAGATAATCCGCTTCGTTTCATAATAAAAAATAATGGCAAAAATAAAAAAAACAATCAATAATTTGTCATAGCTTATTTTTTTATATATTTGCACGCTTAATAAAAAAAATACAATTTAAGAAACTCATGGGATTATTTTCATTTTTTACGAAAGAGTTAGCGATAGATTTAGGTACTGCAAATACCGTAATTTTGCACAATGAAAAAGTGGTTATAGATGAACCATCTATTATTGCTTTGGATAGAGCCACCCGCCGTGTAATAGCGGTAGGAAAAAAAGCGCTTCTTATGCATGGTAAAACACACGAAAGCATTCAAACCATTCGCCCGCTTAAAGATGGGGTTATTGCTGACTTTCAGTCAACAGAAATGATGCTCCGGGAATTTATCAGAATGACAGGCTCCAAAGGATTGCTTTTTCCGCCTGCGCTAAAAATGGTGATATGCATTCCTTCAGGCATAACAGAAGTGGAAGAGCGTGCAGTACGCGATTCTGCGGAACAATCCGGCGCCAAAGAGGTGCGTATGATTCACGAACCTATGGCGGCGGCTATTGGTATTGGAATTGATGTTTTAGATGCCAATGGAAATATGGTAATTGACATTGGCGGAGGTACCAGCGAAATTGCTGTATTAGCGCTGGGTGGTATCGTTACCAGTAAATCTATTAAAGTTGCCGGTGATGAATTTAATTATGACATCATTGACTTTATGCGCAAAAAACATAACATTGCTATCGGGGAAGCCTCTGCCGAACAGGTAAAAATAAATGTAGGCTCTGCCATCGAAGATTTGGAAAATCCACCGGAAGATTACGAAGTATATGGGCGCGATTTGTTACAGGGTATCCCTATCGCTGTGAAAGTGAACTATCAGGAAATTGCGCAGGCATTAGACCGTTCCATCTCTAAAATTGAAATGGCGGTAATTAATGCTTTGGAAAATACCCCTTCAGAACTCTCTGCCGATATTTACAAAACGGGTATCTATATGGCAGGCGGCGGTTCATTGTTAAGAGGTTTAGACAAACGTATTGCCAAGAAAACCAAACTGAAAGTACACGTTGCCGAAGACCCGCTCAAAGCAGTTGCCCGCGGCACCAGCATTGCCCTGAAAAACTTCGATAAGTTTACTTTTCTAATCAAGTAAAACATCTAATTTTTTTTGAGCCATATCCTCTTTTTTGAAACATCTCCAAGTGAAAGCGGCTAATGTTGCACCTGCAAAAGGAGAGAGGATAAATACCCACAAATGCTTTAATGCAGTTATATCATTGAAGGCTTCAAAAACGGCGGGGGCTATACTGCGCGCAGGATTTACCGACGTTCCGGTAATGGGAATGCAAACAATATGTATCAATACCAATGTTAAACCTATGGCTAAACCTGCAAATTTTGGAGCATTGTTTTTGTTGTCTGTTGCGCCCAAAACAACCAAAATGAAGATAAAGGTAAATACGGTTTCAGCGATTATGGCGGGTAGCAACATTCCATCACTGAAATTGTTAGCGCCGGTGGTAGTAATACCGCCGGTGGTAGCGCCGGTTTTCACCAAAGCAAAAAGAATACCCGACCCGATAAAAGCACCCACTATTTGTGCGATCATATAAAGACAAAGGTCTTTACAGGTGATCCCTTTGTTAATATAAACGGCTAAAGTAATAGCGGGATTGATGTGGCAGCCTGAAATAGGTCCAATGGTATAAGCCATAGCAATTACCGACAGTCCGAAAGCAAAAGCCACCATCAAAATCCAGGAAGCAGAGGTTATACCGCCGATAGCATACATTAAATCGGCACCAAAAACAGCCGCACCACAGCCCATTAGAACCAATACCATAGTTCCGATCATCTCCGAAAAAATTTTTTTTGTCATAATGTTAAAAGTTTAAAATTAATTAATGTTAAAGTTGTTTTTTGTAGGCGCAAAGGTATATCAAATTTTAAATTATGGAATTAACCATCGAATTAATATTTTATTACATTTGCCACGAATATTTTAACATATTAAATACTAACATTATGAAAAGATTTATCCTTATCTCTTTTGCCCTTTTGTGCCTTACCGTTTCCGCACAACAAGTCATTGACAACAAAGGCAATCGTAACCAATCCTATCCGGTAATTACGAAAAAAACACCGGAGATTGTAAATCTTATTAATAATGTATCGCAAAACAACATTGAAAACAGCATTCGCTATATGCAGCAATTTATTAGAGATTGCCAATCTCCGGAAGCATTAACCGTGCAGAACTGGTTGATTGAACATTTTGAATCTTATGGATATGATGATATTTCTATTCATTATTTTAATTATTTTGGGCAACAATTAGCCGCCGGTAATGTAGTGGTAGTGAAAAAAGGAACCGAATTTCCTGATGAGTATATTTTAATTACCTCGCATTATGACCACCCTGACGGTCCCGGCGCTGATGATAATGCTTCGGGAACATCGGGCGTGCTGGAATGTGCGCGGTTGCTTAAAGATTTTCCTGCCAAACGCTCTATTATGTTTGTGCCTTTCAATGCAGAAGAAAAGTGGATGGTGGGCAGTTTGCCCTTTGTGCAGAAATGTGCCTCCGAAAATATGAATATCATTGCCGTTTTAAATATGGATATGATTGGCTGGTTTCCGCCTGCAAATCCCAATACTATTATGGCTTCCGGATATTCTTATATCTCTAAAGCGTTGTTTGAATATTACCAACAAACGGCAAATGTTTATATTCCTTCCATTCCTACTATTCGTTTAAGTGCCGGCGACAGTTACGGCGGCGACCACATGCCGTTTAATATGTATGCATATCCGGCTTTGTATATTGGCGATATTGAATACCATAGCCAACATCCGTGTTATCATAAACCTTGCGACACTATTGGAGAATTTGGCGGCGTAAATCGTTTGGATTTGGCAAAAGCATTTGTGCAAGCCACCTTAGCCTCTGCTGCCGAGTTGGTAAATGCGTGGCTGCCCCCGCAAAATCTCAGCGCTTGCTCCGGAACAGATAAAATTACGGTGAGTTGGGACAAAAACAACGAATCAACTTCGTACAAGATATTTAGAAACAGTTCATTTTTGAAAGAAACCTCTGAAAATTTTTATATAGACACTAAGGTTGAGGTGGGTGAAAAATATGAATATTATGTAATTGCTGTGAATAACAGCGGACAGGAAACCGCACCTTCCAATACCGATGAAATTACTTTTGTTAAACCTTTGCAGTTACCTTATTCAAACAATTTTAGAGAAAATAAATATGGTTTTGAACAAAGCGATTGGGTGTTCCGAAATGAGAGCGGAGTAAGTTCACTCTCTAATACTTCCGGAAACGGAACTTTTACTGACAATTATTTATCTATAGCCGAATTGGATTGGTTTCCAATACCTGCCAATACCAAAAATATCTCTATCTGTTTTAAATGGACGGGAGATATTAGAGGTATCTGGAGTAGTGGACATAATGCAGGAATGTTTTTTGAAGTAACCACAGACCGAAAGACGTGGCATAAATTAGCCTACATTACGGGCAGTAATAGCTGGACAGAACATCAGATTACACTTAATCCTTACATTAACAGTAATTTTTTTCAGGCGCGGTTTCGATTGGAGAGTAGCGGTTCACAAGAATATTCTTATACAAAGTTGGGATGTATTACAGATGTAAAGATATTCTTTGAATCCAATCCAATAAATGTGAAAGAAAACTTACCCTACATTTCATCTTTCAACTTTACTCCAAATCCGGCAAGTACATATATAAATGTAGAGACCCGTCAGGAGGAGCCATACCATATTGCTATTTATGATATGACCGGCAAGGTAGTTTTTGCTCAGGACGGTTTTAGAGATGGAACGCTGAATATAGCCCATTTGAGCAAGGGTGCTTATTTACTTGTAGTCTCAAAGAAGCAGCACCGCGTGGCACGCAAATTGGTGATAGAATAGGGAGTAGAGTACGCAATCTCTTACCACGCATTCAACAACTCAAATATTTTTTTTCTCCGCTCTTTCTTTGAAGAAAACGAATACTCCTGTTTTTTTCAGATATTTCTTTGATTTTTCCTAATTAAATGTATGAATATACGAAAGTTGTGTGTAAATAAAATCATTCTTAACGGCAAATGTTCCGTAACTGTTTGTGAGATAATACAGATAATCACCCTCAATAATATTATTAAAAGAGAGGTTGATTCCGGCGGTACATCTAACCAAATCCCCGTAGGGTAATTTGTAGGATAATCCTAAACCCAACCGTAAATTACACCTGATTTTTAGATCCTGATATCCCACATCATCGTAATATGGTTTTACATGATACGAATTAGTTACAGTATCATAATCGTCCGGAGTTACAGGCAATCCCTTACTTGTACGATAACCATGTGAGCAAATTCCGAAATCCCTGCAAATCAACCAGTCATTAATTCCCTTGATCTTAATACCTGCTTCTGCTGTAAAAAAGAGGTCTTTACGCAAAGGATAATGAAATTCTAATTTTATGGGAAAAAGCATTTCATTTACAGACATTGTTATTAGAGATGTTTCATATTGGTTTACATATTCTGGTATATACTCATACTCAATGAGTAATTCATTCAGATAAATAGCATTCCTATAAGAGACTACTGTTCCGTAATTCATACCTAATGAAATACCAAAATATTTGGCAAAATGGTAAGAAAACTCAATGCCCATCTCCCATCAGGTAGTCCATTTACCTTTAAGCGCAGGGTCAGTCCCTGTAAGCGCAATGTATGAAGGTTTGTTAATACACTCCGCCTGTGATCCCCACATGAAATCCTTGATAGGGATAAAAAGAGACAGGTTTTTGCGCATGAGCGCTGAAAAAAAGCAATAGCACAATACTACTTGCTATTGGAAGACGATTCTTTTTATTCATATTAGATTTTTCGCCACATCCTCTAATCTCTTCATAATAGCATCGTCAATTATTCCTTTTTTCAAACTGTTTAAGATATCCTGATGTTCTTCGTGTAAGATATGGATGAAATGAGTTTCAAAATCTTTGATTTTATTTACGGGGACTTTCAACAGCAGTCCTTTTACGCCGCAGTACAGGATAGCAATCTGTTCTTCCACCGTCATAGGCGAGTATTGCGGTTGCTTCAAAATCTCTACATTTCTTTTTCCTTTTTCCAATACGTTTTTCGTGGCTTGGTCAAGGTCGGAGCCGAATTTAGCAAATGCTTCCAATTCACGGTATTGCGCTTGGTCGAGTTTGAGTGTACCGGCAACTTTTTTCATAGATTTAATTTGTGCATTTCCACCTACGCGTGACACAGAGATGCCCACATTGATAGCGGGGCGCACGCCGGCGTTAAACAGAGAGGTCTCCAAAAAAATCTGACCATCGGTAATAGAGATCACATTCGTAGGGATATATGCAGAGACATCGCCGGCTTGAGTTTCAATAATGGGTAATGCTGTTAGTGAGCCGCCACCTTTTACCAAATGCCTGATGTTTTCGGGAAGGTCGTTCATTGTAGATGCAATCTCGTCGGATTCGATAATTTTCGCAGCGCGTTCCAGTAGTCGGGAGTGGAGATAGAAAACATCTCCCGGGTAGGCTTCTCTCCCCGGCGGGCGACGCAACAGCAACGAAACTTCGCGATACGCTACGGCTTGTTTCGACAAATCGTCGTAGATAATCAATGCCGGTCGTCCCGTATCTCTAAAAAATTCGCCAATGGAAGCGCCGGCAAATGGTGCATAAAATTGCATAGCAGCAGGATCAGAAGCAGTTGCCGTAACGACCACAGTATAATCCATTGCTCCTTTTTCGGTGAGCGTTTTCACTGTACCCGCCACCGAAGAGCCCTTTTGCCCCACCGCTACATAGATACAATACACAGGCTCCCCTTTGTCGTAAAACTCTTTTTGATTCAGAATAGTATCAATGGCGATGGCAGTTTTTCCGGTTTGGCGGTCACCGATAATCAGCTCGCGCTGTCCGCGTCCAATGGGAATCATAGCGTCAATAGCCTTGATACCGGTTTGCAGCGGCTCTTTCACCGGTTGGCGGAAAATAACGCCCGGTGCTTTTCTTTCAAGGGGCATTTCATAGAGTTCTCCCTCAATATTTCCCTTGCCGTCCACAGGCTCGCCAATGGTATTGATAACGCGCCCCAGCAGCCCTTCCCCCACCTTGATAGATGCAATTTTACCGGTGCGTTTGCAAATATCGCCTTCATTCAAAGTTTTGGAATCGCCCAGCAATACTATGCCCACATTGTCTTCTTCCAAATTGAGCACAATGCCGGTGATGTTTCCTTCAGGCTGTTCAAAAACCACCAATTCGCCCAACAGCGCATTCATAAGTCCATAAACACGAGCGATGCCATCGCCCACGTGCAGGATAGTACCGGTTTCTTCCAACTCGGTTTTAGAGTTAAAATTATGTAACTGTTCGCGTAAAATTGCGGCAACTTCTAAGGGTTTAATTTCGGACATAAATTTAAGATTTTAAGGGCGCAAACTTAATAAAAAAATTATGTTATTTTGCGTCCCTTAGAAAAAAGAATGAAAAAAATCTGTTTGTACATCTTAAAACTTTTTCATTATAAGTTAGATATAGAAAATATTCCAAAGGAAAAAAAGTATGTTTTAGTGTTTGCGCCGCATACAAGTTGGACAGATTTTGCAATAGGAAAGATTGCCTTAACCGCAATGGGGATTAAAACTACATTTCTTATCAAAAAAGAACTGTTTATTTTTCCATTCGGCGCTTTTTTAAAATATATCGGAGGTTACCCCGTAGATAGAAAACACGCCAAACACTTAACAGACACCATCGCAGCATATATTAAAGAGAAAGATGAGATTGCTTTTTTAGTCGCACCGGAAGGCACGCGCAAAAGAGTGGAGACGTGGAAACGCGGCTTCTACTACATCGCTCAAAAAGCCGATGTCCCAATAGCATTAGGATATTTAGATTATCGGGATAGAAAAGGAGGAATCGGTCCCGTTTTTTACTCCACCGGAAATTATGAAACCGACTTACAGGAGATACAAAAATTCTACTACGGAATGAAAGGAAGAAAAAAGGGGAGATTCTTTTTGGAAGATTAGATGATTAGATGATTGTCACTTGTTACGAATAATTAACTTATAAGTTATGATAAAAAAAACAGCAATTATTACCGGAGGAGCCGGCAGTATGGGTAAAGAAATTACTAAAGCGGTGGCAAAGGCAGGTTTTACTACCATTATGGCAGACCTTCCGCGAAAGGAGGCTGAACAGGCGTGCTCGAAAATTAAAGAGGAAACTAACGGAGAGGTCGTGTTTTTCCCTGTAGATTTGGCTTCAGCCGATTCTATTTTCAGTTTTGTCGAAAAGGTTAAAAACGATTATGGACAAATTGACCTCTTAATTAACAATGCCGGCGCACTGTATCCCAAAAAGAAAGATGTGGAGGGCAAGTGGGATTATACCCTTATGGTGAATTACTTCGGTCATTATTTGCTGACGAACAAACTGTTATCATCATTTTGCGAAGGAGCGAGAATTGTTAATGTATGCTCGCTTACCTACCAGTATGGCAAAATTAAACCGCAACTTTTTGAGTGTGGTAGAAACTCGTGGGTGCAACAAATGTACAACTATTTTAACTCAAAATTAGCATTGCTCTATTTTACGTTGGATTTAACTGAACAATTAAAAGAGAAGCAGATTACCGCTAATTGCAGCGATCCGGGTATTGTGGGCACAAACATTATCGCTATGAATAATAAGACTTTTGATAAAATTTGCGATGTTTTTGCCCGCCCATTTATGAAATCTCCCAAAAAAGGCGCGCAAACCGCTATCTATTTAGCATTGAACGAAAGTGCAGGCAAAATTACGGGAGGATATTTTAAAAATGTAAAACAGGTTTCTATTTTACCACGTGTTTTACAAAGCAATGAAAGAGAGATACTCAGGCAACTCACAGCAGATTTATTACGCGAAAAAAATATTATGTTATGATCTACCCTCCCTATTTAAAAGCAGGAGATGCCATCGGCATCGTTGCTCCGGCAAGAAAAATTAATCGGGATGAATTGAAATTTGCAATTCACTGGTGGGAATCCAAAGGGTTTCGTATAGTGTTGGGAAAACATCTCTTTGCAGAATATTACCAATATGCAGGCACTGATGAAGAGCGTTTGGAAGATTTGCAAAATATGCTGGATAATAACGAAATTAAAGCTGTTTTTTGCGCACGCGGCGGTTACGGTACGTTGCGAATTGTTGATAAATTGGATTTTCTGAGTTTTAATTTGGACCCAAAATGGATTTGCGGTTTTAGCGATATCACTGTTTTGCACGCACACATAAATAAGATTTGCGAAGTTGCAACTATCCATTCCACTATGCCCATTGCTATGAATGGAAACACTATGGAAAATCTTGAAACACTGTATAAAATATTAACCGGAGAACAGCCGTTGTACGAATGGAATCCTCACCTCCTTAACAGAATGGGCGAATGTACCGGACAACTTGTCGGTGGCAACCTGTCGCTGCTGTATGCCCTTTCCGGCTCAGTGTCAGAAATAGATACCACTAATAAAATTCTCTTTATTGAAGATGTTGATGAATATTTGTATCATATTGACCGAATGATGTTACAATTAAAACGGGCAGGAAAACTTGCAAATTTGGCAGGCTTGCTGGTAGGAAGTTTTACAAAAATGAAAGACAATGAAATAGCCTTTGGCAAGACTTTTGAGCAAATCATTTATGAACATTGCGAAGCATATAAGTATCCCATTGCTTTTAATTTTTCCGCAGGACACGACGAACGAAATCTGACGCTGAAGTTTGGAGCAAAATATAACTTATCTGTGGAGAACACAAGAATTACATTGAAAGAGAACTAATTTTCTCCTTCCGTCACACCTGAGATTTAGTCATATATACTTTTTTTATCTGATAATCAATATATAAGAAAAAAATCATCACAAAAACTATTTTTATAGTTTAATAATTAAAATATTAGTTTATTTTTGCCGCGAAATGCGAAATGCGGTAAGCGGATTTTGAATTTTAAACCTTAAACCTTAAATTTTGAACCTTAAATTTAAAAAAATATGAAAGAATTAACCAAATTAGAAGAAGAAATTATGCAAGTAATGTGGAAAATCGGGAAGGGTTTTGCCAACGAGATTATGGCAGCCATTCCGGAGCCCAAGCCTGCATACAACACGGTACTAACCATTGTGCGTATCTTAGAGAAAAAAGGATTTGTGGGCTATGATGCCTACGGCAAAGCGCACCAATATTACCCGCTCATTTCTAAAGAAGATTACTCCAAACAAATTTTAACCGGCGTAGTGAAAAACTACTTTAACAACTCGTTCCGCAATTTGGTGTCTGCTTTTGCCGATGGGAAAAACTTAACATTAAAAGATTTAGAAGAGTTAAAGAACATAATAAATGAATAATTATGGAAAGATATTTTTTAATTGCAACCATTTCAAGCATCGTTTTTTATGCTGTATATTATCTCTTTCTGCGCAAAGAGTCGTTTCACTCGTTCAACAGGTTTTATCTATTGGGTGCGCTGGCGTTTTCGTTGGTTATTCCGTTTATCCGATTTTCTGTTGCAACGCCCATAGCAATGCCTGTTGCTTCTGCCGGCGTGCCATCTGTTGCCAATGCTCCTGTTTCTAATTTTACAGAAATAATTACCTATATTCAATTACCGGCATTTACGGTTTTTGCACAATCGCCTGCCGTATCGTGGTGGAATATTCCAAACTTGCTGCTTGCCGTCTATTTTTCGGGGGTTGCCGTTTTATCTATCTTGTTTATTATCAAGTTGGTTAAAATATTTTCGTTAATCATTCAATCCTCAAAAAATAGAAACGGAAAGTACATATATATAAAATATGATGAAAATATAGCCCCGTTTTCATTTTTTAACTACATCTTTATCAATTCGGATTTATATAATGAAGAAGACCGTGAGCATATTATGCTTCATGAGCAAATTCATGTGCGGCAACGCCATTCGTGGGATTTGATTTTTGTTGAATTGGTATCTATTTTATTGTGGTTCAATCCTATTCTACTATTATATAAACGTTCATTACAAGTAATACACGAATATTTAGCCGACCATCGGGTGTTGCAACATGGCTTTGAGCAAGGCGCCTATCTCAACCTGTTGCTGCGTCAACTCACGTTACAAAATGCGTGGGTGATGGGGCATCATTTCAATTATTTATTAACCAAAAATCGTTTCAAAATGTTAAAAAAACATCATTACTCAAAATGGGCGATTGCCAAATTCGCGCTGGCATTGCCATTTATTGCACTCCTGCTTATGCTTAATTGCAAAAACAAAAATCAAGAAGTTACTTCTGAAGAATTTATACCCGAAATTGTTGTGTTTGAATTAAATGAAGGAACTCCTGTGGTAACCGAAATGATTCCCGAGCCTGAACAACAAAAAGAGGGTACGCCCAATAAGAAAGCCAATAAGGCTATTCTCTTACAATTAGTTGAAGAAGGTAAAATGTGGGATTGTTACTCTTTTATTGAAGAATTAAAATCGAACTTTGTGTATTTTGCTGAGGGTCAGCATTTTTACATCTCTCGCTCCGATCAACCTGATTTTGTAGCAATTCAATGTGCCAAGCATGACAAAACAATCTATGAAGTGCGGCGCGATGAGTCGGGCAAAATTTATGTTACGGAATTGGCTACAGGAGAGATAGATCCCGACTATTTAAAAGTGAGTAAAGAAGATGCGAACACCGCACCTTTACGTTTTGTGGAAGAGATGCCCGAACCGATAGGCGGTCTTGATTCCATGTACCAATTTCTTCGAGAAAACCTAATATATCCGACTGAAGCCAAAGAAAAAGGAATATCCGGTCAAGTATTCTTAGAATTTGTGGTAGAAAAAGATGGGAGCGTTAGCAATGTAAAAGTTATTAAGGGCACTCATCCTGAACTTGATGCGGAGGCGTTGCGGGCAGTTAAACTGCTTCCCAAGTGGAAGCCCGGTAAACAAAATGGAAAACCGGTGCGCTGTTTCTACAATATTCCGGTCAGGTTTTCGATAAATTAAGGAATAAATTTGCAGAAAGAAAATCCTCTGTGAAACTCCGTGTTCTCTGTGTCTCTGTGCTAAATAATTTCAACACAGAGAACACGGAATTTCACAGATAAAAAAATGAAAAATCAATACAACCTTGCCCTTTTAGTTCTTTTTATAGTTTTTACCTCTTGTAATACTGTAAAAAATATTCAAAATATTCGAAATGCCGGCGTAGTTTTAAACGAAACCTATTCTTATTATGTAAACGATTCTCTTACTTTTTCCTCTCCGTTTGATCTTGCAAGAGCATGGGAGATTTTAGAAGATACAACCGTAAACTATTTAATGCCTGTGTATCAATTGAAAAGCCACGAACAAAATTATACGGATAATATTATGAATAGAAGGATGTGGCTACAAGCGTATGGAACATACATATCTCGATTAACAAATGAGGCAAAAGAGAACTTAAAAACTGCTCTCGAATTTAGTGACCCTAATAATTTGAAATACAACGTTGTATCATCTGAAAACGCATTGCAAACTAATGAAGATGCTTTAAACTATTTAATTCAGAAATGTAAAGATGAACGTGTGGTAATGATTAATGAGAACCATTTTACGCCGCACAATCGTATTTTGGGAGAAATCATTTTAGATAGTCTTTATAATTATGGATTCAGATATTTGGCAATGGAGGCTATTTTTGACAATGAAGATGTTTTAAACCAACGCGGTTTTGCCGTAACCCATACCGGTTTTTACACGCGCGAGCCGATAATGGCTAATTTAATACGAAAAGCGATAGAAAAAGGATATTATGTTTTTGGATATGATAATTTTACAAGTGATAGAGAAAAAGAGCAGGCGTTACATATTTACCAAAAAACGTTAGCCAAAGATTCTACGAGTAAAGTATTGGTTTTCGCAGGATTTCAGCATATTGATGAAACAGAGGGCGCAAGAAACTGGATGGCAAGAAAGTTCTTTTTACTCACAGGTATTGACCCGCTTACTGTTGAACAACAGAGATTTGTAACGGAAGATGCTTATTTAATGGTTTTAGATACAACTTCTCGTAAAAACAGAGGTATGAATTGTGATATATTTGTAGTAAACAATATTAATTATGAATTATTTGCCGCGAAAAGCGGTTACAAAAACTACAACATTACCATTCCTGCAGAAATTGCAGCACAAGTGCAAAGTCAATCCCTAATGTTTATAATCAGTATTTTCAAAGCAGATGAATACCAAAAGGATAAAACAGTCATTCCTGTGTATAATTATGTGTTAAATAATAATTTATCGGATATTACTATCCAACTGCCCGCTGACATGTATTATTATGTAATAAAAAACAGGTACGGGGAAATTGTATTTGAAAACAGTCTTATTTTTTAATATGTTGCATGGTCAGTAATGAATATTTATACTATTTTTGTCCCGACTTTTCAAAAGGTTTTTTAATGGGTTCCGGCTCTTTTGAAAAATCAAAATGTAAACGCACAAATTATTAGGAATCCCTTTAATTTTAAGTTTTTATTGTTATGAAAAAGTATTTTGTAAAAAAATGTTGCATAACGTTTGTTTTAGCGTTGTGTTTTAGCGTTGGGAGTTTTGCTCAACAAAAAGTAAATTCCGAAAATGCGCGTAACAACCAAAGTCGGGCGAATGTTGAGTTCACTGATATGAGTTTTTTAAAGGGTATTGAAGTTAATCCGACAAAAGCATCTGTTACAGGCATAGCAGAAAAATCAGTAGCCGGAGTAAGAGGTACCGGAACTTTTAATATCGCAACAGGAATCGGAACCGGTAACGGATGGACATGGAATAGCCCAATTCTCACTATTCTTGATGCATCGGACGTTACAGTTACAGGTCACGCAGATCAGACGGACAACCATAACAAGATTGTAATTGCCGCAAACGCTACAACACATCTTACGTTAAGTGATGTTTATCTAATTATGGAAAAGCACGAAGGCGAACCGTATGAGCATCCTATATTTTTAGAACAGGGAGCGACGCTTACCCTCACCATTACAGGAGAAAATATTGTTGCAGCAGGTCATTATGTTCCGGGCATATCAGTTTCTGCAGGCAGAACGATTATCATAGAGGGCACGGGAAGTTTGTCGGCAACGGGTGGTTGGCAATGCTCAGGAATTGGAGGAGGACTGTGGGACTGGGGACCGTGTGGTACTATTATCATCAACGGCGGAACGATTTACGCTAAAGGAGATAATAGTAGTTGGGGTGGCACAGCCGGAGCAGGAATTGGAAGCGGAGCGGCATACTCTGTTGGCGATATTACAATCAACGGCGGTTCTATCATTGCAGTTCCCGGAAACGAAACAGGTAAGGGAATCGGAAACGGCGCTGTTGGTGAGAGCGGAAATCTTACAATAACAGGAAACCCAATTATTTTTGCAACCAGTGTTGGCGATATGCGTCCGGATAATAAAACCGGTGGAATACTTGTTGCGCGTAATGCTACTCATTGGTATGGAAACAATAATTATACGTTAGAGTACAATACAACAGTTCCAAATACTAATCTTTTAACTGTTGCCGAAGGAAAATCCATAACAATACCTGCCGGTATAACAATGATTAATAATGGTACAATTGTCAATTATTCCACAATTACAATTAATGGAACGTTAATAAATAACGGCTCAATCTTAAACGTAAATTCAGGAACAGTCACCGGTACGGTTACCGGTAATGCTCCAACACCTTGTACTCCGGCTGACAATACTATTAATTTGAGTAGTGGATCACCTTCGCAGGTAGGAACAGGATGGGTATTTGCAAATAATGTATATGCTGTTTTGGATGGCGCTGATGTAACTATTACAGGGACAAGTTCAAAACGTGTTGAGGTTGCTGCTAACGCTATGGCAGATATTACGTTAAACAATGCTTCCATTACAGGAGTAAGCAATTATATAACTCCATTGATGATTAACACAGGTTCTAAAGTAAATATGACTATTGAAGGTAATAACACCATAACATCAACAAGGAGTAAAGCGGGTGTACAAGTGCCTGAGGGAGCAGCGCTTACCATAGATGGCACAGGCAGTTTGACGGCAACGGGAGGCTTATGGGGCGGTGCAGGGATTGGTGGCGCTTCCTGTGAGAACTGTGGCAGTATTACTATCAACGGAGGAATAATAACAGCGACATCTGTTGAAAGTGGCTCCTACCATGATGGTGCAGGGATTGGTGGCGGTGGCGCAGGGATTGTCTTCTTTTTCTTTGAAGGTATGGGCGGCTACGGCGGCGATGTTACTATTAACGGTGGAGTAGTCAAAGCAAACACTGCCCCATCATCGGGCGCTGCCGGAATTGGAGGCGGCAGCAAAGCAAGATACGGCGGCACACTGACTATGGAACACGATGGAGTTGCTTTTCCTTTATCATTAGTAACATACGAAGGAGTACAAACAGATATCAGTGGCGTTACTAACGGAATCCTTTTTGACGGTTTAGACGGCTTACTATACGGAACGGTTACCATAACTGATGACATTGAAATTCCGGAATTATACACACTCATTATACCTAATGAGAAAATATTAATAATCCCTAAAGGAAGAACGCTTACCATCAAAGGTGCTGTTGTCAATAATGGCATAATCATCAACTGCGGCACAATAATCGGCACAATAGAAAACAATCAGCCGCTTCCCTGTGATCCGACGGAAATGTATAAATTAACTTTTAATGTATTCGATGCTGAAACACAAATACCTGTTCCGAATGCTGTAATAACATTTAACGGAACGGAATTGGATGGATATGAAGTTGAAGTAGAAGAAGGAAGTTACGAATATAGTGTTGCTCATCCTGATTATAATACGTATAGCGGAACCCAGTATGTAAACGCATCAATGACTATAAACATACCGCTACTGAGGAAAGTAGGAATAGCCGACATTACAATAAACGATGTTGCACTCTATCCTAATCCGTTTATGAATGAGATTATTGTCAGCAATCCTTCAATTGTGAAGAGCGTTACAATTACAGATATAACCGGTCAAAATGTTAAAACAGTAACTTTTGACGGTAAAACAATCTCAACAAAAGAACTTGCAAGCGGAATCTATTTCATAATATTAGAAAGCCATAACGGCGAAAAAGTATTTAATAAAATGATTAAAAAATAGAGCAGGCATCCCATCACTCCATTAATGTAATTACTTAAAAATTTATAAATGAATAAAAACAGTTTTGAAATTTTAGACAAATTGATAGGAAATACTCCTATGATTGGCATTCAATATCGTTTGCAGGATAAGGTAGGAATTATCTATGCCAAATGTGAGTACTACAATGTTACCGGCAGTATAAAAGACAGAATAGCCCTGCAAATTCTTCGGGAGGCATTTCTTAATAATAAACTCAAAACCGGTGATACCATTGTTGAAGCCACCAGCGGAAATACAGGAATCTCTTTGGCGGCAATTGGAAGATTGACAGGGTGTAATGTTACTATCATAATGCCCGATTGGCTGAGTAAGGAACGCTTTCAAATTATTGAATCGTTTGGAGCAAATATCATTACGGTTTCAAGAGAAGAGGGCGGTTTCTTAAGAAGTATTGCCCTGTCGGAAGAGATGGCGGCAAAAGACCCAAACATTTTTTTACCAAAACAATTTTCTAACATTGAAAATGTAAAAGCACACGAAAAAACAGGAAACGAAATTTATAACCAACTGAAAGAGAAACACGCTCAAATTGATGCTTTTATCGCGGGCGTAGGAACTGGCGGAACAATTATCGGAGTAGGAAAAGCATTGCGGGAACATTATCCCAACATCAAAATTCATCCGCTTGAACCTTTGGAAAGTCCTACTTTAAGCACTGGTTATAAGCACGGAAATCACAGGATTCAAGGTATTTCCGACGAGTTTATTCCTGATATAATGCACTTTGATAAAACCGATGAAATTGTTCAGGTCTCTGACGGAGACGCTATTATTATGGCACAAAAATTGGCAAAAACGTTAGGGCTCGGTGTTGGCATTTCGTCCGGCGCTAATTTTGCAGGCGCTATCAAACTTCAGCAAAAATATGGCTTCAATAGTGTTGTAGCCACTGTTTTCCCCGATTGTAATAAAAAATACCTAAGTACTGCCTTAACAAAAACAGAACCGGTTAAAGATGAATATCTTGCGCCAAAAACAGAGTTATTGGGGATTGTTTAGAGTTTAAAGGTGGATAGGTGTAAAGGGGTAAATTATGATTTTCCTCTAAAACTGCATCCTGAACCGCGTGTATGGTTTGGTAAATACTTGTAAACTCCCCTCGTGCATCAGCATAATTTGATGCGAAAGCGGAAGACCAATACCGTCCACCATCCCTAACGGGATGCACACACCCTCTCGCACACAGGGCGTTGCCCTGTGCTATTTTTAAACACAGGGCGTTGCCCTGTGCTGATGAATATAAGGCTTTCAGCCTTAACCATCACAAACCTTCAAGGGCGTTGTACGCAACACTCCTACATCCTTAAACATTAATCACTAATCATTAATCACTAATCACTAAAAAAAATGTACACCCTAAAAATGATTCTTCGCGGCTGGTTCCGCTCCCCACTCAGAAACCGCGCTGCATGTTTTGGTAAGTTTTGGACTCGCTCTTATTTTTATGCCCGATACCATGCAATTGTTCAATAGTTTTATGGGCAGCGATTTGCAATGGCAAGATATTTTCCAATGGCATAATTTACTATATATATTCTTATTAATCGGTATTTTAATATTTATTCCGGCAATTTATCTGCTTACAAAATTTTCAATCAAAAAACCGATGATAGTCTTTAAAAATCCTACCGGAAACAAGATACAATATATGAGAAGTTTGGTAGTTTTACAAATGATTATTTCAGTGATTTTGATTGCGTTTAGTATGAATGTTAAGCGACAGATGGATTACATTGTAAAAACGGTTCCGCAAGCACATCAAATTATTTGTATGGAAAGCGATGGCTGGTGGATGTCGCAAGATTTTATTGACCATATAAAACAATCTGCTACTACTACGGAATTTCTTCCCGGACCATTACGACCCAACCTCAGAACTATTGATGGAAAAGGTAATGTTTACTTATCTCGAGAAACCAAACCCAACTATTTCGATTTTCTGGGAATACCTATAGTAATGGGAAACACATTCGACAGCATTCCAACAGACATAAACCAAATAGTTGTAAATAAATCATTTATCAAGACAAAGGAAATTGAAGGTAATCCTCTCGGATATGAATTTACAGCTCACGGTGAAAAGTATAGAATTGTTAGGGTTTGCGAAGATTTTAGCGCAGAAAACGCAACCTTAATTGTTCCGCCTGTTTTCTAATGTATTTACCGACGGAGGCTACGAACGATGGAATTTCAATCTCCGTTTTCGAGGTTCATTAGAAGATAAAATAAACGAAATCAAAGAAATATTTGAAAAATACGCTGTAAAAGGTGAATATGATGATGGCGTATTTATGCCAAAGATTTATACTATGGCAGATTATTATATCAATATGAACCCCGAAGTAAAACGTCTTAGGATTATGGTAGAATTTTTTGCTTTTATCAGCATATTTCTCTCTGCCATAGGATTGTTCGGGTTGTCGTGGTACACGGTAGAGCGGCGGCACAAAGAGATGGCATTGCGCAAAGTGCACGGCGCCTCCACCGGCAAACTGCTTTTACTGCTGTGCAAAACTTTCTTTATCTGGTGCGCCATCGCTACGGTGATTGCTTTACCCATAGGGTATTATATCAGCAATTATTGGTTAGAACGTTTTGTATATAGAATAGATAACTCTTTGTGGACATTGCTCATCACTGCGCTGATTGCTGCTGCCGTAACTTTTGTAACGGTTATCTTCCAAACCACCCGCGCCGCACTGGCAAACTCGGCGAAGTTTATTAAGATGGAGTGAGAAGAAATTACGAATTACGAATTATGAATTACGAATTACGAATTATGAATTACGAATTTCCTCTACATCAAATAATAAAACATACTCAACCGATTCATTTTCGCCGGAAATATTAATAAGAAAATCAATAGAAACAGCAGATTGAGACAAAATCTGACAATCACAATTATTAAATAAAATTTCGCCATGCGCCAATTCTTCGGGCGACACAAAAGAGGCGATTTTTTCTTTGATTTGTTTGATATTCATAATGTTAATGATAATAATTTGAGGGTATGAAAGTAGCATGAAAAATAAATAAAGATGCAATCATCATTATATGCGTTAAAACGTTCTATTTAACCATCTCATTAAAAAAACATTATATACACGATAGGCGGTTTTCTCGGTTGATTCTATCGCAAAAACCATTTCCTTGTCTAATAATGTATCTAATGCTTTTTTTGCAGACGACGCAGCGCCAATATTATGTTTTTGCAAAAAACGCTGCGATTGAAGCTCGGTAACACTACCTTCTTTATCTATCGCTAATACAATATTCATTGGTTGGCTGTCTAAAAATTGAATTAAACTGCGTAAAGTATGTTCGCACTCTTTAGGCTGCACAAAATCAAAACGAATTTCAGGCATTCCGCTTAAATCGTTGTATCTATGCCATTTCTCACGTTTTCCTTCAATATTTCCAATTCATATTCTCTATCGCAAAAATATGATTCAGAAATGTATCCAATTGTTAAAAAATGATTTATGTTATTATTCGTAATTTTAATGCTGTAAAAGTTATAGTTTTTTTTATCACGCTAAAGGTGTAATACCTTTTGTGTGATGAGAAATAAGTTTACGCCAACGCACCAGCCCCATTATAGAGACTACAAAATAGACGGCAAAAAGGAGCGCCGAAAAGTAGAGTCCCAACCATAAGTTGGCGATGGCATAAATGGCATTCACCACCATCCACACATACCAGTGTTGTAGGTATTTTTTGGCTAAGAGCCACATGCCCACTATACTCAATGCCGTTGAAAATGCCTCGCTTACCGGAATAAGCGTGTCGGTGTATCGTTTTAATATAAAGAAGAGTATTAATGTAGATAACAATGTAATAATGAGGAGGATCTGGTAATACTTTTTGGGCAGATGAGCAATTCCCAAATTTGGATTTTCATCGCTGTTTCTCTTCCAAACGATGATGCCGTAAATGTTGGCGCCTAAGTAATACAGGTAAGTCAGCGCCCATGCGTAGCAATTTACTTTCGCAAAGATGTAGATATAAAACAGCGACATAACTATTCCGGCAATCCAGAGCCACCACGATGCGCGATACTCTAAAATTACATATACCAAGCCAATAGCGGCGCCGAGAATTTCGATGGTTGAAATGGTCATAATGATTAGTGTTTTACATAGGTTTAAGAAAGAGTCTTTAAATTGTTTTTCGTTGGCAAAATAAAAAAAAATATTTTTGCCGAACTGTTATTAATCAAAAATTAAATTATGTCAAAAATTAGATTAGGTATCGTTGGTTACGGAAACGTGGGGCGCGGCGTGGAATGCGCGATAAAACAAAATGATGATATGGAACTTGTAGCGATTTTTACGCGCAGAAATATAGAGACAATAAAAACGAGCACTGCCGGAGTAAAGGTCTATAATATTGAAGAAGCCGAAAATCATATTCAAAATATTGATGTGATGATGCTTTGCGGAGGTTCCGCCACCGATTTAATGGTGCAAACACCCCATTTCGCCGCTCTTTACAATTGCATAGATAGTTTTGATACGCACGCGAAAATCCCTGAATATTTTACTATAGTGGACGAAATCGCTAAAAAATCGAACAAGATAAGCATTATCTCCACCGGTTGGGACCCCGGACTTTTTTCACTGATGCGCGTTTTGGGAATGGCGTGTCTGCCCAAAGGCTGCGATTATACTTTTTGGGGAAAAGGCGTCAGTCAAGGGCACTCCGATGCCATAAGACGGATAACCGGCGTAAAATATGCCGTTCAATATACTATTCCTGTGGATAGCGCTGTGGAAGAGGTGCGAAAGGGGAACAATCCGATACTGACCACCCGCCAAAAGCATATACGGGAATGTTTTGTAGTAGCCGAGCCAAATGCAGATTTGAATCTCATTGAACACACCATCAAAATAATGCCCAACTATTTTAGCGATTACGATACTATTGTTCATTTTATTTCGGAAGAGGAATTTAAAAACCAACACACGAAAATGCCGCACGGCGGTTTTGTTTTCCGCACAGGAACAACAGGAAACGACAATAAGAATCAACAACGTATGGAGTTTTCGCTGCAATTAGACAGCAACCCTGAATTTACTGCCGGAGTGATGGTAGCTTACGCACGAGCCGCACACCATTTATATCTCAAAGGAGAAGCCGGAGCAAAAACGGTTTTTGATGTTCCAATAGGAATGTTAGTGACTGATAGTATGACGGAACTGAGAGCGAAGATGTTGTAAAAATAGGAACGGCTATCTCAAAAATGAATCAAAAGAAACGAAAATCATTTTTTTTACACAAAAAGATAAGATATTATAACGTCCTGAAAACCAAAACTGCCCCATTTTCTTCTATCTCAACGGTAAAACTTTCTGATACTGCTTCATTTAAGGAACCTTCCCATAGCTCTTTAAATTGTTGTTTACAAACAGGATATTTTAACCCGTGATAGGTAATTTCTGTGTCCGGAGAAAAACTGAAAATAGAAACTTGCTGTCCGGAGTAACTTTCAAAAGTAGTGGTTTGATGGACAGGAGTAAGAATGCCATAATTGGTAACCATTGTTAAAGAAAGTCGATTAGCATAATGCATTAAAATACCAATGTTTGCCAAAAAGTGGTCTTCGCGCAAACCGGATGCGCCCAAAATAATAACCTCATTCAGATTGTTTTTCATGCAATATTTTATCGCTTTCTGTAAATCACTGTACGCATCGTTTTTATCCATCAAAATGATAGATTTGTATTTTTCTTTTTGCGCAGAAGTAATGGAGTCACAATCTCCAATAATAATATGAGGGATAATATTTTGTTGCTCTAAAAAAGAGATAGCGCCGTCGCAGCAGATAATTTTTTCTGCATTTTTTAAAATAGCAAGCGGGGTAGGGTGGGAGGGTATTTCGCCATTGGCAAGGATTACGGTATTATCTTGCCGAATATTTGTTATACCCTGAATATTGCTTTGCATTCTTATTCTCTTATTAGTGTGGCAAAAGTATAGAAAATATTTTTTTCAAAATTACTTTTTTTGTATTAAAAAGTACTTATTTTTGTACACGAAATTTTATGAACTAATTTTTATACAATGAGGACGGCAAATTATACCGAATTATGCATCGGATTAAACACATATTTAGATACTGTTGTGCAGAATAGAGAACCGTTAATTGTTCATCGTTCTTCCAGTAACAGCGTGGTTATTATTTCATTGGAAGAATACAACGCATTAAGTGAAACTGCCTATATTGCTTCTTCACCTGTTATGATGAAACGTATTAACAGTGCCGAAGCGAATATTATGAATGGCAAAGGATTGAAGATTAATATTGACAATTTCAGATGACGATGATAATATTTTATCACTACGATACTATTACAAATAAATAATAACCACTAATCATTAAATATGAATTTTATTGAAGAAATTATTGAAGAAGACTTGAAAAACGGAAAAAACGATTCGCGCGTGCATACCCGATTTCCGCCGGAGCCGAACGGTTATCTGCATATCGGTCATGCCAAATCCATCTGTTTAAATTTCGGATTGGCAAAGAAATACAACGGCTTGTGCAATCTCCGTTTTGATGATACAAATCCCACCAAAGAGGAAGTAGAATATGTAGATTCTATTAAAGAAGATATTCAATGGCTTGGTTTTCAATGGGCGGCTGAATATTACGCTTCCGATTATTTCGACCAACTGTATGAATGGGCAGAGTGGATGATTGAGCGCGGATTAGCATACGTGGACGATTCTACGCAAGAAGAGATTAGCCGCGAGCGCGGCATCCCGACAAAACCCGGAATTGAAAGCAAATACCGCAACAGAAACGTGGAAGAAAATATGGACTTGTTTCGTCGGATGCGTGCGGGCGAGTTTCCCGAAGGCAGTCGCGTGTTGCGCGCCAAAGCCGATATGGCATCCCCAAATATGCATTTGAGAGACCCTATCCTGTATCGCATTCTCTTTGCCGAACACCACCGCACCGGCAACAAATGGTGCATCTATCCGATGTATGATTATGCGCACGGTCAGAGCGACTCTATTGAAGGAATTACACACTCTATCTGTACGTTAGAGTTTGAAGTACACCGTCCGTTGTACGATTGGTTTTGCAAAGTTTTGGAAATTCATCATCCGCAACAAATTGAGTTTGCCCGCTTAAATCTGAACTACACGATTATGAGCAAACGAAAACTGTTGCAGTTGGTTACAGAAAAATATGTAATGGGTTGGGACGACCCGCGTATGCCTACCATATCGGGATTGCGCCGGCGCGGCTATTCTCCGGAAGCCATTCGCAATTTTGCAGAAACCGTTGGGGTTGCCAAACGTGAAAATATAATTGATGTGAGTTTGTTGGAATTTTGCGCCCGCGAACACCTCAACAAAGTGGCTACCAGAACAATGGCGCTGCTAGATCCTGTAAAATTGATTATTGACAACTATCCGGAAAATAAAACCGAATGGCTGCAAGCCGTTAATAATCCCGAAGACCCGGATGCAGGTGTTAGAGAAATTCCATTTGGCAAAGAATTATATATTGAACGCACAGATTTTAAAGAAGATGCCGATAAAAACTTCTTCCGCTTAACCATTGACCGAGAAGTGCGATTGAAATATGCCTATATCATTAAATGTACGCATATTGTAAAAAATTCCGAAGGACACATCACCGAAATACATTGCACGTATGACCCTGAAACGAAAAGCGGTATGCAAACCCAACGTAAAGTAAAAGCCACGATTCATTGGATTTCGGAAACATTTGCCAAACCTGCCGAGATTCGCTTGTTTGAGCGTCTGTTTACCGTTCCGGAGCCGGATAACACCGAAGAGGGAAAAACATTTTTAGACTACCTCAATCCAAATTCATTAACTTTGGTTAATGGATTGATTGAAAAGAATATCACCAAAGAAAACGCTGCCAAATATTACCAGTTTGAGCGCATTGGTTATTTCTGTATAGACAAAGATTCTACGGAAGAAAAGTTGGTGTTTAATAAAACGGTAGGGTTGAAACAGTAAAAGAAAGATTTTATCCTACACCGCAAAATAACTCTGCAATTCCCCTAAAGTATCCTCATTAGTTTGAATATCTTTAATAATCAGTCCTTTTTCCAAAATCACAATACGGTTGCAGACTTCGGTAATGTGGTTTAAATCATGGCTTGAGATGAGCATAGTGATATTTCGGTTTTTCTGCAAATCGTTCAAAAAGCGTTTTAAACGAATTTGCGTAGAGGGGTCAAGTCCTGTAAATGGCTCGTCTAAAATTAGATAACTTGGATCTCCAATCAGTGCGGCAGCGATGCCTATCTTCTTTTGGTTGCCTTTGGAAAAATCGCGGATTAATTTCTTTGTTCCCAGAATTTCGCCGTTGAAGAACTCTTCCATTGAGTTTAAAAACAAGTTCAAGTCGTCTGTGGAAAGATTGTGCAACTTTGCTACAAAGTCAAAATACTCTTCTGCCGTTAAAAAATCTATCAAAAATCCCTCATCTAAAAAAGAACCGACCTTCGATTTCCATTCGTCGTTGCGAACAATCGGTTGATTGTCTAAAGTGATTTCCCCTTCTGTGGCTTCAATCAAATCAAGAATGAGGCGAAAAAAAGTGGTTTTTCCGGCGCCGTTATTGCCCACTAAACCAAAACTTTGCTTGTCATAAATGGTCAGATTGGGAATGTTTAATACACATATTCCGTTGTATTCTTTTTGCAGGTGGGTTGCGGTAATCATATTTTTAAGATTTAAGATTTAAAATTTAAGATTTAAGGTTTAAAGGGTTAATCATTAATCATTAATCATTAATCATTAATCATTAATCATTATTAACGTTATTCTGTTTGGCGAAAGCCTTCGCACAATGCATATTTTCTTTTATTAAATTGATTTACACATATTGTAATTACTTGTTTTTGAAACAGAAGCCCGGCAACTCCAAGTACAGCCAGCGCAATCAGGGCAATGTTTGTTTTGGAAAACAAGGCAAATATTCCAACAAGTATTATCGGGATAAACATCAAAGGAAACATAATCAGAAAGTTTTTAAATGTTGTGCCCTGATAGTTTAAGACAGAGCGTTGCGACAAATCTATGCGTCTGTAATTATAAGTAGCAAAATAGGTTAATAAAAAAGTATTGATGCCGCAATTGTACAACAAAGCAGCGATATGGAGTATGGCAATCTCCTTTCCAAATAAAAAATAGGGTAGGGTGAGCACAAAACATACGATATTTCCTGCAAACATAAGATAATAATTAGCAGTTAGATATGCACGTATGGAAATATTATTTGTCATTAAAGAGTCGAAATGTGAACTGTTCCAACTGATAATCCATTGACCAAAAAGTAGCGTTGTCGCTCCGGTCATGAGCATGGCACAGAAAAACAGGAAACCGGGTCTGTTTGCGTACTGTTCGTTGGTGTAAAAAAGCAATCCGTAAAGTAGAAACAGCGCAACAACGTATAGCAAATTTCTGGTTCGTTTGTGCCTCCATATCAATTTTAATTCTAAAGCCATCATTTCGCCGATAGCCCCAAAACGATTTAAAAAAGAAAGATTTGAATTGACATAATTTTTTTCTGTTATTAACTTTTTTTCAAAGGTTTCCGCATAAAAATTATCTGCAAAAAACCGAAGATTTAATAAATAGGCAAAAACAATAGCCAATGCGGGAATGAGTAATCCAAAGGGGTTCAATATAATATAATCAAAGATAACTCCGGAAACTTTGTAGAGTGAAAAAACACGATAATACTCTAAAACGATTACAATTCCGAAAAAAGCGAGTACACTAAGAAATCCCCAAAAATTAGAGCCGAATTTTCGTTTGAGTAAAGAAGCCATCAACGAGTTGAAACAAACAATAAAAAAGAAGTTCAGAATAAAACGGAATGCGGTAAGGGCATTATAATCTACCGCAATCGAACGTATTGCAAAAGGAATTATGGTAAAAAAGAGTATGTAGTTAATGGGATTTAAAAGTGGCGAAAAGAGTAGATAATTTACTATAGTATTGCGTTTTATCGGAAGTGTTTGATAGGTTTGAATATTGATGGTTGCCAATTGTTGCATCATGTAACGTATCACCAAGCCCACAAAAAGTATATAAATTGTAATTTTGTTAAACATTTGTAACGGAGTTATTTCAGTGGTGGTTCCTTGAAGCATTTCGTGCAGAAACAAGCCCAGCGTGAAGAAAATCAGAATAAAATAGAGCGCAGCAATACCCAGCAATATGTTTACGGTTAAGTTTTTATAAAATCCTCGTGCGCGAAAGGTTTTAAGCCAATGATGTTTTAAAAGGGAAAAAAGAAACATTGAATTTATAAATTTGTGATATTTAAAAACTTTTGCAAAAATAGTAAAAATGTTGCCTCAGCAGTATTTTAGCACACAGATGACACAGATTTTACAAATAAACACAGATTTAATTTTACTCATTCAAGTTTTCCCTGTAACAATTCCCCCACCACAAAAAAACTCCCACCAATAAAAACAACGTCATTTTCTTGGGCGTTACAAGTGGCTTGTTTATAAGCAGTAAGAACATCAGGAAGATTGAAGACATTAAGGTTTGCAGAAGATAGTTTCTGAAACAATTCCTCTGCCGGCAAAGCGCGTTCAATAGTGGCTTGGCAGGCGTAGTAAGTTGCATTTTTGGGCAATAAGGGTATTATCTTATCAATATCTTTATCATTAACAAAACCCAGAATGATGTGCAAATGGTTATGGGGTAATGCTTGCAGTTGTTTCATTATCAGTTCAATTCCGGCGGGGTTGTGCGCAACATCGCAAATGGTTAATGGTTTTTCTGCAATAACTTGCCACCTGCCCATAAAACCGGTGTTTTTGTAGAGGTTTTTGATGCTCATATAAACGACTTCGTCTAACGAAGCCGGTTGCTGTTGTTTCAGAAACCTATTTAACCACAAAGGGCACAAAGAAAGCACAAAGGACGCAACGTGAAATTTGTTGATATGCAAATATTTGTGTTCTTTGTGAAAATTCTTTGTGAACTTTGTGGTTAATGTTTTTTGACTTTTCAGCATCATCTCATCAATAACTTCCACACATTTTAAAAACGTTCCGATATTTTTTCGTTGATAATCGCCTCCGAACTGTAGATTGCCGGTGTATTCTTCGGCTAAAAAAAACGGGGCGTTTTTTTCTTGTGCCACTTGTTCAAAAACAGGAAAGGTTTCGGGATTATACTCGCCAATTACCACAGGGGTGTTTTCTTTAATGATGCCCGCTTTTTCGTAAGCAATTTCGGCTAAAGTATTGCCCAGCATTTGAGTGTGTTCTAACGAAATGTTGGTAATTACCGAAAGGGTAGGGGAGAGGATATTCGTAGCGTCTAACCTGCCGCCCAAACCGGTTTCAATAATAGCAATATCAACATTTTCATTTGCAAAGGTATCAAAGGCTAAAATAGTTGTCATTTCAAAAAATGAGGGCGATATTTTGGTCAGTTGGGGGTCGTATTTTTCAAAAAAATCTATCACTTGTTGTTCGAAAATCTCTTTGCCGTTGATTTTAATGCGTTCGCGGTAATCTCTTAAATGGGGCGAAGTAAACAATCCTGTTTTACAACCAAGTTCCTGAAAATAAGATGCTAACAGATGCGCCACAGAGCCTTTTCCGTTTGTGCCGGCAATGTGAATGGTTTTGAGTTTTTTTTCGGGATTTCCTGCCATGACGGCAAGTTGTTCAATATTTTCTAATCCCTCTTTGTACGCCGCGCTTCCAATGCGGTGATACATGGGGAAGGATTGGAAAATATGAGCAATGATTTCGGGATAAGTCAAGGTAGTGATTAATGATTAATGGTTAATACCCAAATATCTCCTCCAAAGTTACTTTCTTTACACTCCCAAATTTTTCTTCCAACTCTTTAAAATTTATATCGCTCTCTTTGGCAGAAATCATATACACTTTCTTTTTGTCTTTAATGTATTGATGATTAAATTTAATCACATCATCTAAAGTGAAATTTTTATAAGCGCTGTATAAAATTTTATTGATGTCGTAGTCTATTCCCATTTTTTGGGCGGCACGCCATGCATTGAAAATAGCGGTTTTTTGAATTCTGTTGGTTTCAATGGCTTGCATTGCGCCCTCTTTTGCCAAATTAAAAGCGGCTTCCGATTGAGGCATTTCGTTAAACAGGTCGTTAAATGCGGCAAAAGCATCTATTACTTTGTCGTTTTGTGTGGCAATATACGACCAATTGTAATTATTTTGATCCACTTCATTAGCAGATATATAACGCGATTGTGCGGTATATGCCAGCGAGCGTTTTTCGCGCATTTCCTGAAATACAATCGCATTCATACTTCCACCAAAATATTGATTATACATATTAATAACAGGCAGTTCATTCAAATTAAATGGCGTACCGTCGGAATAGGTATATAATCTGGCTTGTTTGGCGTCGTAGTGCACAAAATAGACTTGATTTTCGGTTACAGGCAGGCGGTTAAAAACAAGGGGCATTGCCGGCTCAACAAATTTTTTGGGCAATTTATAATCTTTCCATAAGTTTTTGTTAAACGCATCGGTGGATAGATTTCCATAATAATAAATTTCCGGTTTTTGATTTAATAAATTTTTTATTAATCCTATTAATTCGTTAGACGTAAGTTCATTAAGTTGTTTTTCAGAGAGCACGTACTTTGCTAAAGAGGGTCCAAATTCACCATAACTGCGCAGTGCATTTTGAACGGCATTTTGATTACTTTTAGCATCTTTTCTTGATTTTAACTCATCGGAAATTAAATTTTTCAATGCTTCCTCATTCGGTTGCGCATCTTTCATTACTGACAGGGTAAGTGCAAGCGATTTTTCAAAATTTTCGCTTAACCCGCTTAGTGTAAGTATTGTATATTCATCGTTGCAGGATAAATTCATCGTACAGGCTAATTTATAAAATTCTTCCTGAATTTTTTCAGCGCTCATTTTTGGAGTACTCAAATAAGAAATATAGTCGGTGGCAAAAGGCAAACGCAAGTCATATAATTCGCCCACTTTATACCGAAACTGTAAATTAAAAGTTTCATTCTCATCATTTTTAATGTAATAAATATCACAATATTTATGGGGAATAATTTTCATATCTTTCTTAAAATCAACAAAAACAGGTTGTAAAGAGGGCACTTTATTTTTTTTCATTTTCTTCATAAAATCCGATTCAACATCTCTGTTAATATGAATGGGGGTAATAGGCGGTTTGTTCACTTTGTTCACTTCTTCCGGCGTGCCTTGTCGTTTATAAACAATTACATAGTTATTGTTAAAGTATTGATTGGCAAAATCAACAATCTCTTTTTTTGTAATTTTTGAATAATTTGAAATAGATTGTGAGGCAACCGACCAGGGGATATTGTTTAAGAATGCGCTATACATCATTCTTGCGCGGGAAGCGTTGTTTTCCAACTGGCGCATTTCGCTCAAACGCATATTGTTTACGGCAGCGGTTAACAAATCGTCGCTGAATTTGCCCTGTTTCAGTAATTCAATCTGTTCTAATAATAAATCGCGTACCTCTTCTAATGTTTGTCCCTCTTTGGGTTTTCCGGTCAAGTAAAGTGCGGCATTATCGCACAAAGTGTATGCGCCTGCGCCTGCGCTCATTACTGCCTGTTTTTGATTTAAATTTAAATCTATTAATCCTGCTTTTCCATTAGATAAAATGCGGGTTAACATATTCAAAACATATATTTTAGGGTCATTAGAAGGCAAATCTACGCGAAACGCCATATTAAGAAATTCGGCTTCCAAGCCGGTTACCTCTTTTACCACCGGTTGCGTAATTGGGGTTTCACCTTTATAAACCAATTCCGGTACGTTACCTCTTTTTAATTTACTAAAATACTTGTCAATAGTTTTAATGGCATCGTCAAATTCAAAATCTCCGGACATCGCAACTGTCATATTATTAGCTACATAATACTTATCGTAAAACTCACGGATATTTTTCATAGAAGGATTTTTCAAATGTTCGGCTTCTCCCAATGTGGTTTGTTGTCCGTAGGGGTGGTTGGGAAAAAGACCGGCAAGCATGGCTTCGCTTGCTTTGCGGCTGTCGTTGGTAAGCGACATATTTTTCTCTTCGTACACCGTTTCTAATTCTGTATGAAACAAACGCAATACAGGGTGATTGAAACGGTTTGCCTGAATAATCGCCCAATTTTCCAATTGATTGGCAGGAATATCTTCTATGTAAATCGTGTAATCGTTTGAAGTTGCAGCATTTGTACCTTGAGAGCCGATAAACTTCATTGCTTTGACATACTCGTTAGGAATTGCCAATTTGCTTGCCTCAAAGGACAGACTGTCAATAATTTTGTATTGTGCTGCACGCTCGGCAGGGTCTGTCATTACTCGATATTTTTCAAACATCTCTTCAATTTGAGCAATCAGTACTTGTTCTTTTTCCCAGTCAGTGGTACCAAAATCGGGACTCCCTTTGAACATTAAATGTTCTAAATAGTGCGCCAATCCGGTGGTCTCTGCGGGGTCGTTTTTGCTGCCCACCTTTACGGCAATATAGGTTTGAATACGAGGCGCTTCCTTATATTGTGTTAGAAAAACAGTTAAACCGTTATCAAGTTTGTAAATCCGCGCATTCAACGGATCATTCGGTGCGGTTTCATATTTATACTGTTTTTGTGCATAAAGCATTGAAAATGTAGCAAAAAAGGCTACGAAAAAGAAAAGGGTTGATTTTTTCATATAATATGAATGTTTTAATTATGAATAATTTATTTTAATAATTTTATTTTGATTGGCGAATTAACATAAAAATTTCTCAATTGCTAACAGGCAAATAAAAATTATCAAAACGATTTTTTATTTCATAACCCACAACAAGTTTCAGAAAAAATATTATTTTCGCCGCCTCAAAGCGGTTCCGTAGCTCAACTGAATAGAGTATCTGACTACGGATCAGAAGGTTGCAGGTTTGAATCCTGCCGGAATCACTAAAAAGACTGTTTTTTTAATTGTGAACAGTCTTTTTTCATTTGAAAAAATGTTGTTTCTTTGCTAATCCAAATTGTAAAGTATGAATGTAAACCGTTTCACCGCCATCTCCGCTATTGACGGCAGATATTACAAACAAGTTTCCGCTTTGTCGGATTATTTTTCCGAATTTGCGCTTATTCGGGCGCGGGTACTTGTTGAAATTGAATACTTTATTGCATTGTGCGAACTTCCGCTCCCACAATTGCAAAATATTGATTCTGAATTTTTTGAGAAACTGCGTGACATCTATCGTTACTTTTCTGAAGAAGACGCCTTGCAAGTTGTTCAAATTGAGAGTATTACAAATCATGATGTAAAGGCGGTAGAGTATTTCCTGAAAGAAAAGTTTGATATATTGCATCTTACGGAATATAAAGAATTTATTCATTTTGGTTTAACTTCCCAAGATATTAACAATACCGCAATTCCTTATTTAATGAAAGAGTTTCAGCGCGATATTTGGTTTGAAGAGATTGAAAATGTACAACAGTTATTACGTAAATGTGCGACAGAATGGTTAGATATTCCGATGCTGGCGCATACACACGGGCAACCTGCATCGCCTACTACTATGGGAAAGGAATGGTACGTGTTTTATGAACGTATTGAAAATCAGTTGGCACTGTTTGAGAGTATCCCTTTCTGCGGCAAATTTGGTGGCGCTACCGGAAATTTCAACGCCCACCATGTTGCCTATCCGAACATAGACTGGGTAACTTTCGGAAACCGGTTTTTAAAAGAGAAATTAGGGCTAAAGCGTTTGCAAACAACCACCCAGATAGAACATTACGATATGATGGCTGCCTATTTTGACACGATGAAACGTATCAACACCATTTTGCTTGATTTTGCCCGCGATGTCTGGTCTTATATCTCTATAAATTATTTTAAACAGAAAGTAAATGAAAAAGAGGTGGGTTCCTCTGCTATGCCGCACAAAGTTAATCCTATTGACTTTGAAAATGCGGAAGGCAATATTTGCATTGCCAACGCCTTGTTTGAAGGACTTTCTGCAAAATTGCCTGTTTCAAGACTACAACGCGACTTGACCGACAGTACCGTAACGCGCAATATCGGTGTGCCGCTCGCCCACAGTATGGTAGCGCTCAAATCACTGCAACGCGGCATTAATAAACTTATCATCAACAAAGAAAAACTGAACGAAGATTTAGAGAAAAACTGGGCGGTGATTGCCGAAGCCATTCAAACTATTTTGCGCAGGGAAGGATACCCCGAACCTTATGAAGCCTTAAAGGCTGCCACAAGAGGCAAAGCAATTACGAAAGAAGTAATTCATTATTTTATCGAAAATCTGAATGTTTCAGCAGAAGTAAAAAAAGAATTGCAGAATCTTACGCCACAGACTTATTTAGGAGTGATAAACTGATAGTAAACATCTTTTTACCATTCTCTAACCACCTCCGACGCCTTATTCCTTCACAAACTTCCCAATAAATTCATTTCCAATCTTGATGATATAGATTCCGGCGGACAAGCAGGAGACATTCACTACGGTTTCGCCATTTTCGTGACGAGTGACAAGTGACGAGTGGCTTTGTTTTCTGCCGTAAATATCAAAAATCTCAATATTCGTGGCGAGTGGCGCGTGACAAGTGATGTGTAATTCGCCATTGGTGGGATTAGGATAGATTTTATAATTAGAGTTATATTCAATAATATTGTCAATAAAAGGAATAGAGTCGCAGTCGGCGTTGCTAAATTCGCTTTCTACCATTTCATTTTCAACCTTATAAACGGCGGTTACCATATAGCAATGTAAATCATAATCTTCAATGGTGTTATCTATGTATAAAAGTTCAACAGTTTCAAATGTTTTGGTTTCATCTTTATATACATAATATTTATCGGGAATATTCAATTCGGGGTCAGGTGCCTCCCATGTGATTTTGATACCTTCATCTTCAATATATTGTGCAACACAATTTACAGGTGGAACAATAGGTGGTGGTGGCGGCGGAGTTATCGAATCAACGGGAATTGCCAAAGTGGCAATACTTGCTACGTTTGCCTGTGTAAATATTTTTACTTGCTCCGGAGTGTTAACACTGGTACCAATAATATCATTGGGCGAATGAATATAGGGACTGTGATTATCTTTATCCTCAAAAGGGAAAATACCCATATAGCCGTTTTGATTGAATGAGGTATGGTCACTGTCGCCTCCGGGCAAATTAGGATAAGATACAACAGGAAGTCCGATAAAATAGATACCGGTAATATTCTTATAATAGTTTGCCAATGGTGCAGCAGATGTTGGATGTATGAGGTCAATATGGATATTTGAGCCGGATTGTAAATAGCCGCTCATATCAATATTAAAGTATCCAATAATATTTTTGCCTTCACTTGCACAATCTTGCGCATAAAAACCACTTCCATACAAACCTGCTTCTTCTGCTGTGAAAGAGCAATAAACGATAGAGCGTTTAAAATCGTGTTGACTTAATATTCTTGCTGTTTCTAAAATACCTGCTACGCCGGTGGCATTATCATCAGCGCCCGGTCCAATAGATGTAGATTGATAAGTAAAAGAATCAAAATGACAACCACAAACAATGTATTCGTCAGGAAATTCTGTCCCATATTGAATGGCAATTACATTATCAGAAACACTTGTTCCACCCCACCAGGGATGAATAGCAGGGAAGGTGTGGAAAAAGGTTTCCAAACCCAAAGATTCATATTGTTCTTTTATCCAATTTTGCGCTAATATTGAGTTTTGGTGAACACAATTTCTGGTTCCGTAATCTTGCAAATGCTGTACTGTTGCTATCAATCTATCGGTTGAGACTTGCTCTATATACCCGCGTATAATTTCATCTTCTTCTGTAATTACTGGAAAATCAAACCGTGATTTCGGCATTTGAGCTTCAGTATTTCTGATGGCTACCATTCCGTCGTTTTTTGCCGGCATAAAGTTTTTCGACAAAATTTTCATAATGAAAAAATGGTCGCCGGAATAGAGTACTTTGTCGCTCTCTGAGATGGTTGATAAATACTCCTCTTTTTGGTTATTATAACAATACACAATGGCATAAGAGGAAACATCGGCAAAAGCGTTCTCATCTAATACAACTACGTTGTCGTAATGCACTACATCGGCAGTTGCCAGCACATAATCATCACAATAATAATGAATTTTTAAATCATTATTGTTGAATAAAGATTCTAAATTATTAGTTTCTGTTACAGGAACTAATATAAATTTTCCTGCAAAAGTTGCAAGGGAAACCAACAAAAAGCAAAAGGTAAGGATAAAGTTCTTTTTCATTTTTAAAATTTTTTGGCAAAAGTATCTTTTTTGGTTAAGAAAAAGTTTGAGGTGCTATGAAAAAAGATTTAACCATTTTCCGTAAATCATTATTTTGTAATTTTATTCCCGTAGGGAATATCGCTCATCATATTCCAATTCAAAATCTTTTAAAATCTTTTTGTATTCGTCTAAGAATGTTCTCTTTTTATGGTGTTTTTCTTGTGTTTCTATATAATTTATCACTTGTGAGAGGTGCGATTTGCTGTAAGAATAGGGCGAAAACCGTATGAATATGTATTTGTGTAAATGTGTTTGCCATATTATTTACTCAATTATTAAATTCATATTTGCATAACAACCAAATAAGATAAAAAAAACGCTACTTGATAATCTTAATTTAGAGTATTTTTATTTTTTAACGGGCAATACTTGCCCCTTACCTCCTTAAATCTCAGGTTAAATAGTTTTATTATTTTTGCCGAAGAAAATTTTAAAATGGATATTAGAGAAACCTCTTCCGAGAACCTTATGGCATTTCTGCAACAGCACAACGAAAAATCGTTTCGTGCAAAGCAATTGCACGATTGGTTGTGGAAGAAGAATGTGACTTCGTTTGAAGAGATGATCAATATTCCGAAAAATCTGCAAGAGAGATTGAAAGCAGATTTTACTTTCTTGCAAACCAAAATTGAGAAAGAGATAGTAAGTTCAGATAAAACGATTAAGTTTCTGTTTCGTTTGTTTGATGAAGAACAGATTGAAGGAGTGCTCATTCCGTCGCAGGGTAGAGTAACGGCGTGCATATCGTCGCAGGCAGGGTGCCCGCTCAATTGTTCGTTTTGTGCCACCGGAACGCTCGGATTTGTACGGCAACTTCGTTTTTGGGAGATTATTGACCAGTACGTATTAATGAATCGGCGCGCCATAGAAGTATTCGGAACGCCCATCAGCAATATCGTCTTGATGGGTATGGGAGAACCGTTGCTCAACTACGACAATGTGCTCAAAGCTATCGAAATACTGACCTCTCCTAATGGGAACGGACTCTCGCCCTCACGCATTACGCTTTCTACTGTGGGTATCAATGCCGGTATTAGAAAGTTGGCGGATGACGGTTTTAAGGCAAATCTCGCGGTGTCGCTGCACATTGCCGATAATGAAAAACGTTCTGCATTGATTCCTGTTAATCAAACCAATCCGCTTCAGGAGTTGCAGGATGCTTTGCGCTACTATGTTGAAAAAACCAACCAGCGCATTACGATTGAATATGTGTTACTGCAAAATATAAACGATAGTTTGGAAGACGCCGAGAAATTGTGTCGTTTTTGCAAAGCGGTTCCGGTGAAAATTAACATTATAGAATATAACGCCACCGATACGCAGTTTCAACCTTCCACGCCGGAGAAAAAGGAGATTTTTAAAGCGCATCTGGAATCTAAAAATCTTGTTGTGAATGTGCGGCAGAGCAGAGGAAAGGATATTGCGGCGGCGTGCGGACAGTTGGCAGGAAAGTTCAATAAGATATTGCTTCTATGCCTCTTTTTTGCGTTTTTTGGAAATATTTTTGCACAATTCTACAACGGTTCGCAACTTACTTTCGGTAAAAGTCGTGTGCAATATCAGGATTTTATCTGGTTATATTATCGCAACCCACAATTTGATGTGTATTATTATTCAAATTCCCGCGCTATTGCCGATTATATCTATACGGTAGTTCCAGAAATGATTAAGGAGATTGAAAAACAGTTTAATTTTACTTCGGGAAAAAAACTGCAATTCATTGTATATCGCACCCAATCTGATTTTAAAGAATCGAATTTTAATTATGATAATGATGATTTTTATAATCAGGGAGGGATTACCAACATCTATGGTTCAAAAGTTTATCTGTTTTTTGACGGCAATCACGCCCATTTGAACAAGATGATTCGTGGCGGCATCGCTTCGGTGTATGCAAGAGGGGTTGTGCAGGGACAAACACTGCGCGCCAATATGGCTTCGGAATATACGATGGATGAGCCTAACTGGTTCTATAGCGGATTGTCTTCCTATATTGCCGAAAACTGGGACAGCGAATTGGAAGCGCAGGTGAAAGACGGAATTTTATCTAAACGATTTAAAAAAATGGATAACCTCTCGCCGATGGACGCTACCATAGCGGGACACTCCTTTTGGCGCTTTATTGTGGACAGATACGGCGAGAACGCCATAGCAACTGTTTTGCAAGCGTGCAGAGCAACAAGAAGTGTGGACAGAGGTTTTGCTTATGCCACAGGAGAGAGTTTCAAAGAGTTGCTGGAAGATTGGTATCGTTTTTATGTGGTTGTTTTTGGAAAAGATAAAAATCGTGATAAACCGGAAACGGAGCCTTTGATAACCAAAGCCAGAACTACCCGTAAATACAGCGACCTTACACTTTCTCCGGACGGCGAAAGTTACGCTTTTGTTACCAACGAAGCCGGTCAAATCAAAGTGTGGTTGAAAACTCCGGAAGATAAAAAACCGAAAACCGTTTTTAGAAAATACGCAAAAACAGAAGATAATCCTGACTTCTCTTTTCCCAAATTAGCGTGGCATCCCGATGGCGACATTCTGGGCTTCACCACAGAAGACAAAGGGCGTACGAAGAAAATGAAAACCGTACAGTCTTACTATTATCCGGTGGTTGTTAAAACTAAAAAACGACAACCGCGAATGTTGGTTGAACTGGATAAAATCACAGAATGGAGCTATCTTCCCGAAAGTAGCGCCTTATTGCTTTCCGGCGTTAAAAACGGTCAGTCTAATATCTATCTGTATCACTTACAGGCGGCAGCGTTGGAGAATATTACCAACGACATCTATGACGACCTCAATCCGCGTATTATGAAAGATGGAAAATCTATCATTTTTTCGTCAAACCGTCCCAAAGATTCATTAACCAAGCAAAAATCTTATGATGAAGAGTCGCTCAATAAGTATCATTTGTTTCTCTATAATCCGAATAAAGATGACCGGCAATTGCTTCGCGTAACGAATGCAACTTATGCTAATGAAACGAATCCGCGTGTAATGGAAGATGGGAGTGTGCTCTTTTTAAGTGATGAAAACGGTATTATCAATCGTTACATTGCCAAATTTGACAGCACTATTACGAAGATTGATACGATTATACATTACGCCTATTTTGCAAAAACAGCGCCACTCACCAACTATGTGTATTCCATTTTTGAGCAGGACTATCAGCCGGAGAGCAATATGCTGGGAGAGATTTTGTTTCATAAAGGAACAACACAGTTGTATAGATTTCCTTTTGAGAAACCTCAACCGCTTCCGGCTCTCACACCATCAAATATGCTACAAAAATCTCTATCAATACAGGCAAAGAAAGATAGTGTGAAGGCGCAAACTTCGCAACTTAAATTCAGCACTAAAAGAACTGTGAACAAAGGAGGTCTTCGCCAAATATATCGAAGTGATTTGCTGCCCAAATATAATCCTTTGCAAACAGATTCTATTGCTCCGCTTTTTGCAAATGGTTGGCGTTCGGTTTCTGCTACCGATGAGATTGCTACTAAACAGCAGTCAGGACGGTTTTATAATGTGCAGTTTACTGTAAACCAGATGGTCGCACAAGCAGATTTTAGTTTCATTAACGCAACATACCAACAATTTACAGGAGGTACTTCCCCCATTTATTTAAACACAGGATTGAACGCTTTGGTAATGGTTGGTATCAACGACTTGTTTGAGAATCATAGAATTTCGGGAGGATTCAGGGTGTCTTTTGACTTGTCCTGCACGGAGGTTATGCTCAGTTATGAAAACCTGAAAAGAAGATTAGACCATCAAGTAGTATTATACCGTCAGGCAATAAAACAAAATACGGGCTTAGGGATTATTAAACAGCAATCTAACAGTGTGTTTTATATTATAAAATATCCGTTGAACAGATATAATACGATACACTTTACTGTTACAGGCAGATATGAAACTCTTATTATAGGGTCTGTGGATAATCAAACTTTACAGTTCCCAAATATAAACAACCTCTGGACAGGTTTTAAGGTCTCTTATATTTTCGATTCCAGTAAAGAACTGTTTACAAATTTGTGGAGGGGCTCTAAAATTAAGGTTTGGGCAGAGTATAATCAATGTTTGGCAAGCTATTTTGAAAAGTTTGAGTATAGGAAAGATAATCTGTTTGTAATAGGTTTTGATGCACGCAAGTCGGTAAAAGTCTATAAAAATATGACTTGGGCTACCCGTCTGGCTGGTAGTACTAATTTTGGTACGGCTCGGCTCGTGTACTATATGGGCGGTATGGATAACTGGATTTGGGCAAAGTTTAACCGCGACATTTGGACGGATTTGTCTAAAAACTACGCTTACCAAACATTGGCGACCAACATGAGAGGTTTTGAACAGAATATCAGGAACGGTACCTCTTTTCTGTTGCTGAGTTCCGAACTGCGCGTACCTTTTGTGCAACTGATTGCCGGCAGACAAGTCTCAAACCGACTGTTAAATTCTTTGCAATTTCTGGTTTTTGGAGAGATCGGCACTGCGTGGACAGGACTAACGCCCTATTCGCCGGATAACTGTTTATACACCCGCTGGATTGACAACGGCTATATGGTTATAAAAATCAACCGTCAGGTGGATCCGTGGGTGCAAGGATTTGGAATGGGTTTACGCGCCTCGCTTTTCGGATACTTCCTTCGGTTGGATTATGCCTGGGGATTGGAAAATATGAAAATCTACAAAAAGAAAGGAATGCTGATGTTTTCTATCGGGTTGGATTTTTAGTATGCAGCCAGTTATGTCAATATGCTGAGTGCAAAGCAACACGTTACAAATAGTGCTGCCGTTTCAGTGCGCAATGTTTTTTCTCCTAATGAAATCTGTTGAAAATGATGTTCTTTGGCAGCCTGCACTTCTTGTGATGTAAAATCACCCTCCGGTCCAATTAAAAAAATAGCATCTTTTTGTTGATATCGGATATTGGAAATTTCGATAGACTGTGCTTTATCATCACAATAAGCAATGAATTTATCTGCGACTGTTTCACTGTTTTCCTGTAAAAATTGTGAAAAAGAGAGGGCTTTTAATTTGGGTATCCACGTTCCTTTTGATTGTTTTAAGGCTGCGATTGCAATTCTTTGCAAGCGATTCATATCCACATTTTTTCTTTCAGAGTGGTCACAGATGATAAAAGAGATTTGGGATACGCCAATCTCTACCGCTTTTTCCACTAACCATTCCATTCTGTCGGGATTCTTTGTGGGCGCTACGGCAAGATGCAGTTGTTTTTGCTTTGATTTGTCATCAAAAACACGCTCCGTGATTGCAACGGTACAGGCATCTCTGAATATGTTTGTCAATACGGCTTTGGCTAATGTGCCTTTCCCGTCGGTAATCCAAATATAATCGCCTGCTTTCAGTCGCAACGATTTTGTAATATGCTTCGACTCTTCCGAAGAGAGTGTAAATGAATCTTGAGATAAATTTTCTTGAAAAAAACAGGGCATTATTTTCCTTTTCCTTTTAGAACAATTAATGCAGTATAAATTAATATCTTGATATCGGTTTGAAGTGACATATTATCTAAGTAAAGAATATCCCATTTTAAACGTTCCACCATTTCATCAATATTTTCTGCGTAGCCAAATTTCACCTGTCCCCACGAGGTCATTCCCGGTTTAACTTTAAGTAATAACTTATAATGAGGCGCTACTTTAACAAGTTGGTCAATGTAATATTGTCGTTCCGGTCGGGGACCTACTAACGACATATCTCCTAACAGTACGTTTGCAAATTGCGGGATTTCGTCCATACGGGTTTTCCTCATAAAATGTCCGAATTTAGTGATTCTCGGGTCATCTTTAGTTGAAAGTAGAGGCGTTCCTGTTTCGGCATTGGTTATCATAGAACGAAATTTAATAATCTGGAACGGCTTTCCGTTTAATCCAATTCTTTCCTGTAAATAAAATATGGGTCCTTTGGATGTTAATTTGATGCCAATAATGCAGAAAAGATAGAGAGGAAGCAACACGAGCATAGCAAACATAGAAAAGGTCACATCCATAAATCTCTTAATAAAATGCTGCCAAACCGGCAAATCACTGGTAGAAATGGAAATAAGCGGTTCTTGCAGTATCGCCGAAATCTTAACATTTCCAATTAAAAAATCTTGTGACTGCGGAATGATTTTGAGCATAAGGTCGCGATTGTCTCCAATAGAGGTAATAATCGTTTCTAACAACTTCCTCTTTCCATTTTGAATAGCAATAACCAATTCTTTAATTTGATACTCTTTAACAATAGATGCCAAATCTGAAAGTGTTCCCAAACAAGGAAGTTTTGCCGCTATTGATTCATCGTGTTCTTCAGGCACCTGAATATATCCCAAAAAGTATTTTTCAACATAAGGAGTTTGTTTGATAATATTTTGATAGATATTCAGCGCCACAACATCGCTTCCGATAATCAATGTTTTAAACCCAATTTTTCCACTGTTAATACGGTTTATTGTAAAGGTTGTCATTAAAACACGAGGAACATAAGTGAATAGAAATTGAAGAAACAGCAGTATTACAAAGTATTTAACATAGTCGAAGGGACGTGTTACCATATCATCTAAAATAAAGGCAAAAAAGAAAATCAGAGTTCCGAAGAAAGTAGTTAATATTGTAATTTCCAACTCTCTAAGTCGTGATTTTCTAAAAGGATTTGTATATGCGCCAATAAAAGTATGCAAAAAACACCAGTAAGCAGGCAACGCCAACATCCCGATATAGAGTTTTGAATCGTGAAAGACTGACGTTATAAAATGCTCGGAAATAGAATGGTCAACGTTGTATTTTCTATAAATAAAAAAGATAAACCACGTTACAATAGCTGATAGAATATCGAAAAGAACATAGAAAAAGAGTTTTCGGGTTTTATTCATAATTAATATGGAGCCGTAATCAGTTTAATATTTTCAAAATAGTAATAAGAGGGCATAGATGCAGTGTCTCGGGTACCGGTAATTCTTAAACAAGTTGATACTTGCGGGGCGATATAACTCGCTTGCATTACGGTATTGGAAATATCAATATATACTTTTTTCCAAACCCCTTTTGTTGAAGGGAGACCAACCATATCGTGAGTATCCATCGTGATGCTGTTTTCAAAATCAAGATGGGTAATCATTTGTCCATTAATTGATTTGTACGAGATCTCCCAAAATTGTCGTTCTCCTTTTCCTAATAGAGGAACATAAGAAGAGACAATATCAAAAAATATTGCGGAATCCTTTAATTCAATTCTTCCAATATCTTTTCCTAACTCCTCATCCGGAACAATTTCTATACTTGCAGGAAATGTATCGGGGTTTCTGGGTTTAAAATCAGTACTTTGTGAAAATGTTTCAAGAATTGGAAAATCAACGCTGTTTAAATATTTTAATCGAATATCAGAGAATCGGTATTCTCCTTCTTTTTCCATTCTTTCAAAAAACTGTTCAAAACCATATCCGGGCAAAGTAGGGTCTTTTGTTAAGAAACTATATTGAAGAGTTGTTTCGGTCATATTTACAGTTCTTACACAAGGAATTACTTTAATATTGTTTCTGCCGGAATAATCGGGTAAAAGGGGGATGGTACACGGAAGTCGCCAGTAACCTAACTCTTTCCCGTTTAAACTCACTAAAACATCTGAGAATTTGTGTTGTTTAATAGCATCTAATTCTTTTGCACCATAATTTTGGTCGTGGGTATCATTATAGTCGGATACATCTACTGTAAAGTCTTCAGCGGATACAATAAGGAAGGCGGGAGTAATATCAGGGGTAGGGCACGAACAATTCAGTATTAACAAAACAAATAAAAAAAGGATAAGATAGTTATTTTTCATACCCCAAAAAACGCTTTTTAAGCGTTATTATTTTACATTATGGTAATTTTATTGTAGAATTTTCTTAACAACTTTATCAGCAATACGTAACGCATTAACACCATCATTCATTGTAACTTTCGGCGTTTTCTGATGTTGAATGGTTTGAATAAAATCAGTCAATTCTTCCACAATGGCATTGTGTTCAACTACAGAAATTTCCGAAATATCAGTTTGATGGTTTTTAAATTCCATTTTTTCTACCTTTTTTTCCTGAAAATTTACAGTGATGTAATTTTCTGGTTGAAAAATGCACATTTTTCTTACCGGATGTTCGGCAATTCTGCTTGCGCTCAGGCTGGCAATTCCCCCATTGGCAAAAAGCAACCTTGCGTTGGCAATATCCAAAGATGAGGATATGTATTGATGTCCTGCCGCTTGAATGTCAATAACATCGCTTTTCATCAGTGACAACACCAAATCAATATCGTGAATCATTAAATCGTGTACTACAGAGACATCGGCTCCCCGCAGATTAAATTTTCCTAAACGAAATGTTTCTATGGACAGTGGATGTGTAAGGTACGGCAAGGCGGCAAGAAAAGCAGGATTGTATCGTTCCACATGCCCTACCTGAACTGCAACATTGTGTTTCTGAGCAAGTTCAATCAACTGTTCGGCTTCTTCAACGGTAGCCGTTACAGGTTTCTCTATAAAGCAATGTTTTCCGGAAGTTATAGATTTTTTAGCAACTTCAAAATGGGTAACGGTTGTCGTTACAATATCTGCTACATCGCAACGGGCAATCAATGTTTGCATATCAGCATAAGCTACTGTTGAAAACCGCTCTGCTGTTTCTTGCGCTACGTCCTGAGCCATGTCGTAAACGCCAACTAACTCCAGATTTGTTATCTCTTTAATACATTTTGCGTGAATCTTGCCGAGATACCCGCAACCGATTAGGGCTATTTTCATATATTTATTGTTTAGTGACAAGTGACAAGTGACGGGTGACGAGAGGGATACCTCACATCGTTATTTTGCCGTCACGAATAATAATTTTTCTATCTGAGAGTTTTGCAAGTTCTTCGTTATGTGTTACTATAACAAATGTTTTTTGAAATTTATCTCTTAAATCGAAAAAGAGTTGGTGTAAGTTTTTCGCGTGTTCTGTATCCAAATTTCCGGAGGGTTCGTCGGCGAGCACTACTTTTGGATTATTAATGAGCGCCCGGGCAACGGCTACACGTTGTTGTTCGCCGCCGGACAATTGAGCGGGTTTGTGCAAAAAACGTTCCGAAAGTTGCATAATTTGCAGCATATCCTGCGCTTTTTTTATTGCATTTTTTTTCGATTCTCCTGCAATCATTGCCGGCAATGCTACATTCTCTACTGCTGTAAATTCGGGTAACAAGTGATGAAACTGAAAGACGAACCCAATATTTTGATTTCTAAAAAGCGACAATTCCTCGTCTTTTAGAGCAAAAATAGAAGTAGAATCAAACAAAACTTCACCTTTATCGGGTTTATCCAATGTTCCGATGATGTGTAAGAGTGTAGATTTTCCTGCGCCGGAAGCCCCGCAAATGGCAATCACTTCCCCTTCGGGAATTTCCAAATCAATACCTTTAAGCACTTTCAGATTTCCGTAACTTTTTTCGATACCGGTGAGTTTTATCATAATTCATTGATTATCTGTGAAAATCTGTTTTAATCTGTGTTATCTGTGTGCTTTTAAGACAACCCCAATCCCCCTATCAAATTTCTTCCAATAAACATCTGCTGTTCTTCGGTCAGTTCTGTGTGCATCGGTAGTGAGATTACGCATTCGCTTAACTTTTCGGTAATCGGGAAATCGCCTGTGTTATATCCCAGATAGCCGAATGCTTCCTGTAAATGCAATGGAACAGGGTAATAAACCATCACCGGAATTTCTGCTTCTTTCATTTTCTCAATTACTTTTTCACGATTTGCATTTTTCAATTTTAACGTATATTGATGAAAAACGTGTGTACTGAATGAAGATATTGCAGGAATTTCAATATTCGGATTGTTTTCAAACATTTTGTTGTAAAAATCGGCTGCTTTTCTGCGGGTTGCATTATATTCGTCCAAATATTTCAATTTAACGTCCAATACAGCCGCCTGAATAGCATCCAAGCGGGAATTAACGCCCAGCAGTTTATGGTGATACTGTTCAAACATACCGTGATTACAGATGCCGCGCAATTTTCGGGCAAGTTCATCGTCATTGGTAAAGATAGCGCCGCCGTCGCCGTAACACCCCAAATTTTTGGAAGGGAAGAAAGAGGTACAGCCTATATCGCCTATGGTACCTGTTTTCTTTTTTTCTCCGTTTTTGTAAATAAAATCGGCGCCAATAGATTGACAGGCATCTTCTATTACAAAAAGTCCATATTTTTTTGCAATCTGCATAATTATTTCCATATTACAACTTTGTCCGAAAAGATGTACAGGAATAATCGCTTTTGTTTTTGGTGTAATCGCTTTTTCTAATTGGGTAACATCAAGATTGAAGGTATCCCGTTCAACATCTGCAAACTTACACGTAATACCGAGCAGCCCCACCACTTCTGCGGTGGCAATAAATGTAAAGGGAGATGTAATCACCTCGTCGCCGGCTTTCAGTCCAAGCGCCATTAAAGATACCTGTAAAGCATCAGTGCCGTTTGCACACGGGATCACGTGCTTCACACCCAAATAGTTTTCTAAATGGGTTTGAAACTCCTTTACTTTGGGACCGTTTATAAAAATTGTACTTTCAATAACTTGTAAAATATTCTCATCTATTTCCTTTTTAATTTTTTCATATTGACCTTTCAGGTCAACCATTTTTATAGGGGTCATTGTAAATTATTTTTAATTTCTAATAAAAATTCTTTCACAGTATTTAACTTGTGAATGATGTCGGCTTTTGTGGCTGTTTTGCCGAAATTATGGCGAATTTCATCTTTTGCGCCTTGTAAAGTATATCCTTTTTCTTTTGTAAGATATAGAATTGAGCGAATGATTTCGATATCTTTTTGGGTAAAGAATCTTGTTCCCTTTTGATTTTTAAAAGGTTTTAAAAGTTCAAATTCCTTTTCCCACGCACGCAACAGCGAAGTTTTAACCCCAAATATTTCGGCGGTTTCGCTTATGCTATAATATTGTTTTTCAGACTCATTCATTTTATTGTATCATGAGAACAGTCATTTTTTAGAGAAGTTGCAAATATCTATTTTTTTATGAGTATTAATACTCATCCTCGTGAAAAAAGAAATCGTCTTTGGTAGGATAGTCGGGCCAAAGATCTTCAATATTGTCATATATTTCCCCTTCATCTTCAATCTCTTTTAGGTTTTCAATAACCTCCATAGGCGCACCGGAACGAGTTGCATAGTCAATCAATTCTTCTTTGGTAGCAGGCCAGGGAGCATCTTCCAATTTTGAGGCTAATTCTAAGGTCCAATACATACAATTTTTTTTCTAAAAAAGTCGTTTTTTGAGGGGCGCAAAAATATACTTTTATTAATATGAAATGATGCTATTAGAATAATTTTTATTTATCTGATTTTCACGTACTTCTCATCGACCGTTGTTTTTTTATGCAAAAAACGAGCAAGAATAAATAAATAATCTCCCAATCGGTTTGTAATTTTCAAAAGCGCTAAATAATGCTCTTTTTTAGTGTCAAAAAATGAGATTTTACGTTCCAATTTTCGGCAAACCGTACGACAAATGTGAGCTTGTGCAATAGCACGGGAACCCTGAGGAAGCAAAAAATCATGCAAAGGCGGTAATGTTTCAGCCATTGTGTCTATTTCTTTTTCAATTTTTGATAAAAAAGAATCCCAAGATACTTCTTTCCAAAACTGTTCATATTTTTCTTGAGGAGTAGCCAAAATACCGCCAAGTATAAACAGTTTTTCCTGAATTTCGGTGAGAAAAGGGATATTTGCTTCGGCAATCAGCGCCCCGATGTGTGCGTTTAACTCATCGCAAGTACCGTAAACATCAAGAATGGCGTCCGATTTGCTTATTCTACTTCCGCCTACCAGCGAAGTGAAGCCGGTATCTCCGGTTTTGGTGTAAATTTTGGGCATAAGAATTTAGAATTTAAAGTTTAAGGTTTAAAGTTGTTGTTTAGTGACGAGTGACAATTGTGAGGAGTGGCTTTATGGCGGCAAAGATAAAAGATTTAAAGGTTGAATAATGAAAATTTATATTTTTGCCACCTCAATCTTTAAATTTTAAATCTTAAATTTTATAAATATGAAAAACATCACTTTATTAGTAATCTTATCTTTAATGCTTTCAGTATGTTGCACTGCACAAACAAAAAAAGAAACAACAAAAACGACAAAAGAAACAACAAAAACAAACGATGGAACTAATGCTACTGTAGAACCTAAAAAAGTACAAGAGGTTATGCAGGAAGTCATTATTGAAACATCGCTGGGCAACATCACAATTGCTCTTTACAACGAGACGCCGCTTCACCGCGACAATTTTATCAAGTTGGCAAACGACCATTTTTATGATGGTGTGTTATTCCACCGAATTATCCAAAACTTTATGATTCAGGCAGGCGACCCCGATTCAAAGGGTGCGGCAAAAGGACAGCGTTTGGGTATGGGTGGTCCCGGTTATACAATTCCGGCAGAAATATTGCCGCAATTTAGCCACAAAAAAGGCACTTTGGCTGCTGCTCGTCAGGGCGATCAGGTGAACCCCAAACGTGAATCTTCCGGTTCTCAGTTTTATATTGTGGACAATCCTAACGGAGCCCACCACTTAGATGGCGCATATACCATTTTTGGCGAAGTAATCAAGGGATTGGATGTAGTGGATAAGATAGCATCACAACCCAAAGACCAAGCCGACCGCCCATTAACGGATATTAAGATAATATCAATGAAGGTGGTGAAACAACAGTAAAGACATTTACCGCAATCTGTCTGCGCTTCTTATCAAAGCCTCATCTTTGGCAACCGCTTTCTTGGCGAGAAACAATCCAACAGCAGAAATAAAACTGATTATAATGGCGTAATTGAATTTTACAGTTGCGCCGTTTAAGTTTATATTGTGTGCAAAGATAAATCTGGGATAGATATACATAATGGTGCATATTGCTACCAAAATAACCACCATATTCAGCGATATCAATTTTATTTGCAGTTTTCTGTTTTTATACAGAAAAATGGCAATAAAAGAGAGCGCTGAAGTGGCTATAAGCAGCAACGCATTCCCAATAGTGCTTAGTATCAATGTGCTATCAGGAGTTGCTTCGCGTACCGCAAATGCTGTGTATTCATAATATGCCACATCTGTAGCCAAATGCCCGAATGGAATAAAAAGCAAAATCACAGGAATCAATCCTGCAAAAAATAGATAAAGGGTTTGTTTACGTTGAATCATTTTTTTGTGGGTTTATAAGTTTATAAGTTTATAGGTTTAATCACGAATCATCACTTCTTCCAATTTTTTTCCAACTTCTTCCCAGTCGTAGTTGGTTTTAACAAATTGGTAACCGTTTTCGGCGATTGTTTTGTAAAAATTTTCATTGCTCAAGAGTTTGGAAACAGCTTCTACATATTCATCGACACTGTTACAAATCAGGATATTGATGTTGTGCGTGGCGCCTTCCAACGGTTTTCCGGCAAGGGGAGAGGTTACGCAGGGGAGTTTCATTGCCATAGCCTCCAACAGTTTGTTTTGCAAACCGGTGCCTAATTGCAAGGGAGCAATAAAGATTTTGGATTGCGCATAATATTCCGCCATATCATCCACCCAACCTGTAACACAGATGTTTTCACAGTCCAATGCCTTTACAGCCTGCACAGGATGGGCTCCGCAAATACACAATTTCAAATGGGGATACTTGCTAAGAAGTTTTGGAAAAATAGATTTCGCAAGAAACAGAGTAGCATCTACATTGGGCGGATAAGAGATATTTCCTGCAAAAATCAAATCATATTTCTTCTCTTTTTTAACAAAATTAAATCTCTCAAAATCAATTCCATTAGGAATTACATTGATGTACTGTTTTTGTGGATGTGGAATCATCTCTCTGTCAATGCCTGTAATGATTATTTTATTGGTAAAACAGGAGAATATATTTTTTTCATAACGTTTTAACGCTTGATATTCATACATAAAGAACGGTTTTTTCCAAATCGGCGCTTTCTCGCATCTTCGCTTCATTCCGATGGATAAAACATCCTGATAATCTAATGTGGTATGGCAATCTTTATGTCTTTTAACATATTCCGCCATTCTAATCATAAAGCAATAGATATGGTCGGGGTAGATTCTTTTGATAAGTTTCTGAATTTTTCTTTTGGCTTTATTGCTGTAAAAATAGCCGCATTGTGCAGGCAAACCCTTCACGAGCGCACGTAAAATTCCACTGGCTTTTGAAAATAATGACAGTTTGACCCAATGAATCTCTTTGCAATAGGGTTCAAGTTTCTTCAACGCTTCCGGATGAAGCGTTCCGTCCTGCAAAGCCACCAAATAGATGTCGTGGTATTTCGACAACTCTTTAATTTGATAGAATGCCCGTAACTTATCCCCTTTTTCAAGCGGATAGGGAACGCGGGGAAGAAGTACTAACAGGTTCATTTTTTTCTATTTTTCTACTCTAATGCGCGCATCTACTGCGGTGATACTTTTTGAAGTTCCTAACAGGGGGTTTAGGTCCATTTCTGCAATTTCAGGTGCTACCTCTACTAACGCCGAAACGCGGGTAATAGTATCTGCAAACAGGTCTTCGTTTACCGGCTCCTGTCCCCGCACGCCTTTCAATATTTTATAGCCGCGCAACAATTTGAGCAAGTCTAAGGCTTCCAGTTTTCCAACAGGGGATAAAGCAGCTTTCACATCTTTCAACACTTCAATAAAAATGCCCCCCAACCCGAATAGAATCTGATGCCCGAATTTTTCTTCTTTCGATGCCCCGATAAAGATTTCCGTACCGTAATACATAGGACAAATCTCTACGGCGTAGGTCTCTTTTATTTTGATAAGACGTTCAAACTCACGAACTACAGTCTCTTCATTTTTTACATTTAATACTACGCCGCCCACATCCGATTTATGTACAGGACCAACTACTTTCATTACCAAAGGGAATCCCATTTTTTGAGAGGTAGCAACGGCATCTTCAACGGTAGTGACTTCTACTTCCTGTTTTCGGGTAATACCGGCGGCATCTAACAGCGCACTGATTTCATCTAAGCGCAGGTATCCGTTTTCACAATTATCTATTACATTTCTAATGGCAATGCTGTCCACTTTGGGCATTTCCGGGTGAAGCGGCTGCGGTTTGGGAGTATTGACCACTTTTGCCAACGCATTGCCAAACACACACTCTTCCGGAAAATTGATACGGTGTTTATTCTCAATAAAATCGGCAATCTCTTCTTTTACGTTTAATATAGAAGGGAGAATGGGGAAGATAGGTTTTTTGCAGATTTTCATTTTATTATCCAGCGTTTCATAGACATCCCAGTTGGGGAAAAGTCCGGGTGAACCGAAAATCACCGCCATAGCATCAATATTGTCGAAGTCGTTTTCGCAGGCGTCAATGATATATCCCAATTGTTCAGCCGTTCCTGTAGCCAAAAAGTCAATGGGGTTGGCAACGGATGAGCCCGGATACAGTTTTGTGAGCAGTGCATCGGCTTTTTCGCCTTCAATGTGCGGCACTTCGAGACCGTTGTTGGAAAGTACGTCGGTAAGCATCACTGCGGGACCGCCGGCGTGTGTGATAATGGCAATATTTTTTCCTTTCACTTCGGGGTGCATAAAAACAGAGCAGACGGTTGTTAATTCTTCCCTGTTGTGGCAGCGCACAATCCCTGCTTTTCTGAAGAGGGCTTCCACAGCAACATCGTTGCTTGCTAATGCGCCGGTATGAGAAGAGGCGGCGCGACTGCCCGCAGCTGAGCCTCCGGACTTGATGGCAGCCAGCCGCACGCCTTTTTGATAGAGCGACACCGCATGTTTCAGCAATTTTTGCGGATTGCGCACATTCTCCATATATAGCATAATTACGCGGGAACTTGTTTCGGGGTTAAAGGTATCGTCGAAATGCTCCAGCACATCTTCAATACCGGTTTGTGCAGAATTGCCCACAGCCCAAATACTGTTGAACGGCAATCCGTTACTTATTCCATATTCTAAAATAAACACGGCGGTAGCGCCCGATCCGGTAACAAAATCTATCCCTTTCTGTTGCAGTTGCGGCATAGGCTTGGCAAAGTTACCGTTATAGTTCCTGTTTAAAAATCCGGTGCAGTTAGGACCTATCAATGTTCCGTTCACACTATTGACAGTATCTACAATCTGTTTTTCCAATTGTTTGCCTTCATCGTTCTCTTCGGAGAAGCCGGCAGAAAGAATAATGAAACCGCCGGTATCTTTTTGGTGCGCCAAAACATCTACAGCGTGCGGACAAAACTTGGCGGCAACGGCTAAAATGGCACAATCCACCTGCGGCAAATCTTCAACCCGGGGAAAACAGTAAATTCCCTGTACATTAGTCTCTTTTGGATTTACGGCATACACATTTCCGGTAAACGAACTTTCCAACAAGTGTTGAAACACTTTGCCACCGGGTTTTTGCACATCATTCGACGCACCGATAACTACGATGCTTTTAGGATTTAGTAATTTTTGGTTTATCATATCTTTTAATGAATTTTAGGATTCCATTTTTGCGGTTGCAAATTAACATGTTTTCTTTAAATAAGTTATACTCTTTGAGACATCCAACTTTTTTTCTACTTTCGCACCTATCTATTTTTATATAGGTATATACGAATATCTTATTGATTATTACTACATTAAAGAAATATGGAATACAACGGGAATCTTTTATGTTTGGATGATTTAAACAAAATTATCTTTAATAATGAAAACCTGTTTTTGACCCAACCATTACTTAATGAAATTCAAGAAAGTTATAACTTTCTAAAAAAATTCTCTAAAAACAAAATCATTTATGGCATTAATACCGGTTTTGGTCCTATGGCACAATACCGTATTAATGAAGAAGATTTGCAACAACTGCAATATAACCTGATTAGAAGTCATTGCACGGGCAGCGGCGGTGTCCTCCCTGCTGTTTACGTGAGGGCTGCCATACTTTGCCGCTTAATCAGCCTGTTAAAAGGATACTCCGGCGTGCATTCGGATACCATAAAATTGCTGTCCGATTTTTTAAATCATGAAATTTACCCCGTTATTTTTTCTCACGGCAGTGTGGGCGCCAGCGGCGACTTGGTGCAATTAGCACATTTGGCATTAGCCCTCATCGGCGAAGGGGAAGTTTCTTATCAAGGAAAAAAACAAAAAACAGAAGAGGTTTTAAATGAACTCGGCTTGAAAAAATTGGAAATTCATGTTCGGGAGGGGTTAGCCTTGATTAACGGAACTTCGTGCATGACCGGTATTAGCATTGTGAATTTGGTGTATGCTAAAAAAATGCTAAATCTCTCTATTTTAGCCTCTGCTATGGTAAACGAAGCCGTGAATGCTTGCGATGACCACTTTTCGGAAGAATTAAACCAAAAGAAATTACATTACGGACAGCAAGAGGTGGCTAAAAAAATGGGAACAATCTTAAAAGACAGTAAATTAATACGTTATCGTAAAAAAGATTACTACGAAACCCAACATACTGAAGAAATCTTTGAAGAAAAAGTGCAGGAATATTACTCGTTGCGTTGCGTTCCTCAAATTATAGGTCCTGTTTTGGATACCATTTTACATGTAGAACAAACGGTGGTGGACGAAGTTAATTCCTCAAACGACAATCCTGTGGTAGATTATAAAACAGAAACGGTTTATCACGGCGGTAACTTTCACGGAGATTATATCTCTCTGGAAATGGACAAGTTAAAAATTGCCATTATCCGCCTTTCGCAACTGATGGAACGACAACTTAATTATCTCTTAAATTCAAAATTAAATGAGAAGTTTCCGCCGTTTTTAAATTTGGGAACGCTGGGATTAAACTTGGGGATGCAGGCTATGCAATTTACGGCAACCTCAACGGTGGCTGAAAATCAATCGTTAGGGTATCCAAATTATTTGCATACTATTCCAAATAATGCAGATAATCAGGATATTGTAAGTATGGGCACCAACTCTGCACTGCTTACAAAACAAGTGATAGAAAACAGTTTTGAAGTGCTGGCTATCCATTTTATCGCTATTCTTCAAGCATTTGAATTTGTAAATGCGAAAGACAAAATGTCGCCCGTTACACGCAACTGTTATGAAAAATTGCGTAGCATTGTCCCTGCATTTGTCAACGATACTACTAAATATGAGGATATTAAACGAATGAAAAACTTTTTGCAAGAAAATATATTAACCGAAAATTTTGACTTGTTATGAAATACGCTTTAGTAACCGGAGCCTCTAAAGGAATTGGCAGAGCCATCGCATTGTCTTTAAGTGAAATGGGATACTCCATTCTGATTAACTACCTCTCAAGTTACGAGGCTGCCGAAGAAACACTAAAACTGATTGCGGATAAAGGGGGAAGCGGTGAATTGCTGCCTTTCGACGTGTCAAACTGTACAGAAGTGGATAAAGCATTGCTTGCATGGGAAGAAAAACACCCCAACGACCATATCGAAGTGCTGATAAATAATGCAGGGTTTAGAAAAGATAATTTGATGATTTTTATGTCGAATGAAGATTGGAGTTCTATCCTCGACACCCATTTGAACGGTTTTTTCTACACCACAAGACGTGTGCTAAAATCAATGTTATCAAAACGTTACGGAAGAATTATCAATATTGTTTCTTTATCGGGGTTGAAAGGGCTGCCCGGACAAACCAACTATTCGGCTGCTAAAGCGGGCATTATTGGCGCTACCAAAGCGCTGGCGCAGGAAGTAGGTGCCAGAAAAGTTACCGTGAATGCAGTTGCGCCCGGTTTTATTCAAACCGACATGACCGCAGATTTGGACGAAAATCAGTTAAAAACCATGATACCTGTGGGACGTTTCGGCAAACCGGAAGAAGTTGCCGCATTGGTTGCCTTTTTGGCATCAGAAAAAGCAAACTATATTACGGGGCAGGCTATTTCTATTAATGGGGGGCTTTATTAATGAACAATGAACAATGAATAATGAATAATGAATAATGAATAATAATTAAAAATATGGTGGAGAGGAAGAATGTATTGAAAGAGAAATCAATTGCTTTTGCTTTGAGGGTTGTTAATGCTTATAAGTTTTTAACAAAAGAGAAAAATGAGTTTGTTTTGTCAAAACAATTATTGAGATGTGGAACAGCCATAGGAGCATTAGTGAGGGAGGCAGAATATGCACAGTCAGTTTTGGACTTTATCAGCAAAATGAGCATTGCATTGAAAGAAACAAATGAAACGGAATACTGGATTACACTATTAAAAGAAAGCGAATATATTGACGAAGATGTATATTCATCAATATTAAACGATTGTCAAGAATTATTAAAACTATTAATCAGTTCCATAAATACCTCAAAGAAAAAACTAAAAAAATGAAAAATTACACACTATTTCCCCCTCATTGTTCATTATTCATTATTAATTATTCATTATGAAAAGAGTTGTTATTACCGGAATGGGCATCTATTCCTGCATCGGGAAAAATAAAGAAGAAGTGACTGTTTCTTTGTATGAAGGGAAATCGGGCATTGGCATTGAGGCGATACGTACCGAAATGGGGTTTCGCTCGCCACTTACAGGATTATTGGAAATTCCCAATTTAAAAGGTGTGTTAGACAGACGTTTGCGCACCGGTTTAGCCGAAGAGGGCATTTTTGCTTACGTGGCTACCGAAGAGGCATTTAAACAAGCCAATATAGACATTGATTTTTTAGAAAATCACGAAGTGGGCATTTTGTACGGCAACGACAGTTCCGCAAAAGCCGTGATTGAAGCGCACGAAATTATCAAAGAGAAAAAAGACACCACTTTGCTGGGCTCAGGCGCTATTTTCCAATCTATGAACTCTACCGTAACGATGAACCTTTCTACTATTTTTAGGTTGAAAGGGATAAATATGACCATTAGCGCCGCCTGCGCCAGCGGCTCTCACTCCATTGGGTTAGGCTACTTTTTAATTAAACACGGATTGCAAAAGATGGTGCTTTGCGGCGGCGCACAGGAAGTTCACCCCTACTCTATGGGAAGTTTCGATGCATTAAGCGCCTTTTCTGTTCGCATAGACGAGCCTGCTAAAGCCTCCCGTCCATTCGACAAAAACAGAGACGGCTTGGTGCCCAGCGGCGGCGCAGCCTCTTTAATATTAGAAGATTACGAAAGCGCGGTGAAACGCGGCGCTCCCATCTTGGCAGAAGTTACCGGCTACGGATTTTCTTCAAATGGCTCGCATCATATCTCGCAACCGAGCGACGAAGGCTCCTGTCGCGCTATGATTATAGCGCTGAACGACAGCGGATTAAGCATAAAAGACATAGACTACATCAATGCGCACGCTACCTCAACGCCTTTAGGCGATGGCTTTGAGGCGATGGCTATTGCCCAACTTTTTGGGAAGAATACGCCTGTAAGTTCCACAAAATCAATGACTGGTCACGAATGCTGGATGGCAGGCGCCAGCGAAATTATCTACTCCATCTTAATGATGCAGAATAATTTTATTGCCCCCAACATTAACTTTGAAGAACCGGACGAGCAAAGCGCTCTCATTAACATCATTAACCAAACAAAAGAACAAAAATTAAATCATATCCTCTCCAACTCTTTCGGATTTGGAGGAACCAACAGCGCATTAATTATTAGTAAAATTTAATAGATAGTATATGGAAAAAAATGAAGTTGTACGCATTATCAATCAATTTTTAATTGATGAAATTGAAGTTGAAGAATCGTTAATCAAAGACGATGCCCGATTAAAAGAAGATTTAGGTATTGACAGTCTTGATTTTGTAGATGTTGTTGTGATTATTGAACGTGAATTTGGCTTTAAAATTAAAGCGGAAGAGATGGCAAATATAAAGACATTAGCCGATTTTTATAACTATGTTTACGACAAGGTAAGCAATAAATGATATTAACTTTTGTGGTTAATTGCTGTAAAAAATATTGCCAAATTAAATATTAGGGATCTACCGTCCGTTGGAAAAAACAGTAAGTTTTTTCTTTTTTCCCCCAAAAAAAATCCTTGCAGATTTTCCGTATCTATATTTTTTTATATTTGCGCCCCCTTAAAAATAGTATATGTACAAATGGGTGTTGAGGCGAATTTTAAGTTGTGGTATGTTGATTTTTAATGGTTTATAAAAATGTTTTTGTGTTGTTTAAAAATATGGGTTGGTAAAAGTTGTTGATTTTTCTTCCAAATTTGATACAATCCAAATTCTAAAAGTTGAAAATAATAAAAAAAAATAGTTGAAAAATGAAAAAAATAGTGAATTATTTTAAGTCAACTTACGATGAGTTGGTACACAAAGTAACGTGGCCCTCAATGAAAGATCTTCAAAATAGCGTTATCGTAGTGTCTATTGCTTCCCTTATCATTGCACTTGTAGTGTTTCTGATGGACAGTTTCCTTAACGCAGGCATGCATGTCTTATTCCCTGCTTCTTAATTTTTCATCTTAGTTGGTATTTTTATCCTATACACTTTGAATATGGCAGAAATTGAAAAAAAGTGGTATGTAATTCGTGCTGTTACCGGAACAGAAAAGAAGGTAAAGGCGAACATCGAAAGCGAAGTTCAGTCTTCCCCTTATCTTAAAGATATGGTAACGCGCGTACTCATTCCCACAGAAAAAATTTACCAGATTCGCAATGGTAAAAAAGTAAGCAAAGAGCGTAATTTCTTTCCGGGATATGTTTTCGTTGAAGTGATAATGACTCCGGAAGTTAAGCCTATTTTGCTAAATGTTGTGGGCGTGCTTGGTTTCGTAGGATGCAAACGCAAAATGGATGACCCTATTCCGTTGCGTCCTATTGAAGTAACCCGAATGTTAGGTAAAGTTGATGAACTTCTCGAACAGGACGCTACGTACGCAACTCCTTTTATTGTAGGCGAAGAGATCAAAGTGATTGACGGACCGTTCAACACTTTTACCGGTATCATTGAAGAAGTGAATACCGAGAAAAAGAAACTGAAAGTTATGGTGAAAATTTTCGGTCGTAAAACTCCTCTCGAATTAAGTTTTATGCAAGTTGAAAAAACGTAATACCAACGTCAATTAGTTACAAACAATTAAAAACAAACAAATGGCAAAAGAAGTAGCTGCACTAATTAAGTTACAAATCAAAGGAGGCGCTGCCAATCCATCGCCACCCGTTGGACCCGCTCTCGGGGCTAAAGGGGTGAACATTATGGAATTTTGTAAACAGTTTAATGCCCGTACACAGGAACAAGCCGGAAAGGTAGTTCCCGTAATCATTACTGTTTATAGAGATAAGTCGTTTGACTTTATCACCAAAACTCCTCCGGTTCCTGTTCAGTTAATGGAAGTTACCAAAATTCAAAAAGGTTCTAAAGAACCTAACCGAACAAAAGTAGCGAATGTTAGCTGGGATCAAGTACGTACGATTGCCGAATCGAAAATGGTTGACCTTAACTGTTTTACCGTTGAGTCAGCAATGAGTATGGTAGCCGGAACCGCAAGAAGTATGGGAATTACCGTAAAAGGTGGTACTGACCCTTTTGAACAAAATTAATCATTAAGTAATAACAAAATCAACATGGCAAAAATATCTAAAAAACGCAAAGAAGCTCTTGCCAAATTCGATAAGACAAAGGTGTACGCTTTGGGTGAAGCTGTGGAAGCAGTGAAAAATATCACTTACACCAAGTTTGATGCCTCTTTCGACATTGACGTCCGCTTGGGCGTTGATCCCCGAAAAGCCAATCAAATGGTGCGCGGTATTGTTACCCTTCCACACGGAACAGGTAAAGTTACCCGCGTACTCGTACTTTGTACTCCGGATAAGGAAGATGAAGCTAAAGCTGCCGGCGCCGACCACGTAGGATTAGACGACTACGTTGAAAAAATTAAAAAAGGTTGGACCGACGTTGATGTAATCATTACTATGCCCAGCGTGATGCCTAAAATAGGAGCACTCGGTAAGATTTTAGGACCTCGTGGCTTGATGCCTAATCCTAAAGCCGGTACCGTAACTATGGACATTGGCAAGGCTGTTGCTGAAGTAAAAGCCGGTAAAATTGACTTTAAAGTTGATAAATACGGCATTATTCATTCCGGAATTGGAAAAGTAAACTTCCCCTCCGACAAACTCATGGAAAATGTGAAGGAAATAATGAGTACTATCATTAAACTGAAACCTACCGCCGCAAAAGGTACTTATGTAAAAAGTATCTATTTGTCAAGTACTATGAGTCCCGGAGTTCAAGTTGATGTGAAATCAGTATCTTAACCCTAAATGCTAAATTAATCGTATGAAACAAGAAGAAAAAAGTATCATTATTGACGCAATCGCAAAAGATTTGGCTGATTATCCGCATGTTTATATTACCGATATATCCGGATTTACTGTTGACACCGTAAACCAATTGAGAAGACAGTGTTACCGTAGAAACATTAAATTGAAAGTGGTGAAAAACACACTTTTAAAACGTGCTATGGAACAGTCTTCCGTTGATTATTCGGAAATCTACCCTGCCTTAAAAGGCGTTTCTTCCATTATGCTTTCCGATACCGGAAATGCTCCCGCTAAATTGATCAAAGAATTTCGTGTTAAAAACAAAAAACCTTTGGTAAAAGCGGCATTTATTGAAGAATGTACCTATTTCGGCGATGATCAGTTGGATTATCTCTGTGCTATCAAATCCAGAGAAGAACTTATCGGCGAACTTGTGGGCTTACTACAATCTCCTGCACGCAATGTTATCTCTGCCCTTCAATCGGGCGGCGGAAAACTTGCAGGAATTGTTAAGACATTATCCGAACGCTAATATTAATTACGAATTAACAATTACGAATTAACAATTACGAATTAACAATTACGAATTACGAATTACGAAATTAAAAATTATTATTAAAAATTATTATTAAACATTAAACATTAAAAAAAATACAATTATGGCAGATTTGAAAAAATTCGCAGAAGAGTTAGTTAACCTTACAGTAAAAGAAGTTAATGAGTTAGCTAAAATTTTAAAAGAAGAATACGGTATTGAGCCCGCAGCCGCAGCAGTAGCAGTAGCCGCAGGTCCCGTTGCTGCAGCCGCAGTTGAAGTGGAAGAACAAACACAATTCGACGTAATCCTTAAAGCCGCAGGTCCTAACAAATTACAAGTGGTTAAGTTGGTAAAAGAATTAACCAGTTTGGGACTTAAAGAAGCTAAGGAATTAGTTGACGCTGCACCGAAACCGGTGAAAGAAGCCGTTACGAAAGACGAAGCAGAAGGCTTGAAGAAAACTTTAGAAGAAGCCGGCGCTGAAGTTGAGGTGAAATAAACCTCTTTTTCCAAAAAAAGTGAGTACATATTTCCATTCTTGTGGAAGTAATGTACTCGCTTGTTTTAATGAATTTGCAATGCTGTAAATTCAGTAACTCATTAAAAACTAAATTGTTCTTGATTCATTAACCTCTAAAATTTAATCCCATTGGCAACAAAAAGCAGCAATCAAAGACTCAGTTTTACGACCACGAAACAAGTGGAATATCCGGACTTTTTGGATATACAAGTTAAATCATTTCAAGAATTCTTTCAAATAGATACCGATGCAGAGAAAAGACACTATGAAGGGCTTTATCGCGTATTTCAGGAGAATTTTCCTATTGTGGATGCCCGTAATAGTTTCTTGTTGGAATTTTTAGACTATTACTTAGATGCACCTCGCTATTCTACTGATGAATGTTTGGAAAGAGGATTAACCTACAGTGTTCCTCTCAAGGTAAAACTCCGTCTCTCATGTAGCGACATTGAGCACGAAGAGTTTGAAACACAAGTTACTGACGTTTATTTGGGAATGGTTCCCTATATGACGCCACGCGGAACGTTCATTATCAATGGCGCAGAGCGTGTGGTAGTGTCTCAGTTGCACCGTTCGCCCGGTGTATTCTTCGGCTCCTCATACCACAACAACGGCTCGCAACTCTATTCGGCAAGGATTATTCCGTTCAAAGGCTCGTGGATGGAGTTTACAACCGATATTAATAATGTTATGTATGCCTACATTGACAGAAAAAAGAAATTGCCTGTAACCACTTTGTTAAGAGCTATCGGTTATGAAACAGATAAAGATATTCTGGATATTTTTAACATTGCAGAAGAAGTAAAAGTTACCAAAGCCAATCTTAAAAAATATGTGGGCAAAAAATTGGCTGCCCGCGTAATGAAAGTACGTACAGAAGACTTTGTGGACGGTGAAACCGGCGAAGTAGTGAACATTGAACGTACCGAACTTATTATTGATAGAGAGGTAGTTTTGGAAGACAAACATATTCAAATGATTATGGATGCCAACATCAAAACGGTGTTGTTCCATACGGAAGATGAAACTAAAACCGACTATTCTATTATTTTTAATACGTTACAAAAAGATACCGCCAACTCTGAAAAACAGGCATTGGAGTATATCTATTTGCAACTCCGCAACACCGCCCCCCCTGATGAAGAAGCCGCAAGAACTGCGCTGGAAAAACTGTTTTTCTCTGATAAACGTTACGATTTGGGCGAGGTAGGAAGATTTCGTATTAATAAAAAATTAGGATTAAGTACCCCTATTGATGTTAGAGTATTAACCAAAGAAGATATTATCTCCATTATTCGTCATTTGGTACAGTTAATCAACTCAAGAACTGAGGTAGATGACATTGACCACTTGAGCAACCGTCGTGTGAGAACGGTAGGAGAACAATTATATAACCAGTTTAGTATGGGCTTGGCACGTATGTCAAGAACCATCCGCGAAAAGATGAATGTTCGTGATAACGAACTGTTTACCCCCGGCGATTTGATTAACTCCAAAACGCTTTCGTCGGTAATCAATTCGTTCTTTGGAACCAACCAGTTATCGCAATTTATGGACCAAACCAATCCGCTTTCGGAACTTACGCACAAAAGAAGAATTTCTGCGTTGGGTCCCGGTGGTCTGTCGCGTGAAAGAGCAGGTTTTGAGGTGCGCGACGTGCACTACACCCACTACGGTCGTTTGTGTACCATCGAAACCCCTGAAGGTCCTAATATCGGTTTGATTTCATCGCTCTGCGTTTTTGCCAGAATTAACAATTTGGGATTTATTGAAACTCCCTATAAAAACGTGGTTAACGGAGTAGTACAACTCCATGAGCATCCCATATTTTTAAGTGCGGAAGAGGAAGAAAACAAGATTATTGCACAGGCTAAAACAAAAATTAGTGATAAAGGTGTTTTGGAAGAAAAAGTGAAAGCACGTCAACTTGCAGACTATCCGATTGTTTCAAAAGAACAGGTGGATCTGATTGACATAGCGCCCAACCAAATTGCCTCTATAGCAGCATCTTTGATTCCATTCTTAGAAAACGATGACGCAAACCGTGCCTTGATGGGCTCAAACATGATGCGTCAGGCTGTGCCGCTCTTGTGTCCTGAAGTACCGATTGTAGGTACAGGATTAGAGAAAAAAGTAGCCCTCGACTCCCGCTCTCAACTTCGCGCAGAAGGACCGGGTATTGTAGAATACGTTGATGGTGAAAGAATTAGAATTAATTACGATTATACTGAAAATGAAAAACTTGTAAGTTTCGACTCCAATATTAAAGAGTATGAACTGCAAAAATTTAAAAGAACCAACCAAAATTCGTGTATTAACATCAAACCTTTGGTAAGAAAAGGACAAAAAGTAAACAAAGGTGATGTGATTACGGAAGGTTATGCTACCAAAGACGGCGAATTGGCGCTGGGTAGAAATATGATGGTGGCATTTATGCCTTGGAAAGGTTATAATTTTGAGGATGCGATTGTGATTTCCGAAAAAGTAGTAAAAGAAGATATTTTTACTTCTATCCATATTGAAGAATTTACATTGGAAGTACGTGATACAAAACGTGGTATTGAGGAACTCACTAACGATATTCCTAATGTGGCTTCCGAAATGACAAAAGATTTGTCGGAAGATGGCTTGATTCGTATTGGCGCTGAAGTGAAAGAAGGTGATATCTTAATTGGAAAGATTACACCGAAAGGAGAATCTTATCCTACTCCCGAAGAAAAGTTGCTGCGCGCCATTTTCGGCGACAAAGCCGGCGATGTGAAAGACGCTTCTTTAAAAGCGCCTCCTTCTATGAAAGGTGTGGTTATCGGCGCTAAATCTATGTCAAGATTAGTGAAAGATAGAAAATCAAGAACAAAAGATAAGGATATTCTTGCCGAAATTGAAGCAAAATATGCAGAAATTAAAGGCGACCTTAAAGATGAACTCATTGCAAAACTGTACAAAATCTTAGATGGTAAAATCTCTCATAATGTTTATGATAATATGAGAAATGTAGTGATTTCAAAGGGTGGCAAATTTTCTCAAAAAATCCTTAATGCGGTTAATTATACGATTGTAAGCGTTTCAAAGTGGACTAACGATACCAAAGTAAATCAATTGGTTTCTGATACTATTCGCAATTATCTGGCTAAAGAACGTTACTATTATTCTTTAGAAACCCGTGAAAAATTTGATGCGACTATCGGTAGTGAATTGCCGAGCGGTATCGTGCAAATGGCTAAAGTTTACATTGCGGAAAAACGTAAACTTAAAGTAGGAGATAAAATGGCAGGTCGTCACGGAAACAAGGGGATTGTTGCCAAAATAGTGCGCGAAGAGGATATGCCTTTTATGGAAGACGGAACTCCCGTTGACATCGTATTGAATCCGTTGGGCGTGCCTTCCCGTATGAACTTAGGACAGATCTACGAAACTGTTCTCGGTTGGGCTGGCAAAACACTGGGTATAAAATTCGCAACCCCTATTTTTGATGGCGCTTCTATTCAACAAATTAATGATTTGATGGAAAAAGCAAAACTGCCGCAAAACGGTAATATTCAATTATATGACGGCGAGACAGGTCAAAAATTCCACCAAAAAGTAACCGCAGGTTATATCTATATGATTAAACTGCATCACATGGTGGACGACAAGATGCACGCACGCTCCATAGGACCTTATTCATTGATTACGCAACAGCCGTTGGGCGGTAAAGCGCAATTCGGTGGACAGCGTTTTGGAGAAATGGAGGTTTGGGCTATCGAAGCCTTCGGCGCTGCAAATGTCCTTCAGGAAATCCTTACCGTAAAATCGGACGACGTAGCGGGCAGAGCCAAAGCATACGAGGCTATCGTGAAAGGAGACAATATGCCTGTTGCAGGATTACCTGAATCATTCAACGTATTAGTAAACGAACTTAGAGGTTTGGCTTTAGATATTAAATTTGATTAACATATTGCATCTTAAAAAAATAGAATAGATTATTCAAAAAATAATCTATTTTATTAAAGTATCAGCTTTAAGTGAAGGAAATATAATTAGAAAATTAATAATTGATCAATAAATAATAAAATTATGAAAAAATTTATTCTCTCTTTATTATATTTGCTACTCTATATAAGCAGTTTTGCTCAGTACGAAAGTTTTTTTGGAAAAAACAGTACAAGTTATTCACAGTTTTATACTTTCGGATGGTGGAATAAAAGTATAAATTATGATTTTAAAGGTATTATCGGATATGGATTTACCTTTGATTCTTATTTCACTAAAGATGATACCGTAAGAATAAATGATATTCTGTATTACAACACCTCATACATCAACAATATTACAAATATACCCAATTGTGGCAAAGCAATAGGTACTATTGATGCCGGATATATTGTAGATGAGTATTGTAGTTCTTCTTATAATCTACTGACATGTATTTGTAAGGGACAAACTACTCCTACTGTTTTTCAAGGTTTTAAGCAAGCAATAGAATCCACAAATTCAGTTACCCAGTATGCTATCAATATAAAACGCAGTAATTTTGAAAACAAGATCACCGGTATATCTTTAACAGGAAAAAACAGTTTTCAACTATTACGTTTGGATATGGCGTTAAATACCTCTTATAGTGGTTCTCCCAGAGGAATGCTCGGTACTGTGCAAAAGGATGTAATATTACATCAAGGAAACCCATTAACACTTCTTCGTTACAACGAGGCATTTATATTTACAAAACGGTTACGAAAAGTAAAGTTGTTTTTGGTAAATGGATAAAAGAATAATTAACAACGAATTAATAATAAATAACTCCATATTTTATGGCAATAAAAAAAGATACAAACACAAGAAAAGAGTTTTCAAGAATCACCATTAGTCTGGCGTCTCCGGAAACTATTCTGGAGCAATCTAAAGGCGAAGTGCTTAAACCTGAAACTATCAACTACAGAACTTACAAACCCGAACGCGACGGGTTGTTCTGTGAAAAGATCTTCGGACCGGTAAAAGACTGGGAATGTCACTGCGGAAAATACAAACGTATCCGTTATAAAGGGATCATTTGCGACCGTTGCGGCGTTGAAGTTACCGAGCGCAAAGTACGTAGAGAACGTATGGGACATATCCCGTTAGTTGTTCCCGTAGCGCATATTTGGTTTTTCAGGTCTTTACCTAATAAGATTGCTGCACTTTTGGGATTGGCTGCCAAACAGATAGATTCTGTAATTTACTATGAAAGATATATCGTTATTCAGGCAGGCATTGCTGAGAGTGAAAAAGTTACCAAATTAGCGTTGTTAACAGAGGACGAGTATTTTAATATCACCGAAAGTTTACCCCCTGATAATAAATTATTGGACGATACCGACCCCAATAAATTTATTGCCAAAATGGGCGCCGAAGGTATTTACGATATCTTGCTTAACATTGATTTGGATGCAGAATCGTTTTATTTGAGAGATAAGGCAAACAACGAAACTTCGCAACAAAGAAAGCAGGAAATTTTGAAAAGATTGCACGTTTTTGAAGCATTTCGCGATAGCAGAAAACGCGCTGTAAATAAACCGGAATGGATGATTTTGAAGATTATCCCGGTTATTCCGCCTGAACTCCGCCCCTTGGTACCACTCGATGGTGGACGCTTTGCAACTTCCGACCTCAACGATTTGTATCGTAGAGTTATTATTCGTAATAATCGTTTGAAAAGATTAATTGAGATTAAAGCGCCCGATGTAATTATGCGTAATGAAAAACGTATGTTACAGGAAGCAGTGGACTCATTATTTGATAACTCAAAGAAAACCAACGCTGTGAAAACGGAATCTAACCGTGCGTTGAAATCATTATCCGACAGTTTGAAAGGAAAACAGGGACGGTTTCGTCAAAATTTGTTGGGTAAACGTGTGGACTACTCCGGTCGTTCCGTTATTGTAGTAGGTCCTGAATTGCAATTGAATGAGTGCGGTATTCCGAAAGATATGGCTGCCGAACTCTTCAAACCGTTTATTATCCGTAAATTATTAGAAAGAGGTTTGGTAAAAACCGTGAAATCGGCAAAGAAAATTGTGGACAGAAAAGAGCCGGTAGTTTGGGAAATTCTGGAAAATATTATGAAGGGTCACCCTGTATTACTGAACCGTGCTCCTACTTTGCACCGACTTGGTATTCAGGCATTCCAGCCCCGTTTGGTGGAAGGAAAGGCAATCCGTTTGCACCCCCTCACCTGTACGGCATTCAATGCTGACTTTGACGGCGACCAAATGGCGGTACACGTGCCGCTGGGCAACGCTGCTATTCTGGAAGCCCAAATGTTGATGCTGGCTTCTCATAATATCTTAAATCCTGCTAATGGCGCGCCGGTTACGGTACCTTCGCAAGATATGGTGTTGGGACTTTATTATATTACTAAAGAATTACGTTCTACTCCGGAAGCGCCCGTTCTGGGTGAAGGAAAAATATTCTACTCCCCTGAAGAAGTAATTATTGCATACAACGAAAAACGTGTTCATTTGAATGCTATTATTGAATGTAAAGTTAACCTGAAAGGCGATGGCAAGATGGTACGTGTTAAAACAACCGTAGGTAGAGTTATTTTCAATCAGGTAGTCCCACAGGAATATGGTTATGTAAATGAACTGCTGACCAAGAAATCGTTGCGCGATATTATTGGAGAGGTGCTTATAAAGTCTGGAAATGCTAAAACGGCAAAATTCTTGGATGATATTATGAACTTGGGATTCCGTATGGCATTTGAAGGAGGACTTTCATTTAACATAGGCGATGTTATTATTCCAAAAGAAAAAACGGCTTTAATTGAAGAGTCAAACCAAAAAATTGAAGAAATAACTATGAATTATAATATGGGTTGGATTACGAATAATGAGCGTTATAATCAGGTTGTTGATATCTGGTCGAATACGACCCGTCGTTTGAATGATTTGTTATTAAAACAGATTGAAGAAGACAGGCAGGGATTTAATCCTGTTCACATGATGCGTCACTCCGGCGCTCGTGGATCGTCCGAGCAGGTACGTCAGTTGTCCGGTATGCGTGGTTTGATGGCAAAACCTACCAAAGCAGGTGCAGGTGGCGGTGAAATTATTGAAAACCCCATCTTATCGAACTTCAAAGAGGGATTGTCTGTTTTGGAATATTTTATCTCCACGCACGGCGCTCGTAAAGGTTTGGCAGATACCGCATTGAAAACCGCTGACGCCGGTTATTTAACCCGCCGTCTGGTGGACGTTTCTCACGATGTAATTATTACGGAAGAAGATTGCGGAACGTTGCGCGGTATGATAGTGAGCGCTTTAAAGAAAAATGAAGAAATTGTGGAAACATTGGCAGACAGATTGTTGGGTCGTGTTACACTCCACGATGTATATAACCCGCTTACCGGCGAAATTATTGTAAAAGCAGGAGAAGAACTGAATGAAGAATATTGTAAAAAAATTGCCGATTCCCCAATTGAAGAAGTTGAAATTCGTTCGGTGCCGACCTGCGAAGCGAAAGTAGGCGTTTGCCAAAAATGCTACGGCAGAAATCTGGCGACAGGAAAAATGGTACAGATGGGCGAAGCAGTTGGTATTATTGCCGCTCAGTCTATCGGTGAGCCGGGTACGCAGCTAACACTCCGTACATTCCACGTGGGTGGGGTTGCCGGTAACATTGCCGCTAACAGCAAAATTGAAGCTAAATATGACGGTGTGTTAAGTATTGATGAACTCCGTAGTTTGGATAAAATTGATGAAATAGGAAACCATTTCTATAAAGTAATCGGTCGTTCTGCAGAATTGAAAATCATTGACCTGAAAACAGGTGTGGCATTATCTTCCGCTAACATTCCTTATGCTTCAAATCTCTATTATAAGCACGGTGATCGTGTAAGAAAAGGAGATGTAATTGCCGAATGGGATCCGTTTAATGCCCTTATCCTTTCCGACGTTTCCGGTACTATTGAATATCAAGATATTATTGAAGGTGTAACCTATAGAGTAGAAATTGACGAACAAACCAATATTCGCGATAAAGTGATTATTGACAGTCGTTTGAAGGTACGTAACCCAGCTATTCTTATTTTAGATGACAATGGCGAACTGATTAAAACTTTCGACATTCCGGTGGGTGCCCGTTTGGCTGTTGAAATAGGACAAAAGATTGACTCCGGTGAAATTCTCGTTAAGATTCCGAGAGCATTTGGTAAGTCAGGCGACATCACGGGAGGTTTGCCGCGTGTTACCGAGTTGTTTGAAGCACGTAACCCTTCAGATCCGGCTATTGTATCCGAAATTGACGGGATTGTTCAGTTTGACAAAAAATTGAAAAGAGGAAACCGTTCCGTTAGAGTTATCTCAAAAACCAATGAAGAAAAATCCTACCTCATTCCTACTTCCAAACAGATTCTGGTACAGGAAAACGACTACGTTAAAGCAGGTACACCACTTTCGGAAGGCGTATTGACACCCGCTGATATTTTGAATATCAAAGGACCTATGAAAGTACAGGAGTATATTGTGAATGAAATACAGGAAGTATATCGTTTACAGGGGGTAAAGATTAACGACAAACACTTTGAGGTTATTGTACGTCAGATGATGCGCAAAATGGAGATTGACGACCCGGGCGATACTAAATTTTTACAAGGCGAGTTAGTGAATAAAATTGATTTCCAGGAAGAAAACGATATGATTTGGGAAAAGAAAGTGGTAGAAGATGAAGGCGATTCGATGACATTTCGTAGAGGTGAGATTATCAATGCAAAACACTTGAGAGATGAAAACTCTGCTTTGAAACGTAAGGACTTGCGTTTGGTGCAAGTACGCGATGCACGTCCGGCTACCGGTCGTCCTATTTTGCAAGGGATTACCCGTGCTTCTCTCCAAACTCGCAGTTTTATTTCAGCCGCTTCCTTCCAGGAAACAACCAAAGTATTGACTGAAGCAGCAATTAATGCTAAAACGGATACTTTGGCAGGTATGAAAGAAAACGTAATTGTGGGACACCTTATTCCGGCAGGAACAGGATTAAAAGAATATCAGAATATTCAGGTAAGTTCAAAAGAAGAATATGAGACATTAATGGCTTCAAAAATGTAAATTATGCAACAACAACAAGAACAAAAAATTGACATTCATTTAAGCGAAGAGGTTGCGCAGGGCGTTTACTCAAATCTGGCGATTATTACCCATTCACATGCCGAATTTATTTTGGATTTTGTGTCGCTTATGCCGGGACTCCCAAAAGGCATCGTGCGCTCACGTATTATCTTAACCCCGCAAAACGCCAAACGTTTGTTGTTTGCTTTACAAGACAATATGCAAAAGTTTGAAGCCAAAAACGGAAAAATTATTGATACACAACAAGAGGTAATTCCGATTTTGGGAAATGCAGGAGGAAAAGCATAACGGGATTGTAAGACCGTAAGATTTTCACCGTATTTTATAGTAATACTTCGTATTCTCATCTATCCGAAATCGGTTATCTGCCCGATAATGGATAATCCAAACAATTTGATTCTGCGAACAAAGCAGACGCACTTTATGCTTCTCTAACAGGTTTATTTTTACATTCGTAAAAAAATCACTCACTTTCTTCTTAGTTTTCATTCCGAAAGGATAAAAAAAGTCCCCTTTCTTCCAACTTCTGATGGTTAAGGGAAAAGTCAGTTTATCAACATCCACATAGATTACATTTGGAGATTTAATAATCTCAATATTTGAACTGTAAGCATATTTCTCAATTACAAAACCATGTTGTTCAAACTCTTCTATATTATGAATAAGAATCTCCTCATTTTTATCTTCTTCATTTTTCTCAAGAATAAAATGAGTTCTATCCTTAATCAAGATATGAGTATCCGACACAAATTTTTTCCCTGAACTGGCGTTTATAGATTTCAGTATATTTTCTACGTCAGTTGCATTAAAACCGAATGGATTTAATATTTCGTATAAAATAAGCGGAAGATTTTCGGTCGTTTTCAACGTCTCAATCTCAATAGTAATTCTATCTCCGTTCTCTTTTAACAATTTTTTTCTATATTGTTGAATATGTGCATCGAATAACTCTGTTTGTTTCTGAAAAAGGGCACAGTTTTTAGAAAAAATCTCCACACATTGAGGATTAATCTTTTCCAACTCAGGGATAATATGATGTCTAACCTTATTTCTTAAAAAACTATCTTCCAAATTCGATGAGTCCACGCAAAACTCAATCTGATTTTCCAGAGCATATTTTTTTATTTCGTTTGTGGCGAACTCTCGTAATGGTCGTATTACTTTCCCGTTTTTTTTAGGGATTCCACACATTCCGCGCACTCCTGTTCCGCGTAGCAGGTTTATCATCACAGTCTCTGCGTTATCGTTGGCGTGGTGTGCCGTAACTATGTAATCGTACGTTTTGCCTGTTTCTTCAAACCATTGGTAGCGCAACTCCCGCGCCACCATCTCTATTGACTTTCCGGAATTTTGTTGTATCGCGATAGTGTTAAATTCTTTTACAAATACTTGTTGTCCGGTTAAAAAAGGGAGATTTTCAACAAAAAACATCTCTTTATCAGATTCCTCTTCGCGCAAATGAAAATTACAATGGGCAATATCAAAATTCAGATTGCACGCTACAAAAAGATGTGCCAACACTATAGAGTCGCGCCCGCCGCTTACTGCCAGTAAGAAATGCGCCGACTCCGCATCGGGCGCTAATTGCAATAACTCCTGATAGAACTGTTCTTTCAATGCGTTGAATTTAATTATTTGATAATAATCCCTTTTATTACTTCTCCTCCTAATGCTTCATTGATTTTGAAAACGATTTGCGAACGGCTACTCATCACTTCAAAACGGAGCGCCGCATTAGGAATAGTAACATACAGAATGCCTTGCTTTGCAGATATTTTAGTAGTTTGTTGAGCTACAAATTCCCCCACTGTTTGAGGCCACAACGCAACAGCTTGCTGCTCCAAAAAGATAGAAATTTTGCCGTTTTTAGCAAAAAATTCCTGAATTACCCCCCCTATACCTACATTATTCATTGTTCATTGTTAATTGCAGTTCTACATCGTTCAATACATTCATATAGTTAATAAATGCCTGATAGGGTGATGGATATACCTCAAAATGTTTTTTAACTGTGCTTTGAGGAAACCATTTTGTTCCCATAAAATTATAATAGAGTGCATTTTGCAAACGTAACCATGCTTTTTTGGCGGCTGCGTTTTCAGATTTTAAATAGAGTGGCTCTAATTTGTAAAGTTTCTCAAATGCCTCCTGTTGCAATTCGTTGCCCAACCATTCGTTAATATCTTTTTCATCGCCGGAGCAAGAGATAGCCCAGGGGGTGTGCATAGTAGAGGTTGGCGCGTTGGATTTCAGTACCTCTTTGGGCATTATGAAATTGAAATTTTTCGATTCTACCAATTGAGAAAATAGCGCTTGAAAGAAGTCGAATATTCCTGTTTCTTTAACCTGATAATCTCCAATGGTTTCGTAATCAAGATAGAGATTGATGAACTGCGCATCGGAAGCGATACCGCTTAGAAAACAGATAAACTTTTCTGCGGTGAGCGGGTATTCGCTCCAGTTTTTATCTGAAAAACGCAAAGTAATATCATCGCACAGATGATAACTTCTCAACAACAATTTTTGTTCCGGTTGGAAAGGATTGCAATATAAATAGCAAGGACTTTTCCAGCCTAAGATATGCTTTGCGCCTTCGGTAAGCACTACACGGTAGCCCAATTCAAACAGCCACTCTCCAATTTCGTCGGAATAAATGATTTCCGTATTGCAGAATGAGGCGGGTTTTACTCCGAATGTGTCAAACAACAGTTTTTCCTGCAATTTGACCTGTTCAACAAATGTGGATTTATTGTTGAGGGCTGATAGACTGTGTGAAAATGTGTTGCCGGTAATCTCTACACGTCCTGTGGCAATCAATTTTTTAAAACTTTCGATAACTTCAGGACAATAATCTTTAAACAATTGAATAGTAGTTCCCGAAATACTGAAACTGAAAGCCACCTCGTCTCCATATCTCTCAATGATATCAAGTAACATTTGATTTGCAGGAAGATAACTTCTTTCCGCCAAACGGTTGATCCAATAATTATTTTGATAAATATCGAAATAATCATGTCTTTGATTAATATCGAAAAAACGATAGGTACGCAAGATGTACGGTTGATTTACTTGAAAGTGGAAACAAATGGAATGCATAGTCAATCAATTACGAATTATTAATTACGAAATTCTATTTTGTGGAGCCGGCGGGAGTCGAACCCGCGTCCAAACGTGTTGCAAAGATGTTTTCTACATGTTTAGCCTGAGTTTGTTTGTCGGCGAAGGAAAAGTACCCGGCAGACTGCGCCTTCGCGTATCTTCTAAAAATTTCGTCTTTGCATTGAAGCCTGCATTGACTATCTTTTCTTTTACGATGCTTCGTACCGGACGCCGAAAAGCAGAGCTTCCGGGGAAACACCCGAGGCTATAAACCTGGTCTATGCGTCGGGAACCGCGGCTGTTACGCAGCGATTGCATAAGTGTTGCCTTTTATTGGCTAAGAGAGTTAGTTTTTAACGGAACCTTCTCACAACCTCCGACATGCTTACAAATCCACATCCATGCTGTCAAAACCAAACGACCCCAAAATATGATGTGTTGATGAGATGATTAGATGATATGTTAATGAGTTTTTTTGAGACTGCGAAAATAGTGAAATATTGCTTGCAGGGATTTATTGAAAAAAAAAGAATTAACCAAAAAAAGATTTTAGCAATTGTTTTTTGTCTGGCTTCACCCTTTAGTTCAACTCTTCAGATTGTGGAGGTCATAACATTTTACTAATCTACGATTGCTTATGCTACTCTAAAATTCTTAAATCTAAACTCTTAAAACCCTCTGTGTGCTCGTTCTCCTCCTGCAATCACCTCTGTGCGCGGACGAATGTTAGGCTGCGTAGCCGGTTTTGGAGCAGTAGCGGTTGACGTGGTTGTTTTTGGCTTGGCAGTTTGCGGCTGATTGGCAGTAGTGGTCGGTTTGCGCTCACCGCTCACCGTCTCCCGCTCACCGCTACTGTCGCGTTTGTAGTTTTGCAAAGAGTTTACTCTGCTTATTTTTGAAGAGAGGTTGTGCCCGCCGGTGGTCATCATATCATTAAACGTAACAATAATAGACGGCGTTTTTAAATATCTTCCGGAAGATTTATTTAGATTATTTACGAAAAAGTTTTTTACGGTATTCAAGTCCAAACCCAACAAATCCAAGTTATTTTTTCCAAGACTGTGCATCAGGTCATTCAACTTTTTGGCTTTCAAATAGGTTTGGTAGGTTGTCTGGTTATTTATGCGCTGCCCGCGAGGATACGCCAACTGTTTTGCCAAATTGTTAAACTGCTCTTCCGAAAGCGTTTGCAACATAGATTTCACATTTCTAAACTTTCCTGCCAAATTCTCTTTATTGTCGTTTTTTACCCGCTTTATAATACGCTCAATCTCCTGCTCTTCATATTTGAAATGATATTGCGCCTCGTTGTCTCGAATTTGCTCCATCACTTTATCTTTTTGATATAGTGCATACATTCTTTTCGCCGCCGAATCGCATACGAGGGTAATCTCTTCTTCACTCAGATTTTTAAAGATATTCAACAGATTTTTTGTGGGTGTTAAAAGTAGATAAGGTTTATTTTTAGGAAAATCATTCTGTAATTCTCCCGAATAGGTAATTTCATTATCAATAAATAATTGATATAGAGCCGTGTATTGCACTACACGCACCAAATCGGTATTGCCCAATTTTGCGAAATAGTTATAGGCTTGGCGTTCGTATTGCTTGCCGATACTTTGCGCCCGTTCCTGCGAATTAAAATAGGAAACAGGCAAAGAGCCGGTGCGATTTAAAGTGTAAATGGTGGCTTCGGGCAAATCAATGGCATACATGGCGTTTGCGGTGTTCCAATTATAAACCAACTCGTTCAATCCCAACATTCTAAAAAGCGGTTTTTTGAACGGATAATATTTGGGATGTGGGTACTTGAAATTATATTCCTGTATCGTTCCGCTTTCCGACCAATCTTTAAGAAGAATATCGGTTAAGGTCATTAGATTTCCAAATTCGGTGTGTTCCAACTCTTTACTTAAATAGGTAGGACACCAATCGCGCCCATTTTTCATTTTTCCTGCCAGGAAGTCGTTAATATCCAAACTTTGAGAGAGTTCTTTTTCGGTGATGGAGGCTAATAAGAGAATGGTTTCCACGTAAAGCGGCGGGAGTTCGTTCAGCGGCGCCTCCCGCTCGCGCCCAATAATCACCAGCATAGAAGTATCTGCCAATGCGCCGAGAATAAGGTCGGCATCTAACGTAAACTGCCGAATGTTGCCAATGTGGTCTGCAATATCGGCTTTTTTGGGGAGCGCCCATGCCACAAAGCCGGGCAATTGACTGAAGAATACACCGGCAGTTTTATGCTCAAAAATGGAAGAAACTGTGTATATGGTATTTGTATCCTGTAATTGAATAAACGGTTCGTTGTTTTTCAAAAACCATTCATTAAATTCGTATAATGTGATTTGGTAATCCAAATTTTCCTCAGAAAAAAGCACACGACTGTTTTCAACCGGCAACTTAATAGATACAGGTTTATAATCAGACAGATAAAGCGTTTCGGAAAGGGTTTTGATAATATTTTGTACATTTTCGTCGGTGGCATTCACCATTGAGATTAAAATATCGGTAACAAAACCATCGTAGCCATAAGCATGATTTTTAATTTCTACAGCATGAGTGAACTTTGAAAGAATGGATTTAATAGAGTCTATTTCAAAATAGGGTGGGGGTTCGGATATCACAATCAGTCGGCTACTGTCGGCAAAAGTTGCCACCCCAATGGTTTGAAACTGAAAACGGAAGTTGTTGCGGAAATCCGTATATATAGAATCTTTTTGATGAAAAACTTCGCAATTTTCAATCATTCTGTTTTGGTTGGGAATAAACTCTGTTTTCATAATCTGCGCGGTTTGTTTGCGAACGGTTTCCATTACCTTTTCATTAGAGAAAAATATAATTCCAAATACTGTTAGAAAAAACAGAGGAATGAAGATGTAGTATATTTTTTTTGGTTTCATTTTGAGAATGTTTATATTAGAACTCTGATGACACTGATGTAGCAGATTTCCTCTGATTTTATTATCAGGTTAATCATGCCGGATCAGAGTTATCAGAGTTCTAAAAACTATTATTTATACTTTAAAACCTCTTCCGAAAAGAACTCCAATTTCACCCCCGCTTTAGCGAACATATCTTCCGATTCTGCGCCGGCGTGGTATTTTTTCTCGCACACCACGCGCTTAATGCCGCAATTGATGATGAGCATGGCGCACACACGACAAGGGGTCATTCGGCAATACAGAGTGCTACCTTCTAAAGCAATGCCGCGCTTTGCCGCCTGACAAATGGCGTTCTGTTCGGCATGAACGGTTCGTACGCAATGCTCGCTGATAGAGCCGTCTTCGTGCAACATCTTCTTCATTTGATGCCCCACTTCGTCGCAATGCGGAAGTCCGTTAGGCGAACCGACGTAGCCGGTTACCAAAATTTGTTTGTCTTTCACAATTACGCAACCGCTGCGTCCTCTGTCGCAAGTGGCGCGTTTGCTCACTGTATGCGCAATTTCCATAAAATATTCGTCCCACGAAGGACGCACATATTTCTCTTCCATATTATTGTATTCTTAATTGTTGACCTATTTCTATATGATCGTTTTTGAGATTGTTTAACGACCTGAGTTGTTGCTCGGTGATTTTATATTTTGAACATATTTTAAAGATTGTCTCTCCTTTTGCTACTGTATGAAATACAGGCATAGATTTTGGAGTATTCAACAATTGTTCTTCCGGTGAATGATTCTCTGAAGTAGTTTCTATCTGTGTTTCAGGAGGAGTTGGTTTTACAACAGGAATGCTGATAAAATCGTTTGGCGTAAGCGTCAGTATGTTGTTTTGCAGTCTCCGTTCAGAAAAGTTAATCATCTTTTCAGGATTGAAAAATTCGTTCATAAAACGGGTTTCAAAGTGCAGGGCATTCTTTTTAGTTGGCTCGGCAGGGCTGATATATCCGATGAGTTCACCGGCATTTACTTTCTGGTTGGTTACCACGCACACATTATCAAGCAGTGCATACAGGGTTTCCAAACCGTTATAATGTCTGATAATCACGGTATTTCCATATTCTTCAAACTTTTTTGCAACTCTTATTACACCATCAAAACACGCCACTACCGGTTCTTTTTTTGAAACAGAAAAATCAATACCTGTATGTTGTCTTCCTTTATTTTTTACAAAACCGGTAGCAACAGCACCGGAAGTTGGAAATGCAAAAGGAATATTCATCTCCTGTACAAGCATAATTTTCAACTGATTGTCAAAAAAGGGAATCTCAATCATTTCACTTCTTATAAACAGAGTATCCCAAAGATTTTGATACAATGCAAGCGCCGGAATTTGTTTGATATTTTTTATGATAGATGTTTTATCAACATTCAAATTGGGATAATAATCACATTCTCTAACCTCAGTAGCCATAATTCGGTTTTGCGCCTGCTCATCAATATCAATGAATACTTGTTGTGCAAAAGAGGTGAGCGGTGAAAGGTGTGCAATGAAAATTAAAAAAAAGAGAAAGAATGACACACTACATCTAACTCCAAAATTATTTTTCATAAAATATGAATTATCATTAATCATTAATCACTAATCACTAATCACTGTTCTGTCTTCAACTTTCAGGAATGACGCCAAAATTAACACAGCCAGTCCAACGATTAAAATCATAAGGGTTTGTGCGCTCCATCCTATCCATCCGGCGGCTAAACCTTGCGCATAATCAACATTGTAGAGTACCAATATTCCGGCAACCACAAGCGGATAGGCTCCCAAACCGCCTTGCGTTGCCATAAAACCAATAGAACCTGCTACCAATACTACAAACGCGGGCATTGGGCCTAAGGGTTGTAAGAAATCGAAGGCAAAAAAACAGAGAAAAGTACCCAAAAAGTAAAATAGCCAAATGGCAACAGTATATATAATAAATAAGTAGGGCTGTTTTAAGTCTTTAATGGAAATGAGCCCCTGCCACAAACCCATCACAATATTTTTAATAAAAACCACTATTTTTGATTGTTTTTTGTTCGTTTTGACGGTGGCGTTTTTCTTCTTTATATGTATATATATTAATAAAACAGCGACTATCCCAACGAGTACGCCCAGAATAAGATATTTCATTCCCCATAATGCCGCCCATATTTCCTCAAGCCATCCCCCCAAAGTAATTTCTTTTTCCTTGTTGATTATCCAATCTGATAATAATCCTTTGTTCATAAAGATAATTAATATAAGAAGCAGAATAAATATGAGGAAATCAAATGCGCGTTCAACCACAACAGTTCCAATAGATTTTTGAAAAGGCACTTTGTCGTAGCGTTGTAAGAATGTGCAGCGTAAAACTTCTCCCAAACGCGGAATGGCTAAATTTGCAAGATAACACGTCATTACAGAATAGAAAGCAGTGATTTTGCGCACCTTGTAGCCTAACGGATCAATAAGCAAAATATTCCTTAATGCACGGAAATAGTGTGCGATAGCACCGCAAAGTAATGAAAGAACAATGAAGAACAGGCTTTTAGGATTGAGGATTCCGGTAACGCTATTTTTAATAATTTCAACATCTTCCGGATTTAAGTCTTTTACGGATAACCATATAAAAAAAAATCCAAGTCCAAGAAAAAAAAGAAGTTGAACTATTTTTTTTATCATAATAAATTATTCAACAGTTACAGATTTGGCTAAGTTTCTGGGTTTATCCACATCGCAACCGCGCAATAGCGCTACGTGATACGCCAGCAGTTGTAACGGAACGGATGCTACCAAAGGAGACAATAGTTCTTCGGTTTTAGGTATCTCAATACAAAAATCGGACATACTTTTCACTACATCATCGCCTTCGGAAACGATAGAGATGATCTTACCCCGTCTGGATTTTACTTCCTGAATGTTACTCACTATTTTTTCGTAAGATTCCTGTTCAGTAGCCACCACCACTACCGGCATCTCTTCGTCAATGAGGGCAATAGGTCCGTGTTTCATTTCAGCGGCAGGGTATCCTTCGGCGTGGATATACGAGATCTCTTTCAGTTTTAATGCTCCTTCTAATGCTACCGGAAAATTTACGCCACGTCCTAAATAGATGGCATTATGTTTATCCTTAAAATAGCGGGCAATCTCTTTTATTTCATCGTTCTTTTTAAGGATGGCTTCAATTTTTTGCGGAATGGCTTCCAACCCATTTACTAACTGATAATAATAAGAGAGTGGGATTTTTCCTTTTTTTCTTGCCAAACTGAGCGCCATAAGGGTCAGCACGGTAACTTGCGCAGTAAAGGCTTTGGTTGAAGCCACGCCAATTTCAGGTCCGGCGTGGGTGTAGGAGCCTGCGTGCGTATTTCGGGCAACACTTGAACCTACCACATTACAAATTCCGATTACGGTAGCGCCTTTGCTTTTAGCTAAATCTATGGCAGCAAGAGTATCAATAGTTTCTCCGGATTGTGAGATGACAATAAGTACATCATCTTCGTTAATTACCGGGTTGCGGTATCTAAATTCAGAGGCATACTCAACTTCGACCGGTACGCGGATTAAATTCTCAAAAATATATTCGGCAACCAAACCGGCGTGCCAGGAGGTACCGCAGGCAGCAATAATAAAACGTCGCGCATGAAGCATTTTGCTTTCGTATTCAATAATTCCGCCCAATGAAACCACATCTTTTCTGGTGTTTAATCTTCCCCGCATACTGTCAATAATCGCTTTCGGTTGCTCAAAGATCTCTTTAAGCATATAGTGCTCAAAACCTCCTTTTTCAATCTGGTCTAATTTCAATTCTAATTTTTGAATAAAAAGACGTTGTTTTTCATTACGAATATTTGTAATTTTCAATCCTTTATCAGGATGAAGAACAGCCACTTCCTCATCGTTCAGATAGACTACTTTCTGCGTATATTCTACAATTGGGGCGCCGTCGGAGCCCACAAAAAATTCATTTTTACCCAAGCCAATAAGCAAAGGACTTCCTTTCTTTGCCACGATAACCTGCTTTGGGTATTCTGTGGACAGAATGGCTAAAGCGTAAGTTCCAACGATAACCGATAATGCCATTCGGATAGCCTCAACCAGATCTACATTTTCAGTTTTTCTAATATCTTGAATAAGATGTACCAAAACTTCCGTATCTGTGTTGCTTTTAAAGATATACCCCCGTTCAATAAGTTCATTTTTTAGACTCAGATAGTTTTCAATAATGCCATTATGAATTAAGGCTAACGACCCGTCTTCCGAGAGGTGGGGGTGTGCGTTTTCGTCGTTAGGTTCGCCGTGAGTAGCCCATCGGGTATGTGCAATGCCGGTAAATCCTTCTACATTTTGAGTGTTACAGAAATTTTCAAGATCGGCAACTTTACCCTGTTTTTTGTAAAGTTTTATTTTGGTATTGCAAAGCAGTGCAACGCCGGCGCTGTCATATCCCCTGTATTCCAATCTTTTTAATCCGTTAATTAAGACAGGATATGCCTGTTTGTTTCCGGTATAGGCTACAATTCCGCACATTATTTTTATGCAAAGAGGTTAATATTCAGTATAATAAAGTTCTAATCTTAGTCTCTTCGTTAAATTAGCAGGATGAGTTCCGTTTATAATCAATCTACTGGCATCTGCAGCAGCTTTATCTGTTACTAAATAAATGAAAGGACTAAAGTCATCTTTTAGGATAATATTCTGGATATATTTCGTAATCCGGAATCTGTATTCTTTGGCGGTTTCGTCATAATTTCCACCCCAGTACATTGTACTTGCATCAGGAATTGAAACAAGAGAACCTTTACTGTCCACTCCTCGAATACTTAATTTTTGAGGAGGTTTAAATAATGAAAGTTCTTCTCCGATATTGGTAATGACTAATTCCGCTTTATTAATGACTATGTTTCTATTTTTAAATGCTTTAATATGTGGAAATGAGATTTTTGTTTTTATGCCGCCCATTGATTGCACATAAAGCATCTCTTTTCCTAACAATGTATCTTTACTAATTATCTGATTTACAAACTCTGAACTGCCTGTTTTGTAATCGTGTTCATAGGCAGCCACTCTCACCGTTACGTTACTTTTTATATAAAACTGGAAATGAGTATGTACGGTATCGTTGCTATAGTAGAGATGTATTCCCGATATAGAACTGATTAAGTTAAAATTAACGAGCGACCCATTGTTTGCAAGTGGTTCCGCACAAATATACAATCCTTTAAAGAATTTTTTAAAACTTTCATTAGATGCCATCTCTTCAGTGCTATGAAGCAAAAGATTTCCCAATTCATCACTTAATCTGATTCGTGCATGTGCTTCAACTATTGTATCTAACTTTACTTTAGATTTTGGTTTAGGATAGAGCCGGAAATCCGAATTGTAGGTCAAATTATCCGGAAAATAAGTAAATCTCTTGTTTTGATAGTAAGGTTCTTCCGATAGGATATCTTCATCTAATCTAAAAACCTTGATAGCAAACGGATTTAATGTATCGCCATAAAAACCGCCTGCATATCGAAGCGTTAAAACAATAGAATCAAGTTGGGGCGATGTGCCGAAATTAACGCTATTTCCTGCCGGTATAAATTGAGTGAATACTCCTGTAGTGGTTGTCCCAAAAACAGGGTCTTCAAGAAATCCCAGAAAGTTCGATTGTAGATTTCTTGTATTTAGGGTATCTTCTAAAACGGAGTATGCAACAAGCGATACGCTATCTGTATAAACAGCATTCAATAAATCGTCCGGCGCTAAATTGATAGTACTCGACTCTTTGATACATCCCTGAAAACTTAGTAACAAAGAGAATGATATAAAAAGTGAGCAATATCCAATAGTTTGTAATTTAAAATTCTCGTGGAGAAAGTTCCAAAAGTTCTTCATAAAAGTGGTTATATTCATCAACATATTCTAAATAATCTTCGGATTCGTGGTGTATCGTTGTGGGGTATTCATAATTTTTCAAATATCTTTTCAGAGAAGATGTAATATTTGGATGGGCAATTACAACGGCATCAGAAAAATCAATAGCAGTTTTAAGAATAGTATCATATCCTGATGCGCCTTTAAAATGGGTTAAGCATTCTCTCGGGATTCCGGTAATTTTCAGTTTTTTTAAGAAGTGAGGAGAGAATTTATCGGGGAAATACTCATTATAGATAGAAGTAATAATTCTAACATCCTGAAAAAGCGGATTGTCTTTGTATGCAGTACGGATAAAAATGGGGACGAGCGCACTGAGCCAACCGTGACAATGGATAATATCGGGGTTCCATCCTAACTTGCGCACCGTTTCTATAACACCTTTTGCATAAAAAAGGATACGAGAATCGTTGTCCTCAAAAAACTTATCGTCTTCATCTACATAAAGCGCTTTTCTTCTAAAGAAATCTTCACTATCAATAAAATAGACCTGCATCCGAACTGATTGCAACGAAGCAACTTTGATAATAAGCGGATAGTCAGTATCTTCAATAATAATATTCTGACCGGAAAGTCGAATTACTTCGTGTAACATATTTTTACGTTCATTAACCAAGCCATATTTTGGCATAAACGTTCTAATTTCATTCTCTCTTTCTTGAATTCCTTGAGGCAAGTATCTACAAACAGATGAAATATAGTTCTCCGGTAAATATGGAAAGATGGCTGGAGTAACGTACAAAATCCTTTTTCGTGACATATTTAAAAAATCAGTGTGCAAAAATATATAAAAAAATTTGATATAAAAGAAATTTTTCTAAAAAAAATCACAGTTTCTTGAAGTTTTAAAAAAATATTGTAATATTGCCGCGCAGTTTAATTAAAATAAAAATATTATGAAATCCGTAACTTGCTTTGCGTTTATTCAAAACGTAACCCTTGAAAAAAAGGTAATTGACTGTTTGTCAAGATTCCAATCTATCCATTTTTTTGGATTTGTAAACCACCGTGTAGATTTCTTAGAGCGAATCAACCACTTTCGCCCCGAAATCTTAATTATTGATCTATCTCAACGCAAAAATGAAGAGGTGGATATTTTAGGATTAATTCACAAACCCCCGATTATTTTGGGCATCATCTCCTCGAAGGAGAATCCTCATTTCTGGCTTGATAAAGGCTTATTCGACGTACTTCCCGTGCAATTTAGCAACGACTTGCTGATTCGTAAGATTTACAAAATTCTTCGGCTCATTTCCGATATCAATAGCGCTTATCAACTTGAACCTATCGCTGCGGAAAATCCTATACCTTTTAAATCTTCCAAATCGTCACTAACTAAAGAAAACGACTCTTTTTTTGTTCGTTATCAAAAAGTTACCACGAAGATTAAACCCGGTATTATTACTATAATTACAAAGGAAAAAAAGTTTATTGTTATTGAAACTTCTACAAACCAACTCTATTTTCACGAGGCAACTATCAAAGAGACTGCTATGCAACTCCCTGCTGCATATTTTGTTAGAATTAATAACGCTACAATTATTAATCTGAATTATGTGGATAAAAATTTAAAGAATCTTGCATATATGGGAGAACGAGTATTTACAGTTTCGCGCTCTTATTATTATCAGTTCAGAAAGGCATTGGATGCGCTACAGAAGAAACTCTAACATCTAATAATTGCGAATAGAACTCACCCAGCGGAATATTGTTGTATGCTAATTGTTTGGGAATAATACTCATAGCGGTTTGTCCCGGAATAGTGTTAATTTCTAAAAACACACATTCATTTAATGGATTAAGAATGAAGTCAATGCGCACTACGCCTTTGCAACCTAATCTCTTGTAGATAGTTTCGGAGTAGTTCTTTACGGTTTCTTCTGTTTTTTTGTCAATTTCGGCAGGTGTAACCAACTCAAGAAATCCGGGTGTATATTTGGCTTCAAAATCGTAGTACTCTTTTTTGCTTTTCACTTCCGTAACGGCAAGTGCCGTTACTTTTCCCTGCCATGTAGCCACTCCGCAAGTGAGTTCACGTCCCGGAATAAAACGCTCAATCATCACTTGATTGTCTATTTCAAAAGCCAATCTTATTGCTGTTTCAAGTTCTTCCTGCGAATGCGCTTTGGTAACACCCACGCTTGAGCCTGAATTACACGGTTTTACAAAACAGGGCAATCCGCAATGTGCAATCACTTCATCGTATAAAACAGTATCATTCTTATAAAAGTGTAATGATGGGGAGATAGGAACTCCGCAGTTTTTTACCGCAATATTGCAGAAATATTTATTGAAAGTGAGCGCCGAGCAGAAACTGTCGCAGCCGGTATATGGAATATTTTGCATATCGAAATAGCCTTGCAATTTTCCGTTTTCTCCCGGATCGCCGTGAATGGCGATAAAGGCAACATCAAAAATAATCTGTTTGCCGTGAATGGTTAATGAGAAATTATCTTTATTCACAAAAAACTGTTCTCCGGTAACATCTGTATAAACCCAATTATTTCCTTTAACAATAATAAGATAGGTTTCAAATTGAGTAACATCTAATTGGTTTTGAATGTTGGAAGCGGTTTTCAGAGAAATTTCGTGTTCTCCTGAATTTCCGCCGGCAAGAAGGGCAACGAGTTTCATAATCTAAAGTTTAAAATATAAGTTAAAATATACACTTATTCGTTTTTAAGTTTTTCAAAACAAATGGCATCTAAACTTACAGGCTTTGATACTGTAACCGACGTCCAGGTAAAAGTGTGATACCCTGTAAGGAAGGAATACTCATACAATGTCCACTCCTGCTGTTCGGAATTGTGTGAACCTCCTGCTCGCATTTGAATAGGTTCCAATAATTTGCCATCCATATGTAACTCAATATAGCCAGAGCCTCTCATATAAAACGAGACTTTATTACATCTTTTTGTCGTTGATACTTGAGAGTGTGAAGTTATTGTTGTTAATGAATATTTGTCGTCAAAGCCGCTAAAGTTATTTATTATCCAACCTACCGCCGACCATTCCGGTGGAATTATACCATCAGTGAAAGTAACAAAGTCATCGCTTTCGGATTTTGCTTCTTTTATATTTATCATTCTCAACGCATCACTTCCCGTTGTGCTTATTTTAATAGTATGTTTTCCCGGAAGTACCTCACCTGCTTTGACAGTAAAATAGTAGGGAGCCTTAGGTAACTCGCCAAAAAATTTATCATCAACGTATAACTGTACCGGAAATGCTTTGTCTTTGGTGTCGGTTAATATTACTTTTACATCAATATTCTCATCTTTGAAATATTCCTGATTGTTTTGCGGAGAGGTAATGGTAATATGTGGGATGGGGTCTTCACAAGAAAAAGCAATAAATAAGAGTAATACGATGGAAATGGTTCTTGCAAATAATGATAGTTTATTCATATTAAGTATTTTAATTTAATGGAGCAAAAATAGGAAAATATTTATTTTCGCAACCTTATCACAAATTAAACTTTGAGTTATGAAGTATTATGAAATTGCTTTAACCTTTTCCGAAATTTTTCCATGGAAAGAGATTTTTGTTTCACTATTAGCGGACTTGGGTTGCGAAAGTTTTGCAGATGGCGAAAATGAGGAAGTTTTATTAGCCTATATTTCTGAAAATGATTACAATGAAGAAGATTTTAAAACGCTTTTTGAAACGTATCTTTTAGAAACAAATTTTCAATTTTCTATTCAAGAAATTGAACAGCAGAATTGGAACGCGCTCTGGGAGTCTAATTATGAACCTGTGATGATTGCAGATAGATGTTTTATTCGTGCTCCTTTTCACGAACCCAATCCAAAAGCGGAGTATGAAATAGTAATCGAACCGAAAATGTCGTTTGGCACTGCCCATCACGAAACGACCGCGTTGATGATTGAGTTTTTGTTGGAAGAAGATTTACAGAACAAAAGTGTGCTGGATATGGGCGCGGGCACAGGCATTTTGGCGCTTTTGGCACACCTGCGCGGCGCGATGCCAGTTACCGCCATTGATAACGACGAATGGGCGTACTTAAATAATATTGAAAACAACACCCGAAATAATGCCGAGACCATTCAGGTTAAGTTGGGCGACGCGACTTTGCTTAATGAAAATGAAAAATATGACGTCATCATTGCCAATATTAATCGCAATATTTTATTGAATGATTTACCTAAATATATTAAAGTGCTGAATAAAAACGGATTCATTTTTTTAAGCGGTTTTTATACAGGGGAAGATTTGGAAATGATTACTAAAAAATGTACTGAACTTGGGTTTCAATTGGTTGCGGTGAAAGAGAAAAATCGGTGGTGTGCGGCGAAATTTAGAATGTGAGATTTTCGTAATTCAATTAATAAACAATTGATTATTCCAAATTAAAATGTTTTTTTTCGTCTTAATATTGTTCTTTTAAATTTAATGGGATTTTGCCGACAATCAAAAATCTGAACGATTAAAACAAGGTCTTCTTCGACAAAATATACAACTTTATAGTTTTCCACTACAAGCGACCGGTAATTCTCTGGGCACTTAATAAGCATTTGTTCTATAGGTGCGATATATGGCTGTGTTTTCAATATTTCAACATCATCTAAAATTTTATTATACAGCACAGCGGCGGCACGTGGATTTTTTGACACGTAGTAATCGTAAATTTTATCTAAATCGTTAACAGCATCAATGTACCATTTGATTGTCATACTGTAACTTTTCTTTTCATTTGGTTGTGCTGAACGAGTTCCATTTTTCCGTCATAGAAATCTTGTGTGCGTTGCATAACACTTGCCTGCAATCCTTCCGCTGTGTATATACATGGCTCCGAGTTGTACATTCGTTCAATTTCTGTAACCCTTTTTGTATCCGTATCGTTCATGATGGCACGAATAACATTGTATTTTTTCTTTTCCAATACTGTCATCTCAAAAATGATTAGGGTGCAAATTAACATAAAATTCTTTGAATTACACACAGACGGATAAAAATGTTTTTCAAAAATTTTTAGAGGAAAGATACATTTTTTTCGCAAGTGAAAATAAATCTAAAACGCCTTCACCTCCTTATCATACACCACCATTTTCTTTCCTATTTGTCGAATAGTGGCGATTCCGGCGCTGTGCAATCTCTTTTCTAATCCGTCTTGAAACGACATGGCGGCAACCCCCAAATAAATTTTATAGTCCCTACGCTCAGGGTAGAATATTCTAAAGAGTTTTGCTTGAGCAATAATATCTTCAATATCAATATTATTAGGTCTCGCTCTGTATTTCACTTCAATGATAACAGCACTTTTTCCATTAAACAAAATCATGTCAAATTCCGCTTCTACCTTGCCATTCGTAAGCACGGTCGGTTTTTGAATATAATCATACTGTTCGCCTGCGAAAACCTTATGCGCTTTAAACGAATTGTAGAAATAGGCTTCTGCCATATCTCCATTACTGTTTGCAATGCCACCTAACTGACTATTAAGTTCTTTCATTTCGCGACGACTTTCCGCATACATCTGCTCCAACTTCTGATCGGTTTTTTTTTGCAATTGAGCAGTTTCTTCTAAAATTGCCCATACACTTTCTAAAGTTGGGACTGAATTGAATTGATTTTGATTTTTCATACGAAATATTTTTAAGTTATTAATTGTGCCGCAAAAATAAAAAAAACTCATTCAGAACTTCATTATAGTAAATTATTTTTCTAATAATCAATATGTTAAAAAAGTAGAAAATAAGACACTTTTTATTCAAAAATATGCAATTATGCAGAAAAAACGCAAAAAAATGCAGATTTTCACCTGGCATTATCTTCACCGGAGAAAATTCTCTTATCTTCGCGACGATTCCTTTGTATAGAAAACTAACGAAATATGAAAAGTTCTAAAATACCTTTCACCCTTTTACCCTTTATCCTTTTCACCTTTTTTTCCTGCACCAAGCAACCACCCAAATATATCTTTTATTTTATCGGTGATGGCTTTGGAATAGGGGCGCTGACTTATAGCGAAATTGTTGCGAAAGAAAAAGGTGATACGCTCTGTTTTTCGCAGTTTCCGGTAACAGGATTGGTGACTACTCATTCTGCCAACAACTTGGTAACCTGTTCATCGGCAGCGGTAACGGCATTGGCTTGCGGGGAAAAAACAAACAACAATATGTTGGGCGTGGCTACGGATTCTATTCGGGTGTTAACGCCGGTTTCAGCCATACTTCACCAAAAAGGTTTTCAGGTGGGTATTGCCACATCGGTTAGTATTGACCATGCCACTCCGGCAGGGTTTTACGCACATGCTACAAGCCGCAAAGGTTACTACGGTATTGCTCAACAACTCCCTGTTTCCGGATTTGAGTTCTTCGCCGGATCCGGATTTTTAGAACCGGAACCAAAGGATTCCCTATCCATTTTTGCTTTATTGGCAAAGAATAATTATACGCTTTCCACTTCTTTATCGCAATGTTCAAGTTCAAAATCTTTTAAAAATATATTAACTCAACCGGAGGGCAAAGATGTGAATCAATTGCCCTATTCCATAAACAAAGATAAGACTGATTTTACTTTGGCGCAAATCACGCGGTTAGGAATTGAGAAATTAGGGTCGCAGAAGAAACCGTTTTTCTTTATGATTGAGGGAGGTTTGATTGATTGGGCAAGCCACGACAGTTTATCTTACGAATTGTATGGTGAAGTAAAAGAGTTTTCTGATGCTATTGAAGTAGCCTTACAATTTTATAAACAACATCCGAAAGAGACTTTGATTGTAGTTACTGCCGACCACGAAACAGGAGGCATTTTTATTTCTCAAGAGGGGATTAGATTTACCACAGACGAACATACAGGCAACATCGTTCCTGTTTTTGCCATTGGCGCAAGTGCAGAAAGATTTTCGGGATTATTTGACAACACGGAGTTTGTCGGTAAATTTTTGTGGAGCGTACGGGAGTCGAACCCGTGACCTTTAGACTGCCAGTCTAACGCTCTAGCCAACTGAGCTAACGCCCCATCCTGAAACGGACGGCAAAAATAGAAAATTATTCAACCGACACTATCTCCATATCAAAAATTAGCGGAGTGTATGGCGGAATTACATAATCGGCGCCCCTGCTACCATACGCTAACTTAGAGGGAATGAGCACGGTAGCCTTATCGCCGCCCCGCATTAACAACAATGCTTTTTCCCAACCGGGGATAACTTGTCCTTGCCCTACAGTTACTTCGTATGGTGTTCCGGATTCAATAGAACTGTCGAAAACAGAACCGTCTATTAATTTTCCGGTGTAATGTACAGCAACCTTTGAACCGGTTTTTATCACCTTGCCTGAACCGGAAACTGTTTTCATAAAATAAAGTCCATCTGCAGTAGGTGTAACTTTAATTTTGTTCTTCGTAACATAGTCATTAATCAAACTGTCTTCGGAAACTCTGAATTTTTCAATCATAGCTTCGTATTGCTGTGCACGTTCAGCTTGCATTGCCTCATATTCTTCTTTGGGTAAAATATTATTCAATTTTATATCAAAATACAAATCTTTATTATCATATGGAAACTCTTGCCCCCAGAAATTTTGAAAGAAGTCATCTCCGTTCATAATAAAGGTAGCGCTATCGCCCAAATGCATTTTTTGTATTGCGGCAAAAATATCTCCCGGATATAACGACTCTATAATCTTTTCGGATAAAGGGGCATCTTCAAAGAAAACAGTATCCATTGTGTGCATGCCGAAAGTCATGTCCACAATATCTCCCATTTGAGGTTGCGCTTCGTCTTTATTTACAATATGAAATTTGTAATAAAAGCCTTGTTTGTCTTTTTTAAAACCGGGATACTTTGAGCAGGCTGTTCCCAATACTGCTATTGCCACAAGGGCAATCATTAATTTAGTTAGATTTTTCATTATAATTTAATTTAAAGGTTTTTTTTAGTGACGAGTGACAAGTGACGAGGGGTTATATTATTTTTATTTTCATTATTATGGTTTGGTATGGGGCTATTTTGTTTCCATCGCCACTTGCTCCGCAGGCTAAATGGGAAGGGATAATTAAGCGTGCTTCACTGCCTTTGTTCATCAGCTTCACCGCCTCGTGCAAGCCTGCTATCTCTTCCGATTTTTCTACTATAAACTGCTTCAATCCATCGTTTTTCCAATTATATATCTCTTCGCCGTTCAACAAAAAAGTGCGATATTCTAAAGTTACCGTTTCTCCTTTTGCAACATTTTTTCCAACCCCATTCTTTGTAATTTCATATCGCAATCCTGTATTAGTTTGTTGCATTTGCCATTTATAACGTTTTAAAAAAAGTTCAATATCTTCATTTTCCAACTCTACAATCCTTTTATTTCCTAATATAAACGGGTCTGTTTCTTCAGTTCTTGTTGATGAACTTTGGATAACGCCCGTAGGGATGGTATTATTGCATGAAAGGAGAAGGCAGAAAATAAAAAATGTGAGAATTAGGTGATTAGATGATGTGATCATTAGGGGATGTGATGATTAGATGATTAGGTGATTAGATGATTAGGTGATTAATCCCCTAATCAACTCAGGATGTTTATGAATAATCTCTTCAAAATATTGGATAGTATTTTCTAATGTATCGTAGTGATAGGAGGCGGCAGCGTTTTTGTGTCCACCGCCGTTAAAGTAGGTTTGTGCAAACCGGTTTACATCAAAATCGCCTTTGGAACGAAAAGAGATTCTAATACGTTTCTCTCTTTCATTAAAAAATGCCGTAAAGAAGATCCCTTTTAAAGAGATGCCGTAATTCACAAAACCTTCCGTATCGCCTTCTTTAAAACCATTCGTTTTCATTTCTTTCTGTGTAAGATACATATAAGAAGTTCCGAGATGAGGAAATACTTTTAACTTGTTTAAACTTAATCCCAGCAAATGAATACGGTTTTCAGAGTAGTTATCATATATTTTCCGGTGTATCTCTTCACCATCTATGCCTATCTCCATCAATTTTGCCAACAGAGTATAGGTTTCAGGATTGTTACACGCAAAACTCAATGAACCGGTATCGGTAATAATTCCGGTATAAATACATATTCCAAGTTCTTTATTCAGAAATGGTTTGTTGGTTATTTCATTCAAAAAAAGATATATATTTTCACAGGTAGAAGTAGAACTTGTAATGGAATAGATAAGAGCACATTGTGCAGCAGGATTAGGGTGGTGATCAATCAACACTTTATATGCAGATGTTTCTAACAGAATGTTTTCTATATCAATTCCGCTTCGGTGTTCGGCGCTCATATCCACTAAAAAAAGAATATCTGCTTCCTGTAAGATTTTTTTTGCTTCTTTTAACGATTTTTGTGCATTAATAATAGTATCTGCGCCGGGTATCCATTGATAAAATTCGGGCATATTATTGGGAATTACACATTTTACCTCAAATCCATGAGAGGTAAAATAGGAGCGCAATGCCAAAGAGGAACCTATGGCATCGCCATCGGGATTATAATGCGTGCAAACTGCTATTGTTTTACTTTCTGCTAATTTTTGTTGAAATTCTGTTATTTGGGATGGTGTAAGCACAAGATTTTTAATTAGGTGGCAAAGAAACAAAAAAAAAGGAAATAACCTCTCTGTTGTTGATATTGATCATACCTGCTTCAATATCTTTTTGTTGTTCGCAACTCAGTGTGTTCCAAAAATCAACTTTATTTTCTTTTTTCATATTAATAATATTAAAAGTATGAAAGTATCAGGTTTAGACGTGCACAGAGATAGTATTTTTTGCGCAATTTATGATGGTGCAGGATACTCTGATGTAAAAGAGTATGCATATCAATGACAAACAGTATTCGTGAGATGGGATTTGATTTGGTTTTGGTCAACCCGTTTCTTATCAAGCAAACACCAGGTAGGAAAAGCGATGTAAAGGACGCTCAGTGGATAGCGACATTATTACACAAAAACATGCTTAAGAAAAGCATGATACCCTGTTCTGTTATCAAAGAATTGCGAATTTATACGCTCAAATACACCCGACTACAACAAAAGTCAGCCCAATTTTTAACGGAATTGGATAGAATTATGGTAACTGCCAATATTCGTATTAGTAGTTGTGTAAGCAAGTTAACCACCAAGAGCGTTATCCGTGTAATTGAAGCATTAATTCGCGGGGAAACGAATCCCGAAAATTTGGTTAAATTGGTTTATGGCAATTGGGTAATCATTTTTGAACATTTGTCGGAGTGCTGAGGGGTGCTTCACTTGCACCTAACGCCCCAGTGGCTTTGCGCAGGCGGGGCTTACACTAAACTTCCCTACGAGCCAACGGCGGCAAAATTAGTAATTATTTTCAAACGAGGGTAGTGCCGCCATTGAGCCAATATGCTCATTAGACGCATTTTATTTATTTCTGTTGTCATTTTCAATAAGCAAGTTAAATTTTTATATGCCCCCAGTTTTCTCCTGTTTTTATCCGCTGCAAAGTCATCGTTGTTACACCAAACCGTTTGGCTATTAGTTTCAACCTTGTTTTTCTATTAGGATCAGAAATTATCTTTTTTATAAGCATTACCTGTGTAGAAGTCAATTTGTTCCCTTGATGTTTCCGTTTTGCTCTCAACTCCGCAAGTTGCTTTTTTCGCGCCTCAATTACATACGGACTACTTTTAGAGTGTTCTATTCTTTCTGCTTTTGTAGCCCATTTTAAATTCTCAACATGGTCATTTGATCGGTTCCTATCCAAATGCAATACATATATCTGATCATCAGATGTTTTTGAAATAAAATACTCTGCAACAAGCTTATAGAGAAAACAGTGTTTGTGCCTTAATTTGTTATTGCTATCTCGAATTTTGTACCGCCAAATTCTATATCCTTCTAACTTTGATCCTTTCACTAATCGTCCTTCCTCAATGTTATCGTTAAAACTTACAAGTCGTCCATAGTTAGAAATAGCGTAACACAATTGTAATTTACTGCTATGCTCCAACGTGATTTCTTTAAAAGTTTCTGCCGGATAAAAACGTAGTTTTTTTTCTGCTTTTTCTTTCTTGTTCATATTATATCTATTTTTTTCAATCAGCGTTGTATTTTCAAATAATTAATTGGCCCAAAAAAACGTTGGCTCCTGTAGCCCATTGAAATTGCCTCTAACGTCCCAGTGGTACTTCGACAGGCTCAGTATATCATTTGGCGAAGTGGCGGGCTTCCACAGAACTTCCTGCGGGATAATAACGTGCAATTTCCCACAATATTGTCTGCGGGCTACTGCCCCGCTTGCACCAAACCGCCCGTTACCTGCTGGCATTTGTGTTTTATTAAATTCATTCTCAATTCGTAATTCTATCTATTCTGTCAAAAATATCCAATGCTGTATCTACTTCAAATTTGCCGTCAGAATTTGGGTCGGCAGTTGTTACTACTACTAAATTTTTGCTTGGTTTTATAAATACATATTGTCCGCCTTTGCCCCACATAAGAAAAACGCCGTGACTTTCATGAACAAACCAAAAGTAACCAAAAGCGCCTGAAAGACCATATTGTTCTAATAAAACTTTGCTGCTTGTCATTTCCTCTATCCAAGAAGCATTTACAACCTGCTGTCCATTCCAGAAGCCTTTGTGCAAAACCAAATGACCTACTTTCGCCATTTCTCGCGGAGTAGTGGATATACCGAAAGCGCCCATTGTAATACCGTCTTTATACACTGCCCAAGTATAATTTTTAAAATTTATCTTTGAAAACAACACTTCATCTGCCCAATCTTTGGTTGTTTTACCTGTTTTCCGTTGTAAAATGGCTGAAACAATGTGCGGATTGCCATCGTTATAATCGAATTGCTCACCCTGCGAACAATAAACAGGTAATCCTAAAATAAAATCAAGACTGTTAGATGGTTTTTGCATCAATAATTGATTAGACCCGCCATTATAAGTCTCATTCACATATTTAATACCCGATTGCATTTGCAACAAATTTTGAATGGTAATCGCACCCTTATCGGGATGGCGAGCAATTTCTTCAGGTAAATATTTTTGAATATTATCGCGTACATCATCAATGAAACCCTGTTCGATGGCAATACCTGTAAGTACTCCCATGACCTGCTTGGTGCACGACCAAAAAGGAACAGTTTTTGTTATTTCGGCAGGGTCTTTCGTATAACTTTCGGCAACCAATTTGTTGTTTCGGAACACCAGCAAACTTCTCACCTGCCACAAATCTTTGCTTTCGTGATAATATCTGTAAATATTTTCTAATTCGGTTTCATCTATACCCTCTTTTGATGGCGTTGATAATTCCCAGCCGTCATTAATTTCTTTCGGCACATACGTTTTAAACGGAAGTCTTAAATCATCTTGCTTTAAACAGGACGTCAATAGCATACAAAACAGAATGACCGCAAATAATTTTATTTTTAAAATGATATTTTCCATTGTAAATAATAATTTAATGATTGAAAATGATTATTATAGTAGCAATCCATATATTCCATACCCAATGCCACTGAATGTTTTTTGGATATATTAGGAACATATTCTATGGAGGCATTGAGATGTTCATACTTGTCAAAACTGCCGAATTTCATATTGTGGTGAGGCGCTTTGAAAAAGTCTGCAAATTTGATTGAATAAGGAAAAAAATAATGACCAATCTCTTCTGTATGAGAAACAAATCCGAGTAGAGAATTTTGCAGAAACAATTTTATTTTACTTTGTTTCCACTGATAAGTATATTCAAAACAGGGTGATATTCCAATTTCGCTGTACCAGAACAGATGAGTGTCGTGTTGGTCAAAATAATTCTGAAAATTGTAATCTGTTGCAACATTCATTCCTACGCTAACTTTGTGTTTTTCATTTTGATAAACAGGAACAAGTCCTGAAAAATCAATGGGTATAACACGAAAATTAGCGGCGTCCATAACACGCATGCTCACTATATAACCAACCGCTATTTTTGGTTTGTAACGCAACTCCCATTTTTCAAAAAAACGATTTCGTTGATACTGAAGCGTCATTTGCGCTCCATTATACACCATACCTTGATTGAAGGCGTCTTTTAACTGCAAAAATCCCGCCTGAATAGAAAATTCATTTTTATATTGCGCTAAACAATTCGTACTGAAAAGCAGCAGGGCGCAAATGATGAATGTTGTTTTTACTTTTTTCTGTTTCATTGTGATATGTTTGTTTTTACTTTTTTATCATTCGCTTTTTGTATTTCGCTGTTATTTTCTTACTGCGCTGTCCCCCGCTTGCAGGTAACGTTCCAGCGGCTTGGCGCAGGCGGGGCTTTCACTGCAGTTCGGACGGGCGCAAAACTTCCAAATTGGCACAAACTTTCGGGCGAGCCACTGCCCCGCTTGCGCCAAACCGCCCGTTGTAGGCAGTGCTCTTTTTACCATGAGAATAAATCCAATTCGGTTTTTTTTCTATCCATTCCTATTTTCTCTCCAATCAGATTAGATACATCAACAACTGCACCATGTTCAATAAAAACTTTATAAAATTTATCTTGATTATTTCCCCAATATATCATTGCACAAGCCATTGGTGCACCTTTTCCTGAACCGTTCCCATTTTCTAAAAAGCGAAGCCTTGTATCATACAAAAAACAAATAGCTTTGGCTTTTGTAAAAACATACTTTTTCCAATGGGTCGTATTTGCTGCAATAGGTACTAATGCCAAAACTTCCGAATTATACTCTTCATGGGCAAATGCACATCTTGCCAACCAATTTTTTATAGTTGTCCCACGTTCTTTGTCAATTCCGTAAGGCGGATTTACATAAATGGTAGGATGGTTCCAACTTTCTTTAAGTCCGTCATGCTGTGGCAAACAATATTCTATTTTTGCATTTACAACAGAAAACTCATTGGAACATGGGTCTAAGTCAATATATCCGCCAAATACTTCTTTTACTGCATTTACATATTTGTGAGGTGTACCCCAACTTTGGCTAAACGTATTTATTGTTCTTCCTGCACTCATAACAATATTTCTTGCCAATTTTTATTTTTTAATTCATCCAGTTCCCTTTTCAAATCTGTAAGTTTTTTTTGAGTTGGCGAAACTACATTAAACCAACTTTCAACAGTAGATAAGTTCTCACTAAAGTATTTCAGCAATATTCTGTCCGCTTCAATGTTCATTTGAACTTTTGTAAATTGATTTTTCTTTTTATCTTCTGCGTAACTTGATAAAAATGTGTCTCTTAGAAATCGAAGTTCAGAAATTGGATGAAGTAAGAGTTTGTCGATAAAATCTGAAAGTCCATTATCGGTCAAGAAAAGTAACCAATCATAAGACTGGGCTAAAACCATAAGTTCTTTTTGGAAATTTTCTTCACTAAAATTCAAAACGCCATTTAAAGTCTTTTTAATCCAATTTCCATGATTACTTACTACCCCAACGGTTAAGATGAATTTTCTAAGTAATTCCTTGTCAGAAGAAAAAATAATTTCGTCCATTAAATTCGTGTACGGTTTGATTATATACGAACCATTACTTTTGTAAATAATACCCTGCATTTCGCCGCTCTCTGAACGGATTTTTTGTAAAGAAGAAGCTGTCCGAGCCACATAAGCTCCTTGTTTTGCTTTTTCAATGGTTTGTGGTCCTTTGGTCATGCCCTCCTCTACACCGACACGCTTACATTCAAAAATTGCGTAAGGTTTTTTATTTTGCTCGTAAATATGTAATTCTAATTTGTCCCCAATATCTGATTTTATGCTGCTTAGAAGAAACGAATTTTCAGAAGTTGCAATCGTGCATGCATTCCGAAGAATATTATTACTTAGAAGTTGATTGTTTTTTCTCTCGAAGCCAGCAATGTCAAAACCTGTTTCCGTTAATGCTTTAAGTATAACATTTGATGTTATTGATTTTACAGACTTGTCTATGGTCAAAAAAGAACTGCGCACAATAGGATGAAGGGAATACTCTACATTATGAGTAATATTCGGATTACCATATTCTGCAAGTCCTCTTTCAATGGAAATACTGTTGTTTAATCTCCACGTTTTCAATAAATAATATGTGATAATTTCAACCAAAGTTCCCAATGCTCTACCTGAAGCCTTTTTAGGGTCTTTTGTGTGGTTAAATACTTCATCCGCCAGTACTTTTTGGAGTTTATCTACTGATTCATATGCCATGACTTATTTCTTTCGTTTATATATTTAATTCAAAGTGCAAAGATACAATTTTTCAGTTATTTTTTCTGCTTGCATGGTATAGTTCTCAACTTATTTTGTCAAGTCCGCACGTCCTCGCCGCATTGCCTACAACTCTTAAATACCCGCAAAAATAGAATGTTTTTTGGGTTTGAATGATTTTGCTTTGACTTTTTGTATTTTTGCCACCTGAAAAAGAAAATAACAATTTTTACGTTGTAAAGCCATTAGCGATTATTTATCATTATGCCACAAAAAAATTCCGTACAGAAAAAAAAGGAGCCCACACAGCCCAATAAAAAGAAAAAACAATCCAAATTCAACTATTTATGGCTCTATGTAGCGCTGGTTGTCGCTTTATTGCTGTTTATGCAAAATCCGGGCGCATCAAAAGAAAAAGAGGAGATTGCCAGTATGAAATTAGAGCGTTTGATTATGAATAAAGATATTGATTTGGTACGCTATATTCAAAAAGATAATATAGTAGAGATTTTTTTGAAAGAAAAATCTCTAAAAACCAAATCGGAATTTGAGAAGTTTCGTGAAAAAAATATAAAAGGACCTCAATATTTTATAACAATTTCCGATTTTAATGCTTTTAATTCCAATGTAAAAGATATTCAAGATAAAGCAGTTCAAATATATTTAAAAGCCAATCCTGACGCCAGCGAAACTTCAGTGAGAAATGATTATAATTTTGATATTAAACAGGATACAAGTAAAGGTTGGGGACTTGATATTTTTTGGATTATCCTGATGATTCTCGTATTGGTATTTATGCTTTCCTCTTTTAGAGGGTTGCGCGGCGGTGGTCCCGGCGGGATTTTTAATATTGGGAAATCTAAAGCCCAACTGTTTGACAGTAAAAATAATGATAATATTTCCTTTAAAGATGTTGCCGGCTTGGAAGGCGCTAAATATGAAGTAGAAGAGATTGTGGATTTTCTTAAAAATCCGAAGAAATATACGGAGTTGGGCGGGAAAATTCCGAAAGGTGCGTTGCTTATAGGTCCTCCGGGAACAGGTAAAACCTTGTTGGCAAAAGCTGTTGCAGGCGAAGCCAAAGTACCCTTCTTTTCGCTCTCCGGCTCCGACTTTGTAGAGATGTTTGTAGGGGTGGGTGCATCTCGCGTTCGCGACCTTTTCCAAACCGCGAAAACAAAAGCCCCCTGTATCATTTTCATTGATGAAATAGACGCCATTGGGCGTGCGCGTCAAAGAAACGTGATGTCGGGCGCTAATGATGAGCGTGAAAATACTTTGAACCAGTTGCTTACTGAAATGGACGGGTTTTCTACCAATACGGGTGTCATCATTTTAGCTGCTACAAACCGAGCCGATATATTAGACCGTGCGTTGATGCGTGCCGGTCGTTTTGACCGTCAGATTCACGTAGAACTTCCCAATGCCAACGAACGCAAGGGAATTTTTGAAGTACACGTGAGAAACCTGAAACTCAGTCCGGAAGTGGATTTGGAATATTTTGCCAAACAAACTCCCGGCTTTTCGGGTGCAGATATTGCTAACGTGTGTAACGAATCGGCTTTGATAGCCGCACGACACGGCAAGAAGCATATTGAAAAAGAGGATATGTTGGCGGCTATTGACCGCATTATAGGCGGTTTGGAAAGACGCGGCAGTATGATATCTCCCGAAGAAAAGAGAGTGATTGCCTACCACGAATCGGGGCACGCCGCAGTAGGCTGGCTTTTAGAACACGCTTCCCCGTTAGTAAAAGTTACCATTGTGCCGCGCGGAAAATCGTTGGGCGCAGCGTGGTATTTGCCCGAAGAACGCCACATCACTACTACCGAACAAATGTTAGATGAACTGACTGCTACACTGGGCGGGCGCGCCGCCGAAGAGGTAGCCTTCGGAAAAATCTCTACCGGCGCGCTGAGCGACCTCGAAAAAGTTACCAAACAGGCTTATGCTATGGTAGTTTACTACGGATTGAACGAAACCATTGGAAATATCAGTTTTTACGACTCTACAGGACAACAGGAGTATGCGCTTACCAAACCATACAGCGAAAAAACAGCGCAACAGATTGATGAAGAGATTAGTAAACTCATCGAATCGGCATACAAACGCGCCAAAAATATTTTAATGGAAAATAAAGAAAAATTAACCCAATTAGCAGAGATTTTAATTGAAAAAGAAGTTATTTTTGCCGAAGATTTGGAAGCCATTTTTGGAAAACGTAAATATGAACCTGAAAAATTAGCCTAATGACGCCCGCCACTTTCGATACATCAAATACCACCGCTAAAGAGAATATGCGAAGACTGATTCGTCATGCACTCACTCAAAAAAGCGCCAACAAATTCCCCTATATTGACATTCACGCCGATATCTTTGAAAAACCTGAAAGTTTGCTCGAAGAATTTTGTACTCATTTTAGAAAAGCAGGAGGAAAATTTATCTTATGCAATAAAAATAATTTTGTGGATATTTTGCATAAACTAATTGTCGGGCAACGCTATGCAACGATTCTTAACACGAACCAGTCCATCTCTCCGGCGCTTACTAAAAGAAATCTGAATTATATTACCTGCATTGACAGTCACCAGCAAGTAGATGTTGCCATTGTGTATTCCGATATGCTGATTGCCAGAACGGGAAGTATGCTATTTACTCAAAAATTTTCCCTGTATCCTTCCGTTAGAAATATTACAAAAGATATTATTGTAATTGCCTTTGAAAAAAATTTAGTACTCGATTTAAAAGATGCTTTTCAATTGCAACAGGAAAAGAATCAAGGCATTTTATATGATTGCACGGAAATTATTACGCCCACAAAACCGGTAAACGATAAAGGTGAAGAAAATTATTCGCTTCTTGAGCCTCGTTTTATCTTACTGCTTATTCAATAAAAAAATGAAAACAATCATTACGCGCACTATCACGGGAATAGTTTATTTATCCATTTTGGGAGTTGCGTTTTTTTGTTCCAAATATGCGCTAATTGCAGTTTTTACAACTTTTATGATAATAGCCATTGTAGAATATATCCATTTGGCACAAAAGTTTCCACACACCACACACCGCACACCGCACACCGCTCACCGTATCCTCTTACCTGTAGCCTGGATTGTGATACCTGTGTTATTGTTGGAATATTGGTGTATCGGTTTGAATGCCACAACTTTTGTAGTAGCAATGTTTATTATTTTATGTACCAACGACACATTAGCATACGTTTTTGGGTCTTTGTTCGGAAAACACAAATTGTGGCAAAAAGTATCACCGAAAAAAAGTTGGGAAGGATTTCTGGGAGGGTTAATATGTACCGCGTCAGCAAGTTGCTTCTTTATGAAGATACCTTATTTTCAAAATGATATTTTTATTAACCCCTATCTCTGGATTGGTTTTGCTTTTACAGTCATTATAGCCGGTACTTTCGGCGATTTTGCAGAATCTATGGTAAAACGGTACGCCCAACAAAAGGACAGTGGCGCCATTCTTCCCGGTCACGGCGGCATATTAGACAGGATTGATTCTATGCTTTTTGCAGTGCCGGCGAGTATTATTTATTGGTGGATTGCAGGAATTTAATGTTTTATTTCGCTATTACTTTTCCCAATTTCATCTTTTAGAATATCTAAATTATTAAAGTTGAAATTTATACAGCACGTTTTCAATATAAGATTTGGAAACAGGTATCGGAGGAACAAAAGAGTCTGTTAATTCAAGTATTCCGCCTTCCTTATCTTTTCTATATACTTTAACTTTCTTAAAATTAACAATATATGAACGGTGGCATCGCACTAAATTAGCGTCAGGATTATCTTTCAATACCATTTTTAATGACGCACGCATAAAAAACTTCTCCAATTTTCCTTGATCTAAATAATAAATCGTAATATAATTAGTATCTGATTCTATATAGTAAAGAGCGTCTTTTTGAATGGTAAAACAAACCACCCCTTTCTCATCTTTAAAAACCACAAAATCTATCTTCTTAGTAGTTATTACTTTCATTATTTTATTTTTGGAGTTATTTCTCCTGATTGCTTTTTTTCGTTTTCTATGATAGGAACCGTTTTTCAATTTCCAAAAATAAAAGAGTGCAAAAATCCGTGAAAAAAAATGTTTCATTTAAGTTTTTTTAACGGTTGCAAAAATACATCTTTTATCACAAGAAAAATAACATCTATTTATACAATTCTTATGATTACAAACCGAATTATCGTTTGAAATATTATTAAAATATTAATAATAAAACAGATATTTATAAAATTTATGCGTCAAAATGAATGCTTGTTGTCGGTCTTTCGTGGATTAAAATAAAAAGAAAATAAAGTATAATCATAAGATCTTATCCCATATATTTGCATTTTATCCCATATATTAACGTTAAATAACGTTTATTAACATTTAATAACATTGATTAAGAATAAACAAATCATTTTTTTATCATTGGCTTAACAACCTGCTTTTTTTGCACCCGAAAAATCGAAGCCAAAATTAATAGATATATGAAAATAATAGGAACAGGTAGCGCATTGCCTACACTCACCGTAACAAACGAGATGCTGTCAGAGTTTTTAGATACCAACCACGAGTGGATTTATACGCGGACAGGAATCGTGCAACGAAGAATTATCTCTGATGAATCATTAACGGAATTAGCCGTTTCGGCTTGCAGAAATGCAATAACCAATGCAAATTTAGAAGCCAAAGATATTGATTTTATTTTGTGTTCAAATATAGTTAATGATTATGTAATTCCCGGCTTAAGTTGTATTGTACAGGGAAAACTTGGTGCAAACTGTCCGTGCATTGACCTGAACGGTGCCTGTTCCGGATTTATTTACGCATTAGATCTGGCAAGCGCTTATCTAAATATGGGAAAAGTAAAGAATATCCTCATTGTGTGCGCAGACGAGCTCTCAAAGATTGTGGACTGGAGTGCGCGCGATACCAGCGTTTTGTTTGGCGATGGCGCCGGTGCTATGGTGGTTACGCAAGGAAAAAATTTAAAATCATCGCACCTATCTACCACTTCCGCAGTAGCGCCTCTGTACTATCAAAGAAAATTGGAATTTAACCCTTATAGCAAAAATGAGGAGTTTAAACCTTTGGTAATGAATGGAAAAGATGTATATAAGATGGCAGTAAACGCTTCTATTCAGGATATTAATATCGTAATGCAGGAAGCCAATGTTTCTCCTAATGAGGTCTCTTACTATTTGCTTCATCAAGCCAATGTGAGAATTATTGAAACGATACGGGAATATTTGGGTGAAAGGGAGGAGAAATTTCCTAAAAATATTCACAAATACGGAAATACATCCTCTGCGAGTATTCCTATATTATTAGATGAAATGAATAAAGACGGAAAACTGAAGGACGGCGACTTGTTAGTAATGAGCGCATTCGGCGCAGGATTCTCCTCCGGTGCCTGCGTGGTGGAATGGGGGAAGTGAGGAATTAGGAATTACGAATTAGGAATTACGAATTAATGATAAATAATTTCGTCACTTAAAACAAAAAAACTTATAAAATATGAAACGAGTAGTAATCACCGGTATGGGCATTGTATCTCCGTTGGGGAACGATGTGGAAACATTTTGGAACAACTTGGTAAATGGGGTTTCCGGAATAGATTATATTAAAAACATTGATGCTTCCAAACTTCCCGTAAAGATTGCGGCAGAGGTTAAGCACTACAATCCGGGCGAATTGGGCTTAGATGCCTCTACCATTCGCAGAACGGACAAATTTACGCAATATGTGCTCATTGCTTCCCAACAGGCAATGTCAGACAGTAATATCCATATCGCGCCTGAACGGTTGGGGGTTTATATCGGTTCGGGCGTAGGCGGAATGGAAACGTTTGTTACGCAAACCAAAAAATTGATAGAAGAGGGCGAGCAGTGGGTGTCGCCATTGTTTATTCCTATGATGATAGCCAATATTGCCGCCGGAAATGTAGCCATTGCTCATAATGCACAAGGTCCTACTTTGCCTGTAATTACGGCTTGTGCCACAGCAACTCACGCCATTGGCGAAGCGTTTCGAGCGATTAAGCATGGCTATGCCGACGCTATTATTGCCGGCGGTTCGGAAGCCGCCGTGCACCCGTTAGCCATCAGTGGATTTGCAAACGCCAAAGCGCTTACTAAGGTGGAAGATCCCAAACTGGCATCATTGCCTTTTGATTCCCGTCGTCAGGGTTTTGTGCTGGGCGAAGGCGCCGGCGTTCTTATTCTGGAAGAGATGGAACACGCCCATGCGCGCGAGGCTCACATTTATGCTGAAGTTGTTGGATATGGCAATACTTGCGATGCATACCACCTCACTGCACCGCTGCCCGATGGCAAATGTGCGGCAAATGCGATGAGGTTTGCCGCCGAAGAAGCCAAACTAACCCCCGAAGATTTTATTCACATCAATACGCACGGAACGGGAACTCCATTAAACGATAAAACCGAAACTGCTGCCATTAAAATAGCATTCGGTATAGAAACTGCATCTAAAGCATTGGTTACAAGCAATAAATCAATGACAGGACATGCGCTGGGCGCTGCCGGTGGTTTTGAAGCGATTGCCTCCGCATTGACACTGAAAAACGGTATTGTTCCCCCTACTATCGGGTTAGACTGCCCCGACCCCGAGTGTGATTTAGACTATGTGCCCCACACTGCCAGAAAAGCCAACATTTCAATTGCCTTCTCTAACTCGCTCGGCTTCGGAGGACACAACGGGTGCATTGCATTAAGAAAATATTAGTGATTAATGATTAATTAATAATCTTGTCACTCGTCACTTGGCACTCGTCACTTTAAACCTTAAACTTTAAATCTTAAATCAACAATTATGACCCAAGAAGAGATTAAAAACTATCTTCCTCACCGCGAACCGATGTTGCTGGTGGATGAAATTAATATTGTTCAAGACGAACAGGGGAATGATTTTGCCCAAGCTTGTTACTATGTAACCGGTTATGAATATTTTTTGGAGGGGCATTTTCCCAAAAAACCTGTTGTTCCGGGAGTTATTTTGTGTGAAATTATGGGACAATCTGCTTCTATGCTTATGAAAGATGAATTGATTGGGCGTACCCCCTTCTTTACCGGAATGACCGATGTGCGTTTCAAGCGTCCTGCCGAGCCGCACGACACATTAGATATTAAGGCTCGTATTTACAACCGTCGTGCTTTAATTTTTTTTGTAGAAGCCACTATTCATATCAATGGTGAATTGTGTGCTTCAGGGAAGTTTACCTTTGCGCTGGTGGACAATGAGAGGCTGTAGGAAGAGTCTCTATTTGAAACCGATTTATACAAAATAACTTTACCACTTTCAAAGTGTTTCCTTTTACGAAAAAAAGGGATTGTCCTTTCGACCAATCCCTTATCTTATTCATACTTCAAGCGCACTATCCGTTAAACACGGTATCCAATCCTACTCCGCGTACTTGTGCCACGCTGTAGGCATCGCGCATCTGCGCCAACGCATTGATGGTGGCTTTTACTACGCTATGTGGGTTGGAGGAGCCTTTTGACTTTGCTAACACGTTGTGAACGCCAACGGTTTCAAAAACAGCACGCATTGCGCCACCGGCAATAACTCCGGTACCGGGCGCGGCGGGTTTCATAAATACTAACGAACCGCAATATTTCCCTTCGGCTGCATGAGGGATAGTTCCTTTATACACAGGCACGCGGATAACGTTTTTCTTGGCATCGTCAATCCCTTTGGATATAGCGGCGGAAACTTCCTTTGCTTTTCCCAAACCGAATCCGATGATACCTTTACCATCACCTACCACTACGATAGCAGAGAAACTGAATGTACGTCCCCCTTTGGTAACTTTGGTTACTCTGTTCACTGCAACTAAACGATCTTTTAATTCTTCAATATCGGTTGCTTTTATTCTTTTGATTTTTAAACTTGACATATCTGTTTCTCTTTAAATTAAAAAATTAAACCACCTTCTCTTGCGGCGTCCGCTAAAGATTTTACTCTACCGTGATATAAATAGCCGTTTCTATCGAAAACTACGGTATTGATACCTGCTTCTTTTGCTTTTTGGGCTATTAATTTGCCTACCATTGCAGATTTTTCGATTTTGGTACCTTTTTGTTCGCGAATATCTGCAATTGCCGACGAAGCAGATACAAGGGTTGCCCCTGCATTGTCGTCTATCAATTGCACATAAATATCTCGGTTGCTTCTATAAACCGACATTCTGGGGCGGTCGGATGAGCCGTGAACCGTTTTACGGATTCTCATTTTTATTCTGTTGCGTCTAAATGTTTTTCTGTTAAATGCCATAATGTTCTAAACTTTATGAGTTGAATAATTATAATGTTATTTTTCAGCGGATTTACCGGCTTTTTTACGTACAATTTCGCCTGCAAAGCGGATACCTTTTCCTTTGTAAGGTTCAGGTTTACGATATGAGCGAATTTTATTGGCTACCTGTCCCAATAACTGTTTGTCAATACCGCGTAAAATAATGAGCGGGTTTTTTCCTTTTTCATTCACGGTTTCAACGGTTATTTCGGGGCAGAGGGCAAAGAGGAGATTGTGTGAATATCCCAAGCTCATTTCCAGCATATTACCGGGTTTTGCTTCGGCTTTGTATCCAACACCTACCAATTCCTGTTTAATTTCAAAACCTTCCGAAACGCCTTTTATCATATTGGACAGCAACGCTCTGTAAAGACCGTGCATTGCTTTGTGCCGTTTTTGTTCGGTAGGACGGGCGAGGGTTAATTTTCCCTCTTCAATAGTAAAAGTGATGTCGCCATCTACATATTGTTTCAATTCGCCTTTCGGACCTTTTACGGTAACGATTTGGCTTTTGTCATCTCTTGTGACTTCTACGCCTTGAGGTAGCGTAATGGGTAATTTTCCTATTCTTGACATAACAATTTCCTCCTATTAACTAACATAACAAATTACTTCGCCGCCCACATTTTGGGTTTTGGCTTCTTTATCGGTCATCATACCGTGCGAGGTAGAAATGATAGCAATACCCAGTCCGTTCAATACGGATGGCATTTCGTCCACTCCCACATACTTACGAAGTCCGGGACGGCTCACACGTTTTAAGGTATTAATTGCCGACTGTTTGGTACTTGGATGATATTTCAACGCAATCTTGATAATACCGGGGTGAACGTCATCTTCAAATTTGTAATTTAATATGTACCCTTTGTCGAACAATATTTTAGTAATCTCTTTTTTGGTTTTCGAGGTAGGTATTTCCACTACCTTATGATTTGCCGCAATGGCATTGCGCACGCGGGTCAAATAATCTGAAATCGGATCTGTATTCATTTGTTTTTTTCGTGATTAATGATTAATTTTTAATTCGTAATTCGTAATTCGTAATTAATTTTACCAACTGGCTTTTCTAACGCCGGGTATAAGCCCTTGGTTTGCCATTTCTCTAAAATTGATACGGGATATGCCGAACTGGCGGATATAGCCTTTCGGACGACCGGTGAGTTTACAGCGGTTGTGCAAACGGATAGGATTAGAGTTGGGGGGTAATTTTTGCAACGCAACAATTGCCGCTTCTTTAGCTTCGTAGTCATTGCCGTTGATAATCTTCTTCAACTCTGCGCGTTTGGCAGCGTATTTGGCAATCAATTTTGCTCTCTTAACTTCTTTTGCTTTTAACGATTCTTTTGCCATAGTTTATTTCTGATTTTTAAAGGGTAATCCAAATTCTTTTAATAATGCCAAACACTCTTTATCGTTGCGTGCTGTGGTCACAAAGGTAATATCCATTCCGTTGATTTTAGCCACTTTGTCAATGTCAATTTCGGGGAAGATGATCTGTTCGGGCACCCCAAGCGTATAGTTTCCTCTACCGTCGAAGCCTTTATCGCTGATACCTCTAAAATCGCGGATACGCGGGATAGAAACGGAGATAAGACGGTCTAAAAATTCGTACATTCTATCTCCGCGAAGCGTAACGCGCACACCAATAGGCATCCCGCGACGCAGTTTGAAGTTAGAAACGTCTTTCTTTGATTTGGTAGAAACCGCTTTTTGACCGGCAATTAAGGTCATTTCATTAACACCTACATCAATCAACTTTTTGTCGGCGATACCGAATTTCCCAAGTCCTTGGTTTAAACAAATCTTCTTTAATTTAGGTACTCTCATTATGGATTGAAATCCAAATTGTTCTTTAATAGCAGGAACAACTTCTTTGTTGTATTTTTCTTTAAATCTGGGTGTGTACATTACTTGATCTCCTCTCCTGTTTTTTTAGAATAACGAACTAATTTTGGTTTTGCGCCCGTTTTTTTGGGTTCGCCTAATCTACGTCCGATACGCGTAGCGTTTCCTTTGTTGTCAATAACCATGAGGTTTGAGATGTGGATAGGAGCTTCTTTTTTCACAATGCCACCATTTGGGGTTTTGGCATTGGCTTTGGTGTGCTTCGACACCAGATTTACGCCTTCGACCAATGCGCGGTATTTGTCAACGATTACTTCGAGCACTTTTCCTTGCTGCCCTTTCGAATCGCCGGCAATTACCTTCACAGAGTCGCCTTTCTTAATGTGAATTTTCATTTTTCTTTTTTGTTTTTTTGTTAATAATCAATTGGTCTTTGTCAATTGTACAATAAAATAACCCCCATTTTTTTGGGGGTGCAAAAATATATTTTTTTTATTATGAATAATTGAGGCTTATATTTTTTTTACGAAACAATGGTTTTAGTTCAGATATTTCTTCAAAATTGAGCAATTTGCTCTTTCAACATTGCGATTCTGGTTTCAGCATCTGTCTGTTTTTTGCGTTCGTTATCAACCACTTGCTCCGGTGCGCCTGAAACAAATTTTTCATTCGACAATTTATTTAATACCGATTGTAGAAAACCTTCCGTGTATTTCAGTTCTTCCTTTAATCTTTTTAATTCGTCTTCTACATTAATCGTATCTGTTAATGGAATACAATATTCTATATTATTTTCAATAAAAGACACGCTTCCTGCCATTTTTTCTTTTACAAACTCAATGGTTTCCAGATTGCACAGTTTTTTAATTACTTCATAAAATATATCCTCTTTGGAGACCGTAAGACCGTAAGACCGTAAGACCGTAAGAGAGTTCTCACCGCTCAGCGCATACCGCTCACCGCACACCACGCACAACTTCAGTCCCACCTTTTGCGGAATATTTTTTTCTGCACGGATTCTGCGGATTTGTTCTACAACTACTAAGGTTTTATTAAAATTTGATAATAAAGATTCATCGGGATTTTCTGCATATTTTGGCATTGTAGCATACATAACGGTCTCCTTTTCGCCGCGCTTTACTAAGGATTGCCATAATTCTTCCGTAATAAAAGGCATAAAAGGATGTAAAAGACGCAGCAATCGGTCGAAAATATCTATGATTTCCTCTAATGATTTTGCATCAATGGGTTGTTGATAAGCCGGTTTTACAATTTCTAAAAAGATAGAACAGAAGTCATCCCAAATCAATTTATAAATATTAATTAAAGCATCGCTTAAACGATATTTGGTAAAATCGTCATCCAATTGACGAGTAACTTCGTTTAACCTGTTTTTAAACCATTCTATTGCAATTTTTGTATGCTTTGGTTGAGGAATGGCGTCAGCAACTTTCCACCCTTTAACCAAACGGAAGGCGTTCCAGATTTTATTGCTGAAGTTTCTGCCTTGTTCGCAAAGCGTTTCGTCAAACATCAGGTCGTTTCCTGCGGGAGAACTGAACAGCATACCCACGCGCACGCCGTCGGCGCCGTATTTCTCCATCAGTTCTATCGGGTCGGGCGAGTTTCCGAGTGATTTTGACATTTTACGCCGAAGTTTATCACGCACAATTCCTGTAAAATATACATCTTTAAACGGAATTTCGCGGCGCCACTCCAAGCCTGCCATAATCATACGCGCTACCCAAAAGAAAATGATTTCGGGCGCCGTAACCAACACCGCAGTGGGATAGTAATATTTAATATCTTCATTATCGGGATAGCGCAACCCGTCGAACACCGAGATAGGCCACAACCACGAAGAAAACCACGTATCCACCACATCTTCATCTTGCTTCAAATCTTCCATAGCAAATTGAACGCCGAACTTTGCCACCACCTTTTCGTATGCCATCTCTTTGGTTTTTGCTACAACAACCTCTCCGTTAGGAAGGTAATAGGCAGGAATACGGTGTCCCCACCACAACTGACGGCTGATACACCAGTCCTTTACATTTTCCATCCAGTAGGAGTAAGTGTTTTTCAATTTGTCGGGATAGAAGCGAATCGTGTCGTTTACTACTACTTCCAATGCCGGTTTTGCCAATGCTGCCATATCGCAGAACCATTGCATAGACAGTTTCGGCTCAATCGCTTCGTTGGTACGCTCCGAAAAGCCTACCTTATTAGTGTAATCTTCAATTTTCACCAAATTTCCGGCAGCTTCCAATAAAGGAATAATCTGTTTGCGTGCTTCAAACCTGTCCACACCAACCAAAATTTCCGCATTCTCGTTGAGTGTTCCATTTTCGTTAAAAATATTGATAGAGGGTAATTTATGCGTAATACCGATATGGTAGTCGTTAATATCGTGGGCGGGAGTAATTTTCAGTGCGCCCGTACCAAATTCGCGTTCTACATATTCATCATAAATTAAAGGGATAGAGCGATTTACTAACGGAACAATACAGCGTTTTCCTTTTAAATGTTGAAACCGTTCATCTGCGGGGTGCATACACACGGCAACATCGCCCAAAATGGTTTCGGGACGTGTAGTAGCAATAGTTACATATTCATTTTCAGTATTTTCAATTTTATATTGAAGATAATAGAGTTTCGATTGCACTTCCTGATAGATTACCTCCTCATCGGAAACAGCGGTCAGCGCTTTCGGATCCCAGTTCACCATACGCACGCCGCGATAGATTTTCCCTTTTTCATACAGATCAATAAACACGTCAATTACCGATTCCGATAAATCCTCATCCATCGTAAATTTGGTGCGATTCCAGTCGCAGGAAGCCCCCAACTTTCTGAGTTGTTGCAAAATGATGCCGCCATGTTTTTCTCTCCATTCCCAAGCGTGTTCTAAAAACTCTTCACGAGTAATCGAATTTTTGTCAATTCCTTTTTCTTTCAATAGCGCTACCACTTTTGCTTCCGTAGCGATGGAAGCGTGGTCGGTACCAGGCACCCACAGCGCATTAAAGCCCAGCATACGGGCGCGGCGAATCAGCACATCTTGAATAGTATTGTTAAGCATGTGTCCCATGTGCAACACTCCGGTGACGTTCGGCGGCGGAATAACTATTGTATAAGGCGGACGTTCATCGGGCGTAGAAGCGAAGAATTGATTATCTTCCCAAAATTTATACCACTTGTTTTCAATTTCTTTAGGGTCGTACTTTGTTGAAATTTCCATTGTTACCGTGTTTTTATAAAAATGCGCGAAATAACATTTTTTTGTTTTTGATAATTATTATTTTTGCAAACTTTCTTAAATTACAACAAACTCATTATGAAAAAGATTTTCCTCATTATTGTAACAACAGTTGCTATTACCGCTTTTTCTCAAACACTTACCTTAGAAAATATCTTTAAAGAGGGAGTCTTGCGCGGAGAGGGCGTAGCAGGGTTTCAACCTATGCCCGCAAGCGACTTTTATACTGTAACTACAAAAAATACTATTGACAAACACAATTTTGCAACAGGAGAATATGTTACCACATTATTATCCAACGATATTCTAACCTCTTTATCTGATGATAGTTTAACCATCTCCAAAATCAATTCATACTCGTTTTCTAAAAATGAAAATAAAATGTTGTTGGCTACTGAGGTGGAATATATTTACAGAAGAACATCCAAAGGGTTTTATTATCTGTTTGATATTAAAGAAAATAAAATAATCCCCGTGAGCGATAAAGCAAAAGGAAAAATTAGTTTTGCCACTTTTTCAGATAATGGCGACAAGATTGCTTTTGTGCGCAATTTGAATCTGTTTTATCTGGAACTTAAAACAGGAAAAGAAGTGCAGGTTACATTCGACGGCAAGGAAAACCATATTCTTAACGGACTGCCCGACTGGGTGTATGAAGAAGAGTTGGATATTGCAAAAACATTCTTTTGGTCGCCAAACGGTAAGTATTTGGCATATATGCGTTTCGATGAAAGTAATGTCAAAGAGTTTTCTATGACGATGTGGGGCGAGTTGTATCCGGAAGCATATAAATACAAATATCCCAAAGCCGGCGAGGAGAACTCTTTAGTAGAAATTTATGTGTATAATACTGAAAATAACAAAAGTGTAAAAGTTGATATTAAAACGAACGAAGAAGTGTATTACCCACGCCTCTATTGGCTTTCCAATTCTACCGATCTTATGGTTTTACAGTTAAACAGATTACAGAACAAATTAGAGTTTGTAAAATATAATGTATTAAATCATAATTATTCTATTGTTTTCACTGATACAAATCCATACTGGTTGAATGTTACCCATAATTACTACTTCTTAACTAACAATAATTCTATGATTCTTACTTCGGAACGCAATGGGTTTAATCATATTTATTTAGTTGATTTTAATGGAAATATAAAACAATTGACCTCCGGAAACTGGGAGATTGCTTCTATAGAGTATGTCAATCAAAAAACAAAACAGATCTATTATTTGTCGAATGAAAACGACAGGTTGGGTCGTAATCTGTTCGTAATTGATTTTTTGGGAAAAAAGAAAACGCGAATTTCAAAGGGAGAAGGCTGGAATGCCGTATCATTCAGCGCCACAGGTAATTATTATCGAAATACTTTTTCTACTCAGACTCAACCTCAATACTACACTATTAATGATAACAAAGGTAACGAGTTGCGTATTTTACAGAACAATGCCAAACTAAAAGAGAAAATGCAGGAGTACAACTGTGTGAATAAAGAGTTTTTCCAGTTTACAACCATAGAAGGAGTTACTATAGACGGCTGGATGATGAAACCCGCCGATTTTAACCCTGCAAAAAAATATCCTGTTTTGGTTTACACTTACGGGGGGCCCGGTTCCGTAGAAGTAAACAGGAATTTCAACGTAGAAGTGTGGTATCAATATCTGGCACAGCACGGATATATAGTAGCTTGTGCAGACGGGCGCGGCTCCGGCTGCAGAGGAGATGCCTTTAAGAAAGTGATTTACAAACAGATGGGAAAATATGAAAGCGACGACCAAATTGCTTTTGCAAAGTATTTAAAAACACTGCCTTACGTAAACCCTGATAGAATTGGGATTTGGGGGTGGAGTTTTGGCGGCTATCTGTCAGCGCTTTCTCTCTTTAAGGGAGAAGATGCCTTTGCTATGGCTATCGCTGTGGCGCCGGTTACCAACTGGCGCTATTACGACAACATTTACACCGAACGGTTTCAACGCACACCGCAAGAAAACCCTGAGGGTTACGACGAAAATTCACCGGTGTTTTGGGCAGATAAACTGCAAGGCAAATTTTTGCTGATTCACGGCACGGCAGACGATAATGTGCACTTTCAAAACTCGATAGACCTTGTAACTGCTTTGAATAGTGCCGGCAAACAGTATGAAATGTTTTTCTACCCCAACAAAAATCACAACATCTCCGGCGGAAACACAAGATTGCACCTATATACCTTAATGTCGGAATTTATCTTTAAAAACCTGTAATTAACCCTAAATGACATACGACCAAATTATCACCCAACTTAAAAAGCGCCAGTTTGCGCCCATCTATGTTTTAATGGGCGATGAACCGTTTTATATTGACGAAATCTCTAATTATATTGAAGAAAACGCTATGTCGGAAGAGCAGCGCGATTTTAATCAAATATTGGTTTACGGCAAAGAAACCGATGCTGATGAGATTATTGCTATGGCTAAAGAGTTTCCATTCGGTACGGAAAAGCGCGTCGTGATTGTGAAAGAGGCTAAAGAGTTGAAAAATATGGAACGATTGCTCAAATATGCCGAAAATCCGTCTCCAACTGCCATTGTCGTAATCTGTTACAAGTATGCTACACTAAAAGTTACGCAGTTAAAAGCCGTCGAAAAAAACGGCGTAGTTTTTCTTTCCGAAAAGATGAAAGATTACAAACTTCCTGCGTGGATACAAACGCATGTCGGCAATTATCAGTTTAGGATACAGCCCGCAGTGGCTAATCTGCTGGCAGAAAATATCGGTGTGGATTTGAGCCGCATTGATAATGAATTGAAAAAACTCACGATTTTCCTTCCGCCAAACAACGAAATTACTGCCGATATCGTTGAAAAACATATCGGAATTAGCAAAGAATATAATGTTTTTGAACTTCAAAATGCGCTGGCAGAACGAAAAATAGACAAAGCCTATAAAATTGTTCATTACTTTTGTCAAAATATTAAAACAACGCCCAATGTGCTTACTATTAATAGTTTGGCTTCTTTCTATCTAAAACTGTTAGCCTATAATTTATCCGATAAATCCATAGAAGCCAAAGCCAAAATTTTTGGGAAGAACGATTTTATACAGAAAATCAATGTGCAATACGCACAAAACCATTCTACTTTAGAACTTCAAAAAATTATCGGCATTTTGCGCGAATATGATGCTAAAACCAAAGGGGTGGACAGCAATTTACCCGATGAAGAGTTGTTAAAAGAACTGGTGTATAAAATTACACATTAAAAATGAATATTGTGGTTTCCATTTGGTTTTACCTGTAAAATAAAATCACTAATCACTAAACACTAATCTCTAAATCTCACAATCCTTGCGCCCAGTGCGTTCAGTCGTTCCACAATATTTTGGTACCCTCTGTCAATCTGTTCTATATTTTGGATAACGCTTTCGCCTTGCGCAGATAAAGCAGCCAATAATAGCGCCACGCCGGCACGAATATCCGGCGAAGACATATTAGTAGCGCGCAGTTGCTTTTTATGATTTAGTCCGATAACGGTAGCGCGGTGCGGGTCGCAAAGAATAATTTGTGCGCCCATATTTTGCAAGTGGTCAACAAAAAACAACCGACTTTCAAACATCTTTTGGTGAATTAACACGCTGCCTTTGGCTTGCACTGCTGTTACCAATGCAATACTGATAAGGTCGGGAGTAAAGCCGGGCCACGGCGCATCGCTGACCGTGAGGATAGAGCCGTCTAATTGACGTTCAATTTCGTAATGTTCCAATTTGGGAACTACAATATCGTCGCCGATTTCTTGTATGTGTATTCCTAATTTTGAAAAGGTATAGGGGATAATTCCCAAATGTTTACAAGCGCAGTTTTTAATGGTAATAGAAGAGCGATTAAGCGCCGCCATGCCTATAAAACTGCCGATTTCAATCATATCGGGCAGAATGGTATGTTCGCAGCCGTGCAAACTTTCCACACCCTCAATGGTTAACAAGTTGGAGCCGATGCCGCCGATTTTTGCACCCATGTTATTAAGCATCGTGCAGAGTTGCAACAGATAAGGCTCGCAGGCAGCGTTAAAAATGGTGGTTGTCCCTTTTGCCAGCACGGCAGCCATTACAATATTGGCAGTTCCGGTAACAGAGGCTTCATTCAGCAACATATAGTCGCCGGTGAGTTGTGGCGCAGAGAGTTCGTAAATATTCTCTTTTTCAAGATGTTTGAATGATGCGCCCAATTTAAAAAAGCCCTCAAAGTGGGTGGTTAGCGGGCGTCTTCCAATTTTATCCCCTCCGGGTGTAGCGGCGTATGCTTTGCCGAAACGACCCAGTAATGGTCCTATTATCATAATGGACGCTCGAATGGCACTCGATAACTGCATAAATTTCTGTGATTTAATAAAATCGAAATGCACCTCTTTTGCCTGGAATTTGTACTCATGTTCCGAAAGCGGCGTAACCTCTACGCCCATAGAAGAAAGCACATCAATCAGTCGCAAAACATCTAATATTTTCGGTATATTTTTTATAATTACGGGTTCTTGCGTTAATAAAACAGCACAAATCACTTGCAACGCTTCATTTTTCGCACCTTGTGGCATTATTTCGCCTTTGAGTTCGTGTCCTCCTTGAATGATAAATTTTCCCATAACTTTAATTTTACTGTTTTATTTTTTTTGGCAAACCATCTTTAAAATCCATATCTTTTTTCAATTAAATATGCAGCAAAAATAAAATTTTATCTTATAATTTTGTTAAAAAATAAGATTTAACATAGAAAGTCATATTTTTGCAACCAAATTGCCGTACATGATAAAGAAAATGAAATGGTTTAAAAAAAAGAATCTTCCATTGCCGAAAGAACACATTTGCTGCAACTGTGGCACACAAACGGTGGGCAAATATTGCCACGAATGCGGACAGAATGTTTTTGCCGGTAAGGAACAACCCATTCTGCATCTTTTTGGTCAAATGTTGGAAAACGCCTTTTCGCTTGATGCTAAAGCACCCCGAACTTTGGCTTTTTTAATGTTTCGTCCGGGCTTTTTATCAACTGAATACCGCGCAGGCAGAATTAGCAGATATGTACATCCGGTAAAACTGTTTTGGATGGCTACATTGATTTTATTTGCACTTATGATTTACCAACTCGGTGCTAATAAGAATGTTGCTATTAATAATCAAGAATATAAAGGAAAAATAGTTGATATTAATTTCGACAAAAAAGAGGTTTCAAATTACGCTACTTCAGATACTTTACACGTTCCTTCAATGAATAGCAGTGCTGATGTGGAAAAACCAAAAGAAAATCACGAACAACTTTTCATCAATTTTTTGTCAAAATATGCTCCTTATATTTCTTTTCTGTTCATTCCCCTATTTGCCTTGTTGTTAGCGCTTTTCTTTTGGCGAAACAAATATTACTACATTTCACATTTGATATTTACGGTTCATTTCCATACTTTTCTATGGATATTTTGGAGTCTGCTCATGCTCATTGATATACTTACGCCACATTGGAAATATCCGAATTGGCTCTCACTCCTATTGTTTATCTTGCCGGGAATATATTTTGCCATAGCGCTTCATCGTTTTTATAAAACCAAATCCAGATGGCAATCCGTGTGGAAAGCCATTCTTATTTTGTTATTGTATTTTATTATATTTCTGACAGTTGTAGTATTTCTAATTATTTTAATGGAAAAATTAAACTTCTTTCACGGAGGTTACTAAAAACATATCATTTATTTTTGTTAATAGAATTCGACCGGAAAGGTATATTTTTTGCCATTATCTTAAAAAAAAATACTTTTGCCAAAATTTTCAAAACAACAATGCATACTATCGAACAAAAACTCCTTACTCTTGCACAAGAATTAAACCATAATTTTTGTCGCATTGAAAAATTGCAGCAATCAGGCTCGCACCGACAGTATTTTAGAATATTTGCAGCAAAGAACACCATTATCGGAGTTTATAATCAAGATATTAAAGAAAATAATGCTTTCTTTACTTTTACTGATTTCTTTCTATCGCAAAATATTCATGTGCCCAAAATTATTGCTATTGGCGAAATGCAACAATATTATCTTTTAGAAGATTTGGGTGATGAAACGTTGTTTTCGTTTTTAACATTACATAGAGATAATGAATATATTGAGGAAACGGTTGTCGCTTATTACAAAAAAGTGTTGCAACAATTGCCGTTACTGCAACTTTCAGGGAAAAAAGGGATTGACTTTACGGTGTGCTATCCGCGTTGTGCTTTTGATAAACAGTCTATGTTGTGGGATTTGAACTATTTTAAATATTATTTTTTAAAATTGGTAAATATTCCTTTCGATGAGCAGTTGTTAGAAAATGATTTTCATTGTTTTATTGATTTTTTATTAGAAACGGATAACGACTATTTTATGTTTCGTGATTTTCAGTCACGGAATATTATGTTACACAATGATGAACCTTATTTCATAGATTATCAGGGAGGGAGAAAAGGGGCGCTGCAATATGATGTTGCTTCGTTGTTGTATGACGGAAAAGCAGACCTGCCGCCTGTGTTAAGAGAAGAATTGTTGCATTATTATTTAGAGGAATTATCTATACATATTAATATAAATAAAGAAGATTTTTGCAGATACTATTATGGTTATGTATTAATTCGCATTTTGCAGGCGCTTGGCACGTATGGATTCAGAGGTTACTATGAAAAGAAATCTCATTTTTTATTAAGCATTCCGTTTGCCGTTAAAAATTTGAAACATTTATTACCCAAGTTTACATTTAGCGACAAAATTCCCACGTTAATTAAAGTGATACAACAAATCACGGAATCCGGATTTGTGTCGCTCTGTTCACTTCCCGAAAATAAACTGACGGTAACCATCTACAGTTTTTCTTATAAGAAAGGTATTCCTCAGGATTTAACTGTCAATGGCGGAGGTTTCGTTTTTGATTGTCGCGCACTGCCCAACCCCGGACGTTTACCGGAATACAAAAATGCAACAGGAAAAGATCAATGTGTAATTGATTATTTAGAAGATTTTGAAGAAGTTAAACTGTTTAACAATGTAACCACACAACTTGTTTGTCAATCTGTGAATAACTATATAGAGCGAAATTTTTCTCATCTTATGGTAAATTTTGGGTGTACCGGCGGACAACACCGTTCTGTTTATTTCGCGGAAAAATTAGCAGAATATCTGAAAAACAATTACCCGACTGTGAATGTGATTACCATCCATTCCAACCAAAAAATTGGCTAAATCTTATTTTAGCGTTACCGTCAAATTTCATTATAAAAAAATCTATTTATATGCCGTTAAATTTTAGCGTTTGCTATTGTTTTGAGCCAATAAAACGACCTATTTTATACTCCACTCAAGCAATAAGTTCAGCGTGGGCTTTACTTATTTTGTGGAGTGGGTGCTGATCCTATTACAGATTGCCCGATAGAGCAAACATTACTCTCAGGCTATCATGAGTATTGTATTAAGGATACCATTTGTCAATTGCGTCCAAATGATTATCAGATAATCATCCCTACTTCAGAACTCAGTTTCTTAAACTACATCAGCAATGCATCCATTGAAGAATTGATATCGTATGCTAAGGTGCCGCCCGGCGGTAGCGGACCTATATATACCCTTTCTCAATATAACCTTCATCCTCCTAAATCAGAGAACTGTTATAAAAGAGGATTCGAGAATGAAGGGACAAAATATAACACTGTGCAAAGATAGTAGGAATAAGGATTACAGAAGTTTTTAGCCTGAAATTTGTCCATTACTCCTATAATTATAATTTTGGCTATCCCATTTGGTCTTCGGATACTCCGGGCGAATACGAAATGATAGATTATTTTGATATGGGTAGATGGAAGGATGTATCGAAAATCAGTTGTAATCTACTTGTAGGGATAGGACTGTACTATAAATTACCCTACGGAGATTTGGTTAGATTTACAGCGGGAGCTAATGTTTCTTTTAACCCAATTATGGAAGGTTATTACGTGTATCATCTCACAGACAGTTACGGTACATTTTCAGTTAAGAATGATTTTATTTACACACAACTTTCGTATATTCACACATTTAATTTTTTAAAAGCAAAGAAATATCTAAAAAGACAGGAGTACTCATTTTCTTCAAAGAAAGAGCGGAGGAAGAAGATAATAGATTTATTACGTTAATCTGTTTTTAGTGTCTGAAATGCCTTTTCCCCGTAAAAATCATACTAATCCCTAATTCGTTGCAGGCTTTTATGGAGTCTTCGTCGCGCATGGAGCCTCCGGGTTGAATAATAGCGGTTACTCCGTATTGGTGTGCCATTCTCACTACATCGTCAAAGGGGAAAAAAGCGTCGCTGGCAAGTACCAGCCCTTTGGTAAAGCCTGCTTTTTGGGCTTGTTCCAATGCAATGTGCGCTGCGCCAACTCTGTTCATCTGTCCGGCGCCCACCCCCACTGTGCGCATCTCTTTTGCCAAGGTTATTGCATTCGATTTTACGTGTTTGCACACTTTCATTGCAAACAACAGATCGTTCATTTCAGATTCAGTCGGAGTTTTTTCTGTTACCACGTTAAATTCATAATCCTGAATAGTGGCGTGGTCGGCTTCCTGAACTAATAACCCGCCGTTTACGCTTAACATTACATTTTTATCTTCGTTTTTACGAGAAACCTCAAAAGTCATTAGGCGAATATTTTTCTTGGCAGATAAAATTTCCAATGCTTTTTCGGTAAATTTGGGCGCCAAGATAATCTCCAAAAAAACATTTTTCATAGCCTCTGCCGTATGTTCGTCAATGGTTTGGTTGGTAGCCACGATACCGCCGAAAATAGAAACGGGGTCTGCATCGTAGCAACGTTGCCACGCTTCCAAAACGTTTTTGCCAATCCCTACGCCGCACGGATTTTTGTGCTTAACGGCAACCATAACAGGTTCTTCCATAAACTCTTTTACAATATTCAACGCGGCATCACCATCTTGAATATTATTGTACGACAACTCTTTTCCGTGCAGTTGTTGGGCAAAAGCCATAGAGAATCCTTGCGGTTTTCCGGCGTAGAAACAGGCTTTTTGATGGGGATTTTCGCCATAGCGCAACGACTGTTTTTTGGTAAAAGTAATGGTAAAGTTTTCGGGTTCATTCTCGCCCAATCTGTCTGATAGATATCCTGCAATCGTTGCATCGTAGGCTGCGGTATGGCGAAACACCTTTGCCGCCAACTGTTGTCGTGTTTCAAAAGAGGTGTCGCCGTGGCTTTTTATCTCCTCAATTACTTTGGGATAATCGTTGGCATCGCAAATTACCGTAACAAAAAGATGGTTTTTGGCGGCGCTACGCAACATACTTGGACCACCTATATCAATATTTTCAATTGATTCTTCTAAGGTTACGTTCTCCTTAGCGATTGTTTCTTTAAATGGATATAGATTTACAACTACCATATCAATCATATCAATGCTGTTTTCTTTTGCCTGCGCAATGTGGCGGTCGTTGTTCCGCAAACAGAGAAGTCCGCCGTGTACTTTAGGGTGTAGCGTTTTCACACGTCCATCCATAATTTCCGGAAATCCGGTAACCTCATCAATCATTTTGACGGGTATTCCGTTTTCGGATAACAGTTTGTATGTGCCTCCGGTAGATATTATTTCATAATCGAAGGTAATCAATTGTTTCACAAAGTCTAACAGACCTGTTTTGTTGCTCACGCTAATAAGTGCTTTTTTCATAATCTATTTTTTAAAATCCATTCTTTTTCATCAGCGCATCAATTTTTGGTTCTCTTCCTCTAAATGCAACAAAGAGTTCCATCGGTTTTTTGGAGCCGCCTTTCGAGAGAATGTTTTCCACAAAGGAGTTTGCAACCTCTTTATTCATTACTCCTTTCTCTTTAAAGAGTGAGAATGCGTCTGCTTCCAGTACCTCTGCCCATTTATAACTGTAATATCCTGCTGCATAGCCGCCGGAGAAGATATGATTGAACGATGTACTGAAGCAGGTACCGGGTGCTTGGGGAAGCAAATCTACCCGTTGTATTGCACCTAATTCCAATTGAACAACATCATCAATCTTTTTCGGGTCAATGGTATGCCACATCATATCAGTAAAACCGAACATTAGTTGTCGGCAAAAAGCATAGCCTGCCAGATAGGTCTCCGCTGCTTTAAGTTTTTTAATCAACTCCTGAGGAATTAATTCACCGGTTTGATAATGATAGGCAAAGGTTTTCAAAAAATCGGGTTCTGATGCCCAGTTTTCCATAATTTGCGAGGGTAACTCCACAAAATCGCGGGCTACGCTTGTTCCCGACAAAGATTCATAATGCACATCGGAAAATAATCCGTGCAAACCGTGTCCAAACTCGTGTAAGAAAGTTCCTACTTCACTGAAAGTCAATAATGAAGGGTTGGTTTCGGTAGAAGGCGTGAAGTTCATATTCAGCGTAACTATCGGGCGAATATCGGTGTCGCCCACTTTATGTTGTTCGCGGTATGAGTTCATCCACGCGCCGGCACGTTTTGACTCGCGTGGGTGAAAATCCAAATAGAGAACACCCATAAATTTTTTGTTTCTATATACTTCATACGCCGTTACATCGGGATGATATACCTGAATAGATTCATTTTTTTTGTAAGTTAAGCCGTACAGGTTTTCGGTTAATTGAAATACGCCTTCAATCACTTTTTCCAATTTGAAGTAGGGTTTTAACAACTCATCATTCAAACTGTACTTTTTATCTTTCAGTTTTTCTGTATAATAAGAGAAATCCCAGCGTTGAATTATGTCATTAAATCCTAATGACTTTGCAAAATCCTGTACCTCCTGCACCTCTTTTTTTCCGGCAACAATAGAAACTTCAGCCAAATCATTCAATAATTTATACACATTATCAGGATTTTCTGCCATTCTGTCTTCTAAAGCATAGAAGGCATAATTTTCAAAGCCGAGTAGTTGTGCCATTTCATATCTGGTTTTTAAAATCTCTTTTATCAGTTCCGAATTGTCGTATTTTCCTTTAAATGCTCTTGCGTTATATGCCATAAAAAACTCTTTACGCAGGTCTCTGTCATCCGCGTAGGTCATTATAGAGAGATAACTTGGCTGACTAATATCAAAGAGATAGCCTTCCATATTTTTATTTTTGGCTTTACTTTTTGCAATTTCCAAAGCGGTTTGGGGAATCCCTTTGAGTTTGGAATCGTCTGTGAAAAGTTTACTGTATTCGTTGGTATAATTGAGTACGTTTTCGCTAAATTCGAGCGAAAGTTTCGACAACTTCATAGAAAGTTCACGGTATTTTTCTTTTTGTATCTCATTTAATTTTGCGCCGCTACGAATAAAATTCTGATACATTTTTTCCAACAACATCATATCTTCCTCATTAGTAAGTTCATTTTTTTGGGAATATACCTGTTCTACTTTTCTAAACAGATTTTCGTTGAGGTAAATTTTGTTAGAATATTCGGTCATCATTGGGCTTATCTCTTTGGCGAGGGCTTGGATTTCTGGTGAAGTGCAAGAGCCGAGCAGGTTATAAAACACGCCGGAAACTTTTGTGAGCAGTTGTCCTGCACTTTCTAACGGAACAATAATGGTTTGGAAATTGGACATAATTTTAGAGGTGGCAATAGTCTCAATTTCCTGTTCTGCCGTTTCAATAGCAAAATTAAAAGCGGGCATAAAGTGTTCCGTTTTAATGTCATTAAACGGCGGCGTTTGATGTGGGGTATCCCAATCTTTAACAAGCGGGTTGTTTCGTAGGTTTTCCGGAATATTCATGTTTACATTGTTTTGGGCATGTATGCTAAAAAAGAAGCATAATACAAGGGTAAAAAGGGAGATTTTTTTCATATTTACGATTTTAAATTATTTTTTTATAACAAATGCCAAACAACCATCATCACATCACCACATCACCACATCACCACATCACCACCTCATCACCTCATCTAATCATTACCACTGCCTGCGCTGCAATCGCCTCTCCTCTACCAATGGCGTCTAATTGTTCGTTGGTTTTAGCTTTGATTGAGATTCTATAGATTTCAATTTGCAATATTTCAGATAAGCGAGTTCTCATCAAACTAATATATGGCTCTAATTTGGGTTTTTCGGTAATGATATTCAAGTCAATATTTTCAATAATATAACCGTTTGATTTGAGGAGTTGGTAACATTCTTGAAGTAAAATGGCGCTATCGGCGTTTTTGTATTTGGGGTCTGTATCGGGGAAATGCGTACCGATATCACCGAGTGCGGCGGCGCCGAGCAGGGCGTCTAATAGAGCATGAATGGCGACATCTCCGTCGGAGTGCGCCACACATCTTTTTTCAAAGGGTATTGAAATTCCGGATAACTTAAAGGTTAATTCATTACTTTCCACTAATTGATGAATATCATACCCAATTCCGACACGCATATTCCTTTACATTTTTAGTTTAATTTACCCTGAGTTTTAATATTTTCTTTATTAAAAGAATCTAACATAAAAGTAAGTGAAAAACGCATTGAGTTTTCAAGGGGATGATTTTGCGTAAGTGCAAATAAATACGACACATCAATAGAAAAAATGTTGTATTTAACTCCGGCTCCTACTGTAATAAATTTTCTATTTCCTTTATATTTACTTTCTATAAACGTACCGGATCTCACGAATAAGATATTTCTGTAAGAGTATTCTATACCGAACGACCATGCTAATTCTCTTAATTCTTCCATAAAACATCCGGTAGGGTTTATCTTGTATCCTCCGGCGCCATCAAAAAAAGAACGTGCAATCCCTGTGATAGGATTAATCTCATCTCTGTTTTTTCCGTTACCGTAGAATTTTCCGGTGGCAGTGTCAAGAATAGGAAGGCTTGGAACTAAAAGTTTTCCTATTTCCGTATTCAAAGTTAATGTATTGTAGTCGTCAATGTTCATAATGTATGAAAGTCCCATGCGCAGGTTGCAAGGCAGAAAGTCTCTACTTTCAGTATTACCGGTATATGATACTTTATTTCCTATATTAGAGATGTTAAGTCCAAACAATAATTCCGAGTTTTTAATAGAGCCATTTTGATGAAAGAACTCTTTATCTACGAAAAGAGAAATATCCACAGCGCCTGCCAGACCAGCTTTCATTTCATATCCTGCGCTTTGACTTTGAAATCCTGATCCTAAATTTGAATAAACAAATCGTGGGGTGATAGCCATAGATACAATTTTGGAAAGTTTTCTTGCATAAGTAAAGTCAAGCGTAAATTCATTTGGATTTGCTGTATATAATGCCGTACCGTTTTCGTTTGTAAATTGAATTTCTCCTAACGAAAAGTATCGTAATGCAAAAGCAATGGCGTCATTTTCGGTAGGCTTAAAAAAAGTGGAGAGGTAAGCTAAATGAATATCATTAATTAATGATTTTAGCCACGGACTGTATGCAAGTCCTATTCCGAATATTTCTTTATTAAACACATATTTTGATGGGTTGTGGTGTTGCGAGTAGTTGTCGGGGGAGGTAGCCACTCCCATATCGCCCATGGCGCCGCCACGGGCATCGGGAGCTATTAACAGGAATGGGGCAGCAGTAGTTATGGTATTCAGGTAGGGCGCTGTGGGGTTGTCCTTATCAAACTCCTGAGCCGATAAAGTCCACATAGTTAAGGGAAGCAATGATAAGATTAGCAATAGTTTTTTCATATTATAGATTAAGATTTAAGTTAATAATTTTCAAAAACGAAACATCAATTTTATTATTTTACAGAATAGCAATTTTTTCAATTTTTTCTGCGGTTTTTCCTTGCGAATTACGCACAGTCAGTCTGTATAAATAAACGCCTTTTCCAATTTTATCGCCATACTCATCCCGCCCGTCCCATTCAATAGGATCACTTCTATTGCCTTCTAACTTTTGTGTAGATTGCAGGGTTTTTACTAATTTACCCGAGACAGTAAAAATATGTATTAATATGTCAAAAGTTTCTGCCGGTTGGTTATGTTCAAAAAAGAACGAGGTTTTAGTGGTAAACGGATTCGGGTAATTTAGTACGTGGTCAAGTATTAATTTATCATCTGTTTTAACGACAAAATCAATGGAAGCCTCCGCAGGGTTGTTGCAAATATCCCAGGCGCGAACTTTAAGGGTATGCATTCCGGGGGCTAATTTTTGCAGCGGATATAGTACTGTTCCGGAATTGTAGCTGTCCTGATCTGCCAAATAGTAGTCATTCAACACCATCTGTTTTTCAATATTATTATCTAAAATTGCCACCAAATCGTGTCCAATGCCATTACCGGTGGTATTAATACCATATTCGTCTTTAAGTTTTACTAAGATTACAGGGTCGGGGTTTGTGATGCCTCCCGGAACAAATTTCTCATCATTGAGGAAGAGGGCAATTTCAGGACCTTTATCATCTGCAATGGGTTTGTCGCTCATACCGCCAATAATAAAATTATTGTAATAATCTCCGGCATCATCGTTTTCGGAAGCAGCATAATAACTGATTTTTCCTTTTCCATATTCAAAATTAATATCTTTGGGTACATAGAATGAAAATTCAAAAAGCCCGTTTGTTACTGTAGCATTTCCTTTGAAAATAATATTTTTTTGTATTGTAAACTCAGTAATCGGACTATTGGGTACTTGTCCTAATGTTTTTTGTTTAACTGATTTATCAAAAATAGAGGGATAAATATTTCCATTAAAATCAGAAAGTGTCTCTCCATCGTCTTTAGTAATTCTACCTTTAATAGTTACTTTCGATAGCGCTTTAATAGTATCAACTTTTTGGGAGTCTTCACCGAGTATTTTTTCAGTTGTCACATTATGATTAGGAATATTAATGGTCATAGCAGGGTCTCCAATCAAATATATCATATCTACTCCACTATCAAGTCCTCCTGAATTATTTTTAGCTAATTTTTGAATTTCTCCTATTGTTTTATATCGGTTATTCATTTTAGTTCCCATTTCAGTAAAAAGTTGTTTTCCATACTCCTTGTTAGAATAAGAGATACGTGAGGTAGAAATAAGAGAAGAAGCACCGCCGTTTTCGTTTAAGAAAACTAATTCAGCGGGTGATGGGACAGGTCTGTCATACCATCCGAAAGTACAGGTTAGCGTAATCATTAAAGGTTGATTATATTTATTTTTCCAATTGGTAATATTTGAAATCTCTAAAATTCTTTCGTGCGACCAACCGTTTATTCCGCCGTGTCCGAAATAAGCGATGGTTAATGCACCGCTACTCATTCTCATATTTATGGCATTATTGACTGCCGGATACCTCCTTCCGCCTGCATAAGAAACCGATGGATATGCATCGCAGTATATTTTATCCAAATTAAAAGTAGGATATTTGGCGGCAACTTCGTTCGTAGATACCTCCGCATTGTTTAAATGGTTGACCCCATCCCAGTCGTCTGCAACAAAAGCCATTACATTACGCCAATCTCCAAAGTTAGAAACTTGAGAAGCATTTTGTAGTGTAATCCGTTTTCTGTCGGAAGCATTGATAGTTTTATCTACGGCAATTTTAGCTTGCGCTAAGGTGGATACAGGAAAACGCCCCACTGCCACATCCATCAAATCACCACTGTCCAAATTGCCGGAGCCTACACCTAAAACCCCAAAAAAGTCATCACAAGACCTTAAAACATTTTCATTCCACCATTTGTTGCCCTGAAAATTTGGAACAAATAATTGAGTTTTCTCTACACGTCCCCTGTAATCGTAAGAAGGACTTCCGAAAAGGAGTAAGTATTTTATAGATTTAGGATTATTATCATATAAATATCTCATAAAGTTCCTTATTGCCGCAGGGTCTTGAGCGCCAGATGAAAATTCATTATACACCTGTTCGGGGGTCACCACCTCTACCTTCATTTTGTTTCTTCTAAATTGCGTCAGCCGTTCTGCTTCAGATAAGAAATCAGGATGAGCAACAATCACCATATCCACATTAGTAAATCCGTGCAAGTTTTGGTTTTTTATTTCACCCACAGGAGTAACGGAATTGTACGGTGTACCATTAAAGGCAATAAAACAGCGTGGTTTATCGGTAGGGGTTTTAAACGAAAATCGCGAGCCTGAGAGCGTTCCCTTTACAGCATACACAGCATTATGGTCGGTAACATCCCAAATTATAGTTTGTGCCGAAGCATTTTCCAATTGCACCAGAGAGATGTTGGAAGCGCCCACATTATCTGTAATAGCAAACGGCATAGCATCGCCCATCATTGATAATTTACATTGTGCCTGAATTTCGATATAATCCAGGTGCGCAACTGCCGAACTCTGCGCAGAACTATACTTTAGTTTCAGTTCTAAATTACCGGAAGTCAAAGGCAGATTTTGTTCATAAGTTGTGGCTTTTGCATACTCTTCTCCGTATGTGCTTCCAAGCGAAAACTGTCGGCTGTTATTTCCCCACGTCAATTCCATAGTGGAAGTTGTCGTGCTTGTGGTAGCCACTCTGATTTTAACTCTTGCATTCGTGTTATTTAATTCGGGTAACTGAAAAGTGTAGGATTTTGTAGAAGCAACATAGAAAGATTCATCAAACCAATCTCTTCCCGATTCTGCAAAAATCATCACATCCTTCTCATAAAAGTCGTAGTGTGTAAAAGAAGTGACGCTTCCGTTTTCAGTTTGATTTGAGAAGTCTTTTGTTTCAATTCTTTTCTTCTCTCCAATGCCGTCAATATTAATGAAATAGTAGGCGTTATCAGAATAGATATTATAGTTATGCGTAAATATACCCGTAGTTTCATTATATGTCCATAAATGCGGACCCTGTGCATAAAAAATGAAATAACTGTTTTCATTAAAAACGTTGTCTGCATTTACCATCCTAATTGGAACTTCGAGCAGTTCGTCCTTCTGTATCACAGGATTAACATTGGGGATCATTCCGCCGCCATTACCAAACAATGTAATGTTTGAAGAATGTAATCCCGATACGGGAACTCCCATCTTTTTGAGGTCTTCGTAAGTAACTTTATATAATCCGGAACTATTTACGGCAATTTTATACCATCTTCCGTCTTTTAATGCGGAGTTCGTTGATTTAACGGTTTTAGTAATCATAATCGGATCAGTACCTTCAAAACGAATATCACAAGATACCAACCGTTTGTATTGCCCGTCTCCGTCTTTTATAACAGGTAAAATACGCAACATCGCATAATATTTACTTTCATTGGTTGCGGTTTTCAAATGCACTGCAGGTTCTGCAAAAGTGCATTCATTTGGAATCAAAGCCGCTTGTTCGGCAGGCAACATTTCATATTTTGCGTTAAACAAAGTATAGGAATAAGAAGTATAGAGTTGATTTACTTCAATTTTATCCCAAAGAGCAGGCAAATCTTTAAATGCAGCAGTGGTAATTGCGCCATCAAAGGTAAGTAATTTTATCTGTTTGTTGTTGTCGTCAAATTGAAGAATTTCAAACTTGGGAAAATTGTAAGTTTTCGTTATACTTTGCGCATAAAAGTTATGATGTATAAAAAATAAAGATAAAAAAAACAAAAAATAATAACGGAAATAGGTTCTTTGTTTGTCCATTTGTACTAATAAAAGGGGTATTGCGTTAATAGCTAAAATAATTATGCTACATATAACGTTGATTTATTCAAAAAAGATATACACCTGATGATTTTATGTAAACGAAGAACATATTTCTTATTCATTTTCCTAACACTTATTATTTTAAATTTATTTGGTCAGGATGCTCATTATTCGCAGTTTTACGCTAATCCGCTCTATTTGAATCCTGCTTTTGCGGGAGCGAATAATTGTCCTCGTTTTTCTTTAAATTTTAGAGATCAGTGGCCCGCGATAAAAGGAAACTATATTGCTTTTTCAGGAAGTTATGATCAGCATATTAATGTATTACACGGAGGGATAGGCGTTTTAGTTGCAGCCGATATTGAGGGGCGCGGTATCAACGGCAGTGGCATTATGAATACTTACAATGCAAGCGCCATATATAATTTCAGAGTAAAAGTAACTCATAAGTTTAACTTGCAATTCGCTTTACAGGGGGGCTACCTCACTTCGTACATCAACTGGGAAGGTTTGCATTATGCCTCAGGAGCGCAGGGATTACCGCCACCTGATTATCCGGCGTTATATGACTATAAGAAAAAATCACAGTTCGATGCAGCATTCGGATTCACAGGTTATACCTCTTATCTCTATTTCGGAATGGCAATACATCATCTATTTCCTGTTCGTACCAGTTTCTTTAGCAGTTCAAACGATAAATATCAAACAGTTTGGCAACCTAAATATACTGCCCATATTGGAGGAAAAATTACAATTTTACAAAAAAACAGAACAGAAATAAATACAGGAGATATTTTTCTCTATCCAAATCTTGTTTTTATTTCTCAAGGTAATTTTGATTATTTACACGAAGGTTTCTACTTTAACTTCTATCCATTTACTATTGGCGCATGGTTAAGACATAACTTTAAAAATTTTGATGCGTGTATTGTTTCGTGCGGAATTGAATATAAATTACTGCGAATAGGGTATTCCTACGATTTTACACTCACTCAATTAGAAGGTACAGGAGGTGCGCACGAAGTCTCACTACAGATTACTATTCCGTGCGATAACGATAACCGTGACAGAATTAATTCAAAAAAGAAGAAGAAAATGGACTATGCACCGCTTGATTGTCCAAGATTTTAATTCTGTAAAAATTTTTCATATATAATAAAAAAAAAAAAAGTTCGTTACAAGAGATAAATTTTTAAAAAAATGAGAAAATCATCAAGACCATTGTGGCTAATTATTATTACGTTATGTATATTTTCGGCGTGTAAAAACAATCAGGAATCTTCTACAACAGGATGGAAATACAACAGTGTGAAAGAAGGAGCATTTGAAGTTGTTCCATACGTGGAACAGGCTACGGGTCCGGGGTTAGTACTTATTCCCGGCGGTACCTTCACTATGGGAAATATGGATCAGGATGTAATGTTCGATTACAATAATACACCCAAGCAGGTAACCATTGCGCCTTTCTATATGGATGAGTGCGAAATCAGCAACATTGACTATTTGGAGTATCTAAACTGGTTGAAAAGAGTTTTTGTTGAAGATAACCGCCCGTATAAAGGGGTTTATGAGAATGCACTTCCTGATGAAAATTGTTGGCGCGTTCCCGATGGCTATATGGAAGATATGGTGCAAAACTACTTCCGTTCACCCGCCTACCGCTATTATCCGGTTGTGGGTGTTAGCTGGCTGCAAGCCACACAGTATGCAGAATGGCGTACCGACCGTGTGAACGAAAAAATATTAGCTGACCTTAAATTTATTGATTGGAATGAACGCCCATCACCCGAAGGACACTTTACCACAGATGCTTACCTTAACTATGCTACCTATGAATCGGAAAATACTGATAGAAGATTACAATATATTACTACCAAAGAATATAGAAATGTGACGATGGAAGATGGTATTCTTTTACCTAAATACAGGCTGCCTACCGAAGCCGAATGGGAATATGCCGCATTAGGGCTGGTAGGAAATTCATCAGGTGAAAGAGTAATAGAAAGAAATAAATATCCGTGGAATGGCAGAGCGTTACGTACAGAAGATAAAAGATATTACGGAGAATTTCAAATGAACTTTAAAAGAGGAAAAGGGGACTATACGGGAGTAGCCACTTTACCTAACGATGGTATGATGCTGACGGCTCCTGTTACCTCTTATTTTCCAAACGACTTTGGACTGTATAATATGGCGGGGAATGTTGCTGAGTGGGTATTGGATGTCTATCGTCAAGGTGGAACAGCCGAACTTTCTCAATATAATCCGTTCAGAGGAAACGTTTATATGCAAATGAAACGCAAACCGGACGGGACACTCCTTGAAAGAGACAGCATCGGACGTATCCCGACGGAACTTGAACCCGATACGAAAAACGAACGAAGAAGCAACTACAGAACCTCTTATAATATTAATTATAAAGATGGTGATTTGGCTTCGCTTATGACTGTTGACAATGCTAATGTAGATCCTAACGAGTCCTCAAAATTAATGTATCGTAAGGATATGGGACACGCTTACTCTTATTCACTTATTGGAGATGATGTTAGAGTAGTAAAAGGCGGTTCGTGGAGAGATATTCCTTATTGGGCACAGCCCGGAAATAGAAGATTTCTTGCAGAAGACGAATCTGCCGACTGGATTGGGTTCAGATGTGCGATGTCGAGACTTGGGGCTATTAGCGGAAGAAGATAATTCAGGTAAAATCAGCCCGATCAGTGTCATCAAAGTTCAATAACATAAGGAAATTGTACGAAAAGTTTGTGCAATTTCCTTTTGTTTGTACGGATACCCGAAAAATACTTCCAAATTCTTTGTTCTTTTGTTTAAAGGGAGATAATTTTGATGGCAACCTTTTTGTAAATGAAGCGCTGGAAAAAGGAGCCCAATATGTAATTACCGAAAATAAGCAACTTCCAAAATCAGACAGGATTATTGTGGTAGATGATGTTTTAAAAACACTGCAACAATTAGCCAATTTTCACCGCAAACAATTAGAAATTCCCATTATCGGAATTACGGGAACCAATGGAAAAACTACTACAAAAGAATTAATTGCAGCGGTTTTATCTAAAAAATATAAAACTGCCTGTACTCAAGGAAACCTGAATAACCATATCGGTGTGCCACTTACTTTACTCTCTATCAAAAAAGATGACGAAATAGCCGTAATAGAGATGGGGGCAAATCATCCGGGAGAGATTGCGGAACTCTGCCTTATTGCCCAACCCGAATACGGTTTAATTACCAACATCGGAAAAGCGCATCTGGAAGGCTTCGGCACGATAGAAAATATCATAGAAACGAAAACTGCCTTATACCGTGTAGCACAAGTGTTGTTTGTAAATAAAGAAGATGAGGTTTTAATGCGGTGTGCGGTGAGTGGTGAGCGGTGTGAGGTGAACGGTCTTCCGGTCTCAAAAATATATTATGGCAAAAACACCGATATTACTGCCTCCATTCTCGAAATGAACCCCTGTTTGGTTATTGATATGTTTGGACAAAGAACTCAAACTCAATTAACCGGCAACTACAATCTTCCCAATATCTTGGGTGCAGCGGCTATCGGACGTTTTTTTAACGTTTCGGAAAACGATATTTGCGATGCCATCGCTGAATATCAGCCCCGAAACAATCGTTCACAAATCATTAAAAGCAAAACCAATACCATTATTGCCGATTATTACAATGCCAACCCTACAAGTATGAAAGCCGCATTGGACAATTTCCTGCAAATAGATGCCCCGCATAAATCGGCAATTCTGGGAGATATGCTTGAACTGGGAGAAAATAGTTTGCACGAACATCAAATAATAATAGATTTCTGTCAAACGCAGCATTTAGAAACCATTTTTGTTGGAACAAACTTCTTTGCGCTAAAAAACGACCGTTCTCAATTTTTTTTGAATGTTCACAGTTGTAATGAATATTTGAAAGAGCATCAATTTGACAACCGGTTTATCCTTATAAAAGGGTCAAGAGGCGTGCATTTGGAAGAAATGCTCACTATTACTAGTATCTACCATCGATAAATTTGAGTTAAAGTTTCGTAATTGCGCGAAAGGGAGTACTCGTTCATACAATATTCCTATAGTAGCCATATATTATCTCTCTTTTTTCGTAAAAGCCAACTTTGACATCTCTATTTTTGTTTATTTTCAGAAAGTATTTTGCAATAAATACTCTTAATTAGTTTTTTTTACAGTTTTAATATATTTTTGTCCTCGTTTTTTAAAAAAATAACAAAATATAACAATTCAAGTATTACCTAAATTTCCGGACAATGAAACAGAACGTTATTGTTTATCTTCTATCAGCAAAAAAGAATACCCTGCAATTTTATATATTATTCCTGCTTGGTTTTTTTGTATTTAATATGATTAACCATCGTGCCATAGCACAAACCCAGATTACTACGCTCACATGGCAACAAGACCCTGTACAATATCCAAGAGATTTGGTAGTACTGGGTGATCCTGGATATATCTATTTAAGTGTTAAATTGATAGATGATGCGGCTAACAATACTGTTTGGCGACAACCCCGCATTAAAATTGATTTGCCTGCAGGTATTGATTTCTCTCAGTCCAATGTAACAGCCGGTACTAATGTAAGTAATATCTTGATTAACGAGCCCGGAGTAACAACGCCTGTTACAGCAACCTATTTTACGACCAGCACTGCGCCAAGCGGCGCCGCCCTTTCCGGTACACGCTCGCTCACTATTCAATATATTGCTAATGGTAACGCCAACACCGGTTATCTTCGTCTGGGCGACTCAATTGTACTGAAAATCAGAATCAGAGCATTGTGGGAAGCCAATGCTTTAAACCCCGGTTCTGTTAAGATAACGATGAGTTCTGCTGCCAATCAAACACTTCTGGGTGGTGTTGAAAAAACGTGTCAACTCAATTTGGTAAGACCCACTTTGCGTATTACACCTACACCTCCTTACAGCAATACTATCATTTTTAACAACATCTTAGATACTATGCTCGTAAGTGTGAATATTGACGCTCAAAACGGACATACCCGTTCGGCATTGATTGCCTATACCTACAATAGCAATTATGTATATCTCGATAATTTTAAGTTAGACGGCAGAGATTTACCTCTCCTTATGAGTAACTCAGGGGGTGGAGTCTTTCATAATACGCGCATTTCCGGCACTGCCTTACCGGGTCCGGCAACAGCGCAAATAACTTACATCCGTTTAGATCAAACCACACTGCAAAATACTAACATTACCGATGTCCCCCGAACACTTACCTTTAGAGCCACTACCAATCGGGGGTGTAACTGGGAACTCGTTCCGTGGATACAAAACCCTTTAGTCCCCACTAACTCGCCGTCACCCTCTACTTCTTATGACAGGTGGAACGACAACCCTACTATTTTAAGTCTTCCCGGCGTGAGAGGCGCTCCCACTTTTCTTTCGCAAAATACCAACGGGACTTTCACTGCAAACAACAGCCCCGTTATTATGCGCAGAACACCGCGCTTTAATATGAATAACCCTAATGATTTAACCGGTTTGCGAACCGGTTATACCGATACCTATTCCGGCAACGGTTATCAATTTATTACCTTCTGCTGGGATGGGGAAACGCCAAACTATGCCACGTTGGCGCTCTATAACAATAATGGGATACCTTCCATTGCCTGCGAGTTTAGAACATACCTGGATTATTATACGAATCTTTCTTATTGTGAATATTACGATACTACCCAAATCTATTACCGTATCACCTGCCCCAGTAAAATTAACGGGGCAGACAGTATAGTGAGACCTGTAACACGTCTCAAAGCGTCGGATGTGGACTTTTATGGAAAACCTTGTATTGACGCCCGCAATGACTTCCCTTCAACAAATGCGGATATCGTTGCCCAATATAATCCTATTTTGTGGAACAAAAGCAGATATATGACGCTTCGGGTTCCGGATATTGGTATGGATAACCCACTTCCTGCCAACGCTATTGTTGAATTTCAATGGGTAGTATATGGAAATCCCAACTGGATTAATGACGCCTATCGCGCCAAATCATCTTTTACTACTACAAATACCTCCTATAACCACATCTCTCATTCGTGGAATACCCCGCGCTACGAAAGCACTTGCGGAGATGTGAATCAAACCGGCGGTGTTAATGTTAGTCCTAATATTAGTAAACCACGATTTACTGCTACAGGGTTGCCCCGGGTAGCAGTATATTCCCAACACACCTTTTATTGGAGCAACCCTACTAATACCGGCTCGAATAATACTACCGCCGTTAATAATCCTACGTCAGACCCCACTGGGGCAAGGTATGCGGAGTATTTTGTAAAAATGCCCCCTTGGTTGGATTTGGACATCACCAATACTATTGAAGATGCTTTTATTATAAGAAATCGCGACAGTATTACTTTTTATCCCGGAGGAACAAGACCTACAGCCAACAGCGGCGTATTTTACGGCGAAGATGAAAACGGATATAAAACTTATTCGGTGAGATATCATGGTAGTTATGACGGTGTGCTGGATATTAGACTTAAACCGGGGGATTGCCCCGAAGAGATTGTTTTTATTGACACTATTCAGGCATGGGTGGACTGGATCAGCGGTTCCGATCCGCGCAATGTTCCCTCAACACATCCCAGTGGCTACGTAGAAGAGTGTCGCGGACGTTTCAGAAAAACAAGTAAAGTGTTTACCGTATTGGAATTTATCTGTACCCCGCCGGCGCTCGCTATTGATACCTTTGGCGTCTTCAGAATTACCCGCGGATTAAAAGACAGTAACAACGACCATCTCCCCGATGATGGTTCGCTTGCCTTGGATAGAGAAATAGACCACCGGCATTTTATGGAAGATGATACCGGATATTATTTCTTCAGAGGTTACGTGGGCGGCGCTTCTACAGAGAGATATGATAAGTTGGTGTTAGTACTGAAATATGGAACCGGTGGTGCTGTGGGCGCTACTTATCAGTATAAATGGGGAACTACAGGAAATACCGTGCCGCTTTGGACACAGGGTACTATTGATATAAAACGATGGAATGAAGATAAAACCGACTTTACGCTTTATACTCTTCCCCTTGATATACCCGTTGTTACCAATCAAGACTCTATTATTATTTACTATGATGGAGGAAAGAATGATTACGTCGCGCGGGGAGGTGACAGTTGCTATCTGCGCGTGCCGTTTAGATGCCGCCTTGGGATAAACGGAAATATACGGGGAAATTTTTATACCATTACTTATGGTATTAGACCTAACGACCAGACACAAACGTGGGTGAGCAAATATTTTCCCAACGGGATTTATAGAATTGTTTTTAGAAATTTTACCGTTCACGGACCCACTGCAGCTACGTTTCTATTTTCCACTCCCTGTGAGCAGGTAGTAGTAAATAACCTGTATTCCAGAACATATCACGGAGGCGATGAAATTTCCGACTGGCCCAGAGAGGTGAGATATCGCCATCGGATAGATAAAATTATACTCCGCGTGCCTTGTGGATTTTCCCGTACAAATAATAAAATTTATCTGCGACCGTGGAAATATTATAACAGTTATGTAGATGATGCCTACAATTTTGCCGTTGTCCCCGATTTGGCGGAAGAAGATTTTCTTACTCAGGACAGTATTTTTACGATTGATATGAAGCAATATATTGATGTAACGTATGATGGCAGTCAGGGCTATTCTTATAATGTCAACACAGGGTTGCTTTCTAATGGTAAATTTCCACCCGGAGACGATGTGGCAGGAGTATATGCAACCTTTAAAAACATTTTTGCTACCCCTGCTTCCACAAGAACTTCATTAACAAATACGTGGTATTATACCAATTCTATGGGTAATCCTCAGGGGACAGGCACTAATTCAAATACCCAAACGTCCACCGGTAACGCAAATACTTTGAATTATACCGGCAGAAAACTGCAAATGGATTTACAAACTTATGTGATAATGTTTAATCAGGTAGCATTTTCTTCTCTAAAACTTACCAATGCCAACGGAAGTCTCACCAATAAGGATACGTGGCTGTTTGTGAAAGGCAATGTATGCGACGCATATTTGTTGGATATTGCCACCCGAACAGATACGATTAAAGGGGTAGGGAAGGATAATTGTTGGGTACCTGTGGGTACTATGTCCGGCGGTGAAGTTAGAAACTATTTTCTGGTTTATACATACAAAGGAAATGATGTTTGCGAAAATGATACCATTACGGTATATTCTGCTTTTAATGCGTCAGATGTTCCCGAATTTAGCATAGATATTAATCAGGGAATAGAGCAGGTGCACGCCTGCAACCGCGGCGAAAAGAAATACACCGCTTTAGACCTGCTTACTGCCCGCGTAAAGGTTGCAGGCTATATTGAGCCGCATATCCCGAATTCTGCAAAACCAAACTATCTACACTTCAACCAAGGTTATGCTATGGATTATGTAGTAAACGGAAAAGTATCTCAAGGCGCTTTAAACGACCCCTTCGTAACTTTCCGTATTCCGGCAGGGCAAATCTATGCGGATCATACTGCGTTTGGCGTTGCTTCTTTTGAGTATCCGCAAGGCAGTGGTTTCCGACCATTCCCTAATGATATGCTCACTGCACTGGAAGCCGCCATCGGTAGCGCCTCTCAAATTGAAGAATCTCGGGTATTTACAATTCATATCAAAGACTTGTTGGAAAAAGAGGTATTTATGTTGCCGGGGTGGGGATATACCCCTATGAACTTTCAAGATATTGATAGAGTATTTACTATTCGTATTCCGCTATTACCGTTTTGCGAAACCGACTTAACCGGTATTCGTTTCCGCGCTGCCTTCAACGGCGCAACCTTCTGCGGCTCACCTTGCGAAGATGACGGTACCGTATATATTACCCCAACTATCCTTTCGGATATTGTACCTGAATACCGTTTCAAAGTTTCTATGACCAATGTCAGTAGCAGTCGTGTTTATTCTAACGAACAAAGAAGAGATGTTTTAAAGGTCTCATTTAAAAAAGAGGGGCTTGGCATTGCAGTAAATGAATTAAATTATGTGGTCTTACGTGTAAGTGAAAATATGGTAATTGATGGCAATGTAACGTGTGTTCCTTTTGGAAATATTGACATTGACAGTATGAAAGTCAATTCCGAAGGAGAGCGTTTCTATTTTATGAAACTTCCCATTAATGATTTGAATGCACTTATAGGCGGACCTCCACCGGCAGATACACTCACATTTACATACACTATACCTGTCCTCTTTAATCCTGATCCAAATTTCGATTGCTCGGTGCCCAGACAGGAGTTGGAGTGTCAGGTAATATCCGCCTCAAATTTTGACCAGGAAACGGGAACCTGTGAGGTCAACCCACTGAATATTGGCTCCGATGCTTTAAGGGTACTCACCTTAGATTATGACCCGGATCTGTTTTATGTCTGTTTAAATATGCCCAATCCGCTTACTTTTGCCTGCGGAAGTGTTACCCCTATTTGGTATAGAGACTCTGTAGGTACAGGCGGACAGCTAATTGCAGATAATACTTTTATTTACACACCTGTCGCTTATAAAGATACGACATTCTGGCTACGTATTATTTATGATTATAATGGTCCTCTTGAAGAAAATTTTGGACTTACCCATATTAAAGTTAAAATGTACCCTCTTGTAACCGCCCAATTTCGTTTTCTCTCTTCTTGTGTAGGACAGGAGACAATATTTCGTAACGAAAGTACTATCGGCGGTGAACCTTCTACGAGTGCAAATACCGACAAATGGTACTGGTATTTAAACGGGGCAACCACCCCTTTCGATGACGTGAGAGAACCCACAAAACTATTGGCAGACGGCGATGTCGTCAAGTTGGTAGTAATCAGTAAGGATGGGTGCAGGAATGAAACTTCCGTTACCGCAAGACCTTTTCCGCTACCTGTACCTGCCATCACCGGCAGCCTTGACACTTGCTTCAGACATTGCGTAACTTATAGAACCACAAGCGGTATGTCTAACTACGTATGGACCGTATCAAACGGAACAGCCACTACGCCTCTTACGGGAAGAGACAGTCTGAATATTTGCTGGGATAAACTATCTTCCCCTATACCCGGTTTGGTCGGCGTAATTTATACCGATAATAACGGTTGTGTTGCATTACCCAAAGAGGATATTGCGCGTGTTATTATTCGTGTTCCTCCCACAATTCCCGGAATTACAGGTAACGACAGACCTTGCCTCTACTCAGAAACTACTTATAATTTCGTTTATCAGGATAACATTGAATATTTTGACTGGACTGTTACCGGTGGCGTAATCATTGCCGGTGGAGATGGATATACTTACGTTACAGTAAGATGGACAACAGTCGGAGCACAGACTATTACGCTGGCTATTGCCAATCGTGCCGGCTGTGAAGCCATTCAACCCGGAGAACTCTCTATAACTGTTTTAGATGTTACAAAACCTACGATTTTAGGAGATGATGAACTCTGTTTAAATTCGGAAGAGGTAACTTACACTACACAGGCGGATATGACGAACTACCATTGGTACATCAACGGCGGAACTGTTACAGCAGGAAGCGCTACAAATGAAGCAACGGTGGTTTGGAACAATGCCGGTACCGGTAAATTAGCGGTTAGTTATACTCTTGCCAACGGTTGTCCTACTGCTATGGTGGATACTTTTGAAGTTACCTTACTTCCGCTGCCAAAACCCAACGTGCTTAACGGAACTAAAGATACCTGCTTCCTTGAATGTGACGTCTATACCACTGAAACCGGTATGAGTCACTACGAATGGAGTGTAATAAACGGCACCATAGCCGGCGATAACGATTTAGACCACGTTACCGTTTGTTGGGACGACGCACCGGGGAACGGTTATCTTACCATCAAATACAATGATGACAACAATTGCAGAGGTACCGGAAGAGATACGGTTATCGTTCGTCCTTTCCCTGATGCACCTGTCATTTCAGGTGAACCCAATCCCTGCAGCAACATTTTTGAACCCTATACTTATACAACAGCCTCCGGTATGCAAAATTATCAGTGGTATATTGAAGGAGGAACAATTGTAGAAAATAACGAACGTCAAATAAAAGTATTCTGGAACTCCTCCGGTTCCTGTAAATTAGCCGTAAGTTACGAAAACAGTTACGGATGTTTATGTTACGATATGGTGGACACCTTAAAACCGAATGTTCACTACTGTAACATTATTGATTGCGATGTTACGGAGAAAACCGTCGTTGAAGATTCCTGCTACGTGGGTTATTATACCCATTCCGATAATCTCTGGGATATTATACCTGTATCTCCGGTTATCTTTGACAGTGTTACGTACATCATTAACGATACATTAACCATTCGTGGAACTGCCGCAACATTAAACGGCGTAACTTTTACCTCCGAAGCCACAAGTGCTGTTGTTTGTATTGCTTATTATCAAAACATCGTTGATACCTGTATATTTGATGTAACCGTAAATGCAGCAGGGGTGAGCGCCGTAACCACAAATATTGACGCCGAAGATGTTGCGATTTGTGTGGGTAGCAAGGCTACACTCACGGCTACTTCAACAATTGAAAACTCAACTTTCCTTTGGTATGAAACCCAAAATTCCGATATCGTACTACATAAAGGCGACTCATTTGAAACCGCACCACTCTACTCAGACACTGCTTTTTATGTAAGTGTATATGGTGATGACTACTGCGAAAACCTTGCAGGATACCGTAAAAAAGTAGCGGTAACCCTTGATCCGCTATCTAACGCAGGCATTACCTCCAACGATACTACTATTTGCTACAACAGAAGCGCATCCGTTAGTATTGCCGGTTATACAGGGACTATTCAGTGGCAGGATTCTA